>Ga0123338_10004807_pt1 | contig 11701 bp, 9 predicted proteins | sample grotaG_FD_89793 | JGI IMG/M metagenome (GOLD analysis project Ga0123338, IMG submission 89793) | Glacier valley bacterial and archeal communities from Borup Fiord, Nunavut, Canada, to study Microbial Dark Matter (Phase II) -... | ecosystem: Environmental > Aquatic > Freshwater > Ice > Glacier ... | reverse complement strand
TGAGTACCGTTGTGACAGATACGACGGGCTGCAACGGCGCGGAAGCCGCGATTTATCTCGAAGATCTGCAAGTACGTCAGTCAGGCCACCCGTATGGTATGGTCGTGGTGAGCTTTGATAGTGGGCCTGGGAATGCCGATCAATATGGCGGCACAGATCGCCACATTCTCTATGCAGCATACACGCAGGAACTCGTTGGCGCGTTTATTGGACAGCAACGCTATAATGCGGCGCAGATGAAAGTCCCTGGCGCACCGTTGCTCTATCTTGTACTCGCAAACACGACAGGAGTTGAGCAAGGTTCACTGCAAGTCGCTGAGATGACAGCAGCCCTTGCCCAGGGAAGCACGTCACCACAGCAACTTGGCTTATTGACAACCCTTCCAGTCAATACAACGCATCCGGTGTTGGGTGTGTTGGGACTTGGGCCAAGCACGCTGGTGCGAGCTGCGTTACCCATCATGTGTCGCGCTGGCTTACCATTAATTGTACCAACCGCGACGGGGCTGTTTATTCTCGACATCCTCACAAGTACGTCACTCTACAAACACTGCGCCCCCGGCTTCGCGTTTGTCCGCTTCTCGCCGGATGACGATAGCCAAAGCTCTGTTGGGGCCGATTATGCTTATAATCACCTACACGTTCACAATGCGGCGGTCTTCTATGACCCCAGCGATCCATCCTCGGACGGATCGGCGCGTGGCTTCCGAGCAAACTTCAAGAAATATGAGCGGACACGTATTGTGGCACAAGAAACAGCGATTGCTAGCGGCATTCTCAGCGCGAACGGGCGGCCCCAGGCCGCGCGTGATGTACTCTTAGCGGGACTCAAAGACGCGTTGAGCGCACAACCGCGCCCCGAACTGCTCTATACATCGTTGCTCACCAACGACGTTGTGACGCTCGCGGAGGAAATTTCACGCCTGCCGCCGGGCCAGCAACCAATCTTGATGGTTGCTGGCGAGTATATAGTCCCATCAGCGTTGCAGAGCTTTGTGCAACGGACACGGCAGCAACAATTGTCACTTCCGCGCATCTTTGTCTCGCTTTCATCAGTGGCCCAACCGCCAACAGAGGGCTGGCCGAAAGAGTTTTATGCCCGTTTTTGTACATCATTCGCGGCTCCAGGCAATTACTGTAGCGGGGCGGCGGTACTTGATCAGGGGGCACTTTTCTTTGGGGATGGCATTGAGATACTGGCAAGGGCGGTTGGGCCAATCACTGACGCGAGCCAATTTCCCGCGCCGCAGCAACTTGTGCAAAGGATCAGTAAGGAAGACTTCGCGGGTGTGAGCTGTCCCATCGCACTACATATTCAAAATCTAGTGGTGGTGGTAAGTACAAAAGTGTTGCCGGTTGTCGTAGCAATTCAACCCGACGGAAGTTTTCAGGTTGTAGGGTAGAGCAAGGAGACAAAATGGAGTTACTGGTAGTTACACTTGCGTATACAACTCCGGCGAAAGACACGGACACATTGGCACAGGTGCAACTCGTCAGCGAAACGGTACGCAGCGCTCCAGGGAGCATCACGTCCCGCGCCTATAGAGGGCGCGGGTCATCGCCTTGCTACGCGATACTGACAACATGGGAGAATGAAGAGACATGGAAGAAAGCGCAAGAGCGGCACAATCCCAAGCAACTGCTCTCCGTTGCGACACGATTTCTTGTATCGCCGCCGGAACAATGGCTGTTTAGCTATGTGTGGGGGTATAGCCGTCCCGCCGAAGCATCGTCGGTTGCGGCTATTCACCTTGCGACGGTTCGCCCCGAACAGGCGGACGTGGCGCAACGGGGTTGGGTTGAAGGGCTAAGAAGACAGGCGGCCCAGCACAATCTGGCATTCGCGTTCTTGGCGCGCGGACTCTCTGAACAATCCACCATAGCTTCTTCTACAGAAGAGACCATAGTTGATCAAAACATCAAGGCGCGCGCGCAAGGTTCCGCGTTTATTTCACTACTCAACTGGTCAAGTGAGAGCAAACGTGAAGATTTTTACGCGGACCCAGATTATACAGCAGTGAGCCGTTTCATCAGTAGTATAGGAACCATTCAGATATTTGCGCTGGAACCACTCTAGGGTGATTGCAGCATATCCTAGTCTGATGAAGTTTCAGCAACGGGCCTATCGTAGTATTTTTTCAGCTCCATATTCAGGAGGGTACGGTTAGCCCAGAGTTGACTGGTAAATGTGTGATATTCGCCATCGCAAAGCGGGATGGAATTAACACACTTTCGGTGGGGTGTTAGCCGGAAGCGTACAGAGGTTCCATCTACATCAATCCAGATGTGACGGCGCGTAAAGCCAGTCCCCCACTTGAATAGCACAGTGGAGTCGTATTCTTCAAACCAGCCACGCCCTTTGAGCAGATTTTTGTTTATGCTTTGTAGCATCTCCGCAAGGCCGCTATCACGTAAAACGCGCTTCGCGTTCTCACGTTTGGCGGAGCGAAGTTGTTCATTATCGGTATCGTTTTGACTCGTAGGAATTCCCAACCTTTCATCTCTGTTAAGGGTATATTTTATAGCGTAGCACAAGCATACAAGATACAATGCTAGAACTCGGCATACGCATCATGCTCTAAAAAATGGCCCGCTCTCTGGCCGGAGTGCTGTAGGTTCATGAGAGAGAGGAGAGGCGGCATCTCTGCAATGTTCGCGTGGAAAAGTTCCGAGTGAAAGTGACAGCGTTGCGATGAGATGGTATAAACATTATCCGTTGATTGCTTTGCGTGGCGTTTGGCTTCGGCAATGAGTACGCCGATCTCGCTAAAGTTGTGGGGATGCCTAATCTGGTTGTTGACAACGCCAATCGAGAGCGAGACGAACGGGAATTGGTACGCACGGCCTTTGCGATCTACGCCACTGATGGAACCGCGATCCAGGTCATCCCACTTGTAGAGTGCTTGACTCCGTTCTTTGTAACGTGTAAGTACGTGCTTGCAGAGTATTTGCGCTTTGTCGGGTGTAGTCATAATGAGAAAGTCGTCTCCCCCGATATGCCCCACGAAATCGGCGGCGTTCCCGAAATCATACACAACGCGCTGACAAACTTGCCCAACGAGCAAAATCATATCGTTACCTGCCAAAAAGCCATAGACATCGTTGAACGCTTTGAAGTTATCAAGGTCGAGATAAAGCAGGCTCCACGGCTCGGAACTGTCAAGTTTGCTACGAATTGCTTGCTCTAACTGTAGACCGCCGGGGAGTTGAGTGAGAGGTGAGAGGGAACCTTGCTGAACGCGCTGCAACTGGCGACGAATAAGGGCCAGTAGTTCATCGGTATCAAAGGGTTTGGTGAGGTAGTTGTCCACCCCTAACTCAAAAGCACTAATTTTTTCCGCGTGTGACACGCAGGCACTCAGCACGATGATAGGAATGTGCATAGTTTTAGGATGGGCGCGGAGCAGTCGAATGACTTCGTACCCGTCGATGCCTGGAAGCATGATGTCTAAAATAATGAGCTGTGGCGTTTCACGCAACGCGAATTGGACGGCCTCTTCGCCGTTGAGGATCGTGACCGTGTGGTATCCTTCCAGGTTTAATGTTTCTTTGAGTAGTCCGGCGATGATGCGCTCATCCTCAACAACTAAAATGGTCGTCATATGTGCTCCTGCCTCTACATGTTACAATACTAAGGTATACTTGTCCAATGACGGCGGCGCTGTTCTTGAAGATAGCACAGCGGTCAGGGTCGTCTGTAAGGTAGCATTGTTCTTTTCCACCGCACCACTGCGTCTTTGCACATCGCTGTGAATAAGGCGTGTTTTGCGTTCTTTATCCGACACTGGATAAACATGCCAACAATGGACTGCACGACAAAACAAAATAAGTCGTTTGCTTATAGCACAAGCATGTGTACATTGTATTATGAAGTAGGTAGAGATGTGAATAATGTATCACATCTGTCATATTTAGTATAACATTCCTATGCATACTTGCAAGGGTTTTGTTACACAAATTGTGTCGCTCCGTAATTTCTCACTGATATCTCACATAGTATGACTTTTGGATGTTTTTAGCAAGGGATTGCACGGTGTATTTTCGCTATTCTCTATAACACATCGTGTGGTGTTCCTATTTCATTGAAAATAGGGAGATGGTTGTTGACGCATTCTCGTTCCTGATATACTATAGGGATGATACTAGCAATTCACACGGGGAGCGGAAGGGTAAACAATGACCTCATCGGCACAGGCTGAACGACCAATTGCATTTCAGAGTAAGGGACAACCAACATTTCTCTTAGAGGGAGTGCTGCATATGCCTAAACGGGCAGAGAATGCGCCGGGGGTGGTTCTCTGTCATCCGCAACCAGCGAGCAGCGATATGAGCGATACACTGACGGTGGCATTGGCGCGGGGGCTTGCCGAAACGGGAATGATCGCGTTACGCTTCAATTTTCGCGGTGTACACAAGAGCCAGGGTCAGCAGACCGACGGACGTCTGGAACCATTGGATGTTGCGGGTGCGCTTGATATGCTTGTCAAAATACCAGGAGTAAATCCAGCAAAGCTGTGTGTTATTGGTCATGGGTTTGGAGCGTATATTGCGTTGCTTTATGCCCCCTTCGACCCGCGTATACGCACCGTTGTTGCGGTAAGTTTACCGCTTTTCCGTGCGGCGAATGGTTTTCCCCGTCCCTTTGAACGCCCCAAATTGTTTGTTACAGGCGAGTTTGACGAAATTTGCCCGCGCTACAAGCTTGAGCCTTTCGTGGAGCAGCAGACAGGCCCCAAAGGACTCAAAGTCATTACCGGTGCGCGGCATCTTATGCGTGGCTATGAAGAAGCAACGGTTACAACGATTATCAAATACGTAAAGACATGGGCGTCAATGCCTGGAGTGTAGATAAAACATGAATCCTAGCAATCCTATTATTGTTCAAAGTGACCGCACTATCTTGTTGGAGGTTGACCATCCATTACACGCGGAGGCCAGGGATGCGCTCGCACAATTTGCTGAACTAGAGAAATCGCCGGAGCATATTCACACCTACCGCCTCTCCCCGCTCTCGCTGTGGAACGCGGCTGCGGGTGGCATGAGTGCGCCAACTATTTTGGAGATTTTGACACAGTACAGTAAATATGCTATTCCTTCAAACATCGCCGTTGACATCCGTGAGTCCATCAGTCGCTACGGGCGCATCAAGCTGGTACGTGAGGGTGACGCTCTCCTACTCACGTCACAGGATGCCGCATTGATTGTCGAAGTTATGCATCACAAACGTACCCAACCGTACATATTGCGCCAGATAGACCGCAACACAATCCAGGTTGACGCGGCGCGCCGTGGACACATCAAGCAGTCACTTATTCACATGGGCTTTCCAGCAGAGGATTTGGCGGGCTATACGGATGGTTCCGCACTTCCGCTCAAGCTCGTTTCCCCAACCCATCAAGGGAAAAGCTTCGAGCCGCGCGGGTATCAGTACGCGGCCTCGTCCGCGTTCTACGCTGGTGGCTCGCCAAGTGGGGGTAGTGGTGTTGTCGTGTTACCCTGCGGCGCAGGCAAAACCATTGTTGGTCTCACCACAATGGCGGATATTCAACGCGCAACACTGATTTTGACCCCGAACACCGTCGCGGTACGCCAGTGGATCAGCGAAATATTGGACAAGACCGATATTCCGCGCGAAATGGTCGGCGAATACACTGGTGATCGCAAAGACATTTGCCCGATCACGGTAAGCACCTATCAAATTCTCACCTATCGGCGCACAATTAAACATGATGATGGGACGGAAGAAGAGACCTACCCGCACTTCTCGCTGTTTACCAGCTACGACTGGGGCTTGATCGTCTATGACGAGGTACACTTGCTACCCGCCCCCGTTTTCCGTGTAACGGCTGAAATTCAGGTGCGGCGTCGCCTGGGCTTAACGGCGACACTGGTGCGTGAAGACGGACGCGAGGCCGACGTGTTTAGCCTGATTGGGCCAAAGAAGTACGACGTGCCGTGGCGCGAGCTAGAGAAGCAGGGTTGGATTGCGACGGCGGAATGCCACGAGATTCGCGTTGGCTTGAGCGAAGATGAGCAAATGAACTATGCGATGGCTGAGTTGCGCGAAAAGTATCGCATCGCCGCCGAGACACCCGCCAAATTATCGGTTGTGCGGCATCTTGTGGAGCAACATTCAAACGATCAGATACTGATTATCGGTCAGTATATCGACCAGCTTAAAATACTTTCGGAAGAACTTGACGCCCCTTTGCTCACGGGGAAAACGCCCAATGGGCAGCGCGAGAAACTGTATGAACGCTTTCGGCGCGGCGAGATCAAACGGCTGGTGGTGAGCAAGGTGGCGAACTTCGCAATTGACTTGCCCGACGCGAATGTGGCTATTCAGGTTTCTGGGACATTTGGTTCGCGGCAAGAAGAGGCGCAACGCCTGGGTCGTATCCTGCGTCCAAAGAGTGATGGAAGCCTCGCCTACTTCTACTCGATTGTCACCCGCGATACACGCGACCAGGAATTCTCCGCCAATCGACAACTCTTCCTCACGGAGCAGGGTTATCGCTACATTATCGAGGATGCGGAGGCATTGCTCGCGGTGAAGTAGGGTTCGGTAGAGAACGACAAAAGAGTCGCGCACATGTTTGTATCGGCGTAGCTTGACATAGGCTACTGGTGGGTGATATTTTGGGAAATAAGACGAAATTTAAATAGAATTTAGAGGATGGCATGGCAAAGAGCTATATCGACGTGACCGGTGAAGATTTCACAGAAAAAGTTTTACGTGCGCCACTATTGGCAATTGTCAATTTCTCGGCTGACCAGGTGAGCGCGTCGCAGATATTGGAACCAGAGTTTGAGGCAATCAGCAAAGAATATCAGGGTCGCGCCCTCTTTGCAAAACTGGACGTTACCGGACACGAGGAACTGACGAGTCAGTGGAATATTGAGGGTGTACCCACGCTGGTTTTCTTTAAAGGTGGGCAGGAGATTCACCGCATCAAAGGCATCATGATGCGCGACAAACTGCGTCGCCAGATAGAGGGTGCGCTACTCGCAAACTAAAAGGGCGGATAGAGCGCGTTATTCGTATATTTTTATTCGTGTGGAGGGTAGTTGGTCGTGGCACATATATATCCAATTCGTTTAGAGGCTTCGCTGCATGAAACGCTGTGGGGTGGGCGGACACTCCAAGACGCTGGTTGGAAAAAACTTCCCGATGGCGATGTCGCTATTGGCGAGGCATGGGAAACAGAGATCAGCACTCGCGTACAGAACGGCCCTGCCCAGGGCGACCCGCTGAGTAAGTTGGTCGCTGAATGGGGGGTGGCCCTCCTGGGCGAGCAGGCAATCGCCGTATTTGGGCCGCGCTTTCCCCTGCTCGCCAAATTTATAGATGCCCGCGCGAACCTTTCGGTTCAGGTTCATCCCGATGATACCTACGCCGCGCAGCACGAGGGCGGCAAACTCGGTAAGACGGAATTCTGGTATGTTCTGGCAGCAGAGCCACACGCGAAGATCGTGTACGGCTTTGCACATCTCACAACGCGGTCTGATGTTCGACACGCAATTGAGCAGACAACGCTTGAGACACTTTTACACGAAGAGCCTGTTTTTGCAGGCGATGTTGTGTTCGTTCCCGCAGGTACGGTTCACGCGATTTGTAGCGGTGTACTGCTGTACGAGCTGCAAGAATATTCCGATGTAACCTATCGCATGTACGATTATGGACGACTCACTGCTGCTGGCAAGCCGCGTGAGCTACATGTTGAGCGTTCGCTTGATGTTGCACACTACACCGCCGCGCACCAAGTCAAGGCCAAACCCGTCGCGCTGGTGGGTGGCCCCAAGTATGAAGAACGTTGTTTGGTTGCTTGCCGCTACTTTGTCACACGGGAACTGCTCTTACAAGAACAAGGAAGTGTGGAAAGAAGTACAGACGGAAGTTGTGTCATTCTTTCATCGGTAGGAGCGACGCTACAGGTACACTATGGTGACGGGTTCGCATACAGCGAAGCGTTAAAGCGTGGGCAGACGATGGTTCTGCCGGCGGCTCTGGGAGCCTATCGTATGACAGGAAGCGGCGCACTCCTTTTCTCATATGTGCCGCGTTCAGACGATGCTGCGTGGGCCACGTGGCAAGACGTAAACAGCTAAAACAGATAATGCGGGGATGTATAGGAAGTATATATCCCTCGCGCTCACTCTTTTCTACGCTTTTTGCGCTCTTCCTCAAGATCGGTGATTGTGCCTTCAACGACGTTCGTCGGTTCTTCCGGCTCCGCTTTGGAAAATGTGTAGGGAGAACGGCGTGGTGACGAGAAGGTACGTTGCATACGGCTCACATCCGAGATGGTTTGTGAAATCGTTGTACCTACGTTAGCGACTAAGAGAACGCCATAGAGTCCTCCCCACACGACAAGCCCCACAAGTAGTGTGATGACCCCCGCGACAATCCCATTTGTAATGCCGCTGACTCTTCCGTTTAGATACGTTTCGTAGATGCCCATACCCAGAATAGGGAGCCAGAAAAAACGGACAAGCACCTTCAACAACCAGTGTAGGAACCACCACACGGCTTTTACTGGGTCAGATGGCATATTCCACGATGGGAATATCGCACGCTTTGATTTGATATTTCTCACAATAGCCTCTTTTGCACAGAACTTTCTGTACTAGTACGTCTATTGTACCAGTGTCTGACCGTGAATGCTAGTAGTTTTTTCTATGACGATGCAATAGGAATAGTGTCCGTCCCCCCTGTCTTTGTGGGCAATGGCCTCTCTGCTGAAGTAATACTACGATAGGTTGCAAAAGAGATAGGGCCATATTTGATGCTTTCTGGATTTTGCTCAAATGCGTTTATTCTCACCGTAAGTGCCGTTTGGTCGTTTTTCGTGGATGCTTTGACCGCGAAAAGCAACTGATCGCCTGCTTGCATTGAAGTGAGGGAGCAGACATTGTACCCATGATTCTGCGTTAAGTTGTACTTGTAAAGCTTTTGGTCTGCTGGCTGCGCGGAACGCAACATACGCCAGCGTGTGACAAGCCAATGGCTACTGTTGAAGCTAAACGGATGTACAACCGAATCGAGCAGTTGGAGATCATTGCCGAAGCGTCCTTGATCGCTAGTTTGCGCCTGTATCGGTTGTACGATGTAAAGTTTGAAGGGCGCACCGCTTAACCGCTTTGGTCGCGCCACAATTTTCGCGTTGGCAAAGTGTTGTAGCAGCGCATCAGTAAACGAGGTATACGGTCCTACCAGCATTACAGCCGGCCCCGTCCCTGGCAAAATCGCGCAACGGTTTGAATCGAACACCGTTGTCGGCGTATGCATTTGTTCGCTCAAGTAGCGTAACGACGCCTGTGTCGCACTATCGTAGGAGACGTAGACACGCTTGAAGTGGTGCTGTTGGGCGACTTGATCTGCCATACGTAGCGCCGCTTGCAGCGAATTTAGATCTGAATAGTAGGGGGACGAAAGCGCGGTATCACTAAAGTTTCCCCGTGCCAGATCGAGCATGCCCGCCGTACTACCAACCAATTGTGCAATTACGCAGAGACAAGCCACCGCGTACAACCCATAGCGTCCAACGCGCAACCAGAGATCGCGTCTTCCATTCCATACCACGTTTTTCGCAAAGAGCAGTCCAATAAAAATGAATGGCCCAGGCATCAAAATAATCATATAGTGGACATAGAGGCCAATCGAGTGGCGTATCAGGAGAAGCAGAGGTGCGATTTGCCAGATGAGCAGGACGACAAGACCACAACGGTAGGGGGTTGCACGAAACTCCATGAGATAGTTGCGGGCAGACATCCAGAGTGGCGTTTTGGTACGCGTCTGTTCAGATTTTTTCGCGGACGATTGGGGCCAGAATACCGAGAATAGCGCGGTAAGCGCACCAGCACCCAGCAAGGTGATCATTGTGGGCAAAACCCATTTCAGCCTGTGGACAAGTGGGCCAAGCAGGGAATGAGCAACAGGGTCTTGGGTGAAATCATATGGACTCAAAAACAGCTCGTAAAATGTCCACACCTTGTCATCAACGAGAACGGGCTGCTTTGTTACGGTAAGCAAGACATTCACATCAATGAAGTGTGTGGAGACTTCCCAGAGAATATAGGGGAAGTAGGCAACAAGTAGGCCAATAGCACTGAACACGAAATCACGAAAACGCAGCGTTTTCGGTGCGAGCAGCAGTGTCAAGCCAAGTGGGAAGATCAACATTACACTAGAAGCATGTAGTTGAACAAGGATACCCAGGAGAAAGATAGCGGGTGCAAGCCAGCCTTTTTTTCGCTCGACAACACCACGAAAGAGTGCGAAGAAGAAAAGCATTGTAAAAAGGGGCAGAAGGTTTTGGTTCCAAATAAAACGGGAGTAAAAGATAGGACGAGTAGCCACCGCGTAGAGCAGTGCCGCAATCGTTGCGGCGCCACGTCCATAGTAGCGACGTACAAAAATATAGGTAAGCAACACAGAGATTGTCATCAATACGCCAACCATGACCGCGCCCCAAAGCGGATCGGCACTAAAGGCGGCGGGCAACATAAAGCAATAAATAATTGCGGGTGGGTTATAAATACCAATTGAGGCAATGTTGCTTGTTGCAACAAGCATCCCATGACTCACAGCATCGTGAGCCATACGAAACACAGCCGCTTGGTCGTCGTCGAACTCTGTTGTGTTGATGCGATACAGCCGTAATAGGCCCGCGACTACAATGACCAGATACATTTCCCAGCTAAAAAACCAAGTACGCAGCGAACTTGTCCAGGCTGGCCGAGGCTCCTGCGTAGTATTTGCAACTACGTGAGGTTCTGGAGTAGATAATTTCACTGTGCTAAGACGCTCCTTACAGCATCAAGCGTTGGCTTGACGACTATTCCGCTTCTTCCCTGCGGCATACCTGTTGTGCTATCCTTCAAAAGCGTTCCGGTTAGCACACCGACGACGCGCTCGTCGCGTTTGATAACACCACGCTCGACAAGTTGACGAATACCCGCGAGTGTGGCGGCGGACGCGGGTTCGCAGCCTATACCCGAACGGTCTATCACGGCTTTGGCCGCGAGAATTTGCGCGTCACTTACGGAGTCTACGATGCCATCGCTCTCTTCAATTACCCGCCGCGCACGCGTATAGCTGACAGGATTGCCAATCTTGATAGCGGTTGCAACCGTTTCAGCGTGCATTGAGAAGCGTTCGGCAAAGTTGCCCAGAAAGCTGCGATAAAATGGGTTTGCCCCCTCCGCCTGGATCGCGGCGATGCGTGGCATATGACTGATAAGTCCAAGCTGGTAGGCTTGGCGAAGCCCCTTGCCAATCGCGGAGGTGTTGCCGAGGTTGCCAGCCGGCAAGACAAGCCAATCGGGGGCTTGCCAATCAAGCTGTTGCAGGATTTCAAAACCAATCGCCTTCTGGCCCTCGACACGGAACGGGTTCAGCGAGTTGAGCAGATAGATACCCAGCTCATTACAGACATGTTCGACAAGGTGCATGGCGTCGTCAAAATCTCCTTCGATCTGTACCGTTGTCGCGCCATACGAAAGGGTTTGGGCAAGCTTGCCACCGGCCACATTGCCAGCGGGCAAGAAGACGATCCCACGCATACCAGCCTGGGCCGCGTATGACGCGAGCGAAGCCGAGGTGTTGCCCGTCGAGGCGCACGCCACCGCTTTCGCGCCCATCACGTTCGCCATTGTGACGCCCGCCGTCATGCCGCGATCTTTGAAGCTACCGGTGGGA
>Ga0123338_10004803_pt1 | contig 11704 bp, 9 predicted proteins | sample grotaG_FD_89793 | JGI IMG/M metagenome (GOLD analysis project Ga0123338, IMG submission 89793) | Glacier valley bacterial and archeal communities from Borup Fiord, Nunavut, Canada, to study Microbial Dark Matter (Phase II) -... | ecosystem: Environmental > Aquatic > Freshwater > Ice > Glacier ... | reverse complement strand
TCAACACTAAACCTCCTTTTGGAGTTTTTCAAGTAAGTCGAAAAACTCTAAAAACTTTAATTTAGAGAATTATCTCACAGATTAAGTTAGAATTCCATACACTCACTTATTAGACGCTTACACATATTCGATATATATTTCAAATAATGCAACAATAAATACGATTGCTATGCTTAATTACAAATAATGCAACAATAAATACGATTGTTATGATTAATTACAAATAATGCAACAATAAATATGATTGTTATGATTAATTACAAATAATGCAACAATAAATATGATTGTTATGATTAATTACAGACAAACATATGTGACTTTATCTTCCGGTAGGATAGTCTTCAAATAGCTGAAGAAGAGTCCCATAAATTTCATATACTGCTTTCTCCTGGAATGATAAATCGGTAACCAATGCAAAATCGTTTTTATTAGATAAAAATCCTAATTCTATTAAGACTGCAGGTACTGTATTTTTATAGACAACCGTATATCTTTCCGACTTTGCACCGCGGTTTTCGGTCCCTAGTGTATTACATAGATTATTCACTAAAGTATTTGCAATAGTTTTACTTGTGAGCCCTGCTAGATTGGCGTTATTACTTCCAGAATAATATACTTCGGTACCTTTCGCATAGCTTGCGGTGGAAGCATTCATATGAAGACTGACAAATAAATCAGCGCCAACTTTATTTGCAAATGAGGAACGGTTACTAAGTGACATATCAACATCGCTTGATCTTGTATAATACACCTTTAATTGCCATGGGTTGGAGTTAAAATATTTATTACCAATTTGATACAGAATCTGAAGGTTTACATTCTTCTCTTTTACACCAAAGTAAGCAGCACCGTTAGCAGGACCACCATGTCCGGGATCGAGTACTACAATATTCTTATAAATATCTCTGGGCTCTCCGATATGGACATAAATATTTTCATCTTCTATTTTAAATTTATAACCCTGTAGCCGTGAGGTTGAAAACCGAATTTCAGTTTCATTATTGTCGTTTAAGAACACTAATACATCAGTAATCACATTGGAGTTCTCTATAACGGAATTATTTGCATAAAAAGCAGTATGGTCTCCCATTATTTTAATGGCAAATTGATTATCAAAGTAATAATCAACATGAGAAATCATTTCATTGCTAATTCCCTCTGGCTTTGGTATCACAATTTCATATTCACTTTCTTCTGAATCCGAAGGAACTTCGGGTAGAGTAATACCACCCTGTGCAATAAATGAAACGGTGTATTGGTTTTCATTTTCTGATATATAATAGTCATATCCAGCGTTTAATTGTAAAACCAAACGAGTCTTATCTGCAAAACCGATCGTGTATAAATGTTTGAGATATTTTGCTCCTGTTATATAACTATATAGATCTCCAATTCCGTTCGTTGTATTTAGTAGGTCAATGTATAATAAATCCTCTTGTTTTGTAAATGTAACATTCTTTGGTTCGATTCCCGTCAGAGTAAGATAATCCCCAACAGTATTAGTACCAATTACAGCTGACGATAAACTGTTTTGATAGACTGTAACATATAAGTTTAATTTATCGGCTGACAGGGATAAATCGTAAGTGATATGTTCTTTGCTAATATCCATCGCAATAGTAGAACTAGAATCTGCTGCGTTATAGGAAGTCGTAGTAACCGTTACAATATTGCTACTACTAAACATTTGATATGCTTGGTTGATACATTCCATGTTAGAGGCTTGTATTGTAATAACTTTCCCTGAAATATTTGATGTAACTTTCTCAAAAGGAGTATTACTGGTAATAGTAAAAATTTCTGCATTCTGTTTCACATTATTATAATCCCTGTTAATGGTATAAATAAATCCTTTTGTTTCTGATACTATTTCCTGATTCAGCTCATGTATCCCGTTGCTTTTCCCAATTAAACTGTCATTTGCTTGCCATTGATATAGAATATTACCCGGATCAATAATTACACCTACATCTCCTAATTCCGGATCCGTATTTGAACCATTGTTATCTTCCGGGTCATTGCCTGATGTATCTCTACTTGAAATAAGCGACATACTTTTGACTTTGTTCCAAGAATAATCATACCCTAGATAAGATGCGGTTGCATTTCCGGGAACCATAACATAGGAAGTTTTTGCCTCATAATTCTGTACAAGGATAGGTCCTTGATCAAGTGTCTTGCGTTCACCGTTTAGATATGCAGCACAACTTCCTATTGTCATCACAAGTTCATTACCGTTCTTAGTCAGCGTCAGCGTTTTATTATCTTTATTATACTTGTATTCTGCTCCAATCTGAGAACTAGCAAATACTTTTTTCGCACGAAGCATAGCTGTATTATTCAGTATGACACTCGGCATAGAGCCTAACGCTATATTCTCATTATCAATTGACACATAGCCAAGAGTCCCTTTATATTCAAACTTCTTTCCACCGTTATATGCTAATTGGATGGATTTGTTCACAATTTCTACTGTATTTCTATCACTGTACCAAGTATAGCTGACTCCCAGCGTTTCGGAAACAAATCTCGAAGGTACCAAAATCTTGGTAATATTCGCATTAATGTACTTGATTTTTACTGGAGCAACTGGCATGGTTACCTTTTTTCCGTTAACGACTGCTATTTTACTCTTCGTAGTCATCTTAATAGTAATGCCATTTTTTTTAATTATCACTGTACCAGCTGCATTATTATATTCATAATCTGCATCGATTCCGGAATTTACAAATATATCTTTATAGGATACCAATGCACTTCCATCAACTAGAATGCCCGGTGTCTTATTTACACTGATTTGATTTCCATTATAATTAACTTTAACTTGTTTTCCGGTATAATTTGACTCTTTTTTTGTTGTGTAATTATATATTTTTAACCCAGATGCCGCTTGAATTGACTTAATAGGAAGGCATGTAAAAAGTAAAGCTAACATCAACATGCAACCAAATTTAAAATATAATAAACGATTATGGTTTCTTTTATTATTCGTTTTGTAAAACATCTTATGTAGGAAATGTCTCATTGTTGTCTCCCCATCCTTCTGCCAGTTTTTCTAACCAAGTTATGTCGTATCCGATTCGTATTTTGTATTTTGTTAATTACATGTGTTTTAACTTATCAATTTATCTTTGTATAGTAACTCCTGAGATGTCCAGAATTTCATAGCAAATGACTTAGTCTGATAAATTATCTTGTAGTGTCATTAGTTTTATAATAATTTTATCTTTTGTGTTTTATTTTATAAAGCTTTTGTTTATTGAGCACGTTATCCATTGTGTTATCCTTTGTGTTATCCTTTGCTTATCGTCTATATTATCATTTGTTTATCGTCTATGTTATCCTATGTTTATCGTTTGCTTTATCCTTTGTTTATCTTATTAAATCTTTTGTTTATCGCTTACTTAATCTTTTGCATCTCCCCTTTATTTAATCCTTTGGATATCCTTTATTAATCTTAAGTTTATAATTATTACATTAATATTAAATAGTGTTAAAACTGTGTCATGAATAAATTTTTCCATATAAATATTCATTTTTTACTTAAAATTTAACAATTTCTACTTTTTTCTTTACCATAATATAATATAAAACCACCTATTGTGTAAATACTACGCATGTAGTATGAAAAACAATTAAAAAAATATTTAATTCTACAGCTATCGACGTTATCGAATGATAATTAATTATAAGATGAACAGTTGTTACATATGCTTCATTATATTGTCTAAGTGGATAGAATAAATAATGATACAATTATTCTTAGCAACTATACTATGGTATTATAAATAATTGATGTAAATTTATAGATAGGGTACCTACTAGCGAATGGACAGACTATTCATTAAGAATAGCCGTGACTATTTCACTGTTTTTCTGCCATTTCAACACGATGTGAAAAATCATAAACATATTACACAGCTGTAGAATAATAAATCTCACAGATTATAGCTGAATTGATTGATACCGCTTGATGCAAGTAGTATAATAGGAATAGTAAGAATTATCTTTTAATATCAAAAATACTAATATACGAAGGAAATTGTGAAAATAGTCTCGCAAAAATCATGCGAACCAGTAACACTTTCATACTGAGGTTTGTGTTCTGAGAATAAATGCAAAGCACTCATTCTTAGAACTTGGAGGACAAATTATGATGGAACGAAATTATCACGACCAAGTGAATATTGATAACGCAGTAAAATTACGATCTTTACTTGTGCCTTTACCGAAATTTTGTAAAGATTTTTTTCGCGGTATTGAACCAACTACGTCCTCTAGGACAAGGATTGCATATGCATATGACTTAGGTGTGTTTTTCGAGTTCTTAGTCAATTCAAACCCTGCGCTTAAGAACACCCCGATTCCAGATATGCAAGTAGGAATACTCGATCAAATAAAAGCGATTGATATAGAAGAATATTTAGAATATTTAACGTATTATAAATCTGAAGATAAAGAACATATAAACGCTGAAAACGGCAAAAAACGTAAGCTTGTTTCCTTACGTAGTTTTTATAATTATTATTTTAAAAAAGAAATGATTACAACAAATCCCGCCTCCTTAGTCAATGTACCTAAGCTTCATGATAAGGAAATCATCCGTTTGGAAATCGATGAAGTAGCCCGTTTACTTGATGAAGTAGAAAATGCAGAAAACTTGACCAAAGTTCAACAAAAATTCCATGAGAAAACGAAGCTCCGTGATCTTGCACTCATCACACTTCTACTTGGAACCGGCATCCGTGTATCGGAATGCGTCGGTCTAGATATTAACGATGTTGATTTTAATAATAATGGTATAAAAATAAGAAGAAAAGGTGGTTACGAAGTTGTTGTATACTTCGGTGATGAAGTTCAGGAAGCATTGTTGGAATATCTAAAAGAGCGAAAAAAATTAATACCTATGGAAGGTCACACCAATGCTCTCTTCCTATCTATGCAGATGAAACGGCTTAACGTCCATTCAGTAGAAAACCTGGTTAAAAAGTATGCGTCCACGATAACAAAATTAAAGAAAATCACCCCTCACAAGCTTCGTAGTACCTATGGTACTAGTTTGTATCGTGAAACCGGTGATATTTACCTTGTAGCCGATGTTCTCGGCCACAAGGATGTTAATACAACAAAAAAGCACTACGCAGCGATTGAAGACAGCCGCCGCCGTAGTGCCGCTAATGTTGTGAAGTTAAGGGAAAAGGAATAAAGCTCATGCCTGGCATCTCTACACCTCCAAAGCAAAACAGCAATTATTATGTTATCCAATAACGTTAATTCGCACCAAAATGCAATAAATGAAATTGTACAAAATATCAAATAATAAGTTTACGTAATTCCAACTAATTACAATATAGATTCAGGAGGATATGATGAATAATAAGGAATATTTATTAAAAAATGGTAATAGCGTAATTATAAGAGAACCATTATTAGAAGATGCAGAAGCCATGCTAAACCTAATAGTAGCGGCTGATACGGAAAGTAAGTTTCTGGCCAGAGAACCAGGTGAATTCAACATATCAATGGAAAGAGAGAAAGAAATAATCAAAAGTATTATTGATGATGCTGATAGAACATGGTTCATAGCTGAGTATAATTGTCAAGTGATTGGGCAATGCAATATTAACCTGATTAACAAATATAAAAGATACAGACATCGTGCAGCGGTCTCTTTTGTTATATTAAAAGATTACTGGAATCTGGGAATTGGAGGCAAGATGATGAAGCAATGCATTGAATGGGCACGTCTTAAAAATATAGAGAAAATTGAATTAGACGTAGTATGCAATAATTCAAGGGCATTACATATGTATGAGAGCTTTGGTTTTAAAATAACAGGTACTATTCATAATGCTTTGAAATACTCGGACGGTTCATATGAGGATGAATATTATATGGAATTAGAACTATAATTATTATCCTGGTCGATTAATTTTCATTAATCAGTAAGCAAGTTTCCTGTAACAAGAATATTCAATACATTATTTATATGCACAAAATGAATGCCGCCTTTCTAAATTCATAAATGTACAAAATAGATTTATGAAGTCCTCTTCTTTTATTGCTTTTGATGTACAAAACGTGAATTTAATAATAATGTACCAGAAAAATAATGTACCTAAAAAATTTTCTGGTACATTATCTCTCGGTACATTATTTACAATGCCTACAAGCTCTTTGTATGGCATATATCATTTTGTACATCCGGCAATAGTTTTAAAAGCTCAAAATATTACTTAAATTTATAGACTAAAAATTGTCGTTTTAAATTCCTATACGTTAGTCTTGAACTACTCTATCACTCTTAGCAATACTAACCCATTTTATTTACCTTACTTAGCAGGTATCTTTTCTTGTATTTTATTTTTGCATATTTTCCTACTTTACTAATAATAGAATGATTCACCACCCCGCCTATCACACCAACAATAGGAATACCTTGTATGAATTTAGCAGTTAAGAGGGCGTCAGATAGTATTTTAGCAGCCTCTTTCATATTTTCTTCAAGATTGATCTCCATTACAACATTTGAGTCTATTTTCTCACCTAATAGGTCAATCATTTCACCAAATCCCTTGTGCCTTTCTCCTTTTGTCATGGCGCCACATATTAAATAAAGAATATATATTTTCTCCTCATTTGTATCGTATTCATATCCATAACTTAATGATATTTCATTGATAGTCCTTATGATAACAGTGATAAACAAGGGTATATCCGGGAGGCCTATACCTAATAGTCCAAGAACTCCGCCTTCTAATACTGCGATTGATGAGTTAAGCGTATTGGAATGATTTGATTGTGTGTCCATTTTCTTTATATACTGTTTACTTAAATACTTGTCTACTGCATAATTATTTAAATCATATTCTATCTGAATTTTATTTTTATTATAGGTTTTTTCAATATAAGTATTACCCTTTTCAAATACTAACTGAAATCCCTTGTAGAAGGCGGTATCCAGTGTTGTTTTTAACTTGTCCGGTAATTTGTCTTGGATTAAATCCATTACAGGAGTAATTTTTGATTTTATAAAAGTATTTTCTTTCTGATTCAATATTTTTTGTTCTTGCTTTTCAATATATTTTAGCTGCTTTGATAATACTAGGCTTTTTTTACGTGATTCCTTATTTATGACTTTAATATTCATATTATTCTTTCTCCCATGCATTCTCAGAGTCGATTTTAATTATTTCAATATTTCTTATTGAATAAAACTGACAGGATTCGTTATCAAATTCTATCAGTTTTTCCATGACTTATATTATATGAAACATATTAAAAGGATATTGGTCATTAGGTAGTGATTGAAAGGTATAGCGTTTATTGGTTATCGGATGTTCGAGGGTCAACACGCCTGCCCACAGTGCTATCTGTGTCCATTCCTTCTGCTTTACAAAAGCTGGGTTATATTTGCTATCTCCCCATAAAGGTAAATTTGCATTAGATAACTGTACCCTAATTTGATGATGCCTTCCAGTCTTTAAAATGATTTTAAGAAGGGTCAAGGGTCCATGTTCAGGGGTCTCTATTGTTTCTTTCACTTCGTAATCTAAGATTGCTTCTTTTGCATTTGCCGTTCCATTCGAAACTACCTTTGACATATTCAATTGAGTTAATTTTACAAGATAGTCCACTAAAATGTCCTGGTCTTTATTTGGGACACCGCATACAACACCATAATATTCTTTACCAATTTTCTTTAATCTAATTTGCTCGGAGAGTTTTTGATTGGCTAATTTGGTCTTAGCAAATACCATTACCCCTCCTACCGGTCGATCTAATCGCTGTATCAATCCAACATAAGGTTTTTTTGTATTAGGATGTTGACTTAGCAGATATTCTTCCACATAAGTCAACATATCCTTATCTCCAGTTTTATCGCCTTGTGAAGGTATCTTAGGGGGTTTTACCACTACAATAATATGGGAATCTTCATGCAATATTTTAATGTCCATTTGTTAGTCTCCTTTTTCCTTATGTAATGTGATGAGGAAGATTGGGTGTTTGATTTCCGGCAAACCCCATATCCAAAAGTTGTTGTTGCAAAGTTTTTAGTTTTTTTGTGTAACCTCATCAAATTGTGCCATTACGCATAAAAATCTATCTTCCATTTCGTTCCTTCATTAGGTCTGTAGTTAATGTGAATTATTGAAAAACATTATTCACACTTAGAAGTTTGTGCCTGCGAAATCCTCGGCACAAACTAAATCAAAGGGTAGGCATGTTTAGTTAGTGTGAATTATTGAAAAGCATAATTCACACTTAGAAGTTTGTGCCTGCGAAATCCTCGGCACAAACTAAATCAAAGGGTAAGCATGTTTAGTTAGTGTGAATTATATATATCAAAAAATTAATTAGCATGCCAATTTACACGTTAATAAAAACATTGCTAATTCCATAATAATGTAATGTTATGAAATTAGCAATGTTTTGTTGTATGTTTTCTTTTATAGTATGATTTAATTTGTTGAATATTTTCATTGAAAGCATTCTTTGTTTTCATACAAAGTATTTTATATTTAAAGCATTTTATATTTAAAGCATTTTATATTTATAGCATTTTTTATTTATAGCATTTTTTCATTTAAAGCATTTTTTCATTTAAAGCATTATTTATTTAAAGCATTTTTTCATTTAAAGCATTTTTTCATTTAAAACATTTTTTTATCTATAGTATATTTCAAATACAGTACGTATCGTTAAAGGATGTTTTGATTCATAGGTTTACTAATAGATTCACCACATTGGACTAACCTGAAGGACAAAAACATATTCACACAATTTGTCTTCGCCGAAGGTACATATGGCACGGAAACCACGATAGCTGGGATTCTCATATGTTGCTGTATTAGAACTAAGCATCATTGCAAAATGCTGATTCAGTCCAAAGGAAAATATTCCATTCCCTTCTATTTTAACTATTTTATCCATTGCTAGCTTATCATTATAAATGGATACACCTGATGATGAAAGTAGATAGTCCTTAATAATAATGGAATCCGGCACGATATCTCCAAAATCCAAAACAATTGTGTCCTTAAACTCTAATCCATTTTCCGGACTATCAAATAATAAAATTTCTTCTTTATTATTAAAAAGTTCAGTAAAACTGATACTTTCATTAGATTCTACTCCATTCCATACAGTCTTACATACTTCATAATTCAGCTTCTTCTCTCCAACGGTAATATTAATTAATGGTGGCTCCTCCAAGGATTTTTCAATTTCTTGTAATACAGTACCATCCGATGAGGAAGAAATGTTTACCTGATCGTAGGCGTAATCCCATTGATCATAAGGAAATTGTTCCAACCTTTCCGGGACTAGATGATATCCATCCTCAGCTCGAGTAATCACTCCAAAATCCATTGGATCACCAGTATATTCTTTGCTATCCTCAGCCAACCAATCATGATTGAGCAATCTCACTTCAGTATCACTAATCTTTTTTAATGACAGTTTTCCATAACCATCTTTAGGGACAAAGCAGTTACGATAAGCACATTGTAATATCTTTTTATTGGAACTAAAATAGATTGGATTCACATATTTATATGCAGATAATTCAATCCGATAAATACCGGAGCCCCAGCCGTAGAGACTGAGTAGTTCATATTCTCCATCTTTATCGATATCAACTACACAGACATCCTTTAATGAATCGAATACATAAAGAACACTTTGATTACAAATCAAATAATTTCCAACCAAACGCCCTTTTTCATTTAGAACAGTAAAAGCTTGAAGACCCATTTTCTCAAACGAATCCTCCATAAAGCGCTCTATTACCATGGTAATCTTTGTTCCACCAACGATTGCAAGCTCACTGTCAGTGTTCTCGAGCTGATAAATATTTTCCCCGATTAGTATTATTGCTTCTGTTTTTGGCAGAGTATTTTCCCTCTGTTTTATTGTATTAAAGCCATAAGAAAAATTGACCAGAATATAACTATCTGTTAGGTTATCACTATCTGTTAGGTTTTCACTATCTTCCCAATCTTCTACCGTTTCAAAAGTTTCTGTGATATCTGAATAAACTACAACAACTTTCGTATGGTCAATTATCTGAAAAATCATATCGCCCTTGGAATAAGTATAATGCACCTTTCCTTCAATAATAGTATTATCAATACAAAGCCATCCATCTACTTCTAATTCCTTAAGGTATTCTTTCAACTGCTCTGCATCAAATCCGTAGCAAAAAGTACCATAATCATTAGATGCGATATATTCGGTATCCGGTTTTGGTACCGGAATTGAAAAGTCAGAACTCCAGCTGACATTGGATACATTGATATTCATTTTTGTATCGGCTTGCTCTGTATCAATATTTTTCAATCCGCAACCTGAAAAGCATAACATAAGTATCATATATATAGTGGTCACAATTAGTTTTTTCATATACATACCACCTTTCCCAACCTGTAATTTTTTTTGTATGGAAGACATTTGCATTTGCTCACCTTGAAGATTTCATTTTTAATAATTTATTGTGTTTTGTGCCGCTCCTATTATAGTTTTAAATTCATCACATAATTCTTAGACTATAGTGATAGTATATTAATATACTATCACTATAGTCTGGCTGTGTCAATGGCATATATTAAAAAATTCCAACTAAGTTGATTTCACTATCATTTATAGGTCAGTTATTTACAACAAAAAAGAACTTACCTTTTCTATTCACCTCCAAATGTAATTTTTACTTACAATGGGTAGGTATATATTTATTAAGGTAAGTTCTTTTATATTTTATTAAACCTTAGTTAAAGTCAAAAACTAAACGAACGAAAAGTGGAAACGATGATAGAACTAAATATTAAACTCATTACTATTCCGATAGCAGCGAAAATTAAGATTGCACGGCAATAATTCTTTCGACTAGTATTACCATCACCGAAACCCCATACAAACATCATAATAATATTAACACAAGGAATTGCCATTACAATCAGTGTTAAAATCCAATCCCCTAAGGTCATAGGTTGATCGTTTTGTGAATAGGGTGCTTGTTGGTACTGTTGATACGAATTAGGTGGTTGCTGTTGGTAACCGTTGTTATCCATAATTGCTCTCCTTAGTAATTATATTTTATTGTTGCTGTTTCGCATAATCTATTAATGCACGCGCTTTCACTAGTAAATTATCTTCTTTGTAAACCATGGGTTCCACATTAGGATAATACTTCTGCAAACGGTATATATAGAAACAGACAAAAATTAATATACATATTATAACATAGGAGTTTATAAAAAATCTATAATTTTTTAACAATTTCTTAAGTAATGGATATATTACAACTCCAATTATAACCAAAAAAAGTAATGGATGCATTTGAAAAGATTCTCTGAAATGACCAGTTAATAATAATTTTGCTGCTCTAGTGATACCACAGGCCGGACAAGGTATTCCAAATAAAATAGTACTATAGCATACGGAGCCAAAAAGAAAATTGATAATCTCTAAAAAAAATATACATATCGCGACAGGAAAGAAATATTTTTTAAATAGTTTATTCAGTTCCTTCAATTTTATCTCTCCGTTCATTCCCTTAAATGATTATGGCTAATTATAGCATTTGTAACTGGTAAACTATAATGGACAGATTTTGGCAAGTAGAAACGGATAGATTTTGGCAATTAATTTTCCCTAGTTGGTTCCAGTTCATGTAAATATCAAACACTTTCTGATAGTATATAGG
>Ga0123338_10004802_pt1 | contig 11706 bp, 10 predicted proteins | sample grotaG_FD_89793 | JGI IMG/M metagenome (GOLD analysis project Ga0123338, IMG submission 89793) | Glacier valley bacterial and archeal communities from Borup Fiord, Nunavut, Canada, to study Microbial Dark Matter (Phase II) -... | ecosystem: Environmental > Aquatic > Freshwater > Ice > Glacier ... | reverse complement strand
GAACGCGCCTTGGGCGCCGAGGTCCTGGACAGCGTCAGCCCCGGCCAGCTCGTCATCAAGATCGTCAACGACGTCCTGGTCGAAGCCCTGGGCGGCGCCGGCGCCGTGCCCCTCAACCTCGACGCACCCGCGCCCATCCCGCTGCTCATGGTCGGCCTGCAAGGCTCCGGCAAGACCACCACCTCCGGCAAGCTGGCCCTGCGCCTCTCCAAGCGCGACCGCAAGCGCGTCCTCCTCGCCAGCCTCGACACCCAGCGCCCCGCCGCGCAACTGCAACTGCAAACCCTCGCCCAGCAAGCCGGCGTCGGCTCCCTGCCCATCATCGCCGGGCAGACACCGGTCGAGATCGCCCGCCGCGCCATGGAGACCGGCCGGCGCGAAGTGTACGACATCGTCATCCTCGACACCGCCGGCCGCCTCAGCATAGACGCCGCCCTGATGGACGAGGTCCGCGCCATCCGCGACGCCACCAGCCCGGCGGAAACCCTCCTCGTCGTGGACGCCATGACCGGCCAGGACGCCGTCAACACCGCCCGCGCCTTCAACGAGGCCCTGGGCGTCACCGGCATCGTCATGACCCGCATGGACGGCGACGCCCGCGGCGGCGCAGCCCTTTCCATGCGCCAAGTCACCGGCGCCCCGATCAAGCTCACTGGCTCCGGCGAGAAGCTGGACGCCCTGGAGGAGTTCCACCCCGAACGCGTCGCCGGCCGCATCCTCGGCATGGGCGATATCGTGGGCCTGGTGGAGAAAGCCAGCGAGACCATCGAGCAGGAAGACGCCGAGCGCCTGGCCAAGAAGATAGCCCGCGGCACCTTCGACCTGGAGGACTACGCCAGCCAGCTCAAGCAGATCACCAAGATGGGCAGCTTGCAGGGCATCCTCGGCATGCTGCCCGGCGCCGCCAAGATCAAGGACCAGATCAAGGACGCCAACCTCGACACCGGCATCCTCAAGCGCCAAGCCGCCATCATCTCCTCGATGACCCGCGCCGAGCGCAAGACCCCCGACATCATCAAGGCCAGCCGCAAGAAGCGCATCGCCGCCGGCTCCGGCGCGACGGTCCAGGAAGTCAACCGCCTGCTCAAGCAGTTCGACGACATGAGCACCATGATGAAGCGCATGACCAAGATGGGCCAGAAAGGCATGATGCGCGGCGGCATGAACGCCCTGATGCCCAAACCCCACCAACAAATCCGCCGCCACTAGCAACAGCCGGATCGGGAGTGCGGCAGCCCGCTTCTCCCTCTCCCTCCGGAGTCAAACCGTGGAACGGTTTAGGGTCGGGGTGAGGGAAAGGCCCCAAGCACCCAACCCGGTCATTCCAGCCCACCCAGCACACCCAAGGAACCCAAATGTCCCTGAAGATCCGCCTCTCCCGCGCCGGTGCCAAGAAGCGCCCCTACTACCACATCGTCGTCGCCGACAGCCGCAGCCCCCGCGACGGCCGCTTCCTCGAAAAGGTCGGCAGCTACAACCCCATGCTCCCCGCCGAACACGCCGAGCGCATCCGCCTGCAATCCGAGCGCATCACCCACTGGCTCGGCCAGGGCGCCCAGCCGACCGAGCGCGTCGCCAAGTTCCTCGGCCACGCCGGCCTCGCCCCGATGCCCACCTACCGCGAGCAGCCCCTCCAGTCCGCCCCCAAGAAGAAGGCGCAGGAGCGCGCCGCCAAGGCCGCCGCCTGATCCCATGCGCCTAAGGCCTTCTCCCGCCGGGCAAGCGCCCGCCTGACATGCCGGACCGCCGCATCCTGATGGGCGTCGTCGGCCGCCCGCACGGCGTGCGGGGGCTGGTGCGCGTCCACAGCTACACCGGCAACCCGGCCGACCTCGCCGGCTACGGCCCGCTGCTGGACGACGCCGGCCGGGCCTGGACCCTGGCCTGGCGCGCGTCCGGCGTGGCGGCGCTCCACGACGCCGCCGGGCAACCGCTCGCCGACCGCGCCGCCGCCGAACGCATGGTCAACACCAAGCTCTGGATGGACCGCGACCGCCTGCCCCCCCCGGCGGACGGCGAGTTCTACCTCGCCGACCTCGTCGGCATGGCCGCCCTCGACCCGGCCGGCGCCCCCATCGGCCGCGTCGCCGTCATCCACGACTACGGCGCCGGCACCAGCCTGGAGATCGAGCGCCCCGGCGCCCCCCCGCTTCTGATCCCCTTCACCCACGCCTGCGTCCCCCACGTGGACCCCGCCGCCGGCACCCTGGTGGTGGCCGAACCCGACGAAATCCTCGTCGAAGACACGGCGGAGGCGGCGGAATGAGTTCGGGATTCACAACCACAACGGCGTGTCGTCCCATGGGTCATCCATCGAAGGGGATCATCCATGCCAACCTTGCTGAGAACCCAAGGCTTCCGGTTCTTTTTCTACAGCCTGGAAAATGGCGAGCCGCCCCACGTACATGTCACTTTGGGGGACAAAGCCGCAAAATACTGGCTAGATCCGGTAGAGCTGGCAAGTTCGGACGGTTTCCGTGCGCACGAGTTGAACCGGGTGCGGGCCTTGGTGATCGAGTGCCGCGCCACTTTTCTGCGGAGGTGGCATGAACACTTTGGCACCCAAGCCGGTCCGGATAGACCCCGACCCCGTGGCGGTGGATGTCGAGGTGTCGGACACCACCTTGCGCATCGTCCTGTCCGACGGCCGCGAGCTGTCTGCTCCCCTGGCCTGGTTCCCCCGCCTCCGTGACGCCACCCCGGCGCAGCGGCGCAACTGGGAACCAATTGGCCGCGGCCACGGCCTGCACTGGCCGGACCTTGACGAGGACATCTCCGTCCGCGCTCTGATGGGCCTGCCTACATGACCTGGCACGCCACCGTCCTCACCCTGTTCCCCGCCATGTTCCCCGGCCCCCTCGGCGCATCCCTCGCCGGCCGCGCCCTCGACGCCGGCCTCTGGCGCCTGGACGTGCGGGACATCCGCGCCGCCGCCACCGGCCGCCACCGCACCGTGGACGACACCCCCTTCGGCGGTGGCGCCGGCATGGTCATGCGCCCCGACGTGCTCGACGCCGCCGTCGGCCCGTCCGACGCCCGCCCGCTGCTCTACATGACCCCCCGCGGACGCCCCCTGGCCCAGTCCCGCATCCGCGCCCTCGCCGCCGGCCCCGGCGTCACCCTCATCTGCGGCCGCTACGAAGGCGTGGACCAGCGCGTCCTCGACGCCCGCGCCGTCGAGGAGGTCAGCATCGGCGACTACGTCCTCTCCGGCGGCGAGCTGCCCGCCCTCGTCCTGCTCGACGCCTGCATCCGCCTCCTTCCCGGCACCATGGGTGCCGCCGAAAGCGCCGACGACGAAAGCTTCAGCCACGGCCTGCTCGAATATCCCCACTACACCCGCCCCGCCGACTGGCAAGGCCGCCGCGTCCCGGACGTGCTGCTGTCCGGCAACCACGCCGCCATCGCCGCCTGGCGCCGCGCCCAGGCCGAGGACACGACCCGCCGCCGCCGGCCCGACCTGTGGCAGGCGCATCTCGCCCCTCACCCCACGACATTGGACACGGCGCCTGCCGCGCCGTAACAGACCTGCAAGAGAGGACCATCCCATGAACATCATCCAGCAGTTCGAGGCGGAGCAGATCGCCAAGCTCACCGCCGTCCGCGCCGTCCCGGAGTTCCAGCCCGGCGACACCCTCAAGGTCATGGTCAGGGTGATCGAGGGCGAGCGCAACCGCGTCCAGGCCTACGAAGGCGTCTGCATCGCCCGCAGCAACAAGGGCCTGAGCAGCAACTTCACCGTCCGCAAGATCAGCTACGGCGAGGGCGTCGAGCGCGTCTTCCCGCTCTATGCGCCCACCATCGCCGAGATCGTCGTCGTCCGCCGCGGCGACGTCCGCCGCGCCAAGCTCTATTACCTGCGTGGCCGCAGCGGCAAGAGCGCCCGCATCGCCGAGCGCGCGCGTGAGGTCGTGGTCCCCGTCACCGGCACCGCGAGCAGCGCCGCTGCCGTGGCCCCTGCAACGGCCGACTAGGACCAAGCCCGCCAATTCGCTGCCGCCGGGCGCCGCCGGGCCTTCCCCGTCAATGCGGCGCACCAACTGGCACCGCGCAGCACCTTCCAATACGGCCCCACCTGTTACCGCATGGCGCCACTCCTGACCGTGCGGCCCAACCCGTCGCGGCGCAAACCGTCCGTCATTGCGAGGAGCGGAGCGACGTGGCAATCCAGGGGCCGCAAGGGCTGCCCGGCGGCTTCGGCACGCCCTGGACCGTCGCGCCCGGCACCACCCGCTGTGCCGGCACTCAACGGCCAGCCGGGGAGGGCGGCAAGGCGGAGGGCCTTCCGCCAGACGCCAAGCCAGGCCGCGGGAGCGCCCTGCGCGTCCCTGCCCTCCGGGTCGTCCGGAGGCAGCGGGCGGCCGCAGCACCACCAATCCGGCAGCCCGACCGCCGCCGGCCACCACAATGAGGATGCCACCATGTCCCATCCGCAGCCCGGCCCCCGCACCCTGTTTGACAAGGTATGGGCCGCCCACGTCGTCCAGCAGATGCCGGACGGGACCTGCATCCTCTACATAGACCGCCACCTCGTCCACGAAGTCACCAGCCCCCAAGCCTTCGAGGGCCTGCGCCTCGCCAACCGCCGCGTCCGACGCCCCGACGCCACCATCGCCGTCGTGGACCACAACATCCCCACCTCCGACCGCAGCGTCCCCATCGCCGAACCGGAAAGCGCCCTGCAAGTCGAAACCCTGGAGCGCAACGTCGCCGAGTTCGGCATCCCCTACTTCCCCGTCCACGACGCCCGCCAGGGCATCGTCCACATCATCGGGCCGGAGCAGGGCATCAGCCTCCCCGGTTTCACCATCGTCTGCGGCGACAGCCACACCAGCACCCACGGCGCCATGGGCGCCCTGGCCTTCGGCATCGGCACGTCCGAGGTCGAGCACGTCCTCGCCACCCAGACCCTGCTGCAAAAGCCCGCCAAGAACATGCTCGTCGAGGTCAATGGCACCCTCGCCCCCGGCGTCACCGCCAAGGACGTGGTCCTCGCCATCATCGGCCACATCGGCACCGCCGGCGGCAACGGCCACGTGATCGAATATGCCGGCGAGGTCATCCGCGGCCTCGACATGGCCGGTCGCCTGACGGTCTGCAACATGAGCATCGAGGCCGGGGCGCGCGCCGGCATGATCGCCCCCGACGACACCACCTTCGACTACATCCGCGGCCGTCCCTTCGCCCCCCAGGGCGAGGCCTTCGACCGCGCCGTCGAGTACTGGCGCACCCTTCCCAGCGACCCCGGCGCGCACTACGACCGCCTCGTCGCCCTGCACGCCGACGATATCACGCCCATGGTAAGCTGGGGCACCAGCCCCGAAGCCGTCCTCCCCATCACCGGCACCGTCCCCAATCCGGCTGATGTCGAGGACGAAGCCGCCCGCGCCCAGATGGTCCGCATGCTCGACTACATGGCCCTTACCCCCGGCGAGAAGCTGACCGACATCCCCGTGGACGTCGTCTTCATCGGCTCCTGCACCAACGGCCGCCTGCCCGACCTGCGCGCCGCCGCCGCCGTCGCCCGCGGCCGCCACGTCGCCCCCGGCGTCCGCGCCATGGTCGTCCCCGGCAGCGGCATCGTGAAGCAGCAAGCCGAGGCCGAGGGCCTCGACCAGGTCTTCCTGGCCGCCGGGTTCGAGTGGCGGGAGGCCGGGTGCAGCATGTGCCTGGGCATGAACCCCGACAAGCTGGCGCCGGGCCAACGCTGCGCCAGCACCAGCAACCGCAACTTCGAGGGCCGGCAGGGACCCGGCGGGCGCACCCACCTGCTGTCCCCCGCCATGGCCGCCGCCGCCGCCGTCACCGGCCGCCTGACCGACGTCCGGAGCCTCGTCTGATGCAGCCCTTCACCACCCTCACCGGCGTCGCGGCACCGCTGCCCCTGGCCAACGTGGACACCGACAAGATCATCCCCGCCCAGTTCCTGAAGACCATCAAGCGCACCGGCCTGGGCGTCCACCTGCTGCACACCCTCCGCTTCGACGGTGCCGGGCACGAACGCCCGGACTTCGTGCTCAACCGCGAACCCTACCGCCACGCCGAGATCCTGATCGCCCACGAGAACTTCGGCTGCGGCTCCTCCCGCGAGCACGCGCCCTGGGCGCTGCTGGACTTCGGCATCCGCTGCGTCATCGCCCCGGGCTTCGCCGACATCTTCAACAACAACTGCTTCAAGAACGGCATCCTCCCCGTCGTCCTCCCGCGTGAGGTTTGCGACCAGCTCATGGAAGACGCGGCCATGGGCGGCAACGCCCGCCTCACCGTGGACCTCGCCCGGCAAGTCGTCATCCGCCCCAACGGCGAGGAAATCCCCTTCAACGTGGACCCCTTCCGCAAGACCCTGATGCTCCAGGGCTTGGACGATATCGGCCAGACCCTGCAACAGGACGCCGCCATAGACGCCTACGAAGGCCGTCAGCGCGAGCAGGCCGCCTGGATGCCCGGCATCACGGTTCGTTAACGCCAGTCTTAGCAACGCCAGTCTTAGCAACGCCAGTCTTAGCAACGCCAGTCTTAGCAACGCCAGTCTTAGCAACGGCAGTCTTAGAAAGCGTCCTTCGTCGTTATAAGTCATTGCGAGGCGCGGAGCGCCGTGGCAATCCAGGGCGTCCGGCGCAGTGCTGGCCGTTCCCGAAGCAACACACCAGACCCGCCCCGGCCGCCAGTGACACCTGGCGTCACACGAAAGGTCCCCATGGCTGCCAACAAGCATATCCTAGTCCTCCCCGGCGACGGCGTCGGCCCGGAAGTCATGCGTGAAACCCGGCGCATCATGGACTGGATGGACCGCCGCCGCCGGGTCACCTTCAACGTCACCGAAGACCTCGTCGGCGGCGCCAGCATAGACCACCGCGGCACCCCTATCGCGCCCGAGGTCGTGGAGCGCGCCAAAGCCGCCGATGCCGTCCTGTTCGGCAGCGTCGGCGGCCCGCGCTGGGACAAGCTGGGCTTCGACATGCGGCCCGAGATCAGCATCCTGACCCTCCGCCGCGAACTCGGTCTCTTCGCCAACCTCCGCCCCGCCGTGGTCCTGGACCCCCTCGTGGACGCCAGCTCCCTCAAGCCCGACATCATCCGTGGCCTCGACCTCATGATCGTCCGCGAAAGCACCGGCGGCATCTACTTCGGCGAGCCGCGCGGCGTCGAAACCCTGCCCGACGGCCAGCAGCGCGGCTTCAACACCGAAAGCTACGCAACCCACGAGATCGAGCGCGTCGCCCGCGTCGGCTTCGACCTCGCCCGCAAGCGCCAGAACCGCGTGTGCAGCGTCGAAAAGGCCAACGTCATGGAATCCGGCCTGCTCTGGCGGCAGGTCGTCACCGCCCTGCACGGGCGCGAGTACGCCGACGTCCAGCTCACCCACATGTACGCCGACAACTGCGCCATGCAGCTCGTCCGTGCGCCCAAGCAGTTCGACGTCATCGTCACCACCAACCTGTTCGGCGACCTGCTGTCCGACCTCGCCTCCATGCTCACTGGCAGCCTCGGCATGCTGCCCTCCGCCACCCTCGGCGCCCCTGACAGCACCGGCCGCCGCCACGCCTTGTATGAGCCGATCCACGGCAGCGCCCCGGACATCGCCGGCAAGGGTATCGCCAACCCCATCGCCCAGATGCTGAGCTTCGCCATGCTCATCCGCTACTCCTTCGACATGGTGGATGACGCCGCCCTGATCGAGCGCGCCTGCACCAACGTCCTCGCCAGCGGCCTCCGCACCGCCGACGTCATGGGACCCGGCTGCGCCAAGGTCGGCACCTCCGTCATGGGCGAAAGCGTCGTGCGCGAACTGGAAAAACTGACGGCGTGACCAGCCTTTACCCCACCCTTTACATAGACGCCGACGCCTGCCCGGTGCGGGAGGAGGCGTTCCGCGTCGCCACCCGCCTGGCCCTGCAAGTCCTGGTCGTCTCCAACGGCTCCCGCCCGATCCGCCCGCCCGGCCTGCCCAACGTCCAGATGGTCACGGTCGGCGGCGCCCCGGACGAAGCCGACGACTGGATCGCCGAACGCATCACCGCGTCCGACATCTGCATCACCGCCGACATCCCCTTGGCCTCCCGCTGCCTCGCCCGCGGCGCCCGCGCCCTGTCCCACACCGGCCACGTCTGGACCGGCGACAACATCGGCGCCGCCCTGGCCGGCCGCGAAGTCGCCCGCCACCTCCGCGAGATCGGCGCGCCCGGCGGCGGCCACCCGCCCCTCACCAAAGCCGACCGCTCCCGCTTCCTCTCCGCCCTGGACACGGTCGCCCAGGCGGCGTTGCGGGGCAGGGGGTAGTAGGATCGTCTGGAAACCCCAGACGATCCAATATCAACCGCCTCCGGGCGACCTCGTAAGCATCTCGCCGCAAGCAACCCGTCATTGCGAGCCGCTCTCGCGGCGTGGCAATCCAGGGGCCGACAGCACCGGCCCTACGGCCCGCAACCGTCGCGCCACCGCCCCTGCGCTGTCAGACCCGCCGCGACTTGAGCTTGGGCACCACAACCCCCGCCGTTCCCGTAGGCGCAGGCTTCGGCGGCGGCCGGGGAGGGGCAGGCTGCCTGCTCATGCGAATATCACAAGCCCACTCGCTAAGCCGTCCGGTCCACCCCAACCCCCAGCGCCGCTTGCGCCGCCGCCAGCCGGGCCACCGGCACCCGGTACGGGCTGCAGGACACGTAATCCAGCCCGACCTCCTCGCAGAACGCGATGCTCGCCGGGTCCCCCCCGTGCTCCCCGCAAATCCCCATCTTCAGCCGGTTCTTCACCCGCCGGCCCTTCTCCGCCGCCATCCGCACCATCGCCCCCACGCCCTCCACGTCAATGGACACGAAGGGGTCCTTCGGCAGGATGCCCGCCTCCACGTACGCCGGCAGGAACCGCCCGGCGTCGTCCCGCGACAGCCCGAACACCGTCTGCGTCAGGTCGTTGGTCCCGAACGAGAAGAAGTCCGCAATCTCCGCAATCTTGTCCGCCACCAGCACCGCCCGCGGCAACTCGATCATCGTCCCCACCAAATACTCGATGCTCTGCCCCTGCTCCCGGAACACGTCGGCCGCCACACGGTCCACCTGCGCCCGCGTGATCTCCAACTCCCGCCGCGTCCCGATCAGGGGGATCATCACCTCCGGCACCGGCGCCGCCCCGGTCTCCCGGGCCGCCGCAATCGCCCCCTCGAAGATCGCCCGCGCCTGCATCTCGTAGATTTCAGGATACGAAATCCCCAACCGGCACCCGCGATGCCCCAGCATCGGATTGGCCTCCGCCAACTCCGCCGCCCGCCGCCGCACGAACTCGATGTCCTGCCCCGACGCCGCGGCCACATCCGCCAACTCGCTCTCCTGGTGCGGCAGGAACTCGTGCAACGGCGGGTCCAGCAACCGGATCGTCACCGGCAACCCGTGCATGATCCGGAACAAATCCGTAAAGTCCTGCCGCTGGAACGGCAGCAACTTGTCCAGCGCCGCCTTACGCCCGGCCACATCGTCCGCCATGATCATCTGCCGCACCGCGCCGATCCGCTCCGGCGCAAAGAACATGTGCTCCGTCCGCGACAGCCCGATCCCCTCCGCCCCGAACTTCCGCGCCGTCTCCGCATCCAGCGGAGTCTCCGCATTCGTCCGCACCCCCAGCCGCCGCACCGCATCCGCCCAGCCCATCAAGGTCGCAAAATCCCCGGACATGCTCGGCTCAATCATCGCCACCGGCCCGGCAAACACCTCGCCCGTCGCGCCGTCCAGCGTGATCGTCTCCCCGGCGCGGATCGTCTTGCCTCCCGCCGACAAGGTCTGCGCCCCATAGTCCACGCTGATCCCGCCCGCCCCGGCCACGCACGGCCGACCCATCCCGCGCGCCACCACCGCCGCATGGCTCGTCATGCCGCCGCGGGTCGTCAGGATGCCCCGAGCCGCGTGCATCCCATGAATATCCTCCGGGCTGGTCTCGATCCGCACCAGCACCACGGCCTCCCCCTTGGCCGCCCGCATCTCCGCTTCGTCCGAGTTGAACACCGCAATCCCCGAAGCCGCCCCCGGGCTGGCCGGCAACCCCTTGCCGAACGCGGTCCGTGGCGCCTTGGGGTCCAGCGTCGGATGCAGCAACTGGTCGAGCGACGCCGGGTTGACCCGCTTCACCGCCTCGTTCCGGTCAATCAGCCCGGCCTCCGCCATCTCCACTGCAATCCGCAAGGACGCTGCGGCTGTCCGCTTGCCGCTCCGCGTCTGCAACATGTACAGCTTGTTCTGCTGCACCGTGAACTCGATGTCCTGCATGTCCAGGTAGTGCCGCTCCAGCGTCTCCCGCACCGCCACCAGGTCGGCATAGGCGGCCGGCAAGGCCTCCTCCATGCTGACCTCCCCAGGATGGGCTTTCAGCTTCGACAACGGCTGCGGCGTCCGTATCCCCGCCACCACATCCTCGCCCTGCGCGTTCACCAGGAACTCGCCGTAGAAGATGTTCTCGCCCGTGCTGGGATCGCGCGTGAAGCACACCCCCGTCGCGCAATCCGCCCCCATGTTCCCGAACACCATCGCCTGCACGTTGACCGCCGTGCCCCACGTCGCCGGAATGTCATGCAGCCGGCGGTACGTATTGGCACGAGGGTTCATCCAAGACCCGAACACCGCCCCGATCGCGCCCCACAACTGCTCCCAAGGGTCCATCGGGAACGGCGACCCGCGCTCCTGCGCCACCATCGCCTTGTACTCCGCGACCACCGCCTGCCAGTGCGCCGGCGAAAGTGCAGTATCCTCGATCACCCCCGCATCCAGCTTGGCGTTCTCGATGATCTCCTCGAACCGGTGGTGGTCCACCCCCAGCACGACCGAGCCGTACATCTGGATGAACCGCCGGTAGCTGTCCCACGCGAACCGCGCGTCGCCGCTCGCCGCCTCCAGCCCCCGCACAGTCTCGTCGTTCAACCCGAGGTTCAGCACGGTGTCCATCATGCCAGGCATGGACACCCGCGCCCCGGACCGCACCGACACCAGCAGCGGCTTCGCGGCATCGCCAAACGTCAGCCCAACCGACCCCTCCACCAAAGCCAGCGCCGCCCGAACCTGCCCGTCCAAGTCCCCAGGATAGCTCCGGTTGTTGTCATAGTAAGCCGTGCACAACTCGGTCGAGATCGTGAACCCCGGCGGCACCGGCAGCCCGATGGTCGCCATCTCCGCCAGGTTCGCCCCCTTGCCGCCCAGCAGGTTGCGCATGTCCGCCCGGCCCTCGTCGTGCCCGGCGCCGAAGCTGTAAACCCACTTGGTCATGTGTCCTGGCCTTCAATCTGGGAGAAGTCGGCGGCCCGCCCCATCGCAGCGGGCACGCGGGCAAGCAGTCGCAGCCGGTTGCGCCGCAGCGCCGCATCGGGCGCGTTGACGGTCACCTTGTCGAAGAATGCGTCGAGAGTGGGCCGCAGCGCAGCAAGCGCCGTCATCGCAGCGGCGTAGCGCTCGCCTTCAATGCTGTGTCGCACCGCGGGTTCCGCGGCGTCCAGCGCCGCAGCCAGCGCCTGCTCCTCGGGCAAGGCCAGGAGCGCCGGGTCAACCGGACCCTCGTGCGGCCCGTCGCGCTTGTCCTCGATCCGCAGGATATTGGCCGCCCGCCGGCTGGCCGTCAGCAAGTTGGCCCCGTCCGGCGTCGCCAGGAACGCCGCCACCGCATCCGTCCGCGCCAGCAACCGCGTGATGTCGTCATCGGCACCTGCCGCAAACACCGCCGCCAGCACGTCAT
>Ga0123338_10004801_pt1 | contig 11708 bp, 9 predicted proteins | sample grotaG_FD_89793 | JGI IMG/M metagenome (GOLD analysis project Ga0123338, IMG submission 89793) | Glacier valley bacterial and archeal communities from Borup Fiord, Nunavut, Canada, to study Microbial Dark Matter (Phase II) -... | ecosystem: Environmental > Aquatic > Freshwater > Ice > Glacier ... | reverse complement strand
TTTCTGCATGCGGCCGACGGTCTCGAGCGCGAGGTGTCGGGCCTGGTGCGCATCACCTGCCCGGCCGATGTTGCCGAAGTGATCGTCATGCCGGCCCTGCACGCTCTGTTGGCCCGTCACCCATCGCTGCGCATCGCACTCGATCCCGGCGAGGCCGTCCTCGACCTCACCCGCCGAGAAGCCGACCTGGCCCTGCGTGTGGTCCGGCCGAAGCGCGGCGATCTGGTCGTGCTGCGCGTCGCGCAGATGCGCTGGGTCCTGGCCGCCGCCCCGAGCCTGGCCCGCACCACCGGGACCCTGCGCGCCTGGGACCACCTGCGCTGGATATCCTGGGGCGAGCGCCTCGGCCATATCGCTCCGGCGCGCTGGCTCAGCACGCACGTGCCCTCGGTCGATCCGGTGCTTCGTTCCGACAACCTCGCGGTGCAGCTCGCCGGCGTCCACAGCGGACTTGGCGCGGCCCTTGTCCCCGAGCCAAGCCTGGCGCACTATGGCCTCGTGCCCATCAAGCTGCACGCGGCTCTCCGACGACAATCCAGCTCGTGGCCCACCGACGAGCTCTTCCTCGTGACCCACCGTGCATTGCGCAACGTGCCCCGCGTGAGCGCCGTGTGGCAGGAGCTGGCAGGCACGTTTCGTCACGGACTCAGCCCGGATGGCGCAAGATAGCGACGACGTTCCTATTTTAACCCAGATTCTCGACGGCGCCGTCCAGAACATCTACGCCACCGCCGCAGCCAAGCAACAGAACTGACAACACGGCCGCGCATCTGGCCCTCCACCTGCATCAAACAGACTCTGAATCATCCTCTCTTTGGCGTTAGACCCTTTCTGTCTTGGTCTCACCCCCGACAACCAGGGCCGTCTCGCGACGAACGACGAGGTCTTCGCGGGCGTGGATAGCCCAGGCCGTGACCGTCGAGGTTGGTGTGGAGAGGCAGCTGTCAGGAGCGGACGCCTGATTGGCGGTTTCGTCGAGGTGGAGCATCGGCAGCGCGAGCGCGGCACGGCTGCGAACAAGTGGGCTGCCTTCGCCGATGGCGCCGGTGAATACCAGCCTGTCAGCGCCACCGAGCACCCCGGCCATGGCGCCGATGGCGCGGCGCAGCGACTGCACCAAGACGTCGACGGCGAGCGCGGCGCGGGCATGGCCGTGCGCTTGGGCGTCGAGGATCTCGCGCAGATCGGCCGAGAGACCAGAGACGGCCTTCCAGCCACTCTCTTCGTTGAGAATGGTGCGGAGCCGAGTGGGGTCGATCTTTTCCTCGATAACGAGGTGGAGTAGCGCGCCCGGATCGATGGAGCCCGAGCGGGTCGCCATCACCACGCCTTCGAGAGGCGAGAAGCCCATGGAGGTATCGACGGAGTGGCCGGCAGCGACAGCGGTGACCGAGCAGCCGCTGCCGAGATGGCACACGATGAGCTTCTGCGGCAGCGCCCCGCAGAGCGCGGCGGTACGCGAGACGGCCCAGTCCACGCTGAGGCCGTGGAAGCCGTAGCGACGGACGGCGAAGCGGTCGGCCCACGACTCCGGGACGGCGTAGCGCGACGCCGCGTCGGGCAGTGTGGATCGCCACTTGCGGCAAGTCGGGCCGGGCGGAGGCGGCCGCATCGATCACCGCGAGCGCCGGGCGCAGATGCAATGCGTCGAGCGGCACCAGCGCCTCAAGCTCAGCGCGCACCGCGGTGTCGATGCGCACCGACGAGCGAACATGCGGGCCGCCATGGGTGAGACGGTGACCGATGGCGTCGAGGTCGCCTGCTGCCGCAAGGATGTCGCCGACGTTGCGGACGAGGGTATCGGCCCTCCAGGCATCGTTGCCGGTGCGGACGGTGACGTCTCCGTCGAAGAGGCTCCACTTGAGCGAGCTACTGCCGACGTTGAAGACCAGGATCCTCACGCCCGCCAGGTCCAGTTTCGTATCTCGGGCAGGTCTTGGCCGTGCTCGCGGATATACGCGTGGTGGTCGATCAACCTCTCGGTCATCAGCTGACGTAGATGGCCGGCGCGCGCCGAAAGTTTGGCGACGCGCTCGACCACGTCGAGCACCAGGTGAAAGCGGTCCATGTCATTGCGGACCACCATGTCGAACGGCGTGGTGGTGGTGCCTTCTTCTTTGTAACCGCGCACATGCAGGTTGTGGTGATTGGTGCGGCGATACGCCAGCCGATGGATAAGCCAAGGGTAGCCGTGGAAGGCGAAAATAATCGGTTTGTCGACGGTAAAGAGCTCGTCGAACTCGAGATCGGACATGCCGTGCGGGTGCTCCGATGCCGGCTGCAGCCGCATGAGGTCCACCACGTTGATCACCCGCACGCGGAGCTCCGGGGCCAGCCCGCGCAAGAGCTCAACCGCGGCCAGGATTTCAAGCGTGGGCACGTCGCCACAGCAGGCCATCACCACGTCGGGCTCGCCGCCGTTGTCGCTGCTGGCCCACTCCCAGATGCCGATGCCGATGGCGGTATGCTTGACCGCCTGATCCATGGTGAGCCACTGCGGCGAAGGCTGCTTGCCAGCGATGATGACGTTCACGTAGTTGCGGCTCCGAAGACAATGGTCGGTCACCGACAAGAGCGTGTTGGTGTCGGGCGGGAGATAGACGCGGATCACCTCCGCCTTCTTGTTGACCACATGGTCGATAAAGCCCGGGTCCTGGTGGCTGAAGCCGTTGTGATCCTGACGCCACACATGCGAGGTCAGAAGATAGTTCAGCGATGGGATCGGCTTTCGCCACGGGATGTGGCGGGTCGACTTCAGCCACTTGGCGTGCTGGTTGAACATCGAGTCGATAATGTGGATGAAGGCTTCGTAGCAGCTGAAAAAGCCGTGCCGGCCGGTCAGTAGATACCCCTCGAGCCAGCCTTGGCACTGGTGCTCGGACAGCATCTCCATGACCCTACCGTCTGCGGCGACATGATCGTCGTCCGGGCCGAGCTCGGCCATCGACTCGCGGTTGGTCACCTCGAAGAGCGCATCCCAGCGATTCGACGTGGTCTCGTCCGGGCTCATGACCCGGAAGTTGGCCGGGTTGGCCCGGAGCACATCGCGGATAAAGCTACCTTGCACACGCGTGGCCTCCGCGACGGCGCCACCTGGCGACGGCACCGCGACGGCGTAGTCGCGATAGGCGGGCAGGTGCAGATCGCGAGAGGCCGGTCCGCCGTTGGCGTGCGGGTTGGCGCTCATACGCCTGGCACCGATCGGCGCCACCGACGAGAGTGACGCCATAGGCGCGCCGTCATCGCCGAACAGCTCCGCGGGTCGGTAGCTCCGCATCCAGGTCTCAAGGATGGCCAGATGCGCCGGCTTGTCCATGTCGCCGACTGGGACCTGATGTGCACGGAAGGTGCCCTCGATCTTGACGCCGTCGACGAACTTGGGGCCGCTCCAGCCCTTCGGCGACACCAGGACCACCATCGGCCAGGCCGGCCGGACGGCCTTGTTCGTTGATCGTGCCTCGCTCTGGATGCGGCGGATCTCGACGAAGATCTCGTCGAAAGCGGCCGCCATCTGGCGGTGCGCGCCGGCCGCATCCGAGCCGTCCAAGACATCCACGAAACGCGGTGCCCAGCCGTAGCCGCGCAAGAGCTCGGCCAGCTCCGGCCGCGGGATGCGCGCCAGCACCGTCGGGCCAGCGATCTTCCAACCGTTGAGATGTAAGATTGGCAGCACTGCGCCGTCGCGCCGCGGATCGAGGAACTTGTTGGAGTGCCAACTGGTCGCCAGTGCGCCGGTCTCCGCCTCGCCGTCACCGACGATGCAGCTGACCAAGAGCTGGGGGTTGTCGAACGCTGCGCCAAACGCGTGCGACAGCGAGTAGCCGAGCTCGCCGCCTTCGTGGATCGACCCCGGGGTTTCCGGCGCCACATGGCTCGGGATCCCGCCCGGGAACGAGAACTGCCGAAATAGTTTCCGCATTCCCTCTGCGTCGCGAGAGATGTCGGGATAGACCTCGGAGTAGGTACCCTCCAACCAAGCGTTGGCCACCGCTGCGGGCCCGCCGTGTCCAGGCCCGATGACATAGATCATGTCGAGGTCCTGCCGGCGGATTACGCGGTTGAGGTGCGCGTAGAGAAAATTGATCCCCGGCGTAGTACCCCAATGCCCAAGGAGGCGCGGCTTGACGTCGCTGCGCACCAGAGGTCGGCGTAAAAGAGGGTTATCCAGCAGATAGATTTGCCCGACGGACAAATAATTGGCCGCACGCCACCAGGCGTCTACCTGCATCAGATCGTCGACTGCTTGCGTGCTCATAGCCACCCTCCATCAAAACCGGCTTGGCGCAGCCCCCGCACGATGTACCGGCACTTTCGCGTCAGCTGCCACAAGAGGCCGGTCCGATAGTTTTCGATCATCAGAATAATCGGCCCTTGATTGAGCCCAAAGTGCCAAGGGGAGACCCACCAGCCGTAAGGATTGCCGGCTTTTCCCGGGTGCGATGGATTGAATGACGCCTTGAATCCGTACGAATTGTGCTCGGTCAACTTGGCTTGATGAATGCAGTGGTGGAGCGCGGACAACACGATTTCCGGCGCGAAGGGAAGCGAAGCGACCAGGGCCCACGGCGCGAGCGTGCCGTCGTCGGGGCCGTATGGCACGCCGCGCCCCACGTAGTCGAAGAACCTGCGCTCGACACCACCGACTTTGACGGTGTCTGGACCAGGACCTTCGCTTGCGGTAATGCCCCAGCAACAAGGTCCATAGTCTTTCCAGCCGAGCGGGTTTTCTATCGCGTATCGCTGTTGCACATAGGTGGCGCGCCGGCTGTTTTCGAAATAGTCGCTGCCCTTATCGCGCATAAAAGCGTCTTGAATGCCGCGAAAATCAATCCAGACATGCGAGAGCTGATGGATAAATAGCGGCCCAGCGTATAGATATTCCTGTCCATAGTGGGCCTCCCAACGGTATGTCGACGCCCACGCGGTGTAGCTCTCCTGGGGCAGCGGATGCGTGGGCGATCCCAGCCCAAGGATATAGAGCAGCAGCGCCTCGTCGTAGCCCTCCCACCGGTAGCTGAGAAACCCGCTTTCTGGCCGCCAACCATGCGTTAGTGTGGTGCCGTGGTTTTGCGCCCATTGCCAATCAGCGCGGAGATACAGCGCATCAGCAAGGTCGCGGATTTCACGTTCGTCGGTGGTCTCGCCGTCAAAATAGATTCCCGCCGTTAATGCTCCGGCTATCAAGAACGCGCTATCCACCGTCGACAGCTCGCAGTCCCAAACCCGGCGGCCGCTCTGCATATCCAGAAAGTGATAGTAGAATCCTTTGTAGCCAGTGGCGTCGCGGTCGGGGCCCTGCTTGCTCGTCCAGAAGAATCGAAGGGTGGCAAGTGTTCGCTCGACCGCGGCGGCGCGTGAGAAGAATCCGCGCTCGACCGCGACCGGATATGTCGCCAGCGCCAGACCGGTTGCGGCAATGCTCGCGGGCCAATTCTCGGCCGTCTTGTCGATCACCAACCCATTCGTCGGATTCGTTTCGTGAAGAAAATAACCAAACGTGTCGCGCTGAAGTGTTTCGAGCTCGGCCTCATCGCTGGAATGCAGCTGTATATCGTGAACCATCAGAGTTTCATGCGCCGCAGGCGGAGCGCGTTGCCTATGACGGAGACCGAGCTGAGGCTCATCGCCGCTGCGGCGATCATCGGGCTGAGGAGCAGACCGAACGCTGGGTACAAAACCCCGGCGGCGAGTGGGACCCCAAGGACGTTGTAAATAAACGCAAAGAACAGCCCTTGTTTGATATTTCGCATGGTCGCGCGACTGAGCTGCCGCGCACGAGCGATCCCGTGTAAATCGCCTTTTACCAAGGTGATCCCCGCGCTCTTCATGGCCACATCCGCGCCCGTCCCCATGGCGATGCCGACCTCGGCCTGCGCCAAAGCTGGCGCGTCATTGACGCCGTCGCCCGCCATGGCGACGATGCGGCCTTCGGACTGCAGCCGCTTGATGGTTTCCGCCTTCTGGTCGGGCAACACCTCCGCAATCACCTCGTCGATGCCGAGCTTTTTGGCCACTGCGCCGGCGGTCGTCTTGGCGTCGCCGGTCAGCATGACCACGCGGATCCCATCTGCGTGAAGCGCCACGATGGCGTCGGCGGTGGTGTCCTTGATCGGATCAGCGACACCGATGAGTCCAGCCAGCTTGTCGTCGACCACCACGAACATGACGGTTTGACCATCACCCCGCATGGTCTCGGCGCGGTCGCCAAAATCACCCGCCACCAGCTTGAGACCGTCGAGCAGCTTGGCGTTGCCCAGCGCGACACGATGCCCTTCGATGGTCCCGGTCACGCCTTGGCCGGTGATGGACGCGAAGTTGGTGACCGCGGCCAAGGCCAGCTCACGCGTCTTGGCGCCCTCGACAATCGCTGCCGCCAGTGGATGCTCACTGCCTTGCTCCAGGCTGGCTGCCAGCCTGACCAGCGCGGCTTCGTTGCCGTCGGCCGCCTCGACGGCGACGAGCTTGGGTTTGCCCTCGGTGAGCGTGCCGGTTTTGTCGACCACCAGCGTGTCCACTTTGCGCATCACTTCGATGGCCTCTGCGTTCTTGAACAGCACCCCGAACGCCGCGCCCTTGCCCGTGGCCACCATGATGGACATGGGCGTCGCCAGACCGAGCGCACAGGGACAGGCGATAATCAGCACAGCAACCGCGTTGACAATCGCATGGGCCATCTTGGGTTGTGGCCCAAAGATGCTCCAGACGATGAAAGTGATGACCGCAGCGACGATCACCGCCGGGACGAAATACGCGGCCACCACATCGGCGAGCTTTTGAATGGAAGCGCGGCTGCGCTGCGCTTCACCCACCATGCGGACGATCTGGGCCAGAAGCGTGCCAGTGCCCACCCGGTCGGCGCGCATTACCAATGAGCCAGTTCCGTTCACGGTGGCGCCGATCAGATGGTCGCCGGTCTTTTTCTCGACGGGCATCGATTCGCCGGTCACCATCGATTCATCGATGGCGGTCGTCCCTTCGAGCACCACGCCGTCGATGGGAACCTTTTCGCCGGGGCGCACCCGGAGCCGATCGCCAACCGCCACCGCGTCGATCTGCACGTCCTCCTCGACGTTGTTGGGCCCGATCCTGCGCGCAGTCTTCGGTGCCAGGTGAAGGAGTGCGCGGATGGCCGCGTTGGTCTGACTCCGCGCTCCAAGCTCGAGCACCTGGCCCAAGAGCACGAGGGCAACAATGACCGCTGCGGCCTCGAAATACACCGCGACCACGCCGCCCTCTCCTCGAAACGATGCCGGAAATAATGCCGGGAAAACGAGCGCGATCACACTGTAGCCATAAGCCACGCCAATACCGAGACCAAATAGCGTGAACATATTGAGACTTCGGTTCATCAGCGACTGCCACGCGCGAACGAAAAAAGGCCACGCGCCCCACAGCACCACCGGCGTGGCCAGACCAAACTCAATCCACGCCACCGTGCGTGGACCGAGGAGCCGATGAAGCGGCATCCCTGGAATGAGGTCGGCCATGCCCATCAAGAACACCAGAATCGCCGGACCGAGACAGACGAAAAACCGTCGACGCATGGAGAGGAGCTCGGCGTTGGGCGTCTCTTCGGCGGTGACCGTCCGCGGCTCCAGCGCCATGCCGCAGATGGGACACGGGCCAGGTGCATCGCGCACGATCTGCGCGTGCATCGGGCATACATATTCGACCTTGGTCGCCGCAGACGCTACCGCTTCCGTCGGAGCCTTGTCGTGGTGGTGCGGGATATGGACCTTCGGATCGTCAGGCGGAGCTGGGATCGAACCTTGGCTTTGCATGGTGCCCTCTTTGGGTATCTGCTGGTAAATGACAGCATCGAGCGCTTCTTTCGGGATTTAGACGAGTACGCGCCCGACCTCACTTTGCGGATTTCTCCAGGTGGCCGCCGAATCCATAACGCATAGCCGAGAGCACCTTGCCCTGGAAATCCGCCGCTCCACGGGAGGCGAAGCGCGCGTAAAGCGCCGTGGCCAGCACGGGCACCGGTACGCCTTCATCGATGGCGGCCTGGATGGTCCAGCGGCCTTCGCCGGAGTCCGACACGTGGCCTGCGAATTGGGAGAGGCTGTGATCCTTGGTCAACGCGTCCGCGGTCAAGTCGAGTAGCCACGAGGCAATGACACTTCCGCGTCGCCACACCTCGGAGATGTCGCCCAAATTGAAGTCGTATTGATAATGCTCGGGATCGCGGAGCGGCGTGGTCTCGGCGTCGGCGTCGGCTGGTTGATTACCGATGTTGGCATTGTGCAAAACGCTTAAACCTTCGGCATACGCGGCCATGAGGCCGTACTCAACGCCGTTGTGGACCATTTTCACGAAATGACCGGCGCCGCTCGGACCACAAAGCAAGTAACCCTGCTCGGCGGTGCCATTCATTGTCTCGCGTCCCGGAGTGCGCGCAATGTCGCCTTTGCCTGGCGCCAGCGTGGCGAAGATCGAATCGAGCTGACGCACGACAGTTTCCTCGCCACCGATCATCATGCAGTAGCCGCGTTCCAATCCCCAAACGCCGCCACTCGTTCCCACGTCGACATAGTGAATTTTCTTCGGCAGAAGTGCCTTCGCCCGCTGGATGTCGTCGACGTAGCAGGAATTGCCGCCGTCAATCAGGATGTCGTTGGCCTCCAGCAGCGGCACCAAATCGGCGATGACCTGATCCACGACTGCAGCGGGGACCATCAACCAGACCACCCGCGGCTTTTGGAGTGACTGCACAAGCTCGGCCAGCGACGAGGCTCCGACGGCCTTCTCCTTGACCAACTCCTCCACTTGTTGCTGCGACCGGTCAAAAACCACGCACTCGTGGCCACCTTGCATAAGCCGTCGCACCATATTGGCGCCCATTCGACCCAGCCCGACCATCCCGATTTGCATTGTGTCACTCTCCTTGGACTATGGCTTCGGCCCGATCAGTCGCTGCGCGCGGGAGCGAATTTCCTGCGCGGTCGCGCTGTCATTCGAGCTGAGGGCGACGACGAAGCCATTACCGGTCGACGAGACGTGCGCCTCGACGCCGGGCAGAACCAGCGGACAGTTCGGCATGTCCGGGACGACGTGGCCGAGCGCGGCATTGCGAGCTAGGTGACACTCCATCACGCGCTGCAGCCATTCTACCGTCATGCCCTCGACTGCGCGGAAGCTCACCTTGGCTCCGACGGTGCGCTGGCTCGGCTGTTTTGACCCGCCCACTGAGATGTTCAACGGCTCTACGTTGGTGATGTCTTGCTGTTGGTCAAACGGGCTGATGTCGCGATCGTGGGGCGAGAGCCCCACGCAGGCCTGCGATTCTGCTTGTCCGAGTGCAGCCGAACCAGCGCGGTGATCAGCCGCCATGCGCCGATGCTTCTCAGCCTCTTGGCGGTGGATGTCAGTGGGGTTGGTCAGCGAGGTCCAGCACACGTCAGCAGGCACTCGGGTTGGCGCACCCCGGCATGGCCGCGTTTTTACCGTGTTGGGATCAAACGCTTCGGCGTGCTCAGCCGCCTGGGTGTCCTGGGATCTGGCTGCGGCTTCATGCTGCGACGCGCTCATCTCGTGCGCGCCCGCGCCTGGCGTGGTGGTTGCGCAGCCGGACACTGCGATTACGGCGATCCAGATTCGATGCATCATGGCGTTCTCCTAGGGAGGCTCAGTTGCGGCGTCATCGACGAAGACTTTGTACGAAGTGAACCAGCGCCCATGCGTCTTTGGCCTCGAGCGTCTCCGCGTAAGACGACATCGGCGTGCCGTCCATGCCGGTCATGATGGTGGTGTAGATGCGCGTAGGGGAGTCACCGCATTTCAACGAACCGGCCAGGTCGGTCACGTGTGCCTCGGACCCGTCTTCGTTGCGCAGCGTTGCCGCAGCAGGACCTCGGCCTCGGCCTCGTGGACCGTGGCAATTGGCGCACTTCATGGTCTCGTAGACCTGCGCACCGTGGGCAATCGACTCCGCCGTCGACGCCGGCTGCATGGGGACCGACAGCGCCATCCCCGGCCGCTCGTGCGCGAAACGCGCCGAAAACGACTTGATGAGGGTTATGACGTCGTCGATCTGTAGCATGCCGATCGCGACGAACGCGGGCATCCCGCTGTCGAAAAGACCGTCCCGGACGGAACGGCGTAGGTCGTCATCAGTCGGCAGGGTACCCGTTGGCGTGGTGCGGCACTTGTATATGCCGCGGCCAAAGTCGGTGGCGGTATTGTCGAAGCGGCGGGCGCTTGTGCCAAACCCGTCACCAGCATGGCCGTGACAAGACGCGCAATAGCGTTGAGACACATCACGACCGTAGCGAAGCGACTTCGAATCGTCGGCCATGGCGCTGGTCGACAACAGTGCGACTACCAGGAACAGCGGTGTATTTATCATCGTCATGTTCGGTCGCCTTTTCATAGAAGGAAGTCGAAGCCGGCGAACACCAGGGTGTTGCGCACCGGATTGGTCGGAATCACCGCGGCATTCTTGGTTTCCGTCGAGCTCACCTCGGTGTGCACCACCAGCGAGCCCCAGCTAGAAAGCCAGACGGCGTAGCGACAAAATACCGAGACGCCGTCCTGCTGGTTGGTATTGTCGGGTTGGGTCGGATCCGCCTGCTGCAGGTTATAGACACCGTCGTAGCGCGCCCCAAACGTGAGGGGCAAAATCGGCGTGTAATCGAGCTGAACAAACCCGCCATGAAAATGCGCGGTCTGGGTGCCGTTGGCGACGAGCGCGCCCTCTTCCTGTCCGTACATCCACGCCGCGGTGAGCGTGATGGGCCGAGCCAGCTCGCCGAAGACCATCTGCACATCGAGGCCGGTGCGGGCGTGCAGCTTGTGGTCCGAGCCGGTGCCGTCGACGTTCTGCGGCATTCCGCCGAAAGGCGTGAGCGTTTTGAACGTGGTGGGCCACCAGCCCACATTACCCATCGCACCCACCCGGATGCGAGGTACCACCCGGGAGCGCAATAGCGCCGTATAGGTCACGTGACCATACAAGGCCGGCGCATTGAACGCCCAGGCGCTGGTGGTATCGCCCGACGAGGTGAGGGTCAATGCGTAGCGCAGGCCGGTTCGTTTTGCGTGGCCGCTCACCTCCAACCCGAGCTGGTTCTCGCCCATCTGAAAGCCGTTGTTGCTGCCAGATGGGTGAAAGCCATATACCAGAAACGGTGAGAAGATCGTAAAGCTGCGGTGCATCGAGACCGGCAGGTCGAGCTCCAGAATGCCCACCTTGATGTTGAGCCAGTTGGTGCCCAGATCGTTCAGCCGCACCCAGGCCGACTCGACGCTGGCCGTGCCACTCTTGCCAAAACCGGCCACGTCCACATAGATGCTCACATGTTTCGACAACACCCCGCCAAAGTAGATATCCGCCTGCGGGAACGCGAAACCGCCATGATTGATGGTGGTATCCCCCTGGTCGGTCGGCTGGTGGGTGGTGGAATCAAAGCGATAACCAACCGTGGCGCGCAAAGAGATCGGAAAATAGTCGAGCACATGCGACCACGAGTTGTCGTCGGCAGCACCGGTCCGATAGCCCCGATCGCGATACAGCTCGCCAAAGTCGTTGAGCCGGGGCCAGGCATCATGACAGGCCGCGCAGGCCATTCCGGTCTTCCGCGCAAATTCCGGTAACGCATCAGCGCGCGCGCAGAACAAGAGGAGCGCCGCTGCCAACAAGCTCTTGCTGATTGTTCTCATCTCATCGTCCTTGGGTGATGACCTTCAAATAAGCGATAACTCCG
>Ga0123338_10004800_pt1 | contig 11709 bp, 9 predicted proteins | sample grotaG_FD_89793 | JGI IMG/M metagenome (GOLD analysis project Ga0123338, IMG submission 89793) | Glacier valley bacterial and archeal communities from Borup Fiord, Nunavut, Canada, to study Microbial Dark Matter (Phase II) -... | ecosystem: Environmental > Aquatic > Freshwater > Ice > Glacier ... | reverse complement strand
GACCTGCCCGACGCCGACGGCCGCCCGCGCACGCTCGCCGACTGGAAGGGCAAGGTCACGGTCGTCTTCTTCGGCTACACGCAGTGCCCCGACGTGTGCCCGACGACGATGGCCGAGATGGCGCAGATCCGCACGCTGATGGGCGCCGACGGCGACAAGCTGCAGACCGTGTTCGTGACCATCGACCCGGAGCGCGACACGCCCGAGATCCTGAAGGCCTACGTCGCCAACTTCGGCCCAGGCGTGGCCTCGTTGCGCGGCGACGCAGAGCAGACGGCGGCCGCGGCCAAGGAGTTCAAGGTCTTTTACGCCAAGGTCGGCGGCAAGTCGCCGGGCAGCTACTCGATGGACCACAGCGCCGCGTCGTTCGTCTTCGATCCGGAGGGACGCGTGCGCCTCTTCGTGCCCTACGGCGGCGACCCGAAGGTCCTCGCGACAGACATCAAGACCCTCGCTGCAGGCTAAAAGAAAAACGGCCCCGGAGGGATCGGCCCCTCCCTCTCGGAGGGAGGGGAGCGAAGCGGGGTGGGAGCGATCCTGTCAGCCGAAGGCGTGAGTCGCGAAGCGACTCACGCCGCGTGCGCCAACGCCTTCTTCATCTTTTTCATTGCCGCGACCTCGATCTGGCGGATCCGCTCGGCGCTGACGCCGTACTCGTCGGCCAAGTCGTGCAGCGTCATGCCACCCGAGCTGTCGTCGTTGACCTTCAGCCAGCGCTCCTCGACGATCCGGCGGCTGCGCGCGTCGAGCGCGTCGAGCGCCAGGGCGATGCCGTCGACGGCCAGCCAATCGCGCTTCTTCGCCTCGAGCACGCGCGTCGGCTCCGACGCGTCGTCGGCCAAATAGGCGATCGGCGCATAGCTTTCCTCGCCGTCGTCGGTCTGCGGCTCGAGCGCCACGTCGCCGCCCGACAGGCGCGTCTCCATCTCGAGGACCTCCTCGCGCTTGACGTTGAGCGTCTTGGCGAGCGAATCGACCTCGCTCTGGGTGAGCGTCGTGCGGTGCGTGTCCTGGTCCTCGGCGTCGTCCTTCATGGACTGCTTCATCGAGCGCAGGTTGAAGAACAGCTTGCGCTGGGCCTTGGTCGTCGCGACCTTGACCATGCGCCAGTTCTTCAGAATGTACTCGTGGATCTCGGCCTTGATCCAGTGCATGGCGTAGCTGACCAGGCGGACGCCCTGGTCGGGATCGAAGCGCTTGACGGCCTTCATCAGGCCGACGTTGCCTTCCTGGATCAGGTCGCCGTGGGGCAGGCCGTAGCCGAGATACTTGCGCGAGATCGAGACGACCAGGCGCAGGTGCGAGACGACGAGACGACCGGCCGCGGCCAAGTCTCCACTGTCGCGGAGCTTGCGGGCGAACTCGGTCTCTTCTTCCTGGGTCAAGAGAGGGACGCGGTTGATCGCGGAAATGTAGGCGTCGAGGTTGCCCAGGGAGGGCACCAGCGCCCACGGATCGCGGACGGACAGAGCATTCACGGGAGAGTTCTTCATGGCCAGATCAGACACCTGGAGCCCCCTTTCAGTTCCAAACATATTAGCACTCGGACCCTTAGAGTGCTAAGGCTGGATCAATGCCGACGATGCGGCGGCGCTATCACCGGGCAAACCCTGGGCCCGACCTGTCAGCCGAACCCGGTGTCCATCCGGTCGAGCAGGTCGTCGATCGTCGCCAGGAGCTCGTTCACGGCCACCGGCTTGGTCAGGTAGCGCACGGCGCCGGCGTCGAGGGCGCTGTCGACCTGCTGCGCCGTCGCGTCGGCCGAGACGACGACCACCGGAATCGTCACCGTCGCCGGATCGGCCTTGAGACGGCGCAGCAACTCCAGGCCGCTCAGGTCGGGCAGGTGCATGTCGAGCAGGATCAGGTGCGGCAGCCTGGCGCGCACGGCGGCGAGCCCCGCGGTGCCGGTCATCGACACTTCCATCTGCACCTGTTGGCGCTGGGCCAGTATGCCGCGCATCACTTCGACGTTGGTTTCGTTGTCCTCGATGTAATGGACGATGCGCCGGTGGTAGTCGGCCGGCATCGACTCGAATTCGTCGAGCATCGAGCGCACGGTGTCGGGATCGACCGCCTTCGGCAGCTTGAGGATGAAGGACGAGCCTTCGCCGGGCACGCTCTTGACCCGGATGGATCCGCCCATGACCTCGGCCAGGCGCCGGCTGATCACCAGCCCGATGCCGGTGCCCTGCAGCGCCGTGCTCTCTCGGCCCAGCCGGTTGAACGGCCGGAAGAGCTCTTCCATCTGCGCCGGCGTCATGCCCAGGCCGGTGTCGGTGACCGAGATCTCGACGATGTCGGGCGCCGCGAGACGGCTGGCGACGTGGACGCGGCCGTTGTCGATGTTGTACTTGACGGCGTTGCTGAGCAGGTTGGTGAGGATCTGCTTGACCCGCGTCGAGTCGCCCTGCACGGCAGACGTTCCCGGCTCCAGCTCCTCGCTGATCCGGATGCCGCGTTGGGCGGCGTCGCTGGCGACGAGCGCGATCGTCGCCCCGACCATCTCGGCGAGATCCAGCGTCGCCGTCTCCAGGCGCAGGTTGCCCGACTCGATGCGCGAGAGGTCGAGCACGTCGTTGATCATCTCCAGCAGATGCCAGCCGGCCTGCTGGATCTGGTCGACCCACGGACGCTGGATCGGCGTCAGCGGGTGGCGCCGGTCGATGTCGAGCAGCTGAGCGAAGCCGAGCATGGCGTTGAGCGGCGTGCGCAGCTCGTGGCTCATGCGCGAGAGGAAGTCGCTCTTGGCCTGGTTCGCCGCCTCCGCCGCCTCGCGGGCGCGCTCCGCGACCTCGAGCCTCAGGTGCTCGGTGATGTCCTCGACGACACCGACGATGCGCCACGGCTCGTTCTTCGCGTCGCGCAGCAGCGAGACCGTCGAGCGCACCCAGACGACGTCGCCGGCGCGGTTGACGCAGCGCTTGTGCCGGCTGTACATCGGTATCTCGCCGGCGACGAGCTGGGCCGTGAGCGACTCTTCGCTCTTGACGTCGTCCGGGTGCGTGAGCGCGGTCGGGCTGAGCGCATTGAGCTCGCCCTCGCTGTAGCCGGTCAGCTCGCAGAAGCGCGGATTGGCCTGGATCACGCGGCCGCCGAGGTCGGTGTAGACGACGCCGATCGGCACGTTGTCGAGGATGTTGCGGAAGCGCTCCTCGCTCGTGCGCAGCGCGATTTCGGCCAACTGGCGCTCGACGACCTCCGAGCGCAGTGCGGCAGTGCGCTCCCGCACCGCGGACTCGATCCGCCGCGCCCGGCCGGTCGTGATCAGCAGCGACGCGCCGAGCATCGCCGCCGACAGCAGGCCGACGCCCGCGAAGATCCACGCGCTCCTGCTCGCGCTGTCGGGCACGGTCTCGGGCCGCGCGCTCACGCGCAGGTCCCAGTGCCGGCCGGCGAAGACCAGCGGGCGGACGTGGGAGAGGCCGGCGCTGTTGCTCTCGCAGCCGGGCGCGCCGCCGAGCCGGCGCCGGGTCGCGCCCGGTTCGGTGTCGACGACGCACAGCTGCAGGTACGCGGGGATCTTGCCGGCCAGGCTTTCGAGCTGGGCGTCCATGGTGAGCGTCACGAAAACCGCGCCACGGACGGCCGTGTGGCGATCGGCGGTCGTCGTCGTGTCGCCGTCGTAGACCGACTGGTAGACCACCATGCCCATGCGGCCGTCGTCTTTAGCCGTCTGGGCCAGCCGGAACGTCGCGGTCGCGGCCGGGCGGCCACTGTCGATCGTCTGCAGCAGCGCAGCGCGGGCGGCTGGGATCGACATGCTGTTGACGCCGAGCGCTGCGATGTTGCCGACGATCGGCTCGATGTGGCGCACGGCGAACAGGTCGCGGAGGTCGGCCGGCGCCGTCGGGACCGCGGGCTTGCTGCCCGCTGCGCCGGGACCGTTGCCGTCGTCGCCACGTTCGAACACGCGGTAGCCGACCAGGCCCTCCGCGCGAACGCGGGATTCGAACGCCTGGACCTCGTCGCGTCGCACGCGTTCGGTCCAGCCCATCGCGCTGACCGCGCCGCCTTCGAGCCAGCGTTCGGTCGCCAGATGCATCTCGGGCCGGCCGAGGTGGCGCGTGATCGCGAAGACGCCGTGAAGCGCCTCGAGTGCGCGAAGCGGCTCCTCGAGCTGGGTCGCGAGGATCAGCGACGCGCCCGACGCGTCGTGCTCGAAGCCGGCGCGCACGCGTTCCTTGTTCGAGCGCGAGGACTGGAAGATGCCGAGGATGAGGAAAGCGACGACGAGCGTCATCGTCAGGCCGACCGAGAGGCGGCGCGCAGCCCAGGCGGCGCGGGGCCGGCCGATGAGGGTCAGGACGATCGGCGTCACGATGAAGAAGCCCGCGAGGTCGCTGAGCACAGCCGTGCCCCAGGCTGCGAACAGCTCGGTGCCGCGCACGATCCCGCCGCCGCCGAGGGCGACCGTCACGATGGTCGCGCGAACGAGGCTCGCGGTAGCGCAGACGGCGAGGAAGGCGGCGATGTCGGCCGGCTCCGACAGCGTCAGCGGCTGGCGCACGTGGCGGCGGACGAGCATCGCCCCGAGTCCTGTCTGGAGCGTCGCGCCGAAGGCGATGACCAGCGGGAGGATGACCAGCGTCGCGCCGCGCTGGCCACCGGTCCAATGGGCGGCGACGGCCACGGCGAACGCGCCGACGGCGACGCCGGCCAACATGCGCCTGCCGTAGACGAGCACGCTGGCCAGCGCGATGCCCGCCGCGAGCGCTTGCGACGAGCGGTAGTCCGGAGTGATCTGGAGCAGCAGCGAGAAGAGGCCGGCCGCGACGTAGGCCGCCGTCATCAGCGCCGACGGCAGCGTCCGCGGACTCTCGTCGCGATCGGCGCGCAGATTCGCGAGGGCGGGTCCGGCGGCTCGCGACATGCGGTCGGGACCGGGCGCCGTCTAGACGTTGAAAAGGAAGTTCAACACGTCGCCGTCCTTGACGACGTACTCCTTGCCTTCCGAGCGCATGCGCCCGGCGTCCTTCGCGCCGTGCTCGCCGCCGTGGGCGATGAAGTCGTCAAAGGCGATCGTCTGGGCGCGGATGAAGCCGCGCTCGAAGTCGGTGTGGATGACGCCCGCGGCCTGCGGCGCCGTGTCGCCGATGTGGATCGTCCAGGCGCGGACTTCCTTCACGCCGGCGGTGAAGTAGGTCTGCAGCCCGAGCAGGCCGAACGCAGCGCGGATCAGCCGCGCCAGCCCGGATTCGGTCTGGCCCATCTCGGCCAGGAACATCGCCTTGTCGGCGTCGTCCATGTCGGCGAGCTCGGCCTCGGTCTTGGCGCAGATGGCGACGACCGGCGCGTGCTGCTTGTCCGCGAAGGCGCGCAGGCGGTCGAGGTGCAGGTTGTTCTCGAAGCCGTTCTCGGCGACGTTGGCGACGAACATCGCCGGCTTGGCGGTGATCAGGCAGAGCGGCTTCAAAACCGCCTGCTCTTCCTTGCTGAAGGCGATCGAGCGGACCGGCCGGGCCTGGTCGAGCGCCGCGTTGCACTTCTCGAGCACTTCGACCAGCCGCTTGGCTTCCTTGTCGTTGCCCGACTTGGCGACCTTGATCGAGCGCGCGAGCGTCTTCTCGACCGTCGCGAGGTCGGCCAGGCAGAGCTCGGTCTGGATCACCTCGATGTCCGACACCGGATCGACCTTGCCGGCGACGTGGATGACGTTCTCGTCCTCGAAGCAGCGCACGACGTTGACGATCGCGTCGGTCTCGCGGATGTGGGCGAGAAACTGGTTGCCGAGGCCTTCGCCCTTCGACGCGCCCGCGACCAGGCCGGCGATGTCGACGAATTCGACGATCGCCGGAACGATCTTCTCCGGCTTGACGATCGCCGCCAGCTGCGCCAGCCGCGAGTCGGGCAGCTCGACGATGCCGACGTTCGGCTCGATCGTGCAGAACGGATAGTTCTCGGCCGCGATGCCGGCCTTGGTGAGAGCGTTGAAGAGGGTGGACTTGCCGACGTTCGGCAGGCCCACGATGCCGCATTTGAGGCTCATGAGGGGCCCGAGGGGCAGAGTGAGCCGGATATTTTAGTCGGCACCTACACTCGGCCGACCCGGCCCGGAGGAGATCGTTCGTGACCCAGTTGCAGACTCTCGCACTGCATGCCCGCGATCTCGGCGGCGGTTTCATGGTGCGCCGGCTCCTGCCGTCGGCCGACCGGCGTGCCGTCGGCCCGTTCGTCTTCTTCGACCATTTCGGGCCGATCGAGATCGTTCCCGGCGACCGCAGCGACGTGCGGCCGCATCCGCACATCGGCCTGGCGACGCTCACCTATCTCTTCGACGGCGCGATCATGCATCGCGACTCGACCTCGGTCGTCCAGCGCATCGAGCCGGGCGCGGTCAACTGGATGTCGGCGGGCAAGGGCATCGTCCACTCGGAGCGCACGCCGAAGGATCTGCTCGATGTCGCGCATCGCCGCCACGGGCTGCAGCTCTGGATCGCGCTGCCGGAGGCCGAGGAGGACTCGGCGCCGTCGTTCCAGCACGTCGCCGCGGCGCAGGTGCCGCGCGTGCGCGTCGACGGCGCGGTCGCCCACGTCGTCGCCGGCTCGGCGTTCGGCGCGACGTCGCCGGTCAGGACGTCGTCGCCGACCCTGGCGGTGGTGCTCGACCTCGACGTGGCGAGCGGCAAGGGCGTCGTCCTCGACCCCGCCGACGGCGCCGAGCGCGCGCTCTACGCGATCGACCATCCGATCGAGGTCGACGGCGACGAATACCCGGAATTCACGATGGTCGTGCTGGCTCCAGGCACGTCGCCGACGCTGGTTGCGCCGCGCGGTGGCCGGGTCGTGCTCGTCGGCGGCGAGCCGCTCGGGCCGCGCATCCTGTCGTGGAATTTCGTCGCCACGTCGCGCGAGCGAATCCAGGCGGCCGAGAGCGACTGGAAGGCTCAGCGGTTTGCGAAGGTGCCGGGCGAGACCGAGTTCATCCCGCTGCCGGAGCGTCCTGTCGCGGAGCCGCCGCCCGGGGCGCCGCCGGGATGAGCATCAGCGCGTTGCCGGCGACCGCCAGCAGCGCGCCGACGGCCGTCAGCACGTCGGGACGAAAGCCCTCGAACGCGAGCGAGACGACGAGCGCGAGCAGCGGCGTCATCACGCCGATCGTTCCCGCCGGGCCGACGCCGATGCGGTCCTGGATCGTGAGGAAGCAGGCGAAGGCCAGCACCGAGCCCGCGAACGCAAGGTAGGCGAGCGAGAGCCACCAGCTCGGCGCCGTCGGCCAGACGACGGCGCGACCCAGCGCGAGACCGACGATCAGCGCGGCGCCGGCGCCGTAGAGCATCCCGAACCCCATGGCCGGCAGGAGCGGCAGGCCGCGATGGCGGTTGCGGCTCGCGGCGAGGCTGCCGACGCCAGACAGCAGCACCGAGGCCATCGTGAACACCGCCCCGATCGCGGTGCTGTCGCCGCTGCTCGGACGCGTGATCTCGGGCCAGAAGATGAGGGCGACGCCGACCAGCCCGAGCACGCCGCCGACTACGAAGCGCCGCGCGAGCGCCGTCTTCCAGAGCAGCGCGGCACCGACGCCGGCGAGCAGCGGCGAGGCCGAGTAGCCGACCGCCACCAGCCCCGACGGCACGAAGCGCTCGGCGTGATAGACGCAGACGTACGACACGCCGTAGAGAAACATGCCCTGCAGCGCGAGCGCCGCGTGATCGGCGAGCGGGAACGACAGCGATTCGCCGCGCCACCGGCAGGCGAGCAGCACGGTCGCGCCGGCGAGCGCGAAGCGCAGTGCGACGCCGATCTCGGCCGACATGTCACTCACCTGGTAGGTGATCGCATGCCACGTCGTGCCCCAGGTGACGACGCAGATCGCGAACAGCTGCCAGGTCTTGAGGCGTTGCACGTCGAGGCTCAGAGGGCGTAGGTCGCGTCGCCTTCGGCGCCTGCGACGAGCGTGCGGCCGACGCCTTCGACGATCACGGCGTTCATCGCGAAGGTCACGGCGCCGCCCATGCGCGGATGGGCGCGGTAGGTCGAGAGCGCGTCGCCGACGGCATGGCCGCGCTCGCCGCTCGCGGGGTCGACGTCGGGGATCGGGCAGCGCACGCAGGGCTTGACGCACTTCAGGCGGACCGGACCGTCGCTCGTGTCGAAGACGATCTCGTCGAGCTGGTCTTCGCCGTTCGGGTCGAGCCCGGACAGGACGAGGTTCGGACGAAAGCGCGCCATCGTGACGGGCGCCTGCCCGCTCAGCGCGAGCCGGCGGTTCAGCTCGTCGAGCGATGCGGTCGACGCGACCAGCAGCGGGAAGCCGTCCTGGAACGCGGTCGGCGCTTCGATCTCCCCGGTCCAGTCGCGGCTCGCGAGACGTCGGACATCGGGATCGAAGCGCACGAGCCGGAGCGGCTGGCCGAGGAAGTCGCTGAACCACTGGGCGCAGAGCGGTCCCATGTCGAAGGCCGCGACGCGATCGCTCCAGACCTCGGCCTCGGCGCGCTGCTCGACCCGGTCGAGCGCGACGTGCAAGGCCAGCATGCCGGGGGCGCGCAGCAACAGCTCATCCGACTTGAGCGTGGTGCGCACGAGCGCCATGCGCGGCAGCTCGCGTTGCGAGACGAAGCGGCCCGCGGCATCGACCACCATGTAGGCGCGGTCGAGGTCGAAGCCGGTCTCGTCGAGCAGCGCGCTCGGGGGCGACACGCCGGCGCACGACTTCACGGGATAGACATGGACCGATTCGAGACGCACGCGCAGGTCGCTCACGATGGCGGATTCCTCGTCGATGCCGCGGGCGGGGTACTCGCGGCGAGCGGCGATTGTCCCTGAGCGCTGCCTACAATCGGCTATGCCTCTCTACGACGTGCAGGTGAGCGGCGCGGGCATCGTCGGCAAGACCCTCGCGCTGTCGCTCGCGCGGCTCGGTCTATCGGTGGCGCTGCGCTCGGCCGCGGCTGGCAACGCACAGAGCGCCGACGTTCGCGCTTATGCCCTCAACGCCGCGTCGCTTGCACTGCTGCAGCGCCTCAAGGTCTGGGACGGCCTCGCCGATCGGGCCGCGACTCCGGTCTACGACATGGTCGTGCACGGCGACGCCGGCGCGAGCCTCGCGTTCTCCGCGTGGGAGCAGCGCACCGGCGCGCTGGCGACGATCACCGACGCCGCGCTGCTCGAGAGCGAGCTCGACGTGGCCCTGCGCTTCGCGCCGCACGTCACCCGTGTCGAGGCCGACGTTCCGGCGGCGCTCGTCGCGCATTGCGAAGGTCGCTCCGCGATCGCGCTGCGCACGCTTGGCGCCGGCTTCGAGCGCATCGATTACGGCCAGCGCGCGATCGCGGCGCGCGTCGTCGCGACGCGGCCGCATCGCCACGTCGCGCGCCAATGGTTCCTCGCGCCCGACGTGCTCGCCTTGCTGCCCTTCGATCGGCCCGAGCCGGAGCGCTCGTACGCGCTCGTCTGGTCGATGCCGTCCGATCGCGCCGACATGCTGCTTGGCCTGGAGCCGCAAGCGTTCGAGCGCGAACTGACCGCGCTGACCGGCGGCGACGCCGGCGATCTCGTGCTCGGCTCCGAGCGAGCATCGTGGCCGCTCGTGCTCGGCCGCGCCGAGCGCTGGTGCGGCCCGGGCTGGGTGCTCGTTGGCGACGCGGCGCACGTCGTCCATCCGCTCGCCGGCCAGGGCCTCAACCTCGGCCTCGCCGATGTCGCCGCGCTCTCCCAGGCGATCGCGGAGCGCGAGCCGTGGCGAGGCCTGGGCGACGAACGGTTGCTTCGGCGGTACGTGCGGCAGCGCGCCGCGCCGACCTGGGCCATGACGCGAATTACCGACGGATTACAGCGTTTGTTCGCCACCCAGTCTGCGCCGATCCGGGAACTCCGCAACAATGGCATGACTGTTGTCAATCGTGCCTTGCCGCTGAAGCGCTGGCTCGCCGCCAAGGCACTCGACTCCGAAAGCCCGTCATGAACCGATCCTCGCGTGTGACCGCCGCACTGGTCTTCGCCGTCGGCATCGTGGCCGCTTCGTCATCGGTCTTCGCCGACGAAGCCGCGATCCGCAAGAACATCAGCGAGCGCGTGCCCGACTTTCCGAAGATCGACGAGGTCACCAAGTCCGTCGTCCCGGGGCTCTACGAGCTGCGCGTCGGCACCGACATCCTCTACACCGACGAGAACGGCAACTACCTGATCGAAGGCCAGTTGATCGAGACCAAGACGCGCGCCAACCTCACCGAGCAGCGCATCGCGAAGCTCACGGCGATCGACTTCAAGACGCTGCCGTTGAAGGATGCGATAGTTTGGAAGCAAGGCACCGGCGAGAGAAAGCTGGTCGTCTTCGCCGATCCGAATTGCGGCTACTGCAAGAAGTTCGAGAAAGATCTGCAGGCGGTCAAGGATGTCACCGTCTACACCTTCCTGTACCCGATCCTAGGCGGCGATTCGCCCGAGAAGTCGAAGGCGATCTGGTGCGCCAAAGACAACATCAAGGCCTGGCGCGACTGGATGATCAAGGGCACGCTGACGACCGACAGCCCGCAGTGCGACACCTCGGTGCTGCAGAGGAACGTGGCCCTCGGCCGCAAGTACCGCATCAACGGCACGCCCGGCCTCGTGTTCGAGGACGGCAAGCACCAGCCGGGCGCCGCGAGCGCCGAAGTGGTCGAGAAGCAGCTCGCGATCAGCCGGGCGAAGAGCCAGTCCTAAGCCACTCCCGCGGTGGCGGGATCTACATCCGGTAGCCCGGATCTTTGCGGTCGACGAGACGCTGCAGCGCGGCGAACGAATCCTCGCCGGCGCCGTAGGTCGGATTGAACTGCAGCGAGTCGGCGACGCATTTCTCGAGCACCGCGCGCGCAATCGGAGTCGCCTCGCCCATCGACTGGGTCGCCCACTGGATCTCGCAGGCACGCGACACGAGCCACATCAGCGAAAGCGCCTGCGGCAGCGTCGCTCCGATGGTGACCGGGCCGTGGTTGCGCAGCAGCAGCACCGGCCGTCCTTCGGCGCTCTTCAGGATGCGCGCGCCTTCGTCGGCGTGCACCGTGATGCCCTCGAAGTCGTGGTACGCGACCTTGCCGTAGAGCTGCGCGGCGTAGAAGTTCGTGAACGCGAGGCCTTCCTTCAGGCAGCAGACGGCCTGCGTCGCCGTCGAGTGCAGATGCATCACGCAATGGGCGTCGGACAGCGTCGCGTGGATGGCGCTGTGGAAGGTGATTCCGGCCGGGTTCACGGGCCAGTCGGCGTGGCCGACGATGGTGCCGTCGAGATCGACCTTGACCAGGTTCGACGCGCAGACCTCGGAGTAGTGCAGGCCGAACGGGTTGATGAGATAGTGCCCCGGCTCGTCGGGAACCCGCAGCGAGATGTGGTTGTAGATCAGCTCGGTCCAGCCGAGGTGGTCGAAGATGCGGTAGGCGGCGGCGAGCTGCACGCGCGCCTGCCATTCGGCGGGGCTGAAGCGCGATGGGCGGATGAAGGCGCCCGTGGCGGTGCTGATGTCCATGCGGTGGTCCTCGGTCCAGGGCCGCATTCGACCACAGCCGCCAGGGCTGACCGCGACGGCGACAATCGCACCATGATTCGCTACGAGATCGATGTCGGCACGCGCCACCGTCACACCTTCGCCGTCGAGCTTCGCATCGACGTGCCCGCCGCCGAGCAGCGGCTCAGCCTGCCGGTGTGGATTCCGGGCAGCTACCTGGTGCGCGAGTTCGCACGCCACCTCTCGGGCGTCGAAGCGACGCAGGGCGACGCCGCGGTCGAGCTGCG
>Ga0123338_10004794_pt1 | contig 11722 bp, 11 predicted proteins | sample grotaG_FD_89793 | JGI IMG/M metagenome (GOLD analysis project Ga0123338, IMG submission 89793) | Glacier valley bacterial and archeal communities from Borup Fiord, Nunavut, Canada, to study Microbial Dark Matter (Phase II) -... | ecosystem: Environmental > Aquatic > Freshwater > Ice > Glacier ... | reverse complement strand
CAGCGAGCCATTGCCGAAGCGGATAGTGAATCGGAGTTCGGGGCGGCTATCGCGATGGAGTGCGAGGCGCTTCGGGTGATTCGCGGCATCTTACGACAGGAGCGCCGGATATATTCCGGCAGCCACCCGGAGTATCAGGTATTGAATCGGGTATTGAATCGGAAAATGAACCGGCAGCGCTGCCGCTGAATATCGCAGCCGACCGCGCATTGCGGGAACTTCGGAGGTCACTCCGGGGCGATCCGTACGCTGCCACAGCGCTGATCGCGATCCTCGACGCCGAAAGCGTTCTGCTCGCCGTAAACGATGAGTGGAAGAAGTTTGCGCTTGCCAACGGCGCCGTCATCTGGGAAAAACTGGGTGTAGGAGCACGCTATCTCACTGTCTGTCAGGGCGCGCGAGACATCTGCAGTACGCAGGCTTCGGCGTTCGAAAAGGGGCTGACCGCAGTCCTGGGTCGAGACAGAGACAGCTATGAACTGATCTCTCCCTGCCATTCGCCGACGGAGAAGCGCTGGTTTGCGGGGGCGGGTCCTGCGCTGCACCGGAAGAGAAACGGACATGGTGTCCGTCCTGCACATTCGCTGTGATGCGCCATAGTAATGCTGCGACGTCCCAGTGTAAGGCTGTGACACGCCGCAGTGATATTGAAATATTCCGATGGCGAGCAGGAATGCTGCCAGATCGTGAGAGGGAATTACAGGAAGAAATTGTGAGAAGAATGGACAGGGAACAGACGCACTGAAGCGCGATTGAAGGCTCAGGCGGGTACGAGAAGAAGGATAACCGCTTCGACCGCCCCCGGAATGCGATGCTGAGCGATGAAGGTGATTCGGGAGGTAGTGAGCGCTGGAAGCAGAGGAAACGGCTCCTCTAAAATGGTTGTCGGAGCGCCGATCGGCGAGCGCCTGGCAGCGCTGAATGCGGCAAAAAATCGCGCGTGCAGCGAAGGAGAGAGCTGCGCGAGACCGAGCAGGTCTGTCAGCGCTCTGCCAACGGCTGTGGCAGAGACAGTGCCTGACGCGCGTTCCAACTGTTCGCTCCAGCAAAGCACGATCGCCTCACGATCGACGATCAGCCAGGGCTGACTGACATGTGCCAGCAGCGTATCAACGCAGGCCCGTGCACAGTCGGCGGCTCGACGCGCCTGTTCCGTGGCTGCCCGCTGGATCAGTTCATTCCGCTGCGTGTCCTGAAGCACGTCACGCTGCATCTGGCTCGTTCCTGCTTGAACCACGCCTCTGTGACTCGCGCTGCTCCGATCCAAACTCTGCTGATCTGTCCGATTGCCAAAGCAATTTTCGACACGAACGACTGCTGAGGAGAGAGTGAGTTCCTCGCTGGCAGCCGCGGGAGAAGCAGCGCTATTCGATACAGACGTTATATTCACGCGTAGGAATGCTCCTGAGAAGGCAAAATCGGGCGGAGTGGGATGGTTCGCGAAACGATTTATGGCGACATGAGACGCCAGCTTTACTGATATTCTGGCAACCGTACACGGTTTCTGCATAAAAAGATTCGGCTCTGGCGTCTGACGAAAGTCATGCGGAAACGGTGCGGCTGCCGCTCTCGGTATCAGGAGCGGGCAGCCGCCAGGCGAGCACCGCTCCGATCGCGATCACTGCGGCAGACGCCACGAACAGTACGGGCATGCCGCCGACCGACACCATGGTTTTGTGCTGAACGAGCAGACCGCCGACATAAGGATAGATTGCAGACGGCATGAAGAGCAGGCTCAGAAGCGCGATGAACAGTGATCGCTCCTGTTTGCGCACGTGCGTCAGAAGGTAGTGGTTGAAGGTGATCCAGAGTCCCCAGTTGAGACTGCCGCCCATCAGCAGAAAAACGAGCCCGAACAGCCAGGGCGATACGCCGCCGATCGTCAGCGCCAGCAGAGGCGTGACCAGACAGGTGAGCGCGACGCACCGAACGGAGGCGGCGGGCGATCGCCGCTCACTGATCAGTGCCCAGGCGGGCATCAAAATGACAACTCCCAGCGCCTGCATCACCTGATAGTAGGCGCCCCACTCGTCGCCGAGGCGAAATCGCGCGGTCGCATAAAGGACATAGAATGGGGCGGCAGCCGCTCCAAACCCGACCAGCAGCTGCACGAGCGCAAGCCGGGCGAAAATCGGATTGCCGCGCAGCACAGAAGGCAGTCGGCGCAGATAGCCTCCGAGAGGCGGCAGGGGCTGGGTTTCTGAGATCGCAGGCGGAGGAGGCTCACGAATCATCAGCACGCCGATCAGCGAAATTTGAAACATCAGCGCGGACACGCCCGCCAGCAGCGCATAGTTGTATGGGAAAGGCAGACCGGATGCGGCGAGAACGCCGCGTACGACGAGGGCGGCAACAGCAATGCCGATCACGCCGGAAGCCAGTTGGGTGGCGGCGAAAAACCGTCCGCGTATCTTATCGGTGAACGCGCGCGCCACGATCTCCATCCAGGGAACATAGCCCAGCCCGTCGCCCAACGCCCAGATCGTCAAAATCACGATCGTTGCCCAGAGCGCGGTGAAGCGCGCCGTCGGGCTTTCGGCGGCGCGCCACAAAAACCAGGGCAGCGCCAGCAGAGGCAGGCGGGTCGTGGCTGCAATCCAGGAGAGTAACGGCTTCTGACGTGGGCGATTGTGCGTTGCGTAAGCGATCAGTATCTGAAACAGACTGAAAGCGAGAAAGCGGATTGCCGCGAACGCGCCGATCAGTACGCCCGAAGCCCCGAGACGGTCGAGCAGCAACGGCAGGATCGCGCTCGCGTCCATGAACGCCATGCCGATCGAGAAGAAAGTGACGTCGAGCATCAGCGCGCTGAGGTTCCAGCGGACGCGGAGGGGGTCGGGGTCGCCGTGATGCTCAGCAGAGGGATCGGCGGCGTCCAGAGCGGATAATTCGTTTACGGAAGGATCGAGATCGGGCATAAAATTCGAGGCAATTGCGGAGGCAGGCTGTCTTTCGGCTAAAGGGGCGATCTCCGGCTGACTGGATTGAGGCATTACGAATTCACCTTACGAAGCCAACTATTTGTTTCCGGACATTCATTGACGGGTGCTCAAAGCGCCCGTTGGCAGACCACTCCCCAACCCCCTCCATACTCGAATTAAGATATGGAGGGGGAGAGAATTCACGCACCGTCGACACCTGCGCCTTCATTAACAGGACGAGGTTTAGACTCCATGCGAGCATCACATCCGAAGGACGATTAGCGAAAATTGAAGCTAAAGCACATTCAACCGAATGGCGCGGCAAGCAGCGCCCCTACGGACATTGTTAAGCGCAGCAAGCAGCGCCCCTACGGACATTGTTGGGCGCAGCAAACAGCGCCCCTACAGATGCTCGAGATATTCTTCTTTTACGATCCCTTCAGGTCATACACTACAAATTATGCGAATTTTTTCTATACCGCTTCGTCGATACGAGCCAGGAGGTAAGCCAGATGGCGTGTGCCGCGCACGAAGTCGTCGAGACGGATATGCTCGTTGGGCGAATGGACGCGTACGCCGGGATATTCGATGCCGGGACTGGTGACAGGCAGTCCGAGCAGACCGGAGAACCACCACATCGGTCCCGAGCCCCCGACGATCGGAATGATCGAAGCGGGCTTGCCATAAATTTCTTCCGCCGTCTCCGCCGCCAGCTTGACGAGCGGATGATCAGGGTCGACGCGAGCGGGACGCTGGCCGCCGAGATAAGCGATTTCGATGTCGGAAAATCCCTGCGCGTCGAGGTGTGCTCGCAGTGACTTGTGAACCGCGTCGGGGTCCTGGTCAGGAACGAGCCGGAAGTCCATTTTTGCGCGCGCTGTCGCCGGAAGCACGGTCTTTGCGCCCTGTCCCTGCCAGCCGCTTTCGATTCCGCACAGCGTCAGAGTAGGCTCGAAAACGCCCCGCCGTTTGTACTCGAGCCCGGCAGTTTGCGCCCCGCCAAGAAACCCACCTTCGGGCAGCGCGAACTGCTCTCGGAAATAGGCTTCGTCCGATGGGAGCGCTTCGAGCAGTTGAAGATCGCGCAGGCTGGCTGGCTTTGCACTGTCATAGTGACCCGGCAGCAGGATACGCTCGTACTTGTCCTTGAGCGAGGCTAACGCCCAGGTGAGCCGCCAGGCGGCGTTCGGCAGCAGCGATCCGCCGACGCCCGAATGAGCATCGTAAGCGATCGTGCGTACGCTCAGCTCGAAGTACGCGATGCCGCGCATCCCACAGTAGAGATAGGGAGCGCCCTTTTCGTCCGTCCCACCCTCTTCCCAGATACAGGCGTCGGCGCGCAGCATCTGCTGGTTCTGCTCGATCCACGCGCCGAGGTGCGGGCTCCCGACCTCTTCCTCGCCTTCGACGACAAACTTGATGTGGAACGGATAGTCACCGCCGTAGGCAGCACGGACTGCGTCGAGCGCGAGCAGACGCGAAACGATGTGCCCTTTATCGTCGGCGGCGCCGCGCGCCGTCGCCTTTCCGTCGCGCACAGTCAGCGTGAACGGCGGCGATTCCCACAGATCGAACGGTTCGGCAGGCTGCACATCATAATGGTTGTAAAACAGCACCGTCGCGGCATCGGAACGGTTGGCACGGCACTCTCCGTAGACGATCGGCGGACCGCCGCTCGGAGACGTCACCAGTTTCGCGTGAATACTGCGCTTACGCATAAGATCGGCGACGATTTCGGCACACGGTTCGAGAGCTTCATTTTTTGCAGAGACGCTCGGCACGGCACACAGCTGCGTCAGCTCCGCGATCGCGCCATCCCGCCCTGCTTCGATGATCGCATCGAGGCGTTTGAACATCTCAGTATCCAGCAGCATAAGCTCCCCTTCGAAATAGCAGCCAGCCCTCACTCCCTGGCTCCCTTTCCCGAAGCTTCGGGAAGAATGGGAGCAGCGCCAGGTTTGAGAAGAGCAGATAAATTGCAGACAGGCAGTTTACAGATCGCCAAAACAGGAACCGTCAGGGCAGGACTATATCTGTCGGAGGCTTATGGGTGGCAGGGCGTTCGATCGTTGCGCCATACTTTATCGGTCCGCCGACGAAGCCGCCGTTCGACAGAAAGAACCTGCCCTGAACTACGCCTGCATTATAATCCAGGCGGTCTTCTTTGCCCGTGCCATCGTGCGTGAAACGTGCGGTCGTGAGTTCCGTCCACACTCCGTCCGCTGTCTTGATCCACTGGTTCCCGAACTGCGCCAGACGCTGCTTTTCGCCGTTTGCGCCGCCGAAGTTCTCGTTGAAGGAGTACAGACCGCTCAGATACCTGCCGTCTTTGGGCGCGCGAAAACGCGCGATCAGTTCCCACTTCTGTTTTTCGGGAAAGTAGAAATAGCCGCTGTAAGTCGTGTGCGTTCCGTCGGGTTGTGCTGACAGGAGGAAGCGGTAGGTCGCGCCCTTTTTCCAGTTGTAGACGAGGTGGCTGTGACCGCCCGTGCCCTCGTTACCGAAGCTATCCGTTACGACATCGACACCTTTGCCCAGCAGTTGGACACGATCGTCCGCGTCGACTTTGCTGCGATCGACGGCTTCGCTGCCGCTGTCCCAGACCGAAAAAATGACGCGCCGCTCCGTCGGACTGTTGACCTGAATGCCGAAGTAGCCGCGGCTGAACCCGCACGCCATATAGTACGACCAGACCGGATCGGTTTTGACAGTCACCTCATTGTAAAACCAGACGATTTTTGCGTCCTTTTTTGTACCGTCCTGCGCTTCCGATCCCTTGACCACCACTTTGTCTGTCGGATAACCGAGATGCACAGAGGCGGCATTTCGCCGCTCTTTGAGATTGAAATGTGCGTTCTGAACTGCTGAACCACTCAGCAGCAGCGTTTGCAGATCACCGAAAGAGGTTCCTGTTTTCGAAAGTCCAGTCAGCGTGAAAGCATAGTATCCCGGCTTGGGAATAGCGACTGTGCCGAACGAAACGGTCACGGGTTCCGTGCCTGCCATGCCATTTGCCACTGCTGTAAAGGTTTTCTTCGCGACCGTCAGCTTCAGGCGCGAACTGCTGACAGCCGGGAGGCGCAGCGTCAGCGCAATTTCCAGATCGCCCGCAGTCTTCAGTTCACCGTACCAGACGATGTGGTCTTTCGCGCTTTTCCAGCCCGTCACGCCGCTGGCTTCCGAGAAATCGACAGCTTCTACATCCGGCTCCGCGTAGGCGGTGAAAGCAGGAATGCGCAATAGATCGGAAGCCGTCACTCTTACTTCGCGCTTCTCCGCTGCTGGCAGCCGGACCCACATGGCAATTGTGAGCAGGCAAAACAAGGGGATCGCGATTCGGTGTGCTGACATAGAATTGGTTTGCTTTCTCGACCGGTGACAATTCACCACCCCCCAACCCCCTCCTTCGTAAGGAGGGGGAGAAAATACAATCTGCCAGACCCGTTCTCGGAAAAGCAAAGGAGCTTTCATACACCACCCCCAACCCCCTCCTTGAACAAAAGCAAAGGAGGGGGAGACTACTTTTGCTGTTATGCGGTGGGGCTGGCGGCGACGATCGCGGCGAAGTCACCGGCTTTGAGGCTGGCTCCGCCGACGAGTGCGCCGTCGATGTTCGGTTTGGCGAGCAGTTCTGCCGCATTGTCGGGCTTCACGCTGCCGCCATACTGCACACGAACCGTACTCGCCGCCTCCGCGCCGTAAAGGCTGCCTACCGTCTCCCGCACGACTCCGCAGACCCTGTCCGCCTCATCGGGAGCGCAAACTTCGCCCGTCCCGATCGCCCAGACCGGCTCGTAGGCGAAGATGAGCCACGGCGCCTGCTCGGGAAGCACCCCGCTCAAGGCGCCGGTTACCTGCGCTGCGATCACAGAATCTGTCGAACCGCTCTGACGCTCCTGCAGGGTCTCGCCGACGCAGCAGATCGGTATCAGTCCGGCGGAGAGTGCGCTGCGAAGTTTGCGGTTGACGGTTACGTCGTTATCGCCGAAGTGCGCCAGAATGTCAGTATCGAAATCGGGTTCCGGTACGCCGAAACGTCCGCGCCGCTCAGAATGCCCGACGAGCACGTACTGACAGCCGACTTCGACGAGCATTTCCGGCGAAATCTGCCCGGTATACGCGCCTTTATCCTTCCAGAAGACGTCCTGCGCACCGAGCGCGATACCCGTTTCGTTCAGCACTCCGGCAACGGTATCGAGTGCGGTGTAGGGCGGGCAAATCACGACCTGTGCGGCTGCCTGCCCTCTTAAATGCGGCAGCAAATTTCGCAGGAGGTTCTCCGCCTCGGCGCGGTTGCAGTTCATTTTCCAGTTGCCCGCGATGATCGTCTGTCGCATTCTCACTCCTTATACGCTCGTAAGCGCTGCTGTGCAGCGATGTCAGTGTTAGCTTTCAATCAGGAACAAAGGGTTATTCGACGCGAAGGCGCTTCGGAACATCGAGAATGCTCAATTTAGGATGGAAGGGATGAACGGAACGTGAAAGAGGAGAGGGTGTGGCAATCGAAAGTGTTCGGGTTCGATGCCTGTCAGCGTGATATTTCGCTGTCCGGCGGGTCTCCGGGCGACAGCCCGCGTTCGAAGCGGAGTAGAATGTTTTCCAGCCGTAGTTGCTGGATCGCCCGATCGCGCTCCGCATTCTCACGGTCACGCTGAAACTCGTACGTCAGGCGCTGCACGATTTCCGTCAGACGATCGATGCGTTGATCGAGACCTTTGATATCCTGACGTATCTCTTTGATGTCCGCTTTGCTCTGCTGCACGTCTCTGGTCAGCGAGAAAAGCTGCTTTGCAAAATCGACGAACTGGTTCGCCATCGCGCTACGTGCCCTTTTGCAGCCCGAGCACTTGCGCTTCGATCCGAGCGAGTTTTGTATCCGTGTGCGCGGAAATGATACGTGATTCGACCTTCAGACGGTCGATCTCGATTTGATCCTGATGCATCTGTTCGTTGTATTTGTTCATTCCGGCAAAAAGTCGGGCAATCACGACTTTCGGCTCGGTAGGATTTTGTGTTGTGGCGGCAGGGGTCGTCAGATCGGACATCGATGTATCCCTCGGGGCGCGGTATACGCACTCCATTCCGTGGATTCTATTCGGTATAATGCTTCCATTATATCATAGAATTGATAGCATCGAAATTTATATCATAGAATTCGTCTCCTGGAATTGTTACGAAAAATAAGGAAGAGAAAGCGAGCAATCAATGTCAGATACACGGTCCGATACACGCAGAGAGTTTTTAAAGGCGGCAGCCGTCGCGCCGCTGATCGCGGCCGCCAGTATATCCGGCGCACAGCCGACACAGGCAGCGAAACCAGCCGATGAAGCCCCGCTTCCAGACCCGAAATATACGCTGGCGATCAATCTCGAGATCATGTATCCCGGGTCGATGCCGTACGAGGAGCGTCTGCGGGACGCCGTGAAATGCGGGGCGAAGCACTACGCTTTCTGGAGCTGGCAGGGCAAAAATCTGGACAAGCTGCTTGAAATCCAGCACAAACATGACCTGATCTGCGTCAGCATCACCGGCAATCCGAAGACTGGCTGGGGTTCTGGCTTGACCAAAACCGGTGACGAACAGGCGTTTCTCGACGATTTCGAGGAGTGCTGCCGGATCGCAAACCGTTTCGGTACACAGAACCTGATTACGTTCGTCGGGGCAGTGCAGAAGGATATTCCCGCAGAAGTGCAGCGCGCACAGATTATCGCCGGACTGAAAAAAGCGGGCGACATCGCTCAGAAGTACAAGGTTTATCTGACGCTCGAGCCGCTCAACCGGGTCGAATCGCCGGAGATGAGTATGCTGACGGCGCGTGAGGCATACGATTATGTGATCGGCGCGGCACACCCGCACATCAAAGTCGACTACGATCTATATCACCGACAACTCGGCGAAGGCAACGTGATCAACAACCTCAAGGAAGGAATCGAGAAGGAGTATATTCGGTTTATCGAGGTCGGGGACGTGCCGGGACGTAAAGAGCCGGGCAGTGGCGAAACCAATTACGTCAATATTTTCAAGACGCTGCGACGGCTCGGCTACGCGGGCTATATCGGCATGGAGCACGGCACGACACGCACCCCGCAATACGCCTGGGATGTCACGCGACGGATCGCTGGTCTGGTATGATCGAGATGAAATTCGATGGAATTGAGAGGCGTCCGCTGCTTTTGCAGCGGCGCTTTCCGTCCGTAGGACGGCTGGCGGTACGCCAGCCGTCCAGTGATTTTCAATCACCGGAACGTATTGCAAAAGGAGTTATCGTGTTCAGGTCGTACTACAGCGTAGAATTCGGTTGTGAAGCGTGCGTGACAGTCCCCACTTTCGCCGGAACGACGAAAAGATGCACTTTATCTGCTGCGGCGACGGCGAGGAGCGAGCCGTCGGGTGAGAAATTGAGCGCGGTCACGGTCTCCGGGATCGAGAGCGTCACGAGCCGTACAAAATCGTCCTGAGAAATTTCAGCCATCGCGGTTCCTCCAAAAATAGTATATATAATTGTGCTCAAATAGTCTGCTGCCTCAGGGATGCACAGTCGGGTTCGTGCCGTCCTGCGGCGATACGGGCGGATCGACGGGCGGCATGGTCGGTTCAACCGGTGGAGCGGGACGCGGCTTCGGATCGACGATTATCTGAGCGACCGTGAGCTTGCCCGCACTGTCGGCAGCGGTGAGCGTGAACGTGGTTTTCTCGGTCACGACGACGTCTGTAGTGCCGTTTACCGGCAGCCCGCCGCCGATCTGCTCGCCTTTGTCGTTCTCGATACGTACGCTGCGCGCATAATGGGTCGTCCATTTGAGACGGACGCTGTCGCCGATATAAACTGTATCGCTGGCAGCCACGAACTTCTCGATCTTAGCGATCGCCGCATCGGGCGCAAAAACTCTGATCGAGATCGACTTCGGCTGCGACTGCGTCTTGCCGTCTTCGCTGATCGCGCGCAGCGTGTAGACTGTGTCCTGCGTCGGACTCATAATGCGCGACTCTTCGAGCGGACCGAGCGGTATGCTGCCTGGATCGAGGACAAAACGTCCCGCTCCCGTCCCTTTCCATGAAAGCGTCACCTGCTCACCGGCATGGATGGCGGACGTGTCCGAATCGAACTTTTTGAGCGTCGGAACCGGTGCGAGCGGGGCTGCGCTGACAGCTACCTGCACCTCTTTGCTGATCGGTTTGCCGTCCGCGCCGCGTACCGTCAGCGTGTAAAAAGTAACTGGTCGCTCCGGTTTGACATTGAAATTGCCGACCACATTGGTCTGGTTGTTGTCGTAGACTTCCTTGCCCTCTTTATCGACATGGTGGCTCAGGACGATGTTCGGGCGCTCCCCAGCGTTCGTAATGCTCCAGGTCAGTTTGGTTTCCTGTCCTTCGACGACGTTCATCGGCACGGCGTTGAACGCTTCGATATGCGGCGGAACAAACGGCTTCGGGCGCAGCGCGAAGTAGCCGATACCCGACACGGCAAGCAGCAGCAGAAAAATACCGAGCAGCGGCGAAATCAGAGCCGTCTTGTCGATCTGCCCCTGCGATTTGGCGGAGACGAAGGAGTTTTCGGTCGAGCGCGCCGAGACGGAAAAGCCAACAAGACGCGCGCTGCCGATCCACTTCGAAGCTTTGGGGCGCGCCGCCATCAGCACTGTCTGCGACTGACCGGGCTTGAGCGTGACGCGCTCCATATCGAATTCGTAGGCGCACTCGTCGTCGGGGTCGCTCGCGAACAGCTCCAGCGTCTCCTCGGCGTTCGAGAGGTTCGAGACTGTGACCTCGAAATCGTTGAGTGGATGAAAGAATGTCGCGACCGCACGGCGTGGAATCAAACCGAGTTCGAGATCATCGAAGGGTTTGACGACGAGCATCGCCTGCGCGACGCCGACTTCACCCGATTCCATTGCGATCACACGCACCAGAAACGGGTACGATCCGGCGCGGTTTTCACTGGCGCGAGCGACTTTGAAGTTGATGCGCTCGACAGCCTGCGCTCCCGGTGCGACATTGACGGTCGCCACCGGAATCGTGTACCATTCGATATCGATGCCCTCGACTTCGATCGAGAGCCGGTCCGGGTTTTCCTGACGGTTCGCTGCCGTGACGATCAGGCGGGCGGTTCCGCCTGGCTCGATAATAACATCCGGCTCCGATAGTGTAACGACGATTTTCTGCACATCCATATATTGGGTATCCGACACGGCGGAGGACATCGCTGTTCAGCCTTCTCTACACGCCACTGTGGTGCCTGTCTAATCTCTGCCTGATATCAATCAATTTTACTGGTTCAACTGTGAGTACGATACCGTTATAATACAAATATAATACAGAGACGGTTTCGTGAAGCGAAAAAGCAGGGATTCGCTTTCTATAAAATGAACTTATCTGGTAGCTATCCACCGTCATTATATTCGTGAAACCACGTTTTGTCAATCTGCCCGCCGTCGAATCACCGGTCAAGCCTCTGCTTACCCGTCAGATCTGTCACTTGCCAAATCAATCCGGTTGGTTTATAATGGTGCGGCATTCCACCCGGCGCCGACTAATGCCGAACGGCTGCCGGTTCCATAGCGAGCCGATAGCGAACGCCAATGATGTCTTCTGCCCCCGATAACAGGTGAACGAACTATGTTTTGCACTTCCTGCGGCGTCAAAAACGCCGCCGACAGCCTCTTCTGTAAACGCTGCGGTCACAAACTCGAGTCAGATTCCGCTGGAACCACTGCGGTGAGTCCAGACTATTCGCCACTCGCTCCGAACGATCGAGCCTCTGGTTCGACGGGAGCCTCTTATGCAACGGATAATTTCCCCGT
>Ga0123338_10004793_pt1 | contig 11722 bp, 12 predicted proteins | sample grotaG_FD_89793 | JGI IMG/M metagenome (GOLD analysis project Ga0123338, IMG submission 89793) | Glacier valley bacterial and archeal communities from Borup Fiord, Nunavut, Canada, to study Microbial Dark Matter (Phase II) -... | ecosystem: Environmental > Aquatic > Freshwater > Ice > Glacier ... | reverse complement strand
CGGCCACGCTCGCCAATCAGGGCAATGACGTTTACATCGGCTTCCGTATAGCGGGCGATCATTCCGAGCAGAGTCGATTTCCCCACACCGGATCCTGCCATTATGCCGACCCGCTGCCCCCGACCGCAAGTCAACAGGCCATTGATGCTGCGAATACCAAGATCCAGCGGTTTCCGGATCGGCGGACGCGACATCGGATTCACCGGCAGCGCATAAATCGGATATTCTTCCTCAGTATTTATCGGCCCTTTATCATCGATCGGATTGCCCAATCCGTCGATAACACGCCCCAGCATGAGCGGGCCTACCCCGAGGGAAGCATTATCCCGCCTGACTGAAATCAGGCTGTCGAGACCGACCCCCCGCAGTTCGCCAAGCGGCATCAGCAAGGTTTTGTTGTTGCGAAAGCCGACCACCTCAGCCGGGATCGGATCCCCTTCCAGCGGCTTTATCTCACAGATGGCGCCAACCGAAGTATCAGGACAATACCCCTCGATAACCAGGCCGACTACCTGGGTAACTTTGCCATGCAGTCTGACCGGCTTTGCTGTCGCAAGCGCCGAATGGTATTTTTTAAGATTGATCTTTGTCTCAGGCATATCGCATCACGCCTTCAGTCACTGCTCTTCAACGGCACCAGCGGTGCGCTGTTCAATGAGGCTTCGGTATATTTGATCCATCTGGCCGTCCAGAGATGCGTCAACTGTTCCCATAACCGTATCAACGAAGCAGAAGCCGGCGGCAACCGACGGATCAGGCTTGAGCAGCAACCGTTCATTGAGCAGCTCATTATGCAGCAATTCATCCCGCCCGGAAGTAACCAGCAGATAATCATCCGGATTGATACGAACGGTTATTTCTTCCCGAGCCGACAAACCGGCAAGCGCATTCTGAACAACCCCGGCAAGAATCGACCGATCCTCGGTTATCTCACGGATGATCACCTTGCGGGCTACGAGCATGACCAGATTAATTAATTCGTCCTCTGATTCCCGTAATATTTTGTCTCTCAGGTTGTGTATCGTTTCGCTTGAGGCCCGTAGTGCCCTGAAGACATTGACAAGCCCTCGTTCAGCAAGCTCTTTCCCTTCTTTGAGCCCTTCATTGAATGCATCGCTGGTTCTCTGGTTGAGATCATCTTCGCTTATTTCAATAACAGGTGGCCCGGCATCAACCGCCAGGTTCTGAGAGTCACCAATTTGAAACAGCCCCATCGGCACAAAGCCACCCGTTCCCTGTTCTGCAGGAACTCCCCCCCCCGACTGTCCGATGTTTCTGAAGCTGAATTCAGAAACGCCTGCACCGCCACGGTCTGCCAGCTTTATGATCTTAGACGAGGACATCTTCACTTCCACGGCCGGCCAGAACGATTTTCCCCTCTTCCTCCATTTTGCGCACGATCTTGATGATTTCCCCCTGCGCCTTTTCAACATCTGAAAGCCGTACCGGTCCCATGACCTCAAGATCTTCCTTGATCATGTCTGCAGCACGGCTGGAGATATTCTTGAAAATCTTTTCCTTGACCTCCTCCGGAGAGGTTTTCATGGCCAAAGTCAATGTATCGTTTGACACTTCGCGCATGACGGACTGAATGCTCCGGTCATCCAGGGCGAATACATCCTCGAAGGTGAAGAGGTGCTTGCGGATTATTTCTGATAATGGGGGACTGAGGACGTCCAGCTTGTCAAGGATCTGTTTTTCCTTACTGCGGTCAAAGTGGTTGAACATATCGACTACCTTGTCAATACCGCCGACCTTGTAACGTTGGGTTCCCCCCATCGAGCTGAGTTCGCGCTTCATGACATCGTCGATCTCTTTCAGAATTTCCGGCGAGACCTGTTCGACATCGGCGATGCGTAACACGACTTCAGCCTGCAGCTCTTGCGGCAGGATGCTGATTATCTCGCTGGTCTGCTTCGATTTGAGTTTGGCCAGAATGACCGCGATGGTCTGGGGGTGCTCCTGAGAAAGGAAGTTGGCGATACTTTTCGAGTCCATATTCGCCAGAATGTCGACCAGGTCGCCATAGCTGGAGGCCTGGAGCTCGTCCATCAACATCTGGGCTTTTTCCGTTCCGAGTGCCTTTTCAAGGATTTTTAATACAAATTCATCCCCCTGCGAAAAGATGCCCGCTTCAGGATCAATCACATTTGTAAAATCGGAGACAACGTTCATGATTGTGTCACGCGTGACATGCCCGAGTGAGCCCATACTCTTACTGATTTTTTTTATTTCTGTATCATCCAGATGCTCAAAAACCTTGCCTGTCACATCATTTCCAAGGTAGAGCAGCAAGATGGCGGCTTTTTCTGAACCTGTCATAGTATCCCTTTTTAGCGCCCCGGTTGGGCGGAGCAAGCGCCGCACCGACACTAATATTCAATCACCGCACTATATAAGCAGTGCTATTTATCCTCAGCGACCCAGTTCTGCAATATCTGGGCAACCTGATAGGGGTCTTTCTTTGCCTGTTCAATCAAGTTCTTTTGCTCGGCCATCTGGGCGTTGATCTGCGCCCGTTCTGTCGTTGTCAACTGCTCGCCACTCGCTCCAATTGCTTCAAAACTCTCCAATGTCGGACGCTTTACAAGTCGCAGCGAGGCAAGAAGCGGACGAATTACAAACAGGACCAGCACCAGAAAGCCAATTCCAATCATCAGATTTTTAGCCAGTGAGATGAAAAACGGGTTTGTCCACCAGGTTGCTGTTTCAACGCTCCCCGCCTCACCGGTTTCCTGGAAGGGGATGTTTTGGACTGTCATCTGGTCACCGCGCTCAGGGTTGAATCCAACGGCACTTTTCACCAGTGTTTCTATTTTCAGCAGTTCATCAGGTGAGCGGGGTGCGTATTTTGCCTTGGCAACCTGCCCCTCCTTAACCGCTGCAGGAGCTTCATACTTGCCATCAACGAGAACAGCAACGGATATTTTACTGAGCGCCCCCACCGGTTCAATAATCTTTGCCGTTGAGCGACTTACCTCGTAGTTAAGGGTTTCGTCGTTTTTGGAACCGCCGCCAGAGGTTGCCCCGCCTCCAGCTGTTGTACGTCCAAGGTTTGTCTGTACGCCTGGGACACCGGCACCGCTGGTAGTAGACGAACCCTTCTCCTCCGTCCGCTGCTCGCTGCGTACGGCAATCGATTCCGGATCAAACTTTTCCTCAACCCGTTCAATCTGTTTGAAATCGAAAGAGGCGGTGACACGCGCCACCGACTTTCCCCCACCGACAATCCGGTCCAGCAGCGACTGAATCCGCTCCTCAACATTTCTTTCATACAATCGCTGGGTTTCCTGCATGGCCGAAGTCATGCGGGTCGTCGGGTCACTGATCCCCCCCTTGCTGAGCATCTTGCCTCGACTGTCAAGAATGGTGACATTTTCAGGATCCATCCCCTCGATCGAGGCCGAGACCAGATGAACGACCCCTTGCACCTCCGAATCCCGCAGGGCGCGGTTTGATTTCATCTTGAGGACGATAGAGGCTGTGGCAGGTTTCTCATTGTCCTTGAAAAGCGATTTTTCAGGTATTACCAGATGCACACGCGCCTGTTCGACACCGGTCAGCTGTGAAATTGTCCGAGATAGTTCCCCCTGCAGGGCTCGTTGATAATTAAGTTTCTGGACAAACTCGGTCATGCCGAAATTCTTCCGGTCAAATATTTCAAAACCGACGCCACCACCCTGAGGAATACCCTCTGAAGCCAACGTCAGGCGGAGTTCGTACACTTTATCAGACGGCACAAGAATTCCCTTGCCATCAGCTGTGATCTGATAGGGTGTTTTGGCATCCTTCAATTTTTTGACAATTTCCCCGGCATCCTCTGACGTCAGATTGGTGAAGAGCGGTTTGTAGTCGGTGCGGTTTGCGACAAAGATCAGAATAGCGAATGCAACTGCGGACAGAAATGCCACTGCGACAATCACCATCTGTTTGCCCGGAGAAAGTGCGAGAAAAGGCTCTATGAGTCTACGAATTCCTTCTGGCATTTGTGAGGTCACATTCCTTTCGATTAGTAAATTACAAATTATTTTCTGCCAAAAACGTTGAAAACAATCTGGCTAACTCACTAACCTGTTTATCATGTTTGGTGCTGTTGAAGTGCGGTTATAATTCCGGCGTAGATTATACCTGCATCCGCATGACTTCCTGGTAGGCTTCAAGTGCTTTGTTGCGTACCTGCGACATAAACTGGAATGATATGCTGGCCTTCTCAACTGCGATCATGACCTCATGGAGGTTTTTGTTCTCTCCGCTGGCGAGTCCCTGGATCGACTTGTCCGACTGCACCTGAATGTCATTAACTTTGGAGACAAGCTCACTGAAGAACTTGCCCGCACCATCCACCGTGGATGATGAACTGACCTTGTTTATTTCCGGAAATGCTTTCGACATCCCGATTCCGCTCTCTATACCGTTAATTACCATGGTTATATCCTCGTAAGTTCTGATTCCTATTCCAGATTAAGCCAACACCTTACCACTCCACTCCCCCTTGATAAGGAGGTGTTGGGGGTGGTTTCTTACCTGCCGATTTCGAGCGTTTTAAGGGCCATGCTTTTGGCTGCCTGCACGGCGGTGACATTTGCTTCATATGACCTTGTCGCGCTGATCATGTCGGTCATTTCTTCAACAACGTTGACGTTTGGCATAGCCACATAACCTTGCGGATTGGCATCCGGATGACCGGGGTCATACTGCAGGCGCGGAGGATTCTGGTCTTCAACAATTTCGGAAACTTCCACTTTCCGCAGCTGCTGAGCGGTTGCACCATCAAGAGCCCTGTTGAAGGGGCTTTCAACCGGAGTCGCGGCAAAAACCGCATCTTTACGCTTGTATGGCCCCCCTTCGGGCGTTCGCGTAGCATTGGCATTGGCAAGATTGCTGGATATCAGGTTCATGCGCGTCCGCCCGGCGGTAAGTGCCGACGAACTTACATTCATAGAGCTAAAAAAATCCATTTATTTCCCCTCCTTGATTGCGCTCCGCAACCCCTCAAACTTTTTGTTCAGCATTTGAACTGATGCGTTGAACATAATCTGGTTTTCAGCCATCTTCCCCATTTCATTTTCAAGTTCGACCGCATTGCCATCTATGCCGGGTGTCTTGGCGGGCGTTTCGATAACCCGGCCTGAAACCGATTGCACGGAGTTGCCGGCTCCGGCGCCCCGGATTGGAATGTGACGTGCGTGCGGAGCTGAAGAAGAGCGCTGTCCAGATTGGCGATTTTTTAGAGCCCCCTGCAATTCCTGCTCAAAAGCCAGCTCCTTGGGGACAAAGTTCGGGGTTTCGGCATTGGCGATATTGGAGACGATCAAATTCTGATTTTTAGCCCTCAGGTCAATACTCTTCCCCAGAAGGCCGATGGTGCTGCCGAAAATCCCGTCAATTTGCATATCTGACTCCCTCCAAAACTGTTGATAGTGCAAAAGATGTACCACAGGCAACAACCATGAAAAGGGCGATAAAAAGGGATATCCGTGCGCCGTGGGCACTAATCAGAGCGCAGAACGTGCCATTTTTTTGACTATGTCATAATGTTGACTTTTCGTGTTGTGCTTACGGAAGGGTTGGTTTCGATTCGAGCGTTGTCAGCGCCTGCTTGGCAAGCTTCTGCCAGTCGGGATCCTTGCCGTTTTTAGCAAGCTGGTCAAACAGCTCTTTTGCACGACGGGTTTTGCCTTCGCGGAGATTAATCTGCCCAGCTCTGTAGATAAACTCTTCATTGCGACCATTGTCCGGCAGTTTGAGCGCAGCCTCAAACTGCTTCAGAGCCCCTTTCCGATCGCCCAGGCTTTCCCGTGCAGAACCGGCAACAAAATATGCGTCCGGCAGAGTACGCGGATCACGCCTTGATGGAACCGCGAGATAAAGATCCATTGATCTGGCCGCCTGTGAAAAGAGCTGAAGTGCCCAGAGTGATCGTCCCAGCTGATAATAACTTTCAGCACGCTGGGCCCGCTCCCCTTTATTGAGTAGCCAGAGGAGTGTTTCCTTGACCTGCTGATGCTTTCCCGCTGAGAAATAAATCGAACCGAGCCGTTCCGTCATCAATCGTGCCAGAGGGTTGGTACGGAATTTGCCCAGAAACGCTTTAATGGTCCGCTCGGCAGTCGCCGTATCTCCGAGCAGCTCAGCATTGTCAACGATGCTGACATACATATCCGGCGCTACCGAAGCCGCCCACGATCGCTCGACCAAAGCGGTCAACAACTTGACCAGCTCAATCGGGCGCCCGGCTTCGTTGTAGGCACGGGTTACTGTCGCAAGAAAACCGGGCTGTTCAACAGTGCCGGCAAGGTACTCGTCCTGCTCATCCATGAACCGCAGCAGCGCGGAGGAGTCCTTGTCCCACTCCGTATTCCGGAAGATTTCAGCGACCAACACTTCCCGAATGGTTCTTACCACAGCAACATACACACCGCGGGGAAACTTTCGCTGAAATCCCATTACCAGCTGCAGCGCTTCACCGGCTTCATTATGAATCGACTCAAGGAGGACATATTTAAAGTGTGCTTCCTCGCGCATGTCAAGGTCACCGCTCTGCCGGGAAGCGTTCAGATATACGTCGCTGATCGAGCGGTAATTCCAGGGGGTCGACTGAAGAAACGTACTGTCAGCAACCCTCATTAAAGCCATCTGACGGGCTTTGTCCTCTTTGAAATTTTCCGCTACATTTTTATAGATTGCAAGAGCCTCCTGCTCATGCCCCTGCCGAGCCAGAACATCGCCCAGTCGCACGAGCAGCGCCGGCGCGAAGGTTTTGTCAGACAGCCGCACAACAAGGCCTGCAAGCAAAGAACGGGCGGAGGTCAATTCTCCGCTTCTGGCGATACTGTCACCATAATAAAAGGTGATTCCAGGATTTAACCCGAGGTAGGCAGGCCACAATTTTTCCGCCTCACGAAAAGCTGTCAGGGCCTGGGGATACTTTTGCAGTTTGTACCATGTTTCTGCAAGACGATACAGTGCCAGCGGCCGGATCGGCGTCTGGCGCGATGAAAAGCGGGTAAACAGCTCCTCGGCTTCGGTCAGTTGCCCCTTATATAGAGCAGCTTCAGCCGCCATAAAATCTTTCTGTTCATCTTCGGTAAGAAAATTCTTCAGCACCTGGCGATCCGTTGGAGAAAAGGGGATCTCCGACTTCAGCGGCGGGTCAAAGTTCCGCACCAGTTTTTCGACCCCTCTCCAGATTTTTTCACGCCCCCCCAGAGTGGGCTGCGGGGCTCCCGGCCTAAAGGGGGCACCAACATCAACTGTTATGGCGCTGATATCAGGGCGGGACAGGTCCCGCCACCCGGCGGCCTGAGAAACCTGAAAAGTCACCAGCAGGCTGTCGCCCCGTTTTTTAAGAACCAAGCCGCCAATGTTTTTGTCGGAATAGCGCCGGAACTTTTTGAACAGCGTACCACCGGTGTCTTGTATGACAAGGCGGAGACGATTGCCAGGGATTACCGCCAGCCTGTACTGCGGGGGATCTGCCAGGCGGACCGTAAGGCGGGTAAAATCTTTTTGAGGACGGATATCTATCCGGTAGAGACGGTTGGGAATGGACGCAAACACCTGGCTGGGAAGCAGCGCGAAGGCGAGCATGAGTAGCGGAACACCGAAAAGAAGTTCCCGACGGCAGCGTTGCGCAGATGCTGATTGTGAAGTCGGAGTTTGAGCCATTATAAATCCCGCATAGCCCTTGCAAACAGATAAGTGCGTCAATGAAGATAATTACTATAAAAAACGCAGAAAACGGCTTCTACCCTACTAAAAACTAAACAGGCGCTATTTTGCAGTAGCGACGGACCTTTGAAGTCACATCGTCACTATTGAAGGGCTTTATGATAATATCGCGCGCCCCGTATTTTAGCGCTTTCAGGACGGCAGTTCTTGTCCAGCACTCGGCACTCATGATGATCGGCGGAGGGAAATCCTGGCGAATGGCATTGACTTTTATACAGACGGCTAATTCACGATCATCGGCATCCTGAGAGCCGATGATAACCAGTTTTACATTTCGGCCGGCAAACAACTCTTTTATATCCGCATTAAGCGTGCCTTCAGCGGTCTGGAATCCCGTAAATGAAACCAGCCCGATCAACTGCTGGCGCTGTTCTTCATCGTCCTCAAGCACAACAATACTATCAACGCCACTGGCTTCTGCCGGTACGGTCTCAACATCCTCTTCCGCAGCGGTTCCTGTATCATCACCAACGGAGGCCTCTGCCTCTATTGCAACTCCGGTCTCTGCTTCGGCAGCCACGGGTTGCGGGTCATACAGCTCCCCTAGAGCAACCGGTATCAAAACATCCAGGTGGTTCATTTCCTGACCCGGCATCTCCAGCTTGGAGCGGAACATCAGGTAGTCACCATCCGGGATAGGCTCGTCAGGAGTCAGCTGGTCAATCTCTGGAATGTATTTCTTGGGGGACAACAGCTTGAGACGGACTTTGTTGGGGAGTGCTCCCTGGAAAACGGTGTTAAGCGCTCCGTTTACCATGTTGGCAATTTCGGAAAAAGCGTCAATATCGTCATTTTCGATGATTGAGAGCCGCTTCTTTTCCTGGATGCGCGCCGGAGGGATGCCGAGAAGGATGCTGCTCATGACAATGGCGTCACGCAAAGAGAATACGAGGTAGAACTGCCCCCCGTAGGCCTCGCCAGAGTCAACTCCTAGGACGAAGCAGCCGTCGTCAAGAACCCCGAAATATGAGCTTTTGCTTGTCGAAAGCGAGTCTGCAAGGGCAATGGAAAGTTCCTGCCCCAGCAGCATGCCGCTTTCTTCGCCTGCCTGCTTCAGGGCTGTTTCCAGCATCGCATATAGCGTTGTATAACCATCCATCAGATATCGTCTTCCGGTTTAGATTCAGATTTACAGCCGTGCATCATGGCACTCTATGATGCAAGACTGCAACTCTAATCTTCCTTTTTCAGCGTAAGCCCCACCAGCAGTGTGTGCCCTCCAACGGTGAACGGGACTACGACACAATCATTGTCAGAAAGAGAGTTAACGGTATAGTCTTCTCCCGAGATGACGGTCGGAATGGACAGCTTGACATCCAGCCCCCCCTTGGAGAGTACCTGCTTGACGCTCCCCCCCAGCATGTTGGCAATTTCTCCAATGGCATCATTCAGATCTTCATTAACCTCATCACAGTCAATGCCAAGCATGTTGGAGGTAATCTTCTGCGCAAGATCAACCGGACAGTGGATTGAAATAACTCCGGAGTAGGTCCCTGCAAAACCGACCATCCCGGTAATACTGCATTTGAAGCGGCTGACCGGTTCCTTGAGCGGGAAGTCGTCAATCACATCCATCATGACCATGGTAGAGAAAACTTCCTTGGTCGCATTAATAACGCAATCTGCTATCTTTTCTTCGGCTAAATCAGTCGACCGGGAGCTGTCCGGGTTGGAACTCATAGCAGCCCTCCCAGCTTTTCCTGGAGCTGGTCCGGAGGGAACGGCTTTTTAATACTGTCACTCGCGCCGCTCGACATAGCCTCCGCTATGATCTCTTCGCCACCTTCCGTAGTGATCATGACAATGGGGGTTGTATTGCCGTTGGCACGTACCGCTTTGACAAACTCAAGGCCGTCCATGTTCGGCATATTGATATCAGACAGAATCAGCTGAATGGATTTACCGGACGCAATTACTCCCAATCCCTCGATACCGTCACCGGCTTCGTAGATTTCATCGACGGTAAGGCCCGCCTGACGAAGAGATCTCGAAATGATTTTACGCATGGTGGATGAATCATCAACAATCAGAATGTTTGCCATAGCAGTGTGCTCCTTCTCGTAATTTTCCATAGCGTTATGGATGGATTTTCTGCGGGTGTTGCGGTCTCTGCACACGACCCAGCGCGCAGGATTATAACTGTTTTTTCCGCCAGTGCAACCGTGTAGTGACGCGGCAGTCAAATATATCTTAACAACCGGCGATCATTACCCCCTGGCGCAGGAAGCGCTCAACCTGGTCCAGCGTTCCCGCTTCACTGTACAGACGTAAAACCGGTTCAGTCCCGGATGGACGGATCAACAGCCAGTCGCCGTTTTCAAAGATAAACTTGAAACCGTCGCTGAAATTGGTGGCGACAACCCGCTGACCATCGATCGCTGTCGGAGGGTGACTGCGTAGCCTGGTGATCAGCTGCTCTTTGGCGGTATCCTCGATACGGCGATCAATTCGTTGATAATAGAAATGCCCGATATCGTCCATCGTTTCATCAAGCAGTTGCCGCAGCCCCTTGCCGCTGACCGCGACCGCCTCTAGCAGCAGCAGCCCAAGTAGAATGCCGTCCCGCTCCGGGATATGCCCTTTCACCCCCAAACCTCCGGACTCTTCACCACCCATCAGGATATCGCGCTCCAGCATCAGCGCACAGATATGTTTGAACCCGATCGGCGTCTCAAAGAGTTCCAACCCGAATTTTTCTGCCAGCAGATCCACCATGCGGGTTGTCGAGACCGTCTTGACGACCGCTCCGGTCAACCCCTTATGTTCGATCAGGTGCCGCAGGATAACGGTAAAGATGCAGTGGGAGGAGAAGAAGTCACCGTTCTCATCAACGGCGCCGATCCGATCGGCATCGCCGTCCAGAGCCAGACCAACCTGGTATTTACCGCTTTTGAGCAGCGCCGATAACTCCTGCAGGTGCTGGCCGATCGGCTCAGGCGGATGTCCCCCGAACGAAGGATTTTCTGTATTGTGGATTTCGTAAACCTCGGGGAGGAGACGCGGTATAAAACCGCAGCCGGCACCGTACATAGGATCAACCACCGCCCTGATCCCGGCCTTTGCGATCAGATCAAGGTCGACGTAACGGCTGAGCTGGTGGAAATACCCTTCACAGGGGTCAAATAGTTCAATAGTTCCCTTTGTCAGAGCCTCGTCATATGGGACAGAAATGACACGACGGTCGTCCTTCATGTTATAGGCGATAATTCCTTCTAGAATTACGGTTGTGGCAGGGAGGGCGGAACCGCCAAAGGCCTCCTTGACTTTAAAACCGTTATACTCTGGCGGATTATGGCTGGCGGTGATCATAACCCCGGCTCCGGCTCCGCTCTCGCGCACGGCCCATGAAACCGCCGGCGTCGGGGCATAATCCTCCGTCAAGCGTACGTGAATGCCGTTGCCGGCCGCAATTTCTGCCACCCGCCTTGCAAAATCGCGTGACATAAAACGGCGGTCATAGCCGATTACCAGCCCCTTGTTCCCCAAACCCTCGCGATTTAGATAATCCATGGTGGCCTGTGCTACCTGTGAAAGATTTTCAAAGGTGAAATCCCGGGCAATAACACCCCGCCAGCCATCGGTACCAAACTTGATCTGCATCATTCCTCCACACGAATAGATTATTTCTGCTGGTTCTCCAGCCACTGCAGCCACACCAGCACCTCCGCAACCGCCCGATACAGCTCGGGGGGGATGAACTGATCATTGTCAACCTGCATCAACAGTCTGACCAGCTCCGGCGACTCATGGACATATACGCCCGCTTCATGGGCACAGGCGATGATCGCCTCGGCGACAACCCCCTTTCCCCGGGCAATTACAACCGGGGCATAGTACCCCTGTTTGTAGGAAAGCACCGCCGCACGGCGTTCTTCATCGTCACGGTGTTGCATGGCTGATGCTCATCTCTGCCGGTGTAAGTCCGGCTCCCTCCAGCTGCTCAGCCAGGCGGGCCCGACCGGCTTCCAGAACCGGCAGAGTCGTGCTGTTT
>Ga0123338_10004792_pt1 | contig 11728 bp, 9 predicted proteins | sample grotaG_FD_89793 | JGI IMG/M metagenome (GOLD analysis project Ga0123338, IMG submission 89793) | Glacier valley bacterial and archeal communities from Borup Fiord, Nunavut, Canada, to study Microbial Dark Matter (Phase II) -... | ecosystem: Environmental > Aquatic > Freshwater > Ice > Glacier ... | reverse complement strand
GTGTGTCCATCACCCTCAGCCCGCCAATGATCCGCGCCGTGTCCAAAGGGATGCTGCGGATCACGACCCAGATCACGGCCGATCCAACAATGGGGCCGGCCCAACTGACGGCGACCGCCATCGGCGCCGATGGGCTGCCGGTGGGTCTCAGCAGCGCACCCCTCGCCATCGCAGCGGGGACACGCCGACAAACGGTGACGCTGCTGCTGGCCTTCGCGGCTGGTGCGGCCAGTGCCCCGCACCGCCTAAGCAGCAGTGGCGTGGATCTCCACCTGACCCTGGCGAACGGCACCGTGGCGGCGACGGCCCACGCCGACTATGTGCGCGACTGGCAGCGCGATGTGGCGGCCCTACGGCCCGGCGACCTAGACCGCCTGCCCTTTGCCGCCGGGCCGGTGCCGACAGCAGCGTTAGAGGCAGCCTACGACGGCGACGAAGGCGGGGGTCTGCTATTCGCCCGGCGCGCGGACGGGGCGACAGTGGGCTTGGTGATCCAAGCCGGGGCTGCCGCCGTAGTGGTACGCTGGTATGACTACCGCGACCCGCCAGGCCCGGATGGCCTGCGCCCGCCACAACCGGGCTACAGCATCCCGCTGGGCGGTGCGGTAGATCTGTTCAGTGGGCGCGCCCTGCCGATGATGGACGCGGCGGGAGCGGTCTGGGAGCCGATGGCGGGAGGCGACCCCACGCTGCAATTGCGCCCGCCGGTCGGCACACAGGTGGCGACTTTCCGCACGCCGATCATGCTGCCGCTGGCCGCGACGCGCATTTTTGCTGCCGGCAACCCGCGCGCCGGGACGGGTCGCCACTGGGACGAGATCCGCGACCTATTCGATAACTGTGACGAAGTGCCCTATCGCGCCGGGCTGTGCGTGGATACGGTCTGGGGGGCCGCCGGCATTGAGTTTCGCCTGATCCTGCGACGCGACATCCGTGTCCCCGACAACTGGGCACATGAACTGCCCGCCACCGTACTGCGCGACTTCAGCCAAGCTCATAACGTGCCGGGCCTACTCAACGTCTACTTTTTTCGTTCGGTCGAGGGGGCGCGCGCCTGGGGAGCTGCCGACCGCAACCCCGGCACCACCGGCCAGAGCGGTGCGCTGTGGGTCGGCGACCGCTGCGCTGCCGATCCGAACGCCGCCTGCTGGGCCGAGGATGTGATCACGGTGGCCCACGAAGCCGGCCACTTCCTCACCCTGACCCACCGCTGCGACGACAGCACAGCCGGGCCGCCCTGCACGCCCGCCGATGCCGCCTATCTGATGTATGGCGACGGCACCAATCCCGACTCGCGCCGACTGACCGACGCGGAGGTGGCGCGCGCCCGCCGGCGCACCTGGGTCTACCGCCCGTGAGACGAGTTACGGGCGGCTCTCACGCATTACGCATTACGCATTACTTCCAGATCGATCCTTCCAGCACGTCGGTGCCAATCTAAGGCTCGAACGCATCACGCATTACGCTTCACGCATTACGCTTCACAAGTCGAAGCCCAGCGCCAAGAATAAGACCACAGTGGCAATCGTTATAGGGGATTCCTCCTGCCATCATAAGGAACGGAAAGGTTGGTGTCTTTGGCCGGCCTGGGGCCATTGCATTAGCATTACACTTAACGTATAATAGCCTAAAGCCGCAGCCGGCTAAGGGCGAGTCCGCACACGAGACACGCCGGCCAAAAGCCGGGCAGGAGGGATAGCACAAGGGATCGGGCTTCTTTTTTCCGTCTTTATTCTATTTTTAGCGGTCTATGTGCCCTCCTAAGTCTACCCGCTCCCACCCGCCGGCCGGTGGTCGTTTCGCTAGTATACCCCTCCTTCGCGCCGGCGGGCCATGCTATGCCATTCGTTGCCCATATACTGGTGGAGAGGCTGCTATGCTTATCAAAAAGCTACCTGGGGCCGATGGGCAAAGCCGGCCCTTCGACCCGAACGGCAGTCGGCCGCTCGACCCCGGCGGTAGCCGCGCCTTGTCCAATCCCGATTTGCTCACGCCGGCGGCGGGCACGGCCAAGCTGGACGCGCTCCGCAACGCGCTGGGCAGCGCCGCGATTCTGACCCGCAATACCGTCCTGCAAGAACGCTATGAGATCGAGCAAGTGCTGGGCATCGGCGGCATGAGTACCGTCTATCGGGCACGCGATCTGCGCTTCAACAACGTGCTGCGTTACTGCGCGGTCAAAGAAATGCCCGACACCGCGCCCGACCCGAAAACCGGCGCGTTGCGGTTCTCCACCTTCGAGCGCGAAGCCTCGCTGCTGGCGACCCTCAGCCACACCGGCATCCCCAAGATTTTCGACTTCTTTTCCCAAGAGGGCCGGGTCTATCTGGTGCTGGAATATGTTGAGGGCAAAGACCTGGAAGTGATCCTGGAAGAGAACGGCAAGCCACTGATCGAAGAGCAGGTGCTGGGCTGGGCCTTGCAGATTTGCGATGTGCTGTCCTACCTGCACCGCCACCGCCCGCAAGCGATTGTCTTCCGCGACCTCAAGCCGTCGAATATCATGGCGAACCTGGGGGTCAACAAGATCACCCTGGTAGACTTCGGCATCGCCAAGACGTTGCAGACCGACAAAAAGGGCACCATGATCGGCACCGAGGGCTATTCGCCGCCGGAGCAATACCGGGGGCTGGCCGAACCGCGCGGTGACATCTACGCGCTGGGAGCCACGCTGCACCATCTGCTGACCAATAGCGACCCGCGCGCCGAAACGCCGTTCACCTTCCACGAGCGCCCGGTGCGCCAGTTGAACGCGGCGATCAGCCCAGAGACCGAGGCGCTGGTGATGCGGGCGTTGGAGTACGAGACCAGCCGCCGCTGGGAATCGGCCGATGCGATGCGGGCGGCGATCCAGGAGATCCTGGACGCGCACGAAGCGGGGCGACCCGCGCAAATTAGCGCCGCCCCCCCCGCCGCGCCACCGGCTGCACCCTATCCTCTACCTGTTGCCCCGCCCTACGGCTACCCACCGGCCTATCCGCCGGCGGCTACCGCGCCCGCTTATCCACCCGGCTATGCGCCGGGCTACCCACCCGGCTACCCCGCGCCGCCCTACGGCGGGCTGCCCGGCGGCATCGTCTTGCCGACAGTCGAAGCCGGCACCCAGGAGCTATGGGCCTTCACTGCGGAAGACGAAATTCGCTCCTCACCGGCGATCACCAAAGGCGTAGTGTTTGTCGGCTGCTATGACAGCAATCTCTACGCGGTCAACGCCAAAACCGGCGAATTCATCTGGAAGCGCGCCACTGAGGGCGGCATCCCCTCGTCGCCCGCCGTGTGGGAGGATCTGGTCATTTTCGGCTCGGAAGACCACCGCATCTACGCGCTGGACGCGCGCAAAGGGGGGGTGGTCTGGAGCTACGCGACCGGCGGGCCGGTGCGCTCCTCGCCGCGCATCAGCAACGGGCAGGTGTTTATCGGCTCCGATGATGGGCACCTCTACTGCCTGGATGCGCGCGGTGGGCGGATGTACTGGAAATATCGCGGCTGGGGGCCCGTGCGCTCATCGCCGGCGCCGGGGCGCAGCCTAGTCGTGGTCGGCTGCAGCGACGGCAATCTCTACGCTATAGACATCGCCACCGGCATCATGAAATGGAAGTTCCACTCGGCGGCCCCCATCACCTCGTCGCCGGCGCTGAACGAAGGGCTGGTCTATGTCGGTTCTGCCGATCAGCACCTCTATGCGGTTGATGTGGACACCGGCTTTGCCGTCTGGAAACACCGCGCCGAACATTATGTCACTTCCTCGCCGGCGGTGGGCGGTGGGCGCGTGTTTGTCGGCGCGGTAGACGGCTACCTCTATGCGCTCGAAGCCGCGAACGGGCGCTTGGCCTGGAAGTATAGTACCGGCAGTCAGATCACATCGTCGCCGCGCTTGGCAAGCGGTCTAGTTTACTTCGGGGCGGTAGATGGCTATCTCTATTGTGTGAGCCAAGCGCAGGGAGAACTGCGCTGGCGCTTCAGCAGCCGCGGACCGATTACCTCGACACCGTTGGTAGATGAAGGGGTGGTCTATATTGGTTCGCTGGATCACAAACTCTACGCCCTGGCCCAGTAAAGGGGTCGCCATGAAAACCCGGCGCAAAAGCGTGGAACTCAACGGGACGACGATGCAACTCGCCGCCCTCCTGGCCATCACCGCAACGCCCCCCGCGCTGCGGATCGGCGCAGCACCCCCGCCGGCAACCGCGAGCCGGCTGCCCTGGCTCACCGCCGCCGTGCGGAGTGATGTGGGACAACAGCGCGAAGACAATCAGGACAGCGTGTTCGCCTTAGCCGCCTTGCTGCCGTCACCGGCGGGCGGGGTGGTGCCATTCGGCTTTTTCGCCGTGGCTGACGGTATGGGCGGGTTGGCGGGCGGCGCAGCGGCCAGCCGCCTAGCGATTGAAACAGTGGCCGCACGAGTGACGCGCGACCTGCTGCTGCCGGCGCTGGCTGGGCAGGGCGGCCAGGGTAACGGGCGCACCGTGTCCGACATCCTGAGCGAGGCGCTGACGGTGGCGGGGAAACAGATCTACGCCGCCGCCCGGCGCGCCGGATCGCCGGGCGGCACCACGTTCAGCGGCGTGGTGCTGCTGGGGCGCCAGTTGGTGACGGCCCATGTCGGCGATTCGCGCATCTACTTGGGCGGACCGGCGGGCCTCACGCCGATCACTGAGGACCATTCGGTGGTGGCGCGACTGGTGGCGATGGGCCAACTGACCGCTGCCGACGTGAAAGACAACCCGCAGCGCAACGTCCTCTACCGCTCCCTGGGGCAGGCGGACGAGGTGGTGGTGGAGACGGCCACCCATCCCTGGCGCGGGGCGACCCACCTGCTGCTATGCAGCGACGGGTTGTGGGATCTGTTAGATGATAGCGAACTAACAGCGCTACTGCGCGCGGCCCCCGACCTGGATGGGGCAGCCGATGCGCTGGTTGCAGCGGCCAACGGGCGCGGTGGACGGGATAACATCAGCCTGATCCTGGTGCGCTTACCGGCGGATGCGGCATGAACGGGGGCAGCGCCGCGATCCAGTTCGCGCACCGGCTGGGCCAAGATCCCTTGCCCGCCGCCGCTGGACCGCAAATGGCCTATACGCTGCTGGACGTACAGGTGAACAGCGCGGCAGCGAGCAGCAGCCTGCCGCTCAATGTCGCCCTGGTGCTGGATGGCAGCCTCTCCATGCGCGGCGAGAAGATGGAGCGCGTGCGCGACGCAGCCCGTTATGTGGTGGAACAGCTCGGCCCGCGCGATGTCCTGTCGGTGATCGCCTTCAACGACCGGGCCACGGTGGTCCTGCCCGCGCGGCCCGCCGGCGACCGCAGCACGGCGGCGCGTGTAGTAGACGGCATCGTGCCACGTGGTGGCACCGAACTGGCCGCCGGCTTGAAGGCGGGCCTCGACGAACTGCGGCGCGGCCTGCACCTCACTGGGCGGGCCATTTCGTCGTTGCTGGTGCTGACCGATGGGCGCACGTATGGCGATGAACAACGCTGCCTGGAACTGGCCGAGCAAGCGCGGCGCGACGACCTGCCCATCACACCGCTGGGCATCGGCGATGAGTGGAACGAGGATCTGCTGGAAACGATTGCCTATCGCTGCGGCAGCCACTCGATCTTTATTGACCGCCCGGCAGCGATTGTCGCGGCCTTCGGCCAACATATCACGGATCTGCGCGGCATCGTCGGGCGGGCGGGGCAATTGCTGATCGAAACGCCCGCCGAGACCCGGCTGGCCGGCATCCACCGGGTCGCCCCGCTGATCGGGCGGGTGGAGGTGTTGCCCAGCGCCAACGTGTCGGAGCAACGCTTCAGCCTGGGCACGCTGATGCGCGGTGAAACACAAAGCCTGCTGCTAGAGATTGTGCTGCCGGCGGTGAGCGATGGCATGACCACGGTGGCCTGCTGCGCGCTGGAATGGGAACCGCTAGACGACATGGCGCCGCAGGGCCGGGCCGACTACATTATCAGCGCCCCGGTAGATCGCTATGCCGGGCCGACCACCGTCATGGACGGCGCAGTGAAAGGGGCAGTCGAACGAGTGATGGCGTATAAGTTGCAAAAGCGCGCTTGGCAAGATGTGCAAGAGGGCAACTTGGTCCAAGCCACCAGCAAACTGCGGATGGTCGCCACCCGGCTGTTGGAGGCGGGCGAGACCGAACTGGCGCAGACAGTCCAAGCCGAAGTTGAAAACCTGGAACGCAACGGCGCGGCGAGCGCGATTGGCACCAAACAGATCAAATACGGCACCCGTGGCCTGGGTCGCACGCGCTCCATGCGCGCCCCGGCCGGCCCGGAGCCGCACGCGGAGAAACGCTGATGATGATCATTTGTCCATCCTGCCGGGCAGCGCACGTACAAGGCACCCTGTTTTGTGAGCAATGCGGCACCTCCTTGATGGGGGTCGCCCCAACCGACGATCTGGGGCAGCCGACGGGAGCCGGCGGGTTCGCCACGCTCGAAGAGAGCAGCGCGCCGTCGGGCAATGGCAGCGCCCCGGCCGCCGCCGACAGCCCCAGCAAGAGCATTAGTGAGCCATTGACGGGCAAGCCGGGCGAGGAAAGCCCCAGCACGATGCCGCTATCCAATATGCAGGAGCGCGACACCGGGCGGCTCGCCATCGGCTCTGTGCCGACGCGGCTGCGCGTGCTGGTGCTGAACACCGGGCGGCTGACCGACTGGATTGACGGCGCGGTGTTGCACGTCGGGCGCACGGATCGCTCGGCCAACGTCTTCCCCGATATTGACCTGGAAGCCGACGGCGGGCAAAACGCCGGCGTGTCGCGGCGCCATGTGCGGATCAGCCGCCAACCCGACGGCTATTACCTAGAAGACCTGGGCAGCATCAACGGCTCGTTCCTGAACCGCCGCCGCCTCAGCCCCGGCAATCCCACTGAACTCAAAGACGGCGACGAGGTGCGGCTCGGCAATATCGTGTTGCGGATCGTGCTGGGTGGCTTCCAACGCAGCCAATAAGCGCCGCCGGTAAGCGGCCCGCACAAGAGGAGACGCGCAATCTATGGCGAAACGGATCATTTTGCACTTGACGGGGGAAGACCCGGTGGAGTGCGAAATCGAGGATATGCCAAAAACAGGGGAAAGCTACATCCAGATCACCAACCCTCGGCGGCGCGACGGCAAGCCGTTGAGCTATATCACGGCCGGCGCACGCTCGTTCCTGTTCCCCTGGACGCGCATCACGTTTATCGAAATGATGGTCAGCGAGGCCGAACACCGCGAAGTGATCGAGTTCTTCCGCGAGGATCGGTGAACCGCCGCGCAGTCCGCCGGATTTTGGTCTGTGCGCTGCTGCCCATCGGCGATACCCTGTTTGCCACCCCCGCGATCCGGGCGGTGCGCGCCGCCTATCCCCAGGCACATATCACCGCGCTAACCTATCCCACCAATAGCGGCATCCTCGCCGCCAATCCCGCAGTAGACCGCATCTGGCTGGCCCCGACCCGCGACCACCCGCAAGGGCTGCGCGGCGTGGGCCGCTTGCTGGCCGCGATTCGGGCGGAACGCTTCGACCTGGGACTAGAACTCTCTAACTATAATTATGGGCTGGGGCGTTGGGGCGGCATCGGACGCAGCGTGACGATGCGGTTACCACGCCTATGGTGGATTCGGCCCGGCGCCGGGCGCGCTTGGCGGCAACAGCACGCGGTCGAGCATTATGCCGCCGTGGCCCAGCGGGCGGGCGCACCGGTGCGCGACTGGCGCTTGCACATCTATGTCACCCCGGCGGAGGTGGCCGCGTGCGACACGCTGTTGCGCGACCACGGCATCCGCCCCGCCGAGCCGTTGATCGGCATCCACCCCGGCGGCGAGGGGCTGTGGGGGCGCAAACAATGGGCGGCGGCGGGCTTTGCGGCGGTGGCCGAAACGCTGCACCGCACAGCGGGGGTGAAGATTGTGCTATTGGGCGGGCACGAAGATGCGCGGGTCGCTGCCGAGGTAGCGCAGCGCAGCCGCGCCCCGGTGCTAAACTTGGCCGGCCAGACGACCCTCGGCGCAACAGCGGCGGTAGCGCGGCGCTGTGTGCTGTTTATCGGCAACGACAGCAGCCCCTTGCACATCGCCGCCGCCGCCGGGACGCGGGTGCTGGGCATCTATGGGCTGACCGACCCGCGCTCCTACCGCCCTTGGCTGCCGGGCGGCGTAGCGGGGCGCGATTACGCCGTGGTCTGTAGCTCCGCCCCGTGTGCGGCCTGCTTTCCCCTGGTTGGGGGTATCACCCTGCTCGGTTGGGCACACTGCGCGACCTGCGATGCGCTGTCCGCCGTCACTGCCGCACAGGTATGCGCCGCCGCGTTGCCGCTCCTAGCGGCGGGCTTGGCCGAAAGCCGGATTTAGACGACGGTCGTCGGCGGCTTGCTGTCGGGCGCGACAACGGTGGTGGTCGTGCTGTTGGTGGTAGCCGGCGCAATCGGCGTGGCCGCCGTGCTTTGCGTCGTGGTGGTCGTGGTTTCGGTGCGTGTCTCGCTGGCATCGCGGAACTCGCGGATGCTCTTGCCGAGCGCGCCGCCAACCTGCGACAGCTTGCCCGCCCCGAACAACACGACAACGATCAGCAAGATCAGGATTAACTCTGTTGGTCCCAGTGACATGGTTGCCCCCTTGTTAAGCGAATGGTCGAACGGTCTGTCCCTATTATACAACCGCTAGACCGTCTTGTATGTTATCAATACGTAAAAAAACGGGACCAGGCTTTCGCCTGATCCCATTAGGGTGCCGGAGGTGGGACTCGAACCCACACGACCTAGTGGTCACTACGCCCTGAACGTAGCGCGTCTGCCAATTCCGCCACTTCGGCTTGCACGCCCATTATACGCCAAGCGGGGGGGCTTGTCAAGCCGCTTTGGGCGGCGCAAATCAGGGTAAGGCCCACACCGCGTCCACATCCGTCGCCAGGGGCGTGGCGGGGCTGCCATCGAGCGGGACGGCGGCCAGGATGCCGGCGGGGCTGATGACCGCCACGAGCAGGCCGGCAGCGGGGAGGGCGTAGGCGGGGTAGCGGGCATCGTAGGCCCGACCGGCAAGGGTTAGGGGACGCGGCAGGGTGCCCGGCCGGGGCGGCAGGGACAGACTGTAGAGCGCCTCGCTGGTGCCTTTGTCCGCGCCATCGGGATTGCGGACCCGACCCAGCAACGCCGTGCCGCCGGGAACCGCCGCCCAATCCGCTGCTTGGCCGGGCAGCAACGGCAGCGGCCAACTTTGCGGCCCCGCCGTCCCCGCCGTGGTAAGCCAGACCAGCATGGCCTGGGCTCCTGCCCCGCCGCGCAGCGCGATACCCTGTCCATCGGGGGTGACAGCCACCTGCTCCAACAGGTCGCCGGGGCTGGGCGCAGCCCACAGCGGCACGCGCGGCCCACCCGCTAAGGGGTAGCGCGCCAGGAGCAGACCGCCGTCATCCAGGCGTTCCAGCAGCAAGTCATGCGGCAACCCGGCGGGGTCGGGCAGGAAGGCGGCCCACAGTCGGGCGGTCGCCGGCACGCCTTGCCACGCCAAGCGGTCGATCAGGCGCGGCGCGGCGGCGGGCTGGGCAAAGTCAAGCAGATAGAGCGTGCGCGTGATGCCGACGGCCACCTCTTCGGTCTGCACCGCTGCATAGCGCCCATCGGGGCTGAGGGTCGCTGTGAGCAGGAAGCCGGGCAGGTGGGCTTCTGCGGCCTCTGTCCAGCCGCTCCGGCCGTCGGCAGACGGCGCATCCGTCAGGCGCAGCAGGTGCGTGGCGGGCGCGGCGGCTCCGGCCCCGTTGTCGGCCAGCAGCACCGCCGCCGGACTCGCGGCCGCCACGCGCCGGGCCACACCAGCCGCCGCAGGAATCGCAGTATAGTACGACACCCCCAGGTCCGTGCGGCTGTAGAACCCGATGGCCCCGCCGCGACTGCTGCGCCAGACCCCGGCGGTGGTCAGCCATAGCTGGTCGGTGCGCGTGAAGACGGCGGGCAGCGGCGCAAACAGCGGCGCAGCCGGCCCCTGGCGCGTCGCCAGCGTCAAGCCCGCCGCGCTGTCGTACACAAAGCGGTCGGGAGCGGCGGCCAGCAGGCGGCTATGCCCGGTGCTACCCGGCAGACGCAGCGCCGCCCCCGCCGCATCGCGCAGATACAGACCCGGCGCAGCGCCGGTTTGTAGATAGAGTACCCCGGCAGTTCCGGTAGCGATCAGTTGCCGGTAGGCGTGGTCCAGTTGCGCCGCCACCTCGCGGTAATCCGGCGCGCTAGCCGCGACCGCCTGGGCCGCGTGATAGGCGGTCGCCCAATCGCCGCGTGCCGCCGCCGCTTCCAGCGCCGCGTAGCTGGCCCGTAGCTGGGCGACTTGGGTCGCTACCTGCCCGGCACGCACCGGCGCATCGGCATAGCCCCCCGCCGCCGCAAACGCGCCGGCCGCCGCCTCCCAATGCCGAGCCGCCACCGCCGCCACGCCCTGGTGATAGGCCGTCGCCCGGCTGCTGGTCTGCGCCCAATCCCAGGCCGCCGCCAGCGCCAGCAGCGCCAGTAGCCCGCTCACCAGTACCCGCGCCGGGCCGCCCCCACGCCGCCGCAGCGCCGCCGGCTCGTGGTCCAGCTCCTCAAACGTGCCTCGTTCACGCTGCATGGCTTGCGCTCCCGCTAATCCGCGCCGGGCCGCAACGCCCCCAGCGCGCGCAGCAGGCGGTCGGTGCTGACCACCAACGGCTTGGCGGCCTGGGCCATCAGCCGGTTGAGGCGGCGCGCCACACGGCGGGTCCAACGCCCATATTCGGCATCATAGGACAACACCGCCGTGGCCGGGCCCAGTTGCTGCCCCGTGTTTTGCTCCAAGTAGTAGCGGTAGTCCATGATCCAGAGATAGAGATCCGCCGCCGTGTGGCCGGCGAAATCACCGAGAATGCCCGTCTCTTCGATCACCTGCACCAACGGGCTGTAGACATGATCATACCAGTCGCAGACCGCATCCAACCAAGAGATTTCGCGGTGTTGGTCAATGCCCATATACCAACGGTGGGCCGAGATGTGTTCGAGCAGCGTATCGAAGCGGCCTAGCGTGCTGAAGCGGATCGACACGCCGGGCCGCGCCTTATCGAGGCCGGTCTGTTCCAGGAAACGGGCGTACTCCGTCAGGTGCAGCAAGCCCGTCGTGTCGGTGTCGGCGCTGATCGGCACGTTGGTCGGGCACTCGATCACCTCCGCGTCAATCATCTCCTGACCGCGTTCGCGGGCCACGGAGACGCGATGGTTGCCGTCTTTGACGAAGTAGAGATCGCTGACCTTGTAGAGCTGGACCGGTGGCAACGCTTCAAGGGCCAGCGTAGCGCGGTCAATCGCCTCCCAGCGCGGGCGGGTGTGGGTTTGGGTGGGCAAAAAGTTGCGGTCGAAGTCCTGATAGCGGTCCACGCTGCCGTTGATGGCGGCCACCGGCACCTGCTGGATGCCACGATAAATCTGGCTGTGCATCGGCAACGCCTGCTGCACCTGCTCAAACGAAAGCAGATCGTTGGGGCGGCGGCCCAGAAACGCGCCGACCTCGCTGAGAAAGGCTTTGCGGCGGGCGCGATCAAAATCGTCGTGCGCCACGCCGGCGAGATAACGACCGTTAGGGTCCATCGGCGGGGGTACTCCTGTTGCGGCGGCCCGTTGGCACCGGAACTTCTAAGATGCGGTGTCCATACGCATTGATCACCGTGGTCGCGCCGTAGTTCGTGCGAAACGGCAAGGTGTTGATATAGCGATGGGTGTGCCCATGCACCATATAGGTGGGGCGG
>Ga0123338_10004790_pt1 | contig 11735 bp, 5 predicted proteins | sample grotaG_FD_89793 | JGI IMG/M metagenome (GOLD analysis project Ga0123338, IMG submission 89793) | Glacier valley bacterial and archeal communities from Borup Fiord, Nunavut, Canada, to study Microbial Dark Matter (Phase II) -... | ecosystem: Environmental > Aquatic > Freshwater > Ice > Glacier ... | reverse complement strand
GAGGTAGCGGATGCGGCCGACGCAGGTTTCACTGCACACGGTTGGCTGGCCAGCCTCGATGCGCGGGTAGCAGAAGATGCACTTCTCGGCCTTGCCGCTCTTCCAGTTGTAGTAGATCTTCTTGTACGGGCAGCCGCTCACGCACATGCGCCAGCCGCGGCATTTGTCCTGGTCGATCAGCACGATGCCGTCTTCCTCGCGCTTGTAGATCGAACCCGACGGGCAACTCGCCACGCAAGCCGGGTTCAGGCAGTGCTCGCACAGGCGCGGCAGGTACATCATGAAGGTGTTCTCGAACTGGCCGAGCATGTCCTTTTGCACCTGCTCGAAGCCGTCGAGGTTCTTGTCCTTGCTGCGCTTCGCGAACTCGCCACCGAGGATTTCTTCCCAGTTCGGACCCCAGACGATCTTGTCCATCTGCTTGCCTGTGATCAGGCTGCGTGGGCGCGCAGTCGGCGTGGCCTTCATTTCGGGCGCCGATTGCAGGTGCTGGTAGTCGAAGGTGAAAGGCTCGTAGTAGTCGTCGATCTCGGGCAGGCTCGGGTTCGCGAAGATGCGCATCAGCAGTTTCCACTTCGCGCCCTGGCGCGGCTCGATCTTGCCGTTCGCCTTGCGCACCCAGCCGCCGTTCCACTTGTCCTGGTTCTCCCACTCCTTCGGGTAGCCGATGCCGGGCTTGGTCTCAACGTTGTTGAACCAGGCGTATTCCATGCCGGGCCGGCTGGTCCAGACGTTCTTGCAGGTGACGGAACAGGTGTGGCAACCGATGCACTTGTCGAGGTTCAGCACCATGCCGATCTGGGCGCGTATCTTCATGCCACTTCTCCTTGCGCCTGCACGGGCTCGATCAGTTCGTCGGCGACCGGCGTGTCGAGCCAGTCGACCTTGTTCATCTTGCGCACGACCACGAACTCGTCGCGGTTCGTGCCGACGGTTCCGTAGTAGTTGAAGCCGTAGCTGAACTGCGCGTAGCCGCCGATCATGTGGGTGGGCTTGAGGACGATGCGCGTCACCGAGTTGTGGATGCCGCCGCGTGCGCCGGTGATCTCGGAGCCCGGCGTGTTGACGATCTTTTCCTGCGCGTGGTACATCATCACCATGCCCGGCTTGACGCGCTGGCTGACCACCGCACGCGCCGCGATCGCGCCGTTCAGATTGAACAGTTCGATCCAGTCGTTGTCCACAATGCCGACGCTCTTCGCGTCGTCTTCACTCAGCCACACGCAGGGCCCGCCGCGGCTTAAAGTGAGCATCAGCAGGTTGTCGGTGTAGGTGCTGTGAATGCCCCACTTCTGGTGCGGCGTGATGAAGTTCAGCGCGATCTCGGGGTTGCCGTTCGGCTTCACGCCCTGGATGCCGGCCGTCGTCTTCAGGTCCACCGGCGGGCGGTAGCTGGTGAAGCCTTCGCCGAACGCGATCATCCACGGGTGATCCATGTAGAACTGCTGGCGCCCGGTCAGGGTGCGCCACGGAATCATCTCGTGCACATTGGTGTAGCCGGCGTTGTACGAGACCGTCTCGCTCTCGATGCCGCTCCAGGTCGGCGAACTGATGATCTTGCGCGGCTGGGCCTGGATGTCGCGGAAGCGGATCTTCTCGTCCTCGCGGTGGATCGCCAGGTGCGTGTGATCCAGGCCGGTCTGCTTGCCCAGCGCTTCCCAGGCCTTCACCGCGACGTGGCCGTTGGTTTCGGGCGCGAGTTGCAGGATGACCTCGCAGGCGTCGATGTCGGTCTCGATTTTCGGCATGCCGCAGGTCACGCCTTCAGCCGTGACGAGGCCGCTGAGTTCACCGAGCTGCCTGACTTCGGTCTGCGTGTTCCAGCCAATGCCCTTGCCGCCATTGCCCAGCTTGTTCATCAGCGGGCCCAAGGCCGTGAAACGCTTGAACACGTTCGGGTAGTCGCGTTCGACGACGACCAGGTTCGGCGCGGTCTTGCCGGGGATCAGCTCGCACTCGCCAAGGGTCCAGTCCTTCACGTCGAAGGGCTGGGCCAACTCGCCCGGCGAGTCGTGCATCAACGGCGTCAGCACCAGCTCGCGTTCCACGCCGAGGTGGCCGATGCAGACCTCGCTGAACTTCTGCGCGAAGCCCTTGTAGATGTCCCAGTCGGAACGCGATTGCCAGGCCGGGTCCACTGCGGTCGACAGCGGGTGGATGAACGGGTGCATGTCGCTGGTGGTGAGGTCGTTTTTCTCGTACCAGGTGGCGGTGGGCAGCACGATGTCGGAGTACAGGCAGGTGGTGCTCATGCGGAAGTCGAGCGTGACCAGCAGGTCGAGCTTGCCTTCGGGCGCCTTGTCGTGCCAGACCACTTCGGTGGGCTTGGCTTCCTCGGCGCCCAAGTCTTTGCCCTGCACGCCGTTGCTGGTTCCGAGCAGGTGCTTCAGGAAATACTCGTGGCCCTTGCCCGAGGAACCGAGGATGTTCGAGCGCCACACGAACATGTTGCGCGGCCAGTTGTCCGGGTGGTCCGGGTCGGTGCAGCTCATCTTCAGCGAGCCATCCTGTAGGCCCTTGACGGCGTAATCTTTCGGCTCCATGCCGGCGGCGGCGGCGTCTTTCACCACCTGCAACGGGTTGGTCTGCAACTGCGGCGCCGATGGCAGCCAGCCCATGCGTTCGGCGCGCACGTTGTAGTCGATCATGCTGCCGGCGTACATCTTCTTGTCGGCCAGCGGCGAAAGCACTTCTTCCATGCCCAGTTTCTCGTAGCGCCACTGGTCGGTGTGGGCGTAGAAGAAGCTGGTGCTGTTCATCTGCCGCGGCGGGCGGACCCAGTCGAGCGCGAAGGCCAGTGCCGTCCAGCCGGTCTGCGGGCGCAGCTTCTCCTGGCCCACGTAGTGCGCCCAGCCGCCACCGCTCTGGCCGATGCAGCCGCACATCATCAGCATGTTGATGACGCCGCGGTAGTTCATGTCGCTGTGGTACCAGTGGTTCATCGCGGCGCCGATGATCACCATCGATTTGCCGTGCGTCTTGTGCGCGTTCTCGGCGAACTGGCGCGCCACCGTGATGAGCTGCGCGCGCGGCGTGCCGGTGATGCGCTCCTGCCAGGCCGGCGTGTAGGGTGTGTCGTCGTCGAAGCTGGCCGCGGCCAGCTCGCCGGCGAGGCCGCGTGCGACGCCGTAGTTCGCGACCTGCAGGTCGAACACGGTCGCGACCAGCGCCTCGCGTATCTTTCCAAATTCATCGCCTTCCTTGCCGAGCTTGATGCGCGTGACGGGCACGGTCCGCACCAGCACGTCAGTCTGAACATTGTTCGGGAAGTTCTCGCTGACGATGCCGCCGAAGTACGGGAAGCCGACCTTCGCGGTGTCCGCGCTCGGGTGCTCGCCTTCGAGCAGCGACAGCTTCAGCTTGACCGCATGGCCGTGCCGCGCTTCCTTGGCTTCGAGGTTCCACTGGCCTTCGTCAGCGCGTCCGTCAGGGCCCCAGCGGAAGCCGATGGCGCCGTTCGGCAGCACGACCTTGCCGGCCTCGTCGAACGCGACCGTCTTCCACTCCGGGTTGTTGGCTTGCCCGAGCTTGCCGTTGAAGTCGGACGCGCGCACGTAGCGGTCCGGCACGGTGATGACTTCGCCGCTGGGCAGCGTGTGCTCCTTCAACATGACCAGCATCGGCATGTCGGTGTAGCGGCGCACGTAGTCGTCGAAATAAGCGCTGCGCTCGCCGCTTTCGGGAAAGTAGAACTCCTTCAGGATCACGTGGCCCATCGCCATGGCCACGGCCGCGTCGGTGCCCTGCTTCGGGTTCATCCAGATGTCGGCCAACTTCGCGACCTCGGAATAGTCAGGCGTGACCGCCACGGTCTTGCAGCCCTTGTAGCGCACCTCGGTGAAGAAGTGCGCGTCGGGCGTGCGCGTCTGCGGCACGTTCGAGCCCCAGGCAATGATGAAGCTGCTGTTGAACCAGTCGGCCGATTCAGGCACGTCGGTCTGCTCGCCCCAGACCTGCGGGCTGGCCGGCGGCAGGTCGCAGTACCAGTCGTAGAAGCTCAGGCACACGCCGCCGATCAGGCTCAGGTAGCGGCTGCCGGCGGCATAGCTGACCATGCTCATGGCGGGGATCGGCGAGAAGCCGATGACACGGTCCGGCCCGTGCTTCTTGATCGTGTAGACGTTCGCGGCGGCGACGATCTCGTTGACCTCGTCCCAGTGCGAACGCACGAAGCCGCCGAGGCCGCGCACCTGCTGGTAGTCGCGCCGCTTCGTGTCGTTCTCGACGATGCTGGCCCACGCGGCCACCGGGTCGTGCGACAGGCGCGCCGCGCGCCAGCTCTTCAGCAGCCGGCCGCGCACCATCGGGTACTTGACGCGGTTCGCGCTGTACAGATACCAGCTGTAGCTGGCACCACGCGCGCAGCCGCGCGGCTCGTGGTTCGGCATGTCCCAGCGGGTGCGCGGGTAATCGGTCTGCTGGGTTTCCCAGGTGACGATGCCGCCCTTCACATAGATCTTCCATGAGCACGAACCGGTGCAGTTCACGCCGTGCGTGGAACGCACGATCTTGTCGTGCGCCCAGCGGTTGCGGTAGGCGTCTTCCCAGGTGCGGTCTTCACCGGTGGTGACGCCGTGGTCACCTGCGAAGGCTTCGCGGGGTTGCTTGAAGTAGCTGAGGCGGTCGAGGAAATGGCTCATGGAGAGTCTCCGGAAATCTTGGGAATGAACGCGGCGGCGGCGACGGCTGGTCGGCGCTTCAAGGGTTCTTCACGTACGCATTCGTGCGCAGGTAAAACCACCAATTCAGCACCAGGCACAACGCGTAGAACACGGCGAAGCCGTACATCGCCATCTGCGGTGTGCCGGCCTTGATCTGCGCACCGATTACCACGGGCGCGATGAAGGCGCCATAGGCGGCGATGGCCGAGGTCCAGCCCAGTACCGGGCCGGCCTGCTGGCGGTCGAAGATCACGCCGATGGTGCGGAAGGTGGAGCCGTTGCCGATGCCGGTGGCGAAGAACAGCAGCATGAACAGGCCCAGGAACATCGGGAAGTACTGCTCCGGCGTGGCCGAGCCGTAGGCTTGCATCATCACGTAACCGACCGCCGCCGAGGCCACCACCATCACCGCCGAGACGACCTGCGTGACGATCGAGCCGCCGACCTTGTCGGAGATCCAGCCACCGACCGGGCGGGTGGCCGCGCCGATGAACGGGCCCATCCAGGCATAGGTCAGCGCCGACGGGGCGTGCGGGTTCTTCAACGTGTGCTGCAGCACGCCGGCAGCATCGGGCACGTGGCTGATGCCGAAGATCACCGTGATGGCAAGGGGCAGCGCCATCGAGAAGCCGATGAACGAGCCGAAGGTGACGATGTAGAGCGCCGTCAACGCCCAGGTGTGCTTGTTGCGGAAGATCGCGAACTGCCTGGCCACGCCTTCCTTCATCTCGCCGAAGGCCGCCAGTTTCATCACTCCCAGCGCCATCAAGACGTCGAGCGGGATGGCCACCCACATGCTCAGCAGGCCGAGGCCAGTGGGTTTCGGCAAGTACAGCCAGAGCATGAAGATCGACGGCACGAAGGCCAGCGAGTACAGGTAGGTGATCTTCGCGAACGCCACGAGCGGGTTGCCGGTATTGGGCGACACCGTCTTCAGGTTGTTCATGCCCCACCAGCACAGGATGGCGAGCGGCACGAGCGAGAACACCCAGGCGAAGCCGGCGTTCTGGATCCACGTTGGCGTACCGGCGGCGATTCGGCCGAAGATCCAACCGCTGTCCTTCACCAGCGTCAGCGGCTCGCCGCCGAAGCTGCCGAGCAGGCCCAACGTCATGACCAGCGGAATGACGATCTGCATCGTCGTCACGCCGAAGTTGCCTAGGCCCGCGTTGAGGCCGAGCGCCGTGCCCTGCAGCCGCTTCGGGAAGAAGGCGCTGATGTTCGACATCGACGACGCGAAGTTGCCGCCGCCCACGCCCGACCACAGCGCCATCAGCTGGAAGGCCCACAGCGGCCAGTCCTTGTGCTGCAGCACGATGCCGGTGCCGATCGCCGGCGCCAGCAGCATCGCGGTGGTGAGGAAGATGGTGTTGCGGCCGCCCGCGAGGCGAATCAGGAACGATGCAGGGATGCGCATCGTGGCGCCCGAGATGCCGGCGATGGCCGTGAGCGTGAACAGCTCGGCCTGCGTGAACGGGAAGCCCAGGTTCAGCATCTGCACCGTGATGATGCCCCACATGCCCCAGACCGCGAAGCCGCACAGCAGCGCGGGCACCGAGATCCAGAGGTTGCGGTAGGCGATTTGTCTGCCGGTGGACTCCCAGAACTTCTCGTCTTCCGGGCGCCAGTCGTTGATGTCGGCGCCGTGGTTCGGAGCAGGCACGACGGCGCCCGCCTTGAGGGTCGTGTTCATGAATATCCTTGCGTGAAACTCGGGGTCAGTGCGCGAACGACTGCGACGCTGGCGACGCTGGCGAGCGCGGGCCGATGACTTCGGTGCGGCGCACTTCGGTCCAGTACATCCAGATCAGCGAGACCCAGACCACGCCGTACATCAACATGAAGGCACTGGAACGCACGCCGGTGATGTCCATCAGCACACCGAACAGGATCGGCAGCACGAAGCCGCCCAGGCCGCCGGCCAGGCCGACGATGCCGCTGATGGTGCCGATGTTCTTCGGGTAGTCGTCGGCGATGTACTTGAACACCGAGGCCTTGCCGAACGCGAACGCGATGCCGAGCAGGAACATCAGGCCGGTGAAGGCATACACGTTCAGGCCGAGGTGGAAGGTCTTGGCGCCGTTGACGGTGAGCACCGTGAAATCGGTTTGCGGGTAGCTGAGCAGGAACAGGCAGATCCAGCTCACCCACATCACCCACCAGGTCACGGCATGCGCGCCGTATTTGTCTGACAGCCAACCGCCGACCGCACGCAGCACGCCACCCGGCAAAGAGAAGCAAGCCGCCAGCAGGGCGGCCTCGCGGATGCCCAGGCCGAACTCGCCGATGTAGTACTGAACCATCCACAGGCTCAAGCCCACGTAGCCGCCGAACACGATCGAGTAGTACTGGCAGTACTTGATGACCTTCGGGTCCTTCAGCGCGCGCAACTGGTCCGAGAATTTGGTGTTGCTGGGCACCAAGTGCGCCGGGTCACTGGCGCTGAACATCCAGAACAGGATCACGGCGGCAAGCATGATGGCGGCGTAGGCCTGCGGCACCATGGCCCAGCCGAAGGCGACCACGAGCGCGGGCGCGACGAACTTGTTGACCGCCGCGCCCGAGTTGCCGGCGCCGTACACACCCATCGCGAAGCCCTGCCGATTCTTCGGAAACCAGCGCGCCACATACGGCGTGCCGACCGAGAACGAGCCGCCCGCCAGGCCGACGAACAGGCCGATGACGAGGAAGTGCCAGTACGCGGTGGCGTAGCTCATCAGCCAGATCGCCGGCACGGTGAAGGCCATCAGCAACGCCATCACGATGCGGCCGCCGTACTTGTCGGTCCAGATGCCGAGCGGCACGCGGATCAGCGAGCCGGTGAGCACCGGCGTGGCCGTCAGCAGGCCGAATTCGGTCGCGTTCAGGCCCAGCGTCTTCTTGATCGGGATGCCGATCACGCCGAACATCATCCACACCATGAAGCACACGGTGAATGCCAGTGTGCTGACCAGCAACACGCCCAGCGCCTGGCTCTTCTTGCTCATTTGATTCTCCGCGCCTCGTCCATGCGAAGACTGTAGGAATCAAACATGCAACGCGGCATCCCTCCGGAGGACGGGTGCACAGCGGCACATGAACGATGGCGCCGCCAACGGCCATCGTTCTGAAGAACTATCGAAGCAGGAAAGGAGCGCGCGCTTGCGCTGGATCAATGCGGCTGGCGGTCAGCCGAGTCCCTGTTCGACCGCGATCACCGCAGCATGCACGCGTGAACTCACGTCGAGCTTGCGCAGGATGTGCTGCACATGGATCTTCACGGTGGTTTCGGCGATGCCGAGCGTGCGGGCGATCTCCTTGTTGCCTTGGCCAAGTGCGATTCCGCCCAAAATCTCGCGCTCACGCGGCGACAAGGCATCAAGCTTCGATGCCGGCACGATCGGCGCACGCACCGGTGCCGCCTGCGGGGCGGCGGCGCCGCGATACGCCGCCACCAGCTTGCCCGTCATTTCTTCGCTGACCACGCTCTCGCCGCGCACCGCGCGGCGAATCGCCGCCGCCAGCGCGTCGCCCTCGATGGTCTTGAGGAGGTAGCCGCACGCGCCGTTGCGCAGCGCGGCCGCCAGGTCGTTCTCGTCTTCGCTGACGGTCAGCATGATGATGCGGGCGCCCGCTGCGGCATCGATCAGCTCCGGCAGCGCATCGATGCCATTCACGCCGGGCAAATGGTTGTCGAGCAGGATCACGTCGGGCTGCAGCGCCTGCGCGCGGCGCTGGGCCTCGCCGGCATCGGCTGCGTCGCCGACGACCTCGAACTGCGGCTCGCGCTGCAGCAGCGCCGTCAGGCCGCGGCGGAACAGCGTGTGGTCATCGACCACGAGGATGCGGATCTTCGGGGGCGTTGCGGCCATCGCGTGTTCTGGATCAAGCGGCCTGCGGCTGGACGGCCACGCCAACGGCCGAAACATGCGGCAGCATCGGCAGGGTCAGCACGATGGACGTGCCGCGGCCCGGTGTGGTCAGCACGTCGAGTTGCGCACCCAGCCGCTCGGCGCGCTCGGCCATGATGCGCAGGCCGACATGGGTTTCATCGTGAGCGCCGTGCTCGTTCGCGAAGCCTTGGCCGTCGTCGCGCACGTCGAGCCGCCACTGCGGTTGCTGCTGCACATCGAGCCACACCTGCCGCGCATCCGCGTGCTTGCGCACATTCGACAAGGCCTCCTGCACGATGTGCAGCACCTGGATCTGGATGTCGGGCGGCAGCGGCAGGCCCTGGCCACGCATCTGCAGCGTGGCCTTCAGCCCGGTCTGGTGCTCGAACTTGCGCAGCGTGGTGAGCAGCGCAGGTTCGATGTCTTCGCCGTTGGTGCGGGTGCGGAAGTGCATCAGCAGCTCGCGCACATCGCCATAGCTTTCGCGCACGCCAGCGTCGATTTCGCCGAGCACGTGCTGCACCTGCTGCTCGTCGCCGCTGGCCAGCGCGTCGCGCATCAATTGCACCTGAATCTTCACGAACGCGAGCGACTGGGCAATGGAATCGTGCAGCTCGCGCGCCAGGAAACTGCGCTCCTGCGACACCGCCGCTTCGAGTTCGAGCGCGTTCAAACGCAGGTTTTCCATTGCGCTGGCGACGTGGGCGGCCAGCGCCTCCAACAGCGATCGCTCGGCGTCCGAGATGTCGATCTGGGCGTGGAAGAACAGGTCGAGTTCGCCCATCAAGCGCTCGTGCAGGCGGATCGGCACCGACACCACCGTCTCGAAGCCCGCCTGCGCGCAGTGCCCCATGCGCGCGGGCTGCATGGCGCGGATCGGAATGACACGCGCACCGGGCGGCGCGTTCGGCGAACCGCAATGGCAGTCGCCGGCCATCAGGCAATGCTCGGCTTCGAGCATCGCATGCGGCAGGCCGTGCGAGGCCAGCATCAGGTAGCGCTGGTTGGTCTCGTCCGACCAGCGCAGCGCCACGCCGTCGGCATGGGCGATGCGGGCGATACTCTTCGTGAATCCCTGATCCAGTTCGTCGAGCGCGGTGGTTTCGGTGACGAGTTTGGTGACCTCGTAAAGGCTTTCGAGCCGCTCGCGCTTTTCTTCCAGTTGGGCGGTCTTTTCCTGCACCCGGCTCTCGAGGTTGCGGTACATCGACTGCAGCTGTTCGGCCATGCTGTTGAAGCCACCGGCCAGCGCACCGAACTCGTCGGTGGTGTCACAGTCGACCCGCACGCCGAGGTCGCCGCCCTGAATCCGGTCGATGGCCTGCTTCAGCCAGCCCACCGGTTCCAGCACGAAGCGGTAGCCGGTGTAGACCAGCACTGCCGCGCCGACCAGGGCCAGGCCCATCATCACCACCTGAAGCAGATGCATCAATGACGTCCAGAGCGACAGATGCGCCTCGATGCCCGCCACAAAGGCGTCGATGTGGGCCGTGAAAGCACCGGCCTCCGTGGCGAGGTTGGTGGCGTCGGCTGGCGCGGTCGAACGGGTGAGGCGGTCGCGGAAGTGTGCCCAATCGCGCTCGACGATGGCGAAGCGCTGGCGCACGCTGTCGTCCCAAGGCACGAACAAGGGGCGCTCCGGGTTGCCATCATGCAGCGCTTGCAGGCTGCGCTCGAACTCGGCCACTTGTTGCGGCAAGGCCTGCGCCTCGTCCGTGGCCACCGACACGACCATGCGGTAGGCCTGCATGCGCATGCGGCCGGCTTCGTTCACCGCCGCAGCGCCGCCTTCAATTTGCCATGACATCCACAGCAGGCCGCCGATGGAGAACATGGCAAGCAGCAGGAACGGCACGCCCGCCAGCGCCAGCTTGACGCCCAGGGTCCATTGCTTGGGGGTGCTCATGTTCGGCCGCGTGTTGTGGGCTGCAGCGAGCGGGTCGCCAGAGCCGGCCGATTATGAGGGGCGGCCCCTGCCGCCCTCCGCCGCCGGCAGTGGCGGCCGCGCGGTCTAGACCTCGCCGCCGCCCAGGCCGTCGCACAACAGGTTCAGCCGTTGCGCGTCATCAGGGCTCAGGTCGCCGGCGCGTAGCAGCGCGGCACGCTTGATGGCGCGCAGACGAAACAGCAATTCATCTTCGACGGCTTCCACTTCGGCGGCATCTTGCGCCGCCACCGATTCGTTGCCCCACAAGCCGCTCGCGTTGCAACCCGTGCGCAGCCGGTCCAGCAGGTGCTGGGCGAGCGTCAACGCATCTTTCAGAGCGGGCGCCTCGGCGCCGACGGCAAGCGCGGCAGTTTGCGCGTGCGCCTCATGCAAGGCGGCGTCGAGCCGGCAGAGGCGGGCTTGGACTTCCTCTGCGGCCAGCGTGGCATGCAGGGCCGGCTGCGCGCGCGCGGCTTCGGCGATGCGGCCGAGCCAGCTCAGATCGTATTCACCCGGCACCACGCGCAGGGCCACGCTGACGCGCGCGAGGTACGGACGCTCGCCACGCAGCACCGCGAGCGAGCCCTCGGTCACGGCGAGCAGCCTGCCGAGCGGCGAGATGGCGTCGCGCTGCAGGGCTTGCGGGTAGCCCGAGCCATCCATGTGTTCGTGGTGTTCAGCGATGGCACGGGCCAGCGCGGCCGGGTAGTCGGTGAGCTGCGACACCAACAATTGGCCGACGTGCGGGTGCACCACCAGTTGCTGGTAGCTGGTGAAGTCGAGCGCGCGTTCGGCATCGGCCTCGCCGTAGCGGGGGTCAATGTACATCTCGCCCAGGTCGTGCAGCAGGCCGCCCAGCATGGCCAGGCGCACCTCGGCGGTCGAGCCGCCGTGGCCGATCATCAACGCACCGCTCAAGGACATGGCCTGCACGGCATGGTCGAACGATTCCGGGCGCGAGGTCTGGCCCACGCTGAGCAGCAGTTGGGCCACCGGGTGCAGCGGCAGGTGGGCCGCCTCCTGGACGAGACGCCCCGCGTCGGCACGCAACAGGTATCGCAAGGGCGTGTCGCGTTCCAGCAGCACTTGCATGGCCTGCACCAGCGACTGCGCCGTAACGCCGTCCTCGGCCATCAGGCAGGTTTCGAGTGGGTTGCGCAACTGGCGGTCGAGCAGCTTGCGCTGCAAAGACTCCGACACCGGCAGGTCGCGGGCCCACAGCTTGGTACCCGAAATGTCGAAGATGTCGCGCGAGGCGATGATGCTTTTCGTCTG
>Ga0123338_10004788_pt1 | contig 11737 bp, 13 predicted proteins | sample grotaG_FD_89793 | JGI IMG/M metagenome (GOLD analysis project Ga0123338, IMG submission 89793) | Glacier valley bacterial and archeal communities from Borup Fiord, Nunavut, Canada, to study Microbial Dark Matter (Phase II) -... | ecosystem: Environmental > Aquatic > Freshwater > Ice > Glacier ... | reverse complement strand
TGTCCCTGGCGCGAGGCCGAGCGTGTCCGCGACAGCGTCCACGGTGAGGTCGTCCATGGAGCGCAACACGATGCAGGCGCGCTCCCGCGGGGCGAGCGTCAGTAGCGCTTGCTGCAGGTCAAGGGCCGATTCGACATCGCCGGCATGGTCGGGGGAGGCGGGCAGATTCCACACCCAGTCCTGCAGGTCGCTGCCGCCTCCAGTGGTCACTGGACGCGCGGCGACCCGGCGCGCCCTGTCGATGAACGTGGTCGCGATGGCCCGCTTCACGTAGACGTGCGCGGCGTCGAGCGACGATGCGGTGCGGCCGCTACGGAAGGCGCGCACCAGGGCGTCCTGCAGAAGGTCCTCCGCGTCATGCCGGTCGCCCGTGAGCGCATACGCGTAGCCAAAGAGGGCACGCCCGCGCTCGCGCACCAGCTGATCGAGCAGCCCCCGCCACGCGCTCATCGCCTCGCCCCCCGATCGCTCATGTCAGCATAAACGCGGCGACTCGCGAAAAGGGTTGGGGTGGGACTGCACGGGTGCTTCACTGCAACGACACGAGCCTGCTTCCGGCTCTCCGGAGCCCTCGCTCCTTGAACTGCGGTCAACAGGCGTCGACGGTGTGGGCGTTGACTCAGGCTGCGGCGTCGACCTCTCCAGTGGGCGGGACGAGCGGGGCGGGAGTCCACTGCGCGAGCTTCCGCAGAACGACGGCTGCGGCGATGAGTGCGCCGCCCGTCGCGTAGGCCATCAGGGGGTAGGTGTATTCCAGCACCATGACCCATTGGATGGGCTCATAGGTGTCCGGGCCAAAGATCCTGTTGAAGACGTCGGTGATTTCGCTCTGAAAGCGCATGACGAGCGTGCCGGTGACAAAGAGTCCCGCCGCCCAGATCCAACAGGCAGTTGCCGTACGTTTCATCGTCTATCTCCTTGCGTTGTGAATGGTCTGTGACGCAGCAACCGCGCAGCCCTCGATCAGTGCCCGCTGAGCGCCGTGCATCCGCCGTCCAGGACGGGCCCCACGATGTTCATCTCGAATTCGGTGGAACTGGTATTGCCAAAGACGCAACCGCCCGAAGGGCCGTTGCCGCTAAAGGTGACAACTCCGTCGGCAATCCAGGCGTGCGCCCCTGTGATGCCGTTGTCGTCCATGATGGCGAGCACCGCATCGGCGGTCAGGCCGTCGCTCTGCTGGAGCGCCTCGATCGCCGCCGTGAACTCGGGCCTGTTCGCCTCGAAGGCTGCGAACGAGCCTGCCGCGACGGGCCAGCGGTCCTTGTACCTCTCGTTGGAGTCCATCAGGGCCTGCGGGTCGTACGGAATGCACTCCGGCGGCAACACGACGCCTTCCTGCTCCGGGCACGCGACGGACGACGGCTCGAGCACCGTGGGCGTCGGGCTCTCACCCTGGCCTCCGGGTAGCGCTGCACAACCCATGAGTAGCAGTACCGCCAAACCAGAAATCCCCAGACCCCTCATGATTCGAACTGTAGTTGTCCGGACTGTCGCGTGCCACCGGACCGGCCTCAAGCTCCGCGACGTGTGGGACGGGGTGCCACGCCTCCCTGACTGGCCGCACCCAAGCCCGGTAGCGTCGGCCGCATGACAACGCGCCCGTTCCGGATGATCGATGTGTTCCCGTCCGCCACCCCGCAGTCTGGCAATCCGCTCGCGGTGGTGCTCGACGCGGGCGGTCTCAACACCGCGGCCCTCACGTCTGAGCAGATGGCCGCGTTCTCCGCGTGGACCAACCTGTCGGAGTGCACGTTCGTGCTGCCGCCCACGGACCCGGCCGCCGACTACCGCGTTCGCATCTTCTCGCTCACCACGGAGCTGCCGTTCGCGGGTCACCCCACGCTGGGCACGGCGCGCGCGTGGCTGGACGCCGGGGGAGTGCCGCGCACGCCCGGGCTAGTGGTGCAGGAATGCGGCGTGGGCCTGGTGCCGGTGCGGATTGGTGATTCTGAAACCGGGGACGACGACGCGCTCGCGTTCGCGGCCCCGCCGCTGATCCGCTCGGGTCCGGTGGGCGACGCCGACCTCGCCGTCGCGCTGTCCGTTCTGGGCGTCACGGCGGCCGACGTGGTGGACGCGGCGTGGATCGACAACGGCCCCGGCTGGCTCGGCGTGCTGCTACGCGACGCCGACGCGGTGCTCGCCTTGGCGCCCGACCTCACGGCCCGCACGGGGCAGCGAAGCATCGGCGCGGTCGGGCTGTACCGTGCTGGTTCGGACAACGACGGCTTTCTCAAGCACAGCGCCGACGCGGCGATCGAGGTGCGCGCCTTCTTCAACGACGGAGGCGGTCCGCTGCGTGAGGACCCTGTGACGGGGAGCCTCAACGCGTCGGTGGCGCAGTGGCTGACCGGCTCGGGTCGAGTGACCGCGCCGTACGTGGCGCGCCAAGGCGCGAGGCTCGGCCGCGACGGACGAGTGCAGGTCACCGAGGCCGGGGGTGAACTGTGGATCGGGGGCGTCGCCGTGGTGACCGTGACCGGCTCCGTCGAGGTCTAGCCCAGCGAACGCAATCTCCCGAATTGGGCGAGGGTGCGGACTCGTTGGCGCATCAACGGCCCCTCCGCTCGGCCTCGGGCGGTCCCGTGCGATGACTCTCTGGCACCGATAGGCTCATGGCAAAGCTCAAGGACTATTCGCTCAGGACGTTCCGCTGCAGGCAAGCCGGTTTTGCATGCTTCAGTAACGGCTCCCAACACCTCAACAAGGAGCAACGATGACATCGAATTACGACCGGTACCGCGCGGTAGATCACGCTATACCGGAAGAAGTTTGGGCCTGGAACCTGTACGGCGCCGGCGAAGAGAACTTAGGCAAGGACGGAAAGCCCGAGTTGTTGCCCATCCCCAAGCCCAATGCCGACCAAATGTTGGTACGCATTGACAGCGTGGGGCTTTGCTTCTCCGATGTGAAGATCATCGGCGCGGGAGGCAGCCACCCGAAGCTCTACAACCGCGATCTAGCCAACGATCCCACCCGCTTGGGACACGAGGTCAGTCTGACGGTTGTCGAAGTCGGAGACGAGCTCAAGGACCGGTATCACGCTGGCCAGCGGTTGGCCGTGCAGCCAGACATCTACCAGGATGGAAAGAGCACCGCCTACGGTTACACCATTCCTGGCGGACTGATTCAGTACCACGTCATGGGCAAGGAGATGCTCGAGACCGATGCCGGGGCCTGCCTCCTGCCGCTTCGAGACAGCATGGGGTACGCGGAGGCCTCCACGCTTGAACCGTGGGGGTGCGTGATGGCGGCCTACACCCAGCGCCGTCGCCTCGAGCCTAAGGACGGCGGGATCATGTGGATCCAGGGACGTCCAGGCGACGAGCGGAACTACGAATTCTCCGCCGGGCTGGATGCACCAGCCACGATCGTGATGACGGACGTTCCGGCTTCTGTGCAACAGCTCGTGGAGCAAACCTCCGCAAAGACGATCGTGCGCGACGGCCTCTCCCCTGAGGGCTATCAGGCCTTGGTAGATGAGTTGACCGACGGCATCGGCTTCGATGACATCGTCATGCTTGATCCCCGTTCCGCGGAAACCGTGGGCGCCGTGGCCAAGCATATTGCCAGGCGAGGCACCCTCAACCTGGTGGGTCAGACCGCCTTGGACGGCTTGGTGAGCACTGACGTAGGCCGTCTGCATTACGACTACACCGCCTACCTTGGTGGTCAGGGGCCGGACATCGCCGGTTCCTATGGAGAGGCACGCAACCGCTGCGATCTGCGTCCACATGGCACCACCGTGTTTGTGGGCGCGGGCGGCCCCATGGGGCTCATGCACGTCCAGCGTGCGATTCAACAGGCCGACGGCCCCGGCACGGTCATCGCGACGGAAATGAGCGACGTCCGCCTTGCGAGCCTCGTGGAACGCCTTGCTCCCTTGGCAAAGAGCAACGGGTGCGAGTTGCTCACCTACAACGGGCAGACCAACGAAAAGTCTCTTCACGACTTCGTCATGGAAGTGACGGACAACAAGGGCGCCGACGACGTGGTGGTGAGTGTCCCGATTTCCAGCGTGATGGCCGAGGCCGACACGGTGATGAATGCCGAGGGCATGTTGGTCTTCTTCGCCGGTGTGCCCAACGGCACGATGGCACCGTTGAACCTGAGCGAGGTGTACCTCAACAACGCTCAATACACGGGGACGTCCGGCTTGACCATCGACGACCAGCAAGAGGTGGTGGACCTGGCCGACGCCGGTGCTCTCTCGCCGGGATCCATCGTGGGAGCCATCGGCGGCATGAGCGCAGCCAAGGAAGGCATCCAGGCCCTGGTAGAAGGCCGCTATTCAGGCAAGGTCATCATCTTCCCCCAGATCCATGATCTTCCCCTGATGGGACTGCCGGAACTGAAGGAAAAGCTGCCGCAGGTGGCAGAGAAGCTGGCGCCAGGCGACATCTGGACCGACGAGGCGGAGCGAGCGCTCCTGGAAAGCCTCTGGCAGGGCTAGTCGGGCCTCCGCCCTCATTGGCTTGGCATCGCGGCGCGTTCCCCTTGGCGAACGCGCCGCGACTGCGGCCGTCTTCGCCTCGCGTCTCACGCTCGACCTCAACGCTCGCCTGCAGGCGCTTGCCGACGAGTGGCGCCAGCGCGTGCGGGCGCGCAAGGGGACGTCTGCCTGGCGGCTCGCGGAGATACTCCCCGCCCGCCCCGTGGTCACGTACGAGGTGGTCCAGCGCGCGCTGGGGGTTTCGGCGCCGACGGCGTACTTGGCGATCGACGCGCTCGCCGACACGGGAGTGCTGGTCCCGCGCAGCGCCAACAAGCGCAATAGGGTGCGGGATGCGGTAAAGGAGGGCTGCCGAGGTCTTCTCGCGAACGCACGCGCGGCATATGGCTGACGCTGGCCGCCCAGCATTCCTGCCGCCGTACGCATTGACGAGTTGCAACGTTTGACAAGAAGGTGAGGCCGGTGGGACTGCATATACACACGACCAAGAGGGCAACGAGTTTGTGCATCCGGGAGAAGGCGGGAATTGCTCTTCTTTGATAGCGATTCACGGCCCGCTATCAGGGCCAACCACAAACTGCTAGCATCGCCCGCGTCACATATCGACAAACCCGGGGGTGCACGGAGTGGACGTGGTTTGGGGGTCCGTGAGCGACTGGGTGGCTGGTGTAGCAACGACTACCGCGGTGGTTGTAGCACTGCACTTCTCGCGGCAGGAGCAGCGAGACCGTGTGCGCGCCCAGGCTTTGCGCGTGAAGATCGAAGTTGGGGGGCTCGATGTAGAGCCCCCGTATTTTCGAGTATTCGTGCTGAACAAGTCGGACGAGCCACTCTCCAATACGCACGTCCGCATGAATACCCGCAACGATCCACCAGATCTGGACGTGGAGCACGAGGACGAAATTCCTGCGCAAGGCGGGTGGTATTCGCGACCCGTCCACGATCGGGAGTGGTCGGGGAAGGTCTATTTTGTTGATTCGTGCGGTCGGTATTGGCGCCACGATTGGCGCAAGGGCAACCGGGTCGTGCGCCTCGGTCGCCGGCGTTGGGAGCGTGAGGTCTTGGGCGTGCGGCAATTGGTTGCTTGGTGGCTGCTCAAGTGGCAACAGCGCGCCGCGGCTGTTCTCGCGTCTGTGTCCAGTGCCTTGCGCGTGCTCAGACCGGTGACGTTTCGGCGACCACCTATCAGGCGTCCATGACTGCGGGGCGTACGCCGCGATCGCCGTCGGGCACATACGGACGATGACCGCACCTGTTCCTAGGCAACTCCCGGCCTGGTCAACCGCGACGCCCTGATTGCTGTGAAAGTTGGAGCGAAGGTTCACTTCCAGTCGTTCTCCTCACAGAGGTCGTGACGTTTGGTGCTCCTCGCGCTACGATCAACACTCAGACCGTTCGCCTGCGCGATCATGCGGACGGGCGGGCTAGAGATGGAGGTGGACGATGCCGCTAACTGAATTCAACGTCGTGCTCGTCGGAGAGAGTTTCCCGATCTCTAGCATTCGCGTGTCCGACTTCACGTATCGTGGCCGCGATCTGAAGGAAGTACTTCGCGTGCCGGTCGTGATCCAGGCTGAGAATGAATTGGTTGCAGTTCACATCATGCCGGATCGGTTCCAGGCTGCCGTCAAGTCGCCTGATCGCCTTCAAATTCAGTGCGAGGGCCTAAATGAACTCGTGACGACATTCTTGGAGTACGTCGGAAAGCGCACCGTGAAGGGCGTTGGACACAACGCAAGGTGGACGATTCCTGGCACGAGGTCATCGCGAGCCGCGCTTTCGAGGATGCTTCTTGACGCTCACTCTGTCGAGGCTATCGTCGGGGCGGAAGTACTTGCGGATATCTCGCTCCAAATTGAGGGACCGCACGGGTCGAAGGGCCGGATTGGTATCCCTACGACTGTTGACGCGGATGTCACACTTGATTTCAATTTCCATTTCGAGACGCCCGCGTTGGGCGAGCCGTCGATTGCGGCTGCGTGGCTCAGTGAATCTCTCGATCGGGTTGCCGAACTGAGCGCGCTCATTGAGACGCGGTTGGAGGCGCTTCACGTATGAGCCCGACGAGTTACGCCAACATGTACCGTGAGAGTACCGCGACATTTGACGATGTTGATTTGGAAACAGTCATCAGTCACCGAGTGCACCAGCTTCGCGAGACGATCTTCCCGGTCGAGAGTCAACGCGCCCTGAACTCGATCCTCAGCACGGTGAACACTGGCGGAGTCTCCTCGAATCTCGCGCCTACGCGTCAGGCTGAATTGTGGATCGCGGAGAGTCGCCCGGTCGCGACGTCCGCACGAAAGTGGTTCGAGGCCTTGTTTGACCTGCAGTTCACTGAAGCTTCAACGGACTACCTATTCGCCGAGTCGATTCCTGAGCGAGTCCCCGACGAGTGGATTGCTGAACTCTCGACGTTCCGCAGCGCCGACGACGACTTTGTCCTGCCGTGGAATGAGCCTGGCAGTGACGATTCTGGTTGGTGACCCGTCGGGCGTGTTGCGACAAGGCGACGTCTGCGTAGTTGACTTTTTTCCGCGTTGGGATGTAGCCAAGAGCCAAACGGTCTCGTCGCAGAGTGGCACAGTGGCCATTCAAATGTCGGCGTGGAACTCAGTCAAGGAAGGCCCCGATGGTGGGCACCTCGTGGTGGTGTGTTCACACGACTGCGACGTCGATAATCCCCGGCAACGTACAGGCCTGCTGCTCGCACCAGTCATCAAGACTCCGGCGCACCGAGGCACCGAACTCTACGCAACGATAATGGGCTCCGACCAGATTCTGGATGGCGTGGTTCATGCCGCAGGTCTCTTTCCACTGTCCATCCCAGACGTCGGCGGTGAGGCGACCGACGTGGTCATAGATTTCTCGTCGTTGATCTCGATGGGTCAGCCGGTGAGGGTGATTCCGATGTTGCGTGAGAAGAAGTTGTATGAGATGGACGACGCGATGCGTGTCAGGTTCAAGATGAAGCTGGCGGCGTTCGTGGGGCGCCCCTAGCCGTGACCTTCGCTTAATTCTGCAAAATCCCCATGCGTCAAGAAGTCGCCTCCGAGGGAATCAAGTCTGACCGCCGTGAGGGAGCGGCTTCTTGGCGCACACCCACGGTGACCTAGCAGCGAAACTAGACCCAAGCGTCGGCCGGGCAAGCCCCCACGAGGGCTCGCGCCCAGTCCTGGCAGCACGTGGTGCGGTTGGATCAGGCGGAGGTCTCCCGCGCGATCGCGGCGAGGAACGCATCGATCTCGTCCTCGGTGGTGTCGAAGCTGCACATCCAGCGCACCTCGTTGTTCGCGGCATCCCAGTCGTAGAACGCGAACTCGGTGCGTAGGCGGTCCGCCACGCCGTCGGGCAGGTTGGCGAACACGCCGTTGGCCTGCGTGGGCTGCGTGAGGGTGACGCCCGTGATGGAACCGTTAGCGAGCCCCTGCTCAATACCAGCACGCAAGCGCTGCGCCATCGCGTTGGAGTGGGTGGCGTTGCGCCACCACAGGTCGCCGTCGAGCAGGGCGAGCAGCTGGGCGGAGGCGAAGCGCATCTTGGACGCCAGCTGCATGTCCATCATGCGAAGGTAGTTCAGGCCCTGGGAGGCCTCGGCGTTGAGCACCACGATGGCCTCGCCCAGCATCGCGCCGTTCTTGGTGCCGCCATAGCTCAGCACGTCCACGCCGGCGTCGCGTGTGAAGGCGCGAAGCGGCACGCCCAGCGATGCCGCGGCGTTGGAGATGCGTGCGCCGTCCAGGTGGAGGCGCATCCCCAGGCCGTGGGCGTGATCGGCGATCGCCGCGATCTCGTCGACGGTATAGACGGTGCCGAGCTCGGTCGATTGCGTGATCGACACCACCAGCGGCTGCGCCCGATGCTCATTTCCCCATCCCCACGCCTCGCGGTCGATGAGCTCGGGGGTGAGCTTGCCGTCGTCAGTGGGGACGGTGAGCAGCTTGAGGCCGCCCACCCGCTCGGGGGCGCCGCCCTCGTCGGCGTTGATGTGCGCGGTGGTGGCCGTGATTACGGCGCCCCAGCGGGGCACCATGGATTGCAGGCCCACGACGTTGGCGCCCGTGCCGTTGAACATCGGGAACACCTCGACGCCCTCGCCAAAGTGCTGGGCCATCACCTCCTGCAGGCGCGCGGTGTAGGCGTCTCCGCCATACGCGCTCTGGTGGCCGCCATTAGCAGCGACGATGGCGGCGAGTACCTCGGGGTGGATGCCGGAGTAGTTGTCGGAGGCGAAGCCGCGTGAGGCGGGGTCGTGAATGGTGGTCATGACTGTCAGTCTCTCAGGTCGTGGGGGCTAAGAGATCGAGCGGCACTGCGGCAGGCGCTCATGTCGTGGGTTTCGGCGGTCGGGGCCAGGCAGTCGCCATAATGAGACGTATGGCGGCATATGACCTGGAAGCGCTCACGACCCATCCGCTCGACTACCGACTCTCGGGCGGCCCCGTGCTGTTCTGGAGCCTCGAGGTCTTGCGGGAGTCAACCGAGTGGCTGAGCGCCCACGGCTAAGACGTGGTGACACTTCCGGTGTCTGGTTGGAGTGACCTAAATCGAATGCATGACGACGTGTCGCGGGCACTGAGCTTCCCTTCGTACTACGGACGGAATCTCGACGCTCTGAATGACTGCATGCGCGATGTCGCGCTCGGTGAGTACGGGAGCTCTCCGTCAGCGACTGGACTAGTGCTTGTGCTGACGGGCTTCGACAAGTTCGTGCAACACGACCGCGCGACAGCCCACACGGTCCTCGAAATTGTCACCGGGCAGGCACGGGTCGCGATGAGTTTTGGGCGTAGGGTTCTCTTCCTGATTCAGTCCGACGACCCCGATCTGGCTCTCGATCCTGTGGGTGCGGCGCACGTGGCCTGGAACGGGCGCGAGTGGCTCACCGCCGCTAGGCACCCGTAGCGCAACAGGGCACTGCAGTCGAGGTCTAGCCGTACTGAGCGACCGGCGCGTCGGGGTCGGAGGCCACACAGTCGAGCCCGGGGACCTGGAGAAGGCTCTCAATTGCGGCGGCGCTGGCGCCAATACCCGCCCAGTGGGGATCCACGTCTGCGGCAATGCACCACGTGTGATCCGCTGGCCAGATGAAGGACGGATGGTCATACGCATCAAGACCCAGATCGTCGTACCACTGCGCGAGCGCTGACAACGGCCCCTCAAGCAGGAACGAGTCGCGCCACGGGATCTCGATGCGCGAGTGCTCGCGCGGCATGGGCGACCCACTCGGTATCATGCGAGTAGTTAGTGGTGGCGTGTAGATCCGAGGAGGTTGACGAGTTGTCACGGAGGAGTCTCCTTACCGTTGTGATCGCTGTGGCCCTCATCGCATGTGGTGGAACAGCGGCAGTTCTCCATGCGGGGGCTTCGGATACGTCGAAATGCTCGGTTGAGCGCACCGAACTAGATGGAGACGGGGCAGTGCGAGTGGAGTACGTGATGCCAAACTGCGGCTAGTTGGTCTGTCTCGTGAACCTAGACCGCGACAAAGCCACCTCACCCGCAAGGACTCTCAGAAGTCGGCATGTCGTGGTCGCCGGTTGGCGCGACAACGCGACGAACCGGGAGGAATCCCGCCGCGCGGCAGGTCCGGTCAAACCTGCCGCGCGAGACGAGGTGACTACTCGTTGTAGTTGTACGCGGTCATCGCACGTATGCCTATGTTGTTCTGCACGAGTGCGTAGGGTGACAGCAGTGCGGTGTCGCTACACAGGCGACCGTCGTTACCCAAGTAGCAGATATTGGGTTGGCCATTTTGCATTCCGGAGATGATGCCTGCCACCTGCGCGAACGGGTCCCCGTTCGAATTGATCCGGTGAGCCGGTCCGCCACTGTCCCCCTGGCCCACATTGGCTGACCCGTCGCTCGAAACCGTCCTAACGAGCGGCCCGGCTGTGGGGTAGGCGGCTCCGTAGTCCGCGAAGATGCCGGTGCTGTTGATGGTGTTGTTGCAGGTCGTGCCACTAGGCGCCCCGCTAAGGCACCAATTTGCCCCAATCACAGGCGCTACGGACGCTGTGACGATGTACCGCGAGGCGCCGGATGGCGGCCCGACATAGATGTAGGGGAAGTAGAGCTTGTTTGGATCATCGATGCCCGATTTGGTCGGATCGTTGGTCAAGATCACGGCGTCAGCAGACTGTGAACGATAGGTCGACTGGGAAGCCCCGCCGAAGTAGTACCGTGCGTAGGAGTTCGCAGGGTCCGGCCAAGTAGTCCAGATACTCGAAGACGTGTCCACGATGCAGTGGGACGCAAAGGCCATGCCGTAACTCTTGGGCAAGGCCGAAGACTGCACATCAATAAGTACAGGCCACCCTGAAGTGCACGCTCGGACAGTGCTGGTTCCATTGATGATTGAGGCACCCCCCGCGTACGGAGCGTAAGGCGTGTATTTGCGGTCGTCGACTGCTGAGGTTACTTCCCCGCCAACAACGACCTCGACCGGATAGGTCGTCATCGCGTCTAAAGGAGCGCCGCCTTTCCGGTAACTCTCGGAGCCAGCAATCGTGACTTCAAGCCCCGTCCCATCGAACTTGGCGGCCACGGTCTCAACCGCGCCAGCAGAGTCCTCAAGCAACCGTGAGGCGGCGGCTTCAAGCTCCTCACGAGAGTAGGTCATGCTGGCGACGTTAGCCTCGGTCGAAAGGGCGTTGACAGACGCGAGGACTTCTTTTGGCATGTCACCGTGCCACCAAACTCTCGCCGTTCCTGTTGTGGCGTCCCATTCGACGTCACCAAATCCGGTGGGGCGTTCTTCCCACAACGAGTTCGCGAGCTCCTGGACGTCATCCGGGACGTTTGTCGAAGAACCGCCGGGAATGTTCTCGAGCGGCACCGATTCGGCGTACCGGAGCAGTTCGTCTACGGACGATTGAGGGAGCCCCGCCAACTCCAGGGGCGGACGCACTTCACCCTCATCGTCATTACTCATCACCGGACTTGCTGCGGTCAGACATGCGACTGCGGCCACACCGGCCAGAATTGACAACCCATTTCTCCGACGACTCATTACAGCCCCCAATTGGTGATATTCGGGCGAGCGTCCGGGCGACGGTGCCCTGGTTCGGACGGTAGCAAAACGCACAGAAGCGTGGCAATGGGAACCTTCACCTCACATCAATCACAGCAAGGTCGGGGCTGGTCCAGGCCTGCACCAGCGCACGCCCAGCTCGAGACCATCCACCCCTTCACCGACGGCAACGGCCGCACCGGGCGCGCGCTGCTGCACATGATGCTGCGCGAGTCGGGGCTCACGCGGGGCTCCACCATTCCCGTCTC
>Ga0123338_10004786_pt1 | contig 11740 bp, 10 predicted proteins | sample grotaG_FD_89793 | JGI IMG/M metagenome (GOLD analysis project Ga0123338, IMG submission 89793) | Glacier valley bacterial and archeal communities from Borup Fiord, Nunavut, Canada, to study Microbial Dark Matter (Phase II) -... | ecosystem: Environmental > Aquatic > Freshwater > Ice > Glacier ... | reverse complement strand
TGGGTAGCAGCTTATGCCGCAATGTAATTATCATTACGATCTCAAAAACATAATCAATTGCATGGTTTGCGATGATTTGTCAAAAGTAGATAAACTCAACCCTGCACTTGAAAACAAAAAACCCGCGAGAGCGGGTTTTTTGTTTTGTGGAGCTGGAGGGATTCGAACCCTCGTCCAAACATGTGATCAGATATGCTTTCTACGCGCTTATTTTACAGTTGATTTTCGTTGAAGGGCTGACTGTAAACGGCCTACCATTCCCTTAGTTCCTTAGTTTCGGGCCAATCGCGGAACTCCATGGCTTTATCCCGACTTTATGGTGCCTCACTATCAGTTGCGGCCGGTCGGCGCCTCTGGGAGACATCTCGCTTCCCGATTCTTAACCGGGATTTAAGTTTAACCTAACATAGTCAGATTAAGCAGCAAGAGCGTATGTATTTTCGCCATTTAAAAGTGTGAAGATTCAGATTTACGAGCTAGATCAACAATGCTCGGCGTGCTTACATACTTATCGTCCACCCTGTCAAATCCGGTCAGCCCCATAAATACTTTTTTCAAATATAAGGAAATTTTTATTCCACCTATGCTTTTAATGCCTCTAGTTGTAATGTTTCAGTTCTTCCGGGATACACTTTTAAGGCTTCTTCAAGGCAGTGCATAGCTTTAACCAGGTCGCCCTTGTTTAAAACATAGGCCATACGCACCTCATCATTACCAGTATCAGGAGTAGAGTAAAAGCCAGAACCAGGTGCCATCATAACAGTCTGGTTATCGATTGAAAACTCTTCAAGCATCCACTTACAGAAGCGGTCGGCATTATCAATTGGTAATTTTGCCATCACATAAAAAGCACCACCCGGATTAGGGCAGTAAACACCTTCCATCTTATTCAGTAACTTAATAATTGTATTACGGCGGCTGGTATACTCGGCTATAACATTTTCAAAATATGAATCAGGGGTATCAACAGCAGCTTCTCCAGCAATCTGAGCCACCAGAGGTGGGCAAAGACGGGCCTGTCCAAATTTTATAGCCGTTGCCAGCACCTCTTTATTACGGGTGATTAATGCACCTAAACGGGCACCACAGGCAGAATACCGTTTTGAAATGGTATCAATGACTATTACATGCTCGTCAAGACCTTCTAGCTGCATGGGAGAAATAAAATTTCCACCATCATAACAAAAGTCTCTATAGGCTTCATCGCAAAAAAGAAACAGATCATGTTTTATGACCAGGTCTTTTAGCAGGTTTAATTCTTCAGGGGTATATAGATAGCCGGTAGGATTATTCGGGCTACAGATCATGATACCCTTCGTACGGGGGCCAATCAGCTTTTCAAATTCTGCAATAGGAGGCAGAGCGAAACCAGTTTCAATATATGATCTGATTGGAACAACCTTTACACCTGACATCCATGCAAAACCATTGTAGTTGGCATAAAATGGCTCAGGAATAATCAGTTCATCCTCATTATCCATGCAGCTATTCAGGGCGAGAGTTATTGCCTCTGAACCTCCAGTAGTAACCATAATCTGATCAGCAACGATATTATAACCCGTTTTTTGGTAGTAAGAAGCCAGTTTATTCCTGTAAGAAGGCAAACCTTCAGACGGAGTATATGCCCAAACCTTGAAATCAATATTCTTAATCGCCTGCAGCATGCCTTCAGGAGTTTCAATATCAGGTTGACCGATATTCAGGTGAAAGACATGTTTTCCAAGCTTTTTTGCCTTATCAGCAAAAACTGCAAGTTTACGTATAGGTGAGGCGGGCATTTCAATACCCTTATTTGATACTTTTGGCATAATCGTAAATAAAAAAAATCCCGCTGATGACGGGATTCAAAATTACTAAAACCAATATAATTTGGCTTATTTTTTCTTGTCTACAACACCTTTGATATACAAGACTTTAACAGGGGTCTTAGAATTTGACGAAACAGTAACTGCTTTGTTAAAACCACCTGGTCTGCCATTTGTGTCATATGAAACAAATATGCTTCCGGTTTTACCCTGACCAACAGGCTCTTTTGACCATTTAGGAGTTGTGCAACCGCAAGAAGCTACCACGTTGGTAAGAAGCAAAGGCTCTTTACCAGTGTTTGCAAATTTAAATTCATAAACTGCCGCTGGTCCTTCATTGACAGTTCCAAAATCATGCACTTCTTTATCGAACTTGAATTCTGCTTTATTTGGATCAACAGCAGCTGATGCCGTTGCTGTAACTGGCGTAGTTTGTGCTATGCCTAAAGAGGTAAAACCGAGCAGAATTGCGCCTAGCAAAAATACTTTTTTCATGTGTTTGATTCGTTTGAGGGTATAGAGTTAATAAGATTAGACTTTTTAAAGTACTACTCTTCAACGAATATATTAGTATAAAGTTACATGATAGCTTATTTTATTTGAAATCATTATTTGGCGAGTAATTGTTAATTTTAACAATCCAATTAACTTAAATCTTAGATGCTGGAAATTATCGACCCTAACATCGCTGCACAAGACGGCTTTGAACTTTCATTTGAAGAATTTAAAAAAATTGTGGTTAACGATTACAGGCTGGTTTTAGAAAGCAGGCAGGCAAGTATGCTTGGTCGCAAAGAAGTTTTAACGGGTAAAGCAAAATTTGGCATTTTTGGAGATGGAAAAGAGCTTGCTCAGATTGCCATGTCAAAGGTTTTTGAAAATGGAGACTTTAGATCTGGTTACTATCGTGACCAGACTTTTATGTTTGCCTCAGGTATTTCTAATGTAGCTGAGTTTTTCGCTCAACTTTATGCCCATACAGATATTGCCTATGATCCTCATTCAGGAGGTCGGGCAATGAGTTGTCATTATGCTACACGGAGTATTGATGAAGCTGGTAATTGGAAGAATCTTATGCAGATGAAAAATACCAGTGCTGACATCTCTCCAACAGGTGGGCAAATGCCCAGACTTGTAGGCCTGGCGTATGCATCAAAATTATATCGGGAAAATCCGGCCCTTAAATACCTCGACACATTCTCTTCTAATGGTAATGAAATTGCCTTTGGTACAATTGGAAACGCCAGTACATCAGAAGGTTTATTCTTTGAAGCCATAAACGCCGCCGGAGTCTTACAAATACCAATGCTCATTTCAGTCTGGGATGATGAATATGGCATCTCAGTACCTGCAGAATTTCATACCACCAAGAAAAATATATCTGAGGCCTTAAAAGGTTTTCAACGGGATGAAAAAGTGGCTGGTTTTGAGATTTTTCAGGTAAATGGTTGGGATTATCCAGCTCTATGCGAAACCTACCAGAAGGCAGTGAAGATCTGCCGTGAAAATCATATACCTGTCATTGTACATGTTCGTGAAATGACTCAACCCCAGGGTCATTCAACTTCGGGTTCACATGAGCGTTATAAATCACGTGAGCGGCTAGACTGGGAAATTGCCCACGACTGCAATAAAAAAATGCGTGAATGGATGATTGAATCAGCCATCGCCACAGAAGAAGAACTTGAGTTAGTAGAATATACAGCCAGAATTACTGTACGTGATATTCAGAAAAAGGCATGGACTGATTATGGTACAACAATTCTCTCAGACATGGATGCAGTAAAGGCATGTTTGGAAAATCTCAAACATGAAATCACGGATGGAGAAGGGCTCGAAGAATTAAGCGATGCGCTTTTTTCAGCCGTAGACCCTAGTAATAAAGATGTTTTCTCAGCCGTTAGAAGAGCACTTTGGCTTTGCAGGTTTGAAAAAACTACGGCAAAACACGAGCTTGAAGAACTACATGCCAGGTTAATTGCTGAAAATGTAGCCCGTTACAGTTCTCATTTATTCACTGAAACAGCTGAATCACCCCTAAAGATTGAGGTTATCGCCCCGATTTTTTCTAGTAAGAGCCGGGTTGTCGATGGCCGTGAAATATTACAGGCCTGTTTTGACGCAGCTCTTGAGCGTGATCCAAGAGTACTTGCCTTCGGTGAAGATGTCGGCCGAATTGGTGATGTCAACCAGGGCTTCGCAGGTTTACAGCAAAAGTTCGGGGAAAACAGAGTGATTGATACCGGTATTCGGGAAGCTACTATTATCGGTCAGGGCATAGGGCTTGCTCTGCGCGGCTTGAGACCCATCGCTGAAATTCAATATTTAGATTATCTTTTATTTGGTCTTGAGCCCCTCAGTGATGATCTGGCTACACTTTCATACAGAACCAAGGGTGGGCAGAAAGCCCCGCTTATTGTACGAACCCGAGGTCACAGGCTTGAAGGTACCTGGCATTCAGGTTCACCACTGGGTATGATCCTGAATTCAATACGTGGAATTCATGTACTTGTGCCACGCAATATGACTCAGGCTGCTGGTTTCTATAATACACTCTTACGTTCAGATGAACCGGCAATGGTCATAGAATGTCTGAATGCTTATAGGATGAAGGAGAGATTACCAGATAATATCGGAGAATATACTATTCCTCTGGGTCAGCCTGAAATTCTTGTTACTGGTAATGATGTGACAATTGTTACTTATGGTGCCTGTTGTAAGGTTGCCATAGATGCCATCGTTTTTCTTCAGGGGATAGGTATTCAAGTTGAACTGATAGATGTTCAGACATTATTACCATTTGACATCAACCATGTCATTCTTGATTCGATTAAAAAGACAAGTAGGGTTTTGTTCTTAGATGAAGATATCCCGGGTGGTGGAACTGCCTTTATGATGCAACAGGTGATTGAGACCCAGGGGGCCTATTTTTATCTTGATGCCGCACCGAAGATTTTGAGTGCTAAAGATCACCGTACTGCTTACGGCACTGATGGTGATTATTTCTCAAAGCCTAATCCTGAAGATATTTTTGAAATGGTTTATTCAATGATGCAGGAATCGAATAAAGAGCTATATCCTCCTCTGTTCTAATATTTCTGTAGAAATTTCTTGAGGCGTAAAATCTAACTTTTATACATTTGATTTCTAAGAAAGTGGTCTGTAATAACAAGAGCAGCCATAGCTTCAACAATTGGTACTGCACGCGGTAAAACACATGGATCATGCCGGCCTTTCCCTACTACATTGACACTATTTCCATTCTGATCAACAGTTTCCTGCACCTGCATGATTGTTGCAACCGGCTTAAAAGCTACCCTGAAATAGATATCTTCTCCATTTGATATTCCGCCTTGAATTCCCCCTGATTTATTTGTTCGTGTTCGCACAGCCCCAGCTTCATCTGTATAATAGGCGTCATTATTTTCAGAACCCTTATTAAAGGCACCTTCAAAACCCGAACCATATTCAAAACCCTGAACAGCGTTTACACTGAGCATAGCTTTACCAAGTTCTGCATGAAGCTTATCGAAAACAGGCTCACCCAGCCCTGCAGGAGCACCAAAAATCACACAGCTTATAATTCCCCCTACTGTATCACCTTCTTTCCTCGTCTGATCAATCAGTGCGATCATACGTTCGGCTGTTTCAGTGTCAGGGCAGCGGACAATATTTTCTTCGGCAAGGCTTAAATCTAGCTTATTATAAGGAATATCAAGCTGAACAGCGCCAACACGGCTTACATAGGCCTGTATCCTAACCCCCCTGTCATTAAGGAACAGCTTTGCAATAGCACCTGCTGCAACCCTGGCTGCAGTTTCACGTGCAGAAGACCTGCCTCCGCCACGGTAGTCGCGGAAACCATATTTCTGGTCATAAGCATAATCTGCATGTGAAGGCCTGTAACTTGCTTTAACATGGTCATAATCTTTCGAACGTTGATCTTCATTTGGAATAAGCATGGTTAGCGGTGTACCTGTACTTCTTCCTTCAAATACTCCTGATAATATAGTTACTGTATCTGACTCTTTTCTTTGGGTGGTGATACGTGATTGCCCTGGTTTTCGCCGGTCAAGTTCTGATTGAATAAAGACTTCATCAATAATAATCCCCGATGGGCAGCCATCGATCGTCACTCCAATTGCAGGCCCATGTGATTCACCAAAAGTTGTGATACGAAAAATCTGACCAAAGCTATTACCTGCCATTTTAATTTATTTGAAAACCGATCATTTCAAGATGATTCCAGAAAGATGGATATGATTTAATAATTACTTCGGCATTGTCAAAATTGACTTTGCCAATCCTGAGTGCCAGGGGTGCAAAAGCCATTGCCATACGGTGATCATGATAGGTTTCAAACGAAGCTTCTGATGGAAAGTTTAACTTTGAGGTATTTAGGGTAAAAATTCCATTTTCCTCAAAAAGCTTTACGCTGATCTTTGCCAGTTCAATTTGTATGGCGGCAATACGGTCAGTTTCTTTGATGCGCAGGGTCTCAAGCCCGGTGAAAGAAAGATTTTGACCAAGAGCAGCTGCACATACAATAACCGTCTGGGCAAGATCTGGGCATTCTTTTAAATCAATAACGTCGGAACTGAAATTTACTGCACATTTATTCAGTCTCAGTCCGCCTTCTTCAAAGCTTGCACTTACCCCAAAGGGTTTCATCAGTTTAACAATTGCACTGTCGCCCTGTAGGCTGTCAGGCAGTAATCCTGGAAGTATGATCACGGCAGTTTCTGACAGAGCAACAAGTGAAAACCAGTAGCTGGCAGCACTCCAATCAGGTTCTACAGCAAGTGTAATTGCCTTATAATTTTGATGGTCAATCTGTATAGAAGCTGATCCAACTTCAGCAATTTCTTTGTTGCCCTTATTGATTATTTTCGTGTAACTTTCAATATCAGCCGTTTGTTCTGTTAGAAATTTTGCCTGATAATTGATACCCGCCAGATTCATCATCTGAAGTGTCATGTTTACATAAGGTCTTGAAGTAAGTTCACCGACTATTTCAAGGGTTAAACCGTCATTGAACAAGGGGGCAATCATGAGCAGTGCTGAAATATACTGGCTGCTGATATCTCCTTTGATTGACACTATATTTTTTTGAGGTCTTGCTTCTCCAATTTGAATTGGGGGGAAGCCCGTATTCTCAAGATAGGTAATATCAGCACCCAGGCTTTGCAACGCTTCAACCAAAATCTTTATAGGCCGTTCTTTCATCCGTTTTGACCCAGTAACAATATAGCTGCCGGTTTGAACAGTTAAAAAAGCTGTCAAAAAACGCATGACCGTACCTGCAGGACCAACATCAAGCGTCAGAGGTAAAGAAAAATTACCTGCTAGTTGGTAACTACCCACCTGAGCCAGCAGATTTTGCAGAATCTGCGTGTCTTCGGCAGCTGAAATGGGTTTGACCAATATAGATTCTTCTGCCAATGCCTGTATAATCAACGCCCTGTTGCATTCACTTTTAGACCCTGGTAACGGTATTGATCCGGTAACAGTTTTCATAGGCATTGACAGGCTTAGCTGCTTGAGATCCATTTAATTAAAATACTGGATTAGTTTATAAAAAATGATTGCAATCGGGTTATGATTTCCAGTTGCAGTCCAAGTAAAATTACCCCTGACAAATTTAAACTATACTTTCAAAGTAGATGCATTCAGTATGTCTGTCTGCTGGCGTATTGACTCATTGTGAATAAGCTCAAGAAAACGTTCTATAAAATCACGGTCAAGCTGTAATAACTCAGCATAATCAGTACGCTTTTTCATGATTTCATCCCAACGGTTGACTTGTAAGACAGTAACTTTATTATCTTTTTTGTAGCGACCGATTTCTTCAACAACTTTCATCCGCTGAGCAAGCTTTTGAATCATTACATCATCGATACCGTCAATTTCACGGCGTAAAACCGCCAGTTTATCTGAAAATTCCTGATTTTGAACATCACTTTTGCGAATTACTAGTTCATCAATGATTTGCGCCAGGCGTGCAGGGGTAACCTGTTGCTTGGCATCTGTCCAGGCAACTGATGGGTCTATATGGGATTCAATCATCAGACCCTGAAAGTCAAGGTCCAGGGCTTTCTGAGAAATAAATGCAATCAGCTCTCTGTTTCCGGTGATATGACTGGGATCATTGATGATAGGTAATTCTGGGCAATGAGTTTTTAAAGACACAGGAAGCTCCCACATCGGCTCATTCCGGTAAGCTGACTTTTCATAAGAAGAAAAACCTCTGTGTATGGCGGCTATTTTGGTTATTCCAGCCTTATTGATGCGTTCCAGCGCACCTATCCATAATTGCAGATCAGGATTTACCGGATTCTTAATCATCACCGGAACATCAACGCCACGTAATGAATCTGCAATTTCTTGTACAGTAAACGGGTTGGCAGTAGAGCGGGCGCCAATCCATAATACATCAACACCATGCTTGAGAGCCTGCTCAACGTGGGCCGCTGTCGCAACTTCTACTGCGGTCGGTAAACCTGTTTCTTTCTTCGCTGAATTTAACCAATCAAGACCAATTGCTCCGATACCTTCAAATTCACCTGGTCGGGTACGTGGTTTCCAAATACCTGCTCTGAGCATACTTACCTTACCACTAGCGGCAATGGCGACACATGAATCGATCAGTTGTCTTTCAGTTTCTGCACTGCAAGGGCCCGAAATAACCAGTGGTTGCGATTTTGTTTTTACCCAGCTGCTCAGGGGGGCAATTTCAAGTTCAAGTTTCATGGCGTTGTATTTAATTTTTCGTTTAGTGTGTAAGTTATTAGTAAGGAAGAGCCTTATGTTTATAAACACCCATCACTGTCAGGTTAGAAGTGTATTTGAGTATCTGTGGTAAAATTTCATTAAACTTAACTGAATTTGTCCAGGTAAGGTCTACATAGAAATTGTATTTGCTGGGTTTTCCAATAACTGGCATCGACTGTATCTTTACCAGGTTTAGGTCATTTTTGGCAAATATTTCAAGAACTCTTACCAGTGAGCCAATCTGATGGCTTACCTGAAAAACGAGTGATGCCTTATCGGCATCAGCCACTTCAGCAGCATGATCAGCCAGAATTAAAAAGCGCGTGAAATTCTTTTTATTGGTTTCTATCCGGCGCTCTAAAATCTCAAGTCCATATAACTGGGCCGCCTGCTGATTGGCAATGGCAACAGTATCAAGCAAATTTTTATCCCTGACTTCCTTGGCACAGGCTGCTGTATCATTCTTTTCAAGAATTTGTAATTGTGGATAATCTTGAAAGAAATCAACACATTGCCTGATAGCTATAGGGTGTGACTGAACATATTTTATGTTTTCAAACTTTACGCCTGGCAGGGCAAGCAAATGTAGCTGGATTGGGATAGCTACTTCACCGCAGATTTGAAAATCATATTCCTGGAGCAGCGAGTAATTGGTCAGAAGGCTACCTGCAATTGAATTTTCTATTGCCATTACCACATAGTCTGCTTCCTTATTCAGCAATGCTTCACAAGTTTGCCGAAAGCTCGTGCATTCAATGGTTTGAATATTGGCACCAAAATAATTAAACGCGGCTTCATCATGAAATGAAGCCTTGATACCCTGTATCGCTACTCTTATCTTTTTTTCTGCCATCGGTATAAAAAAAATCCCCCCCGGGTTGCGGGAGGGATATATCTTTTAAACAAAAGAATCTTATCAGGCTCCCGCTCGTGAGATACTATAATAAAAATCGAATGTCGTAAATAGGTTCATAATTTGTTTTTCATTCATTTATTGTCTCAAATATATGGCGTAAGCACTAAAAAACAAAATTTTTATTATAGAATTTGAGTGCAGCAAAAATTTCCTCCTGCGAACAGCTATAATTGATCCACGCAAGCCCTGTTTTTTTAAGCAGGCTAAAATTTATTTGACCGAGCTCATTTTTCTTATCATTCTTCATCAAATCATAAAGGGTGTGGAAATTAGCAGCCTCTATAGATTTGCTACCATAAAGGCTAAATAAGAAAGAATTTATTCTTTCAAGCTCGACTACTGACAAACCTGCTTTCAACATTGAAAGATATGCTTCACAGATCATCCCGATCCCGATGGCTTCACCGTGGCGCAGCGGGTTTTCATCATGTTTTAAAGACCATGTTTCAAGAGCATGCCCGATTGTATGTCCAAAGTTTAAAATCTTCCTGATATTTTTTTCAAATGGATCTTTTAGTACTACCTGATTTTTTAAGGCAATCGATTTCTGGATAACCCAGGCAGGAAATTCAGTTTTCAGCCAGTTTGATGAAGAATTTGCAAGAGATTCAAAGAAAACAGCATCAGAAATCAGCCCATGTTTTATAAGTTCCGCGGCCCCTGAAACCAGCTCTCTTGGCATGAGAGTTTTTAAGAATACAGAATCTATCAAGACAGCTTTAGGCTGGGTGAAGGTGCCAATCATATTTTTTTCACCGTGAAAATCAATACCCGTTTTTCCACCAACTGAAGCATCAACCTGAGAAAGCAGGGTTGTAGGAATTTGAATAAACGAAATACCACGTTTAAAGGTTGAAGCTGCAAAAGCCCCCATATCAGTTAGTACTCCTCCACCCACATTTAAAAGTAGTGAAGAGCGGTCTGCTTTATATTTCATCAGGAATTCCCAGATGAGCGTGGTAGTACTAATGTTTTTATGCTGCTCACCCTCTTTAATTTCCAGAATCAATGCATGTTTTAACCTCGGTATATTCTGCAGCAACTGCGGCAAGCAGTATGTTGAAGTATTGGTATCAACCAATATAAAAATTGCTGAAGGCTTGTATTCTTCGATCAATAAAGTCAGGGTAACAGCTACGGGGCCGAACAGAATTGAATATTTTAGACTTTCTATAATTTCACCCTGATAATTTTTTAGCATATGTCTTTCATTTTATCGGTTCTGCTTACAAAAAGATTGATACAGTTTGTAGCAGACTTCCAAATTCCTTAAAATTGCAATAAAATTAGTAAACAGTTACAAAGAATTCTAGCAGATTTCAACTATAAAATGATAGATAACCATATACAGACGCACCATAAAAAAGCACTCTCATTTGATAATACAGAGATTGCTTTCAATTCTAAGTCTGATAAAGCCTTAAAAAAAAGCCTGCTGCTTTTTCGCCTGATGAATAATAATTTCTTGGTTAAAATTGGCCCGTTTTTTACTATGCTGGCTATGAAGATGAAATTGCCGATTAATAAGTTGATTAAATCGACCATTTTCGCGCAGTTCTGTGGGGGAGAAACAATTGAAGAGTCAGTAGAAGTTGCTGCAGAACTTGGTAAGTATCATATCTTTTCAATACTTGATTATTCAGTAGAGGCTGATGATGAAGAAGAGATGTTCGACCTAACAATGTTAGAAATAATAAAGACTATAAAAGCTGCTGCCCATAACGAGCATATTCCTTTTTCAGTTTTTAAGATATCAGGTTTAATTAAAAATGTTTTGCTGGCGAAAGTTCAGACTGCTGAAGCTCTTACGGTACTCGAAAAAGCAGAGTTTCAGCGTAGCAGTGAGCGTGTAAATGAAATTTGCAGCATAGCCTATAATCTTCATATACCTGTTATGATTGATGCCGAAGAATCATGGATTCAAGGGCCCATTGATAAATTTGCCATCGCCATGATGGAAAGATATAATAAGGAAAGTGCGATCATTTTTAATACGATACAGCTTTATCGCCATGACCGTCTTGAGTGGCTGAAGCAGCTTTATACAAACTCTAAGAATGCCGGATTTTTTCTGGGAGTGAAGCTTGTTCGTGGTGCTTATATGGAAAAAGAACGAGCAAGAGCGAAGGAATTTAATTATGCCTCACCCATACAACCAGACAAAATATCGACCGATACTGATTATAACCTGGCTGTTAGTTTTTGTCTTGATCATACCGATCGCATTTCTATGGTTGCAGGCACGCAT
>Ga0123338_10004781_pt1 | contig 11750 bp, 11 predicted proteins | sample grotaG_FD_89793 | JGI IMG/M metagenome (GOLD analysis project Ga0123338, IMG submission 89793) | Glacier valley bacterial and archeal communities from Borup Fiord, Nunavut, Canada, to study Microbial Dark Matter (Phase II) -... | ecosystem: Environmental > Aquatic > Freshwater > Ice > Glacier ... | reverse complement strand
GCTTTGATAAGCGGGCTGCCAACTATTTTGCCACCTGCTGCTTGATGGCCACGCTAACGTGGCTCTAACTGTAAACACTCCCTAATACTTTCTCGGTCAAGCCGCTGGTTTGCACGCTGGCGTCGCGCACGCGCACGTAGCCGCGCCAGTCGTCGGGCGCCACTTGAGCGCGGTGCGGCTTGTAGGGGCTTTCCGGCACGGTCACGACCACGACCGTGCGGCTGTCGGCTTCCACTTCTTCGAAGCGCAGGGCAGTCAGAGGCGGCTCCACGTAGTGCTGGGCCGCGTCGCGCAGCACAAACAGCTCCTCTTCCGCGTCGCGCACGCCCACCACGCGGCCGGCGTCATCCACGCCCACCAACACTTTTCCGCCCCGGGTGTTGGCCAACGACACCAGCGTGCGCGCAATGCGGTGCGGATGGGTGGTTTTCTGCTTGAACTCCAGCTCCTCGCCTTCGCCCTGGGCAATCAATTCCGGTAAATTCATTCCACTTTATATGGGAATTAATTAATAAAAAGGCCGCCCCCGTTAGTCGGGGGCGGCCTTTTAAAAAAAATCAGGCCCGGCAGCGGGCCCGCTTGCTTTGCGCTAGAAGGGCAGGTCGTTATCGTCGTCGCCCACAATGGGGGCCGCCGAAGGCTGGGCGCGCAGGGTGGGGTTCTGGTTTTGGGCCGCCGGGCGGGGGGCTGCTTGCTGCTGCCCGCCGCCGTAGCTGCCACCGCCGCTGCCGCCTGCGGCGGCTTCGATTTTCCACGCTTCGAGGTTGGTGAAGTACAGCATCTGGCCGTTCTTGTTGAATCCGCGGCCGCGCAGGTTGAAGGTTACCTTCACTTCGTCGCCCATTTTAAAGGGGTCGATGAGGCTGGTTTTGTCCTGCACCATTTGGAACTTGATGTGCTCAGGATACTGGCCGTCCTGGACCTCGAGCACGAACTCGCGCTTGCGGAATTTCTCGCTTACCTGCTGTTCGTCAAATATTTCGTGCAGCCGGCCGGTTACGTCGTATGCCATAAAAAAAGGGTGTTTGGGGATTGAAAAAGGTAAAGGTCAAACCTACGAAAAAAAACACAAGCCGGCGCCCAGCCGTTCCCTCGCGCTACCTTTGCGGCCCTGTTTTTCGCTTTTTTGTCCTCACAGTTAGTCACTGCATGTTCGCACTTGCCATCCACGGCGGGGCCGGTACCATTGCCCGCGCCTCGCTGCTGCCCGCCGACGAAACGCGGTACCGCGCCGCCCTCGAAACGGCCCTGGCCCTGGGCTATGCCCAGCTACAGGCCGGTGCCGCCGCCCTCGATGCCGTGGAAGCCGTCGTATGCAGCCTCGAAGACTGCCCGCTGTTCAACGCCGGGCGCGGGGCCGTGTTCACCCACGACGGCCACCACGAGATGGACGCGGCCGTGATGACCGGACACAACCGCTTGGCCGGGGCTGTGGCCGGCGTGCGCGCGGTGCAAAACCCCATCCGGGCGGCCCGTCTCGTGATGGAGCACACCGAGCACGTGCTGCTGGGCTACCCCGGGGCCGACCAGCTGGCTCGCGAGCACGGCCTGCCCACCCAACCCGCCGAATATTTTTTCACGCAAAAGCGGTTCGACCAATTACAGGATGCCCTTGCCTCGGGCAAAATGCAACTCGACCACGCGGCCGACCCCAACTGGAAAAAAGGCACCGTGGGCGCGGTGGCCCGCGACGTGCACGGCCACCTGGCCGCCGCCACCAGCACCGGCGGCATGACAAACAAGCGGTACTCCCGCATCGGCGACACGCCCCTCATCGGGGCCGGCACCTGGGCCGATGCCCGTTGCGCCATCAGCTGCACCGGCAACGGCGAGTACTTTATCCGGGCGGTGGCGGCCTACGACGTGGCGTGCCTGATGGAATACAAGGGCCTGACGCTGGAAGAAGCCTGCCGCGTGGTGGTGCAGGACAAGCTGGCGCCGGTGGGAGGCGAAGGCGGGCTCATTGCCGTGGATGCCGCCGGCAACCTCACGCTGCCTTTCAATTCGGAGGGGATGTACCGCGCCAGCCGCGCCGTGGGGGGCGAAGCTTTCGTAGCCATCTATAAAGAAGGCTGAATAGTAAAAATCTGCGACTCATTTATTTGAGCCGGCAACCTGCACCATCTGGCAATCGGCTTGGCACAACCGCTGCCCTACGGCAGCAGTTGGTGGCGCCAGCCTATCCTGCCGGTTCGGCCGCAGTGGCGGCGGCAAGCGCGGCGGGCAAGGCGTCCTTGCTGGCGTAGAATTTACGCTCCCGCATGTCGTACACGTTGCCTTTGGCCAGCACGTGCATGGTCACGTTTTCAATGGATAGCACGGTGCCTTTCTTGGCGGCGGCGGCGTTGTTGTGCTGAATGTTGTGGCCGTCGAGAATGATAACCAGGTTCGAGCCCACCGTCTCCACCCAATTGCCCTGGGTGATGAGCACGCCGGTGTCTTCGCCCAGGCCGATGCCGATGAGCTTGGGGTGCAACGCGACGGATTCGATGAGCCGGCCGAACCGGCCGCGCTTCACGAAGTGCGAGTCGACGATGGCAGCAGGCAGCAGGCCCAGCCCGGCGCCCATTTTCACGGCCCCCTTCAGCAGCGCATCGGGCACCGAGCCGCCCCGAATCATGTGCTGCGACATGGCCATGGCCCCGGCACTGGTGCCGGCAATCACAAAGTTGGGTTCGGCGTAGTAGCGCTGCACCATGCGGTCGAGGAAGTCGGTTTCGCCGAACATCTCGCGCAGCCGCGACTGGTTGCCGCCCGAAAACATGACCACGTCGGCGGCCAGGAGGCGCTCGAGGTACTCGGGCTGCCGGGCATCCTCGGGCGTACGAATGTCCATGACGCCCACATTGAGGCAGTTGAACATAGCGAATGTAGCCGTGTAAATGGGGCCAACTTCGGCCGGAATCATGGAGGCCGTGGTGATGACTTCGATGCGCGGGTCGGTTTTGCCGGATTCCAGCACAATGCGCTTGAGGATGCCTAACTCAAAAAAGTTGAGGTAGTACTTGCGGCGGGTTCGGGGATTGGGGTAGGTACCCTTGTCCTCGTTGCCGCCCACGGCGATGAGTTTGCCGAGCTGAATGATGGTTTTCAACGGTTAGCAGGAATAACTGAGCGAAACGGAAGCAGGGGAGTTTGGTAAGGTTGGCAAAGGTCGGGCCGGATGGCGTAATCCGTGCTACGGGCCAACCGCCAGCATCGCATCGAGGGTGCCCGTGGCCACTGAGTGGTAATTGGGGCGTGCTGCCGCGTAAATGTTTTTGGCCCGGGTTGCGCCCGTCGGCGTGGCCAACAGCGCCCGGTAGAGGGGCACGAGGAATTTGCGTCGCCCCACGTGCCGCAGGAAATTTTCCAGCGCCGGGTCGGCCGCCGTGTAGCCTGCCCGCAGCGCGTGCGGAAACCAGGCCGTCAGGATTTCGGCGTTGCCCGAAGCCGTGAAGTGAAACGCTGCGTCGAGGCCGACCAGTTGGGCCGCCGCCCAGGTGGGCGGCAACCCGTGCAGGAAGTGCACCCATTCGTGGCTGCTCCAGCTTGCAGTGCCGGGGAGGAGGGCGGCCGGGGCGGTGCCGGCTTGCAGCTGCCCCAGGGCGTGGTCCACGGCGGCGAAGCGGCCCGAGACTACGGCCGGGGCGTTCGGTGGCAGGCCGGGCCCTTCGACCCAAGCCGCTAGGTTCAGGCGCGCTCCCAACCCGGGCTCGCGGTCCAGCAGCTGGGCGCGGAGGTAGTGCAGGAAGGTGGCCGTGTCCATTGCCTGAAAGCTGAACCGGGCAAAGTACTCCTTGATAAAAGCGTCGAGTCGGGGCCGGCCGACGAGCGACCCCAGGGTCAGCAGCAGGGCGCAGCCCTTTTCGTAGGCAACTTCGGTGAGGCCCTCGTCGGGGTCGCGGCCGGCCAGGTTCAGGTGTAGGTGGGTGTCGGGGCTAGCCGGTCCTAGTTCGGCTAGGGTGTGCATCAAGGCCTCGCGGCCCAACACCTGCAGCATGTTGGCGTACTCGGCCCCGTACAGATGTTCCATAATGCGCCGCTCAAAGTAAACGGTAAATCCTTCGTTTAACCAGAAGTCGTTCCACGTTGCATTTGTAACAAGGTTGCCAGACCAGGAGTGGGCTAGCTCATGCGCAACCAAGCTGGTCAGGCTACGGTCACCCGACAAGATGGTTGGTGTTACAAATGTTAATTTGGGGTTTTCCATGCCCCCGAATGGAAAGCTGGGAGGCAACACCAACAAATCGTACCGGTCCCAACGGTAAGGGCCGTACAATTGCTCGGCGGCGGCCACCATTTTCTCGAGGTCGGCAAATTCGTGGGTGGCGCTGGGCAGCGTAGCGGGCTCGGCGTAGATGCCGGTGCGCTCACTGAGCGGGGCAAACACGAGGTTGCCCACGGCCAGTGCCATCAAATAGGCCGGGATGGGCCGGGCCATGCAGAAGCAGTACTAGCCGTCGGGGGTCCGCTGTTGGGGATTCTCAGCGCTCATCAGGGCCAGCAAGTGGGCCGGCACGCGCACCCGGGCCTCGTAGGTAAAGCGGATGCCGGGCGAGTCCTGACAAGGCAGCCAGGTGCGCGCCAGGATGGCCTGCGACTGCGTGAACAGAAACGGCTCCGTCCCGGCGGTTTGGGCGGCGGCCAGCCATTGCAAGGCCGCCGCGGTGGGCGATGTGCGGTAGCGGATGCAAACCGCCGTGGTTTCGGACGCTACCGCCACGCGCAAAGCCCGGCCCAGGATAGGGTCGGTGGCGCCCAGTGTGAACCCGGCGGCAACCACGTTTCCGGCGGCGTCCAACGATTCAACGGCCTCAATGGTGAGGTCGCGGGTGTCAAAAATCACTTCGGTGGCCCCAGCCGGTTTGTGCAACTGCCAGGTGGCCCCGCCCGCAAGCGTCCGGCTGGTAAAGTCAACCGCCAACTCCAACGATAGGTGGTGCACGCGCACGGCACTGCTGCTGGCGTAGCTGTGGGGGTCGGGCGGTAAGGCGAGGGGAGGGAATTGGGAAGGGGCCATGAGCGGAGGAAAGTGGCGGCGGTGCTAAAAAAACGGACTGAGGACGACCGCCGAAAAAAACTAAAAGTTCCAAAAGTCCAGCTTCTGTGCCGAGCCTAACCAACTGCATGATTAAGCATAAGCTGTTCCGACCTGTCTGAAACAGCAGAGGAAAGCTGTCGGGAGTTACGAAGTTGGCCTGATTACGGCTGTTGCCCGCAACGCAGCGCCCGATGGAGCGTACTTTTGGTGGCCGGAAGCTCAATGCATGGCCTCACGCAACCCCGCTTTACGCTTGGCAGTACACGGCCCAGTTTCGAGCGGTTGCCCGAAGCCGCGCTTCCGTTTGCTTTAGCTTATTCCATGCCTCACTTCTCTCGATTTCTTACCTTGCTGTGGGTGCTGCTGGCCGTGGCGCTGGGTGGTGCCATTCTGCCATCCTGTGGCTCCGATAACAACCAGGCGGGCAACGCTGGAAGCGACGGGGCCACTTCTCCGGCGGCTGGGCCCCAGCCCCGGCTCGACAGCCTGTACGTCATCAAAGCCTTCCGGGCCGCGCCCAGCTACAAGCCGCAGTTGCTGGCCGCACGCCGGTTTTACCGGGAGCGCCAGTTCCGGCTGGGGTGGTTCAAAAATCACCAACTAGTTCCGCAGGTCCAGTCTTTACAAAACATCATTGCTAAAGCAAAAGATGAGGGGCTGGAACCCAAAGACTATCAAGTCACCGACTTTAAACAGTTATTTGCTGCTCTAAGCAAAGGCCAGTCTGATTCGGTGCGGCGCAACGCGCTGGAGCGTCAGATTGACGTGGCGCTCACGGGCACTTACTTAAAATGGGCCTCCGACTACTACCGGGGGGTTGCCAACCCGCGGGATGCTAAGAATGCCGATTGGCAGGTCAAGCCCAACAAAATCAAGCTGCACAAAGCGTTGCTTACGTTTCTGGGCGAGCGAAAAAGCCGTTACAATTACTACGAGTTTGCCCCGCTGCATCCCGAGTACGACCAATTGAAAAAGGCGCTGGCGGCTTACCGCCAACAGGAGCGGGCGGGCGGCTGGCCGGCGTTGCCAACGGGCCTCAAGCTGCGGCCCGGACAGGCATCGCCTGCCGTGGCGGCGTTGCGGCAGCGCTTGCTTGGGGGGGGGCAGGCCGGCTTGGCCATCCGGCCAACCGCAGTCCCGGCGGCCCCGAAAAGCGGCTTGGCAACTCCGCCGGCCGCAGTTGAAACTTATGGGCCGGAACTGGTGGAAGCCGTGAAAGCATTTCAGGAAGATGCTGGCCTCCGCCCCGACGGCTTGGTGGGCGGCGAAACCCTGCGCCAACTCAACGTGCCGCTAGGTGCCCGCATCGACCAACTGATACTGAATATGGAGCGCTGGCGGTGGCTGCCCAAGCGCTTTGAACCCAACTACTTGCTAGTCAACATTCCGGAATATACGCTGCACGTCATCGAAGAAAACAAAGAAGCTTTCAACATGCGCGTGATTGTGGGCAAAAACCTGCACGAGACGCCTATCTTTAGCGACAAAATGGAGTACGTGGTGCTGGCTCCATACTGGAACGTGCCGTTCAGTATCATCGAAAATGAGTTGAAAGAGAAGCTGATTTCTGACCCTCATTACATCGACCACCTCGACATGGAGGTGGTGAAAGGCGCGGGCAAAAAGGCGGAGGTAGTAGACCCGGCTTCCATCGACTGGGCCGGAGTAACCGTGGAAAATTTTAAGTACACCTTACGCCGCCGTCCCGGTCCGGAGAACGACTTGGGCAACATGAAATTCATTTTCCCCAACTCCAACGACGTATACCTGCACGATACTCCGCACCGGGAATTGTTTTCGCAAAGCCAACGCAGCTTCAGCCACGGCTGCGTGCGGGTGCAGGACCCCCTCAAGTTGGCCACCTATCTGCTGCGTAACAAGCCCGGCTGGGACCAGCAGACCATTCTCGACAGCGTGGCCACGCGCCACGAGAAATACGTGCAGCTAAAAGAAAAACTGCCCGTTTACCTGGTGTATTTTACCGCCTGGGCCGATGCAAACGGCCACCCGCACTTTCGCGACGACATCTACGGCCACGATAAAAGCTTAGCTCGCGAATATTTCGATTAACTCCCGTTGCTGTGCCTGGCCCAGAGTGCTTGGGACCGCCGGTGGTAATTTGAATTACAGAATCGTTGCAGAAGTCGCTCATTCCGAGCAGATGACAAAAGGCCGGCTACCACTAGGTAGCCGGCCTTTCTTCTTTTGAATTCCGATGCCGCAGGTTGTTGACAAAGGCGGACATGCGTGCCGCTGGATGGTAAAAACCTTTGATAACAATTGTGATTATAGTGAACTTATGTAAATCGGGTTTTAATATTTTGTTTACATAAGTTTATCCAGGAAGAGTTGAGTTGATTCGCCAAACATAGCTACATTTGTAAACAAACAAATCCACATGGTTGAGCGCATTCGAAAGCTACTGGAATTTAAGCGGCTTTCCCCCACCCAGTTCGCCGACGCAATCAGTGTTGCCCGGCCAATAGTAAGCCATATTCTGTCAGGACGTAACAAGCCCAGCTTGGACGTGGTGCAACGAATCTTGGCGGCAATGCCTGATTTGTCCACTGCTTGGTTGCTCAATGGGACAGAACCGATGCTTACCCCTGTAGCCCCGTCTTTTGGGTCGGTTATTTCGGGAACGACTGTATCTATGGGTGTTACCGAAGCAGCGGAGGCTAAAAAAACGTCATCTGCGCCCCCGGTGCGCAATGTGGTAGCCTCCTTCGCTCCCACAACCGACACTAATGGCAGCCCGCTTGAATCAAATCAGTTGCAAAAGAAAGACGGGGTTTTGTCCCCCGAGCCGACACTTCGGCGATTTGCACCAGCGGGGCCCCGTTTGGCATCTGGTGGCGAACCTGCCAACGCACTGATTAGCCCCAATCATTTCCGGAAAGGCAAACCCCCTACAATTGAGCCGGAACAAGCGGTGTTGCACCACGTTGCCGCCACTGCCACCGAGCCCGAAGTGCCGCCGAAGGTAGGCGGGGAGGTTGGGTCTGTTTTGGCAGAAAAACGAATCCGGCGAATCGTAATTTTTTACCATAACGGTTCTTTCGCAGATTACCAGCCGGAGTAGCTGAGGCAAATGGGCTAACAGGCCACGGATGGGTACTTTGTTATCCATTTTAGCTTGCTCGGTATGCTGTTGATTTGTTGCCACTTTGCCCACACGGTATCCATGCAGGTAATCTAAGGAATACCAGCTAGGATTGTATGCGTCAGAGGAGACTGCAACAGATAACCGGGTTAAGTTTGGAGGAGACGTTCTACCGATAATTCAGGTTAGTTACTGATGAATTTGGTTTCATGCAAGGCTTGGTTTCTCTAACAAGTAGATTGTTCATTTCTTAGAATAAGCTAAGTTGTCATGCTTTGAGACTGGCGAAAGCAATAGTGTTATTCCTTAGCAGGAGCTTAGTAAGCAATGGTATAATCTGAAGCATTCACAAGGCGTGTGTGCTAAATTATATGGGTCACTAAAGGGTTTCAAAAATTTCTACTTATTTAAAATATAAGTACTTATAAGTCAAAATTATAAAATGAACTAAAGTAACTGTTGGTTGAAACATAATATCCACTGACTGCACACTTTGCCTGTGGAAACTAGTGGCAATTATTTTATTGGAGAGGCCGGTTGAAAAGGCTCATGCCGATGAATTCAATATCCAAATTATACTAAGGATATTGACAATTTAATTGCTGCTATCAGTTCAATTCGTGACGGCTCGATTGCATGCCTCTTACTAACTTCCTGAGCCTGCACTTGCGTATGTATTGACCCTTTGATTTGCCAATTGGCAGGTGTCTACAGGTTGTCTGGACGCACGTGTGACGGATAAAAGCTAAAGCCCAACAATGGCTTCACGAAGGAGAAGGTGGGGGTGTGAGCAGTTTTGTTGTCAAATGTAAATCTCTGGGTTATGCTTCTGCAAGCGTTAAGAATTGCTTTTTAGAAGAAGGACCTCACCTGTTCGTCCACGCCAGATTAAAACCGCCTCATTAAAGGTTCGCCTTGGAATTGCTGATTTGGCAGCAACGGGCTACCTTCGTGTTATGAATCTGAACCGCACGAATCTCTGGTTGGCCGCTGCCGCGGCGTTGTTCTTAACGGCCTCTTGCTCTCAGGCCCCGGATGCCGAAAAAGAACCCTCGGCCGATGCTGCCTACAAGCGCGCTCATCGTGCCGAAATGTACCGCGAAGCACAACGTTCCAACGTCACCCGTTAGTTTGTGCCTTGCAAAGGCACCTGCTTGGCGTTTACGTTTTCATCAACCTCCAAGCAAAACGACCCCGCCAATGCTGGCGGGGTCGTTTTGCTTTTATCACCAACTGATAACCTGGCAAAGGTTAGTGATAAACAGAAGAAGCCAATGGTAACGGCCCGGGAGTGGGGCTTGCCGTAAAACTGGGGAGGGTGATGCCCGCGAGCAGGTCTTGCTCCAGCAAATCGGCCCACGTGCGGAGGTAGAGCACTACGTCATTGCGTTGGTTGTGCCGCAACGCTTCGCGTCGTTCGAAGGGGATAGCCGCCCGAATAGCAGGGTCGGAAATCCGTTCTAAGTGGCTCAGGTCAGTGCGGGTGAAGCCAAGGGCCAACATTTCGTCAATGGTTTGGTCGATGGGCAAGCCGCTGGTGGGGCAGTAATCGATAAGCTGCCGCTCCCAGTCGCCGTAGCGTTGCATGGCGCGGGCGTGGATTTCGGCTTTGGTGAGGTGCGTGACGGTCTGGGCGAGGTGGCCGCAGTTGCAGCTGCCCATGTGGCCCCATTGGTAAGGCGCTTGGGTGGCAAGGCGATGGGCGGTATCGCGGAGGGCTTGAATGACGGAAAGCGTGGGTTGGGCCATGATAGACAGAAGAATTATTCGCGGATTAAGCAAGATAATCGGCTTAGAAAGCAACGGGCCCCGGAAAAAGTTTTCCGGGGCCCGTTGCTTTCTAAGCCGAAACATGGTCAACGTGAAACCTTCTGCTAATGAAGCTCCGGGCGTTGCTTAGAACGACCCCCGGCGCGAACCGCCCGCGTCGCCGCGGCGCCGGCCGCCTTGGTCCCCGCCTTCGCGGCTCCCACCCACGTTCACGCGGGCCCCGCCACTGCCGAAGCGCCGAGCGGTGTCCGACTGGCCACCGCCGGCCGGGGCCGCCGGCCGGCTGCGTTCGCCGCCGCCGCTGGGCCGGCTGCCGCCGCTGGCCCCGCCGGAGCGCCCGCCGCCCTGGCCGCCACCGGCACGAACACCGCCGCCTCCGCTACCACCTTCGCGGCTCGGGCGTTGCGGCCGGCCCGCCGGGCCCTTGGGCCGGACGATGCGCTCGTTGCCGTGGAGCATCACCGGTTTCACGTGCGACGTTTTGAAGGGGTGCTCGTTCTCAACCTCAATCTGGCGGCTGATGAGCTTCTGGATATCCTGGAGGTAGGCACGCTCCTCGTCCTCCACGAAGGAAAACGCGGTGCCGAAAGCGCCGGCCCGGCCCGTGCGGCCGATGCGGTGCACGTAGGTTTCGGGCTCGTTGGGTATTTCGTAGTTGATGACGTGGGTCAGCTCGTCCACGTCGATGCCGCGGGCGGCGATGTCGGTGGCCACCAGTACGCGGGTACTGCCGGCCTTAAAATTGGAGAGGGCGCGCTGGCGGTGGTTCTGGCTTTTGTTGCCGTGGATGGCCTCGGCCGGAATTTGGTGGGTGGCTAGGGCCTTTACCACTTTGTCGGCGCCGTGCTTGGTGCGGGTGAAGACGAGCACGCGCTTGATGGCCTTGTCCTGCAGGATGTGGCGGAGCAGGGCGGGTTTGTCGTTGTTTTCCACGAGGAACACCGACTGCGTCACCGTTTCGGCGGTGCTGCTCACGGGCGTCACGGCTACGCGGATGGGGTTGGGGCGCAGGATGGTGCTGGCGAGTTCCTGAATCTGGTCGGGCATGGTGGCCGAGAAAAACAGGGTCTGGCGCTTGGTGGGCAGCTTGGGCAGGATGCGCTTGATGTCGTTGATGAAGCCCATGTCGAGCATCCGGTCGGCTTCGTCGAGCACAAACACTTCTACCTGACGCAGGTCCACGAAGCCCTGGTTCATGAGGTCGAGCAGGCGGCCGGGGGTAGCGATGAGCACCTCCACGCCGCGCTTGAGCTGCGCCACCTGCGAGCCCTGGCTCACGCCGCCGAAAATAACGGTGTGACGAATCTGGCTCAAATGGCGGCCGTAAGCGCCGAAGCTTTCATTGATTTGGATGGCCAGCTCGCGGGTGGGCGTGAGCACGAGGCAGCGAATGGCGCGCGGGGCGTGGTTCGACACCTGGGCCGTGCGGTGCAGCACCTGCAGGATGGGCACGGTGAAAGCCGCCGTTTTGCCGGTGCCGGTTTGGGCCACGCCGAGCAGGTCTTTGCCTTCGAGTACGTGGGGAATGGCCTGCTCCTGAATGGGAGTAGGAGTGGTGTAGCCTTCTTCTTTGAGGGCATTGAGAATGGGGTCAATCAGGTTTAAATCGTCAAACGTCATGTTGGGTGGTAAGAATTGGGCAGCACGTAATGAGTACTTGCTGCCACAGTAAAGAGCTGGCAGGCAATTGCCTGACTAGTGAATGGTTGCGCCTGCGGGGTTCGCATAAGCGGGCATGGCCACGCCGGACGGGGCCAGGCGTGGGCGGGGTTTGGCGGCTCGTCGGAGGCCGACCGATTCCCGGAATGAAGAGGAATGGGGGTGAGGTGCGCTTACTTCGCGGAGGCAGCCGTG
>Ga0123338_10004778_pt1 | contig 11759 bp, 9 predicted proteins | sample grotaG_FD_89793 | JGI IMG/M metagenome (GOLD analysis project Ga0123338, IMG submission 89793) | Glacier valley bacterial and archeal communities from Borup Fiord, Nunavut, Canada, to study Microbial Dark Matter (Phase II) -... | ecosystem: Environmental > Aquatic > Freshwater > Ice > Glacier ... | reverse complement strand
TTAGCCACTAAATGTGGCTTTTTATTTTAATTATAATAATGAAAATACATTTTTATAAATACCAGGGTACTGGTAATGATTTTGTAATGATTGATAATCGGAACGAAAACTTTCCGGTAGATCAAAAATTAATAGAAAAAATATGTAATAGAAGATTTGGTATTGGTGCTGATGGTTTGATTTTATTACAAAACCATAAAAAATTTGATTTTGAAATGGTTTACTTTAATTCGGATGGAAAACAAAGTTCAATGTGCGGTAATGGAGGAAGGTGCTTAGTAAAGTTTGCTTACAATTTAAATATCTTTAAAAACGAAGCAAAATTTTTAGCCATTGATGGAGAACATGAGGGAAGTATTAAAGATGGATTAGTTTATTTAAAAATGAAAGATGTTGAATTTGTGGAAAGAAATGGGAAATATAATTTTTTAAATACTGGTTCGCCACATTATGTTGAATTTGTTAATAATTTAAAAGATTATCAGGTAGTAGAAAAAGGAAAAAATATAAGATATAACGAAATATTTGGTTCTAAAGGTGGTACAAATGTAAATTTTGTAGAAAAAATAGCTGAAGATAAAATTTTTGTTCGCACCTATGAAAGAGGTGTTGAAGACGAAACATATTCATGTGGTACAGGCGTAACGGCAGCTGCAATAGCATCAAGTTTTAACAATTTTAAAAGCCCAATAAAAATTAAAACTCTAGGTGGAGATTTACAGGTTAGCTTTTTAAAAGAAAACGAAATGGAATTTAAAAATATTTATTTAATCGGCCCTGCTGTTGAAGTTTTTGCAGGAGATTTTGAAACCGAAAATTTTTAATTAAAATAATTTATATCAATGTTATTGAGGCCTCAAATGAGTTAAAAACTTTGAGGCCTTCTTTTTTTTATATGACGATTTGTCTGAAATACTTAAAAAAGTTTTAAATTTGCACACTTCGTAAAATCTGTGGGATAAAATATATTTTTTACAGGTAAAGTATTTCTCTCAGCGTATTCATAACTATATGTTAAACAGTATTATAAAAGGAGTTACCAAATTATTTGGTGGCACAAAGTCAGAAAAAGACGTTAATTTAATTGAACCTATTGCAGATAAGATTGAGCAGGTTTATGCAACTTTAAAATCTATTTCTGATGATGAATTAAGGTATAAAACAACAGAATTAAAAAATATTATCAATAATCATCTTCAAAGTATTGATAGTCAAATACAATCTATTCATGATGAAATTGAAAACAATCCTAAATTAGATATTCTCCATAAAGAAAGATTATTCAATCAAATTGATGAGTTTGAAAAGGAAAGGAATAAAAAATTAGAAGTAGTATTGATGGAAATTTTACCAACTGCTTTTGCAGTTGTTCGTGAAACTGCCAGGCGATTTAAAGAAAACTTAAAATTGGAAGTTTCTGCAAATGATTGGGATAGGAAAATCGCACAAACAAAAAAGAATGTTGAAATAATAGGAGAAAGTGCAATTTGGCATAATAAATGGCTCGCGGCAGGTGTTGAAGTTACTTGGGAAATGGTTCATTATCGCGTTCAATTAATCGGAGGAGTTGTTTTACATCAAGGAAAAATTTCTGAAATGGCAACTGGTGAAGGGAAAACTTTAGTTGCTACTTTGCCAGCTTATCTTAATGCGCTTGCTGGTAGAGGAATTCATATAGTAACAGTCAACGATTATCTAGCAAAACGTGATTCGGAATGGAATGCTCCACTATTTGAATTTCACGGTTTGAAAATAGATTGTATTGACAAACATCAACCAAATTCTGAAGAAAGGAAATTAGCTTATCAAGCAGATATTATTTACGGAACAAATAACGAATTTGGTTTTGATTATTTGCGAGATAATATGGCACGCAGTGTAGGTGAGTTGGTTCAGGGAAAACACCATTATGCAATGGTGGATGAGGTAGATTCGGTTTTAATTGATGATGCACGTACTCCACTTATAATTGCTGGTCCTGTTGAAAGAAGCAACGAACAAGAGTTTTATGATTTAAAACCAAGAGTTGTTCGTTTGTTCGAAGCGCAAAAGAAAATAACAGGAGATCTTTTAATTGATGCAAAAAAGAAAATAGCAGCTGGTGATGAAAAGGAAGGCGGATTATCTCTTTTTAGAGCTTATAGAGGCTTACCTAAAATTAAACCCCTTATAAAATATTTAAGTGAGGTAGGTATGCGATCAATAATGCAAAAAACTGAAAATATATATCTTCAAGATAATTCCAAGTTAATGCCTGAGGCCGATGAACCTCTGCTTTTTACAATTGATGAAAAAAATAATCAGGTAGAGCTTACTGAAAGAGGAATTCAATATATTACTTCAAGTGGAGAAGACGTTCATTTTTTTATATTACCCGATATTGCTACAGAATTAACTTTAATTGATAGCGAAGTTGATCTTTCTATTGAAGAAAAACTCCATAAAAAGGAAAACTTAATTCAGGATTATAATATTAAGTCAAGTCGAATCCACACTATTCAACAATTATTAAAAGCATATACCCTTTTTGAAAAGGATGTTGATTATATTTTAGATGAAAGCAAAGTTAAAATCGTAGATGAACAAACAGGCCGTATAATGGATGGCCGAAGATGGTCAGATGGATTGCATCAGGCAGTGGAAGCAAAAGAAAATGTAAAAGTAGAAGAAGCAACGCAGACTTATGCTACTATTACCTTACAAAATTATTTCAGGATGTATCATAAACTTGCTGGTATGACTGGTACAGCTGAAACAGAAGCAGGCGAACTTTGGGATATTTATAAATTAGATGTTGTTACTATTCCTACCAATGTAAAACCAATAAGGCAGGATATGGAAGACAAGGTTTATAAAACCACTCGTGAAAAATATAATGCTGTAGTAGACGAAATTGTTGAGTTAGTTAAAAATGAACGCCCTGTTCTATTAGGTACCACATCCGTTGAAAACTCTGAAATTCTTAGTAAAATGCTTACTTTCAGAAAAATACAACATCAGGTACTGAACGCCAAACTTCATCAAAAAGAGGCCGAAGTAGTTGCATTTGCTGGAAAGCCAGGTACTGTAACTATTGCAACCAATATGGCTGGCCGTGGAACGGATATAAAACTTACTCCTGAATCTAAAACAGCAGGAGGTTTAGCCATTATTGGTACAGAAAGGCATGAATCACGAAGAGTAGACAGGCAATTAAGAGGGCGTTCTGGTCGTCAAGGCGATCCGGGAACTTCTCAATTTTTTGTAAGTTTGGAAGATAACCTGATGAGATTGTTCGGTTCTGAAAGGCTTTCGAAAATTATGGATAAAATAGGTTTGGATGAAGGCGAAGTGATCCAACACTCAATGATTACCAACTCTATTGAAAGAGCTCAAAAAAAGGTAGAAGAAAATAATTTTGGTATTCGTAAGCGATTGTTAGAATATGACAATGTTATGAATTATCAACGGAGCGCTATTTATAAAAGGCGTATGAATGCACTTTATGGAGAAAGGTTGCAACTTGATATTTTAAATATTTTATATGATACCTGTGAAGAAATTGTAAAATCAAATCCTGGAAATTATGAAGAGTTTAAATTAGCGGTTATAGGTATTTTAGGTATGGATACTCAAGTTTCAGCAGATGATTTGTTACTAAAAAATGCTGAAATTATTACTACTGAAAAACTTTTCAAAGAAGCTGAAGCTAAATACTACGAAAAAGGTGATCAGATAGTTGAAAAAGTAATTCCTGTATTAAGGGATGTTTACAAAAATAGAGGACAAAATATTGAAGATGTGGTTGTTCCTTTTTCGGATGGAAGAGAACAAACAATGATTGTTGCAAATTTAAAAAAAGTAATTGAAACCGATGGAAGAGAATTACTGCGTTCAATCGAGAAGAATGTAACGCTTTCAATTATAGATCATGAATGGAAGGAACATTTAAGAGATATGGACGACCTTCGTCAATCAGTTCAAAATGCCGTTTTTGAACAAAAAGATCCTTTATTAGTATATAAATTTGAGGCTGCAGAATCTTTTCAAAGGTTTGTAGTAAAGGTTAATAGCGATATTATATCTTATTTAATGAAATCATTTGTTCCTGTTGATGATGAACAGGAAGTAAAAGAAGTTCGAAATCAAAAAACACCTAAGCAACCTAAATTAAAAATAAGTAAGGAAGAAGCTCATTCATTGTTAGGAAATAATAACAATAATCAATCGTTTGACAATGAACCTGCCTCTCCGCCTGAAAAATTAACTCCGGTTAGAAATGAAAAAGTTATCAACAGAAATGATTTGGTAACAGTAAGGTATGTAGATGGTACTTTGGTAAAAGATGTGAAGTACAAAAAAGTTGAGGACGATATCCGTCAAAACAAGTGTATGTTAATTGAGGTATAATTCTAAATTTTAGATATGAATATATTGAAAAATATTTTTGTTTTTATAACTTTTTGCTTTTGTGGGGTTTTGTTTAGTTGTTCTAAAAAGGCAGTAGCTACGGTATCTAAATCTGATACAAATAGTACTGTAGTTAAAAATTCCATCTCAAAATATTCAGAAGACCTTTCGAAGGTGAGACCACATTATTCTACAGTTGCCACATCATCAAATGAAAATAAACCTAAAACTTCGGAAAATTTAAAATCAAAAACTTTAGAAAAGAGCACTATAGAAGTCACTGATAAACTGCAAATCATTTTAGATACAATTGCAAATCATAATAAAGCAATAAGATCAGCGCCTGGTTACAGAGTTCAGATTTATGTAGGAGAAAGTCGTGATGAAGCTTTACAAGCAAGAAATAAATCGTATTCAATTTTTCCTGATGAAACTCCACATTTAATGCCTACACTGCCTAGCTATCGGGTAAGAGTAGGTGATTTTATGGATAGATTAGAAGCTCAAAAAGTCTATAAAACTTTGGTGAAAGAATTTCCAAATGCTTTAATTGTGCCCGATAAAATTGAAATTAAAAAATTTGCTGACGAAAAAGCAGAAGATAATAAATAAGGAAACCATTATCATCCATTTCAAATAAAAAACAGATTAAACTTAAAAGATGAAAAAAACAGCATTAATAACCGGAATTACTGGTCAGGATGGAGCTTACCTAGCTGAATTTTTAATTAATAAAGGATATAATGTTTACGGTATAAAACGCAGAAGCTCATTATTCAATACCAATCGCATTGATCATTTGTATCAAGACCTTCACGAAAAAAATGTTCATTTTAAATTATTTTATGGTGATTTAAGTGATTCAACTAACATAATTAGAATTATTCAGGAAGTGCAGCCAGATGAAATATATAATCTAGGAGCAATGTCTCATGTTAAAGTAAGTTTTGATGAACCGGAATATACTGCAAATGTTGATGGAATTGGTACATTACGAATTCTTGAAGCAGTTAGGTTATTGGGTCTTATAGATAAAACCAAAGTTTATCAAGCCTCAACTTCTGAATTATATGGTTTAGTTCAAGAAGTTCCTCAAAGCGAAACAACTCCATTTTATCCGCGTTCTCCTTATGCAGTTGCAAAAATGTATGCCTATTGGATCACAGTTAACTATCGTGAGGCGTATCAAATGTTTGCCTGCAATGGTATATTATTTAATCATGAATCTCCTTTGCGAGGTGAAACATTTGTTACCAGAAAAATCACACGTGCTGTTGCCAGAATTGCACTTGGCTTACAAAATAATTTATACTTAGGTAACATGGATGCCCAACGTGATTGGGGTCATGCAAAAGATTACATCGAAGCCATGTGGCTAATGTTGCAACAAGATAAACCTGAAGATTTTGTTATTGCAACCGGGGTTACAACACGAGTTAGAGAATTTGTAAGAATGGCATTTGCTGAAGCAGGAATAAGTATTGAATTTAAAGGTGAAGGGATTTATGAAAAAGGTTTCGTAACCGAATGTAAAAATCCTGAGTACCATGTTGAGATAGGAAAAGAAGTTGTAGCGGTAGATGCAAATTATTTTAGGCCTACAGAAGTTGAGCTTCTTATAGGTGATCCAACAAAAGCAAAAACAAAATTAGGTTGGCAACCAAAATACGATTTACCAGCCTTAGTTAAAGAAATGGTAGCGGCAGATATAGATTTATTTAAAAGAGAAAGATTGCTCCAACAAAGTGGCCATGAAATAATTAGTTATAACGAATAAAAAAACAAAAAGGGATAGATTTACTTCTATCCCTTTTTATATATATATGAAACTTTTATTTAAAAGTGCTCTTTTCCCTTTACGATTTACCATTTTATTGTGGATTATTAAAATAATAGAATGGGTGTTTCATATTAGTTTTGCTACTTTTGGCATTCTTCCCAGAAATATTTCAGGATTAAAGGGTATTTTTTTTGCGCCCCTTATCCACCTTGATTTTCTTCATTTAATATCTAATACTATTCCTATTTTATTATTAGGAACCACTTTATTTACTTTTTACCCCAAATGGGCATCCACTGTTTTTGTGACTTGCCATCTACTTGGAGGTTTTTTAGTCTGGCTATTTGGTAGAGAATTTTATCATATCGGAGCTAGTGGAGTTTTATATGGTATTGCAGCTTTTTTAATTTCAATTGGCCTTTTTAAAAAAGATTTTACCTCCCTACTTATTTCCGTAATAATCGTTTTATTTTATGGTGGATTAATTTGGGGAATACTCCCAATTCAACCAGGCGTTTCATTTGAATCCCATCTTTTTGGGGCATTAGTAGGAGTTGCCTGCGCTGCTTATTTTGGTTCGAAAAGAAATATTATAAATGATAGAGTTCCTTTATAATATATATTCTTAATGATATAAAATAGATTTTTTATTAAACTGCAAAATTTATAAAAATATATATCTAAGCTAATAAGTTAAAATTTATTATTTCAATTAAAACATCTTTAAAATGGATATTATAAAAATTCTCAAACAAAAATTAAATAAGATTTTTTCACCAAAATTAAAGTTTGAAAAAGATTTAACTCAGGGATTATTACGGATAGGAAATGATTATGGGTTTTGTTATCTGCCAGAAAAGTTGCTAAATGCCGAATCTGTTGTGTATTCTTTTGGTGCAGGAGAAGATATTAGTGTTGAAACTGCTATTGTTAATAAGTTTAATTGTAAGGTCTATATTTTTGACCCTACACCCAAATCAATTTTACATTTTAAATCACTTATTGAAAATACTTTAAAAGGAGAAGTGACTTTAATTGGTGACAGCCAACAACACTACTCATTAAATAAATCTAACATGGATTTATTGCAATATTATCCATATGCTTTATGGAATGAGGACACAATGGTTCGTTTTTATGAACCTATTAATAAAAATCATGTTTCCCATTCTATAACTAATATTCAGGCTTCCGAAACTTATATTGATGTTGTTGCGAAACAATTGAAAAGTATAATTGATGAAATAGGAAATGATAAAATAGATTTATTAAAGTTAGATATTGAGGGTGCAGAATATATGGTTCTGGATAATATTTTAGATCAAAATATTTCTATCAAGGCTATCTATTTGGAATTTCATCACAGTGCTGAACTTAATTATAAACAAAATCAGTTACGGATTCAAAAATATATTGATCAATTGTTTGAAAAGGGTTATAAAGTATTACATGAATCTAACCAGCGGAATTTAATTTTTTTCAAATCATAGATTCAAACTTTTAATTGTATTGTAATAAAATTATAATATGTGGTGGATTTACGCTTTGCTCTCTGCAGTTTTCGCTGCACTTACTGCCATTCTAGCAAAAATTGGAATTAAAAATGTGAATAGTGATTTGGCTACGGCTATTCGAACAATAGTAATTTTATTAGTTGCCTGGGGGATTGTGATCGCAAGAAATAACTTATCAGGGATAAATACATTAACTAAAACAAACTGGATTTTTTTATGTTTATCAGGTTTGGCTACTGGCCTTTCATGGATTTTTTATTTTAAAGCTTTACAATTAGGAAAGGTGTCGCAAGTGGCACCAGTGGATAAACTTAGTGTTGCGATAGCGATTATGCTATCAGTAATTTTTTTAGGTGAAACATTGACCTTAAAAACAGGAATTGGTGCTGCACTTATCATTGGAGGTACCATCATTTTAATTCTTTGAAAGATTATGAATATATTGATATTGATAAATTGATAATTATATTTTATTTTTTGTGATGAATGAATAAAAAAATTGGAACATAAAGCCTGGATCACAGACAAACCAAATATTAATTTAAACTTTAGAAATTATCAAAAGTTTTTAAATAAGAAACTTTTAATAATTTTATAAAACAAATCCGTTTTTCATTGAAATTAGTCTTAAATATTTTTGAGTGTAACAAAATTTAGTAATTTATAAATCAATTTTATGTATCAAACATTAAAACCAGTTCTTCAAAAAGAATTGAAGGAAATAAAAGAAGCCGGTTTATATAAAAATGAAAGAATAATTACAACACCTCAAGATGCAGTTATTGAAACAACCGAAGTCTCGAATGTTTTAAATTTTTGTGCTAATAATTACCTTGGCCTTTCATCTCATCCTGATGTTATTCAGGCTGCAAAAGATGCACTTGATACGCATGGATATGGTTTATCTTCAGTGAGGTTTATCTGTGGCACACAGGATATTCATAAAACTTTAGAGAAAAAATTATCTACATTTTTAGGCACAGAAGATACCATTTTATATGCAGCAGCTTTTGATGCGAATGGAGGAGTTTTTGAACCTTTATTTAATGAACAAGATGCAATAATTTCCGATGAATTAAATCATGCTTCTATTATCGACGGTGTGCGTTTGAGTAAATCACAGCGACATCGTTATAAACATAATGATTTAGTTGATTTGGAAGAAAAATTAATAGAAACTCAAAATTTAAGGCATAGAATTATTGTTACAGATGGTGTTTTTTCAATGGATGGAACCATTGCACAATTAGATAAAATATGCGATTTGGCAGATAAATATAAGGCTTTAATAATGGTTGATGAATCTCATGCTTCTGGTTTTATTGGTAAAACTGGAAGGGGTACACATGAATTTCATAATGTAATGGGTAAGATTGATATTATTACAGGTACTTTAGGAAAAGCACTTGGAGGTGCATCAGGAGGGTTTACTTCAGGAAAAAAGGAAATTATTGAAATTCTTCGTCAGCGTTCAAGACCTTATTTATTTTCAAATACTTTAGCTCCAGCCATTACAGGTGCTTCTATTGCAGTTTTAGATATGCTGTCGAAATCATCTGAATTGAGGGATAAACTTGAAGAAAATACAAAATATTTTCGAGAAAAAATTACTGAAGCAGGTTTTGATATAAAAAAAGGTGAGCATCCGATCGTTCCTATAATGCTTTATGAAGCACCTTTAGCACAACAATTTGCAGAAAAATTATTAAAAAAAGGAATTTATGTAATTGGTTTTTACTATCCTGTGGTAGCCAAAGGAAAGGCTCGAATAAGAGTTCAGATTTCTGCTGCCCACGAAAAAGAACATTTAGATAAAGCTATTCAAGCATTTACTGAAGTTGGTAAGGAATTGGGAGTTTTAAAATAAAAAGAACTTTTATATCTAAAATTTGATCAATAAAAAAGAGAGTTAAAAATATTTCTAACTCTCTTTTTTTTTGGCAATAAATTTTTTAAACCCTTTCAATCTTCGCACCCAAAGCGTTTAACCTTTGGTCAATATATTGATAACCACGGTCAATTTGTTCTACATTATCTATAATACTTGTGCCTTTTGCTGATAAAGCTGCGATCAACAATGCCACACCCGCCCTTATGTCAGGAGAGGTCATTCGAATGCCTCTTAAAGGAATTTTTCTATCTAAGCCTATTACAGTAGCCCGATGTGGGTCGCAAAGAATAATTTGAGCACCCATTTCAATTAATTTATCAACAAAAAATAATCGGCTTTCAAACATTTTTTGGTGTATTAAAGCAGTTCCTCGCGCTTGTACAGCAGTTACTAACACAATACTCAGTAAATCTGGCGTAAAACCTGGCCAAGGATGATCAGAAACGGTTAAAATAGATCCATCAATGAAAGTATCAATAATATATTGCTCTTGAGCAGGCACATAAATATCATCACCCTTAATTTCCAAATTAATTCCTAATCTTTGAAAAACCTCAGGAATGATACCTAAATGTTCAACGCCTACATTTTTTATTGTAATTTCTGATTGAGTCATAGCTGCAAGGCCAATGAAGCTACCAATTTCAATCATATCAGGTAGCATGGTGTGCTCCGTACCATCCAATTTTTCTACCCCTTCAATGGTTAATAAATTTGAGCCAATTCCTGATATTTTCGCACCCATTCTATTCAACATTTTAGAAAGTTGTTGAATATATGGTTCACAAGCAGCATGATAGATGGTGGTTATGCCTTTTGCTAGGACAGCTGCCAACAAAATATTTGCTGTGCCTGTTACCGATGCTTCATCTAATAGCATGTAACAGCCCTTTAAATCAGTAGCATCTATTTCGTAAAAGCCCGATGTTGCATCATAATTAAATTTTGCTCCTAATTTTTCAAAACCTAAAAAGTGAGTATCTAATCTTCTTCTTCCAATTTTATCACCACCCGGCCTTGGGATTTTTCCTCTTCCAAACCTGGCAAGCAGTGGACCTAATAACATTATAGAACCTCTAAGTGCAGCTGCTTTGTTTTTATAATTTTCGGTTTCTAAAAAATCTAAATTAACATTGTCGGCCTTAAAACTATACGAATGTTCGTTAAGTTTTGTAACCTTTACGCCCATATCTCCAACAAGTTCAATTAATTTCATTACATCCCTTATGTGAGGAATGTTATTAATAATAATCGTATCTTCAGTTAACAAAACAGCACAAATAATTTGCAATGCTTCATTTTTTGCCCCTTGCGGAACGATTTCTCCTTGTAAGCGATAACCGCCCTCTATGCGAAAAGAATTCATTAAATATTTATTAAAAATGTATCTAATGGCAAATATAAAAAAAATCCCTTCAGCTTTAGGAAGTGATTAAAGAAAGGAGCAGAACGTAGGGACTGCTATGAATATTTGTTTACCTAAGTTGGTTCTCCGATCGAAGGTTAATTTTTAATGACCGTTCTAAGCATGTAGCTTGTTAGTAGCTTTTGCATTTTAAAACACTTAATTTTATTTCTTAATAACATTTTAAATTCAATATGAAAAATATTTAATGTTGCTTTTAACCAGGTTGTAATTACATTGCAAGCGTTCTTAGATATCACAAAAAAAATAATTAGTTTGATTTTTTAAATTTAACTAATTTCTACCATACTTATTTCGTGTTTTTTAGCAATACACATTAAGAAAGATTTTTCGAATTCTAATCAGGAATTATATTATTTTTTTACCTTAAAACTATATTATGCTCACACTTCCAAAAATCATTCTATTGAATGGTATGTTCTTTTTTGCCATTTGCCCTCTATTCGCTCAGTCGGACACTCTTAAAATTCCGTCCCACAAAGAAAAATCCGCTGCAATGTCCGAACGTATGCAACGTGAATTGTCATTATCTCCAAAGCAGGTTCAACAAGTACAACAACTTTTAGATGAGCGGTTTAATAACCTAACAAAAGCTACTAATAATAATGTCTCTTTAGACAAAGTTAACGAACAGGCGAGGCAAAAGCTTTCTACTATTTTAACAAAAGAACAATTTAGTTTGTATCTAAAAATCAGATCGGACTCTAAAAAGCAAAAAGATCAGTATTTAAAACCGAATCAATCACTTGCTGCATCAAC
>Ga0123338_10004777_pt1 | contig 11761 bp, 7 predicted proteins | sample grotaG_FD_89793 | JGI IMG/M metagenome (GOLD analysis project Ga0123338, IMG submission 89793) | Glacier valley bacterial and archeal communities from Borup Fiord, Nunavut, Canada, to study Microbial Dark Matter (Phase II) -... | ecosystem: Environmental > Aquatic > Freshwater > Ice > Glacier ... | reverse complement strand
TGCGGGCCGATGCACTGGCCGGCCGGCGCCGCGCCGGGCAGCGCCGACGACAGCGGCCCGGAAATCATCGCGCCGCCCCAGCCGCTGAACGGCGACACCACCGCGCTGGAGGCCAACGGCGTCGCGGCCCCGGTGCCCAAGCCGCACCAGCCGGCGCCGGGTCCGGCCCGGGCTTCCTCCAAAAAATCGACGAAGATTCCGGCGGCGAAAGATAAGCCCGGCCACAACGCGCCAGTACAAAAACGCCCAACTCCGCACAAAGCGCAAACGGCTGCTCCTCAAGCTCACAAAGCCAAGGCCACCACCACCCCCCGCACCCGATGAAAGGTAACGTTAAAAAGTCCATCGTGACGCGCGTGCGGCTGGCCTTTCTGGGGGTGGCCGTGTTTTCGGGCGCCATCTTTTGGAAAGCCACCCGCATTCAATTTCAAGAAGGAGCCAAGTGGCGGGCCCTGGAGCAGGAGCGCCGCATCAGCTACCAGTCGGTGCCGGCCACGCGGGGCAACATTTACTCGGACAATGAAAGCATCATGGCCACCTCGCTGCCCTTTTACCGGGTGGCGTGGGACCCGGCCGTGGTGGATGAAGCCGTGTTCAAGGCGGGGGTGGACTCGCTGGCCTGGCACTTGGCGCATTTTTTCGGCGACCGCAGCGTGCAGGAGTACCGCCGCCGGCTGGTGAACGCCCACGAGGCCAAGGAGCCGGCCCTGCGCTACGTCCGCCTCAACTCCCGTCAAATTAATTTTCAGGAGAAGAAAATGCTGACCAGCTGGCCCATTTTCCGGGAAAAGCGCAACCGGGGCGGGACGATTTTTGAAAAGGTGGACAAGCGGTTTCGGCCCTTTGGGGGGTTGGCGCAGCGCACGATTGGCTTCGTGAACGAAGACCGGCACGGCGCGGGGCTGGAGTTTACTTTCGAGCAAAGCCTGGCGGGGAAGGCGGGCGAGGCGTTGTTTGAGCGGGTGCCGGGCGGCATCAAGCCCGTGTACGACGGCACCGAAATCAAGCCCCTGCCCGGCTACGACGTGAAAACCACGCTCGACATCAACCTGCAGGACGTGGCCGAAAACGCCCTCTACAAGTCGCTGGTGGATAATAATGCCCAGTACGGCTGCGTAATTCTGATGGAAGTGGCCACCGGCGAAATCAAGGCCGTGGCCAACCTGGGCAAGGCTTCGGACGATACGTACAAGGAAGATTATAACTATGCCTTCGCCGACCAGGGCCGCACCGAACCGGGCTCCACGTTCAAGCTGGCCTCGATGATGGCCCTGTTGGAGGCGCGGCCGGCCATCAAGCTCGACGACGTGGTGGACACCGGCAACGGCCGCATGTACGTGGGCGGGGCCGTGAAGTCGGACTCGCACGGCTACGGGCGCATCACGGTGCAGCAGGTATTTGAGAAGTCGAGCAACATCGGCGTGGCCAAGCTGGTGGATAAGTACTTCGCCGGCAACCCCACCGAATACACCGATTACCTGAAGAAATTCGGGCTGGACAAGCCGCTGGGCTTTCAGATGGCAGGCGAAGCCCTGCCCTACGTGAAGGACCCCACCGACCGCAGCTGGAGCCGCACCTCGCTCACCACCATGAGCATCGGCTACGAGCTGAAGCTGGCGCCGCTGCAAACGCTGGCCTTCTACAACGCCGTGGCCAACGGCGGGGTGAAGGTGCAGCCCTTGATTGTGCGCGAAATCAAGCAGGCCGACCAGGTGCTGCAGCACAATGAGCCCAAGGTGCTGAACCCCAAAATCTGCTCCGACGCCACGCTGACCAAGCTCAAGGCCATGATGGAAGGGGTGGTGCAGGAGGGCACGGCCCGCGGTATCCGGCCCAAGGACTACAGCATTGCTGGCAAAACCGGCACGGCCTGGAAATTCAAGAACGGGCAGTACACCAAAACGTATTCGACGAGCTTCGTGGGTTATTTCCCGGCCGATAAGCCCAAGTACAGCTGCATTGTGGTGGTGGATTCGCCCCGCAACGGCCGCATCTACGGGGCCGACGTGGCCGCGCCGGTGTTCCGCGAAGTGGCCGACAAGTGCATGGCCCGCGACCTGCTCAGCCAGCGCCCGCTGCTGGCCAAGGCCCGCCTGAACAAGAGCCACGTGCCGCTGGTGCGCGCCGGCATGCAGGACGAGCTGGCCCTGGTGTGCCAGAAGCTTGGCTTGTCGGGCAAGACCCAGGCCACCGGCGGCGAGGAATGGGTGCGGGCGGCTTCGGACACGTCTTTCCACGCCCGCACCGTGGCCTTGGTGGTGAACCCCGTGCGCACGGGGCAGGTGCCGCAGGTGCGGGGCCTTTCGCTGCGCGACGCGCTGTTTCTGCTCGAAAACCGGGGCCTGCACGTGCGCGCCGTGGGCACGGGCCGCGTGCGCGAGCAGTCGCTGGAAGTGGGCGCCCCCATCAGGCGCGGCGACCTTATCACGCTGAATCTAGAAGAGTCGGGCCCGCGCCTGGCCGCGCCCACGGCCCTGCCCGCCCCCGAACACACCGACCTGGCCGAGAACAAATTGCTCACCCCGGCCGACCCCGAGCCGCTGGCCAAGCTGACGGCGGCGCACCCGTTTGCACAAGGCGCCAAAGCCAAGGTGACGCGCCCGGAACGCATCGAAACGGCGGCCATCGTCAAAATCAAACCCCCGAAAGCCGCCGAATCCAAGGCCCCGAAAGCCCCGGCCAAGCCGACCACCAAACCGAATGCCGCGCCCGGGCCGGCTCATCCGCAAAAGCCAGCCGCCCCGGCTGCCGGCAAATCCACCATCCGCCGGGCGTAAACCTTTCAAAATTCAGTCATTGGGGCTGAATACTCATTACTAAGTACTGATTACTGAATACTGCCCCATGATTTCCCTGCCCCTTTTCTCCTTGCTCACCGACGTGGCCGTGCTGGCGCAGCACGGCCCCACCGATGTGCTCGTCACCGGGCTCACCCTCGACTCGCGCGAGGCGGGGCCGGGCGGGACGTTTTGCGCCCTGCGCGGCACCGCCACCGACGGGCACCAATTCATCGAGGGCGCGGTGGGGCAGGGGGTGGCGGCGGTGGTCTGCGAGGAATTGCCGGCGGTGCTGCGCCCGGGCACGGCCTACGTGCAGGTGGCCGACAGCGCGGCGGCGCTGGCCCACATGGCGGCCGCTTTCTACGGCCACCCGTCGCGGGCCCTTCGGCTCATCGGCATCACGGGCACCAATGGCAAGACCACCTGCGTCACGCTGCTGCACAAGCTGTTGCGCGAGCTGGGCTACCACGCCGGCCTGCTGAGCACGGTGCAGAACCAGATTGACGAGGAAGTCATCCCCAGCACCCACACCACGCCCGACGCCATCCGGCTGAACGCGCTGCTGGCCCGCATGGTGGCCGCCGGCTGCACCCACGCCTGCATGGAGGTGAGCAGCCACGCCGTGGTCCAGCACCGCGTCACGGGCCTGCGCTTTGCCGGCGGCGTGTTCACCAACCTCACCCACGACCACCTCGACTACCACGGCACCTTCGACAACTACCTGAAGGCCAAAAAAGGCTTTTTCGATGCGCTGCCCAAAACGGCTTTCGCCCTCACCAACGCCGATGACAAGCGCGGCCCGGTGATGCTGCAAAACACCGCCGCCCGCCGCGAAACCTACTCCCTGCGCGGGGCCGCCACCTTCCGGGCCAAGCTGGTGGCCAACGAAGTGCATGGCCTGCACCTGGAAATCGAGGGCCGCGAAATCCTGTTCCGCCTCATTGGCGTGTTCAACGCCTACAACCTGCTGGCCACCTACGGCGCGGCCGTGCTGCTGGGCGAGGAGCCCACCGAGGTGCTCACCATCCTCTCGGGCCTGACCACGGCGCCGGGCCGGTTCGAGCCGGTGGTGTCGCCGCAGCAGCGCGTGACCGGCATCATCGACTACGCCCACACGCCGGACGCGCTGGAAAACGTGCTCCAGACGCTGCACGAAATCCGCCAGCCCAGCCAGCAAATTATCACCGTGGTGGGCTGCGGCGGCAACCGCGACGCCGCCAAGCGCCCCGTGATGGCCAACCTGGCCGCCCGCTTGTCCACCCACGTCATCCTCACCGCCGACAACCCGCGCTTCGAGGACCCCCTCGAGATACTGGCCCAGATGCAAGCCGGTGTGACGGCCCCCGACGCGGCCAAGCTGCGCACCGTGCCCGACCGCCGCGCCGCCATCGAAGCCGCCGTGCGCTTGGCCGGGCCCGACGACATTGTGCTGGTGGCCGGCAAGGGCCACGAAACCTATCAGGAAATCCGGGGCGTGAAAACGCCCTTCGACGACAAGCTTATTCTGACCGAAATTTTTGCCAGGCTAGGCAAGTAACCCGCGATGCTCTATTACCTCTTCCGTTACCTCCACGAACATTACCACCTGCCGGGCACGGGCGTGTTTCAGTACACCACGTTCCGGGCCGGGCTGGCCGTGGTCATTTCCCTGCTCATCGCCCAAACTTTTGGCCACCGCCTCATCCGGGTGTTGCAAAAAAAACAGGTGGGCGAAAGCATCCGCGACCTGGGCCTGCAGGGGCAGAACGAGAAAAAAGGCACGCCCACGATGGGCGGCCTCATCATCATCCTGGCCATTCTGGTGCCGGTGCTGTTGCTGGCCCGGCTACGCAACATCTACATCATCCTCATGATTCTGAGCACGGTGTGGCTGGGGCTGATTGGCTTTCTCGACGACTACATCAAGGTCTTTCGCAAGAATAAAGAGGGCCTGAGCGGGCGCTTCAAGGTGCTGGGCCAGGTGGGGCTGGGCATCACCGTGGGCTGGGTGCTGTTCTACAGCAACGAAATCACGGTGCGCGAATACTTGCTGCCCAGCGGCCAGTACTCGGCCATTGAGGCCAGCAAAGTGTTCAAGGACGTGCACCTGATGATAACCACGGTGCCGTTCATGAAAAACAACGAGCTGAACTACGGCGACCTGTTCGCCACGGCCGGCACGTTTTTCAACGGCCTCTACGGCGTTCTCTACATCCCCATCGTCATCTTTCTGATTACGGCCGTGAGCAACGGCGCCAACATCACCGACGGCCTCGACGGGCTGGCGGCGGGCACTTCGGCCATCATCGGCGTCACGCTGGCCATCTTCGCCTTCGTGAGCGGTAACGTGCTGCTGGCCGACTACCTCGACGTGATGTTCATTCCGGATTCGGGCGAGCTGGTCATTTTCTGCACGGCATTCGTGGGGGCATGCATCGGATTTTTGTGGTACAACAGCTACCCGGCGCAGGTTTTCATGGGCGACACGGGCTCGTTGGCGCTCGGTGGCATCATCGCCGTGCTGGCCCTCATCGTGCGCAAAGAGTTGCTGATTCCGATTCTGTGCGGCGTGTTTCTGATTGAGAACCTTTCGGTGATGGTGCAGGTGGGCTGGTTCAAATACACCCTCCGCAAGTACGGCGAGGGGCGCCGCCTGCTGCGCATGTCGCCCCTGCACCACCACTACCAGAAGCTGGGTTACCACGAATCCAAAATTGTGTCGCGCTTCTGGATTGTGGGCATTCTACTGGCCGTCATCACCTTGGTTACCCTCAAGCTACGCTAAAAAAAACTGTCATCCTCATCTTGCGTCCGCAGCGCGAAGGACCTTATCACGGTCGCCCTGCTTGGTGTAAACCTCCACGTGATAAGGTTCTTGGCTCCGCGGACGCAAGATGAGGATGACAGAGATAACAGTGATAACAGAGATGACAGAACAGAAAAAGAACGTTGTAATTCTAGGCGCGGCCGAAAGCGGCGTCGGCGCGGCCCTCCTCGCGCAGGCGAAGGGTTTTGCCGTGTTCGTTTCCGACCGCGGTGTCGTCCAGCCCGAATACAAGCAGCAGCTGGCGGCGGCTGGCATCGAATTCGAGGAAAATCAACACACCCTCGAGCGCATCCTGCAAGCCGGGGAAGTTATCAAAAGCCCCGGCATTCCGGAGAAAGCCCCGGTCGTCCAGGCCCTGCGCGAAAAGAACATTCCGATTATCTCCGAAATTGAGTTTGCCGGCCGCTACACCCGGGCCCAGTGCATCTGCGTCACGGGCACCAACGGCAAAACCACCACCACGCTGCTCATTTACCACCTTCTGAAAGAAGCCGGTTTCAGCGTGGGCCTGGCCGGCAACGTGGGCTTTTCGCTGGCCGAGCAGGTTATCGAAGACAAGTTTGAATACTACGTGGTCGAGCTGAGCTCTTTTCAGCTCGACGACACCCACGAATTTCGGCCCTGGGTGGCCATCTTGCTCAACATCACGCCCGACCACCTCGACCGCTACGGCTATTCGCTGGAGCACTACGCCCAGGCCAAGCTGCGCATTGCCCGCAACCTGGACGGCCGCGGCAGCTTCATCTACAACGCGGACGACGAGGTGACGAATAAGTACTTCCAGTCGGCCTTTCTGGAAACGCGGCAATTGCCCTTCAGCCTGCACCACCGCCACGACGTGCACCTGGCCGGCTACTACACCGCCGAAGACGTGCTGTGCACCAACCTCACTCCGGGCCTCGACGAAGAGCGCGGCCAGGAGTTGAGCACGGCTCACTCGCCCCTCATCGGCCAGCACAACCGGCAGAACACGCTGGCCGCCGTGCTGGCCGCTCGGGTGGCCGGCCTCGGCACCGCGCAGATTGAAGCCGGCCTGGCCACGTTCCGCAACGCCGACCACCGCCTGCAGGTGGTGGGCGAAATCGACGGCGTGCGCTTCATCAACGACAGCAAGGCCACCAACGTGGAAGCCGCCTGGTACGCCCTCGACGGCCTGCACCAGCCCATTGTGTGGATTGCCGGCGGCACCGATAAGGGCAACGATTACACTAGTCTGGAGCACCTGGCTGCCAGTCGCGTGAAGGCCCTCGTGTGCCTGGGCGTGGACAACGCCAAGCTCCGCGCCGCCTTCGACCCCCTGATTCCCCACGTCGAAGAAACCCGCAGCATGGCCGACGCCGTGGTCCGCGCCGCCGCCCTGGCCGCCCCCGGCGACGTGGTGCTGCTCTCGCCCTGCTGCGCCAGCTTCGACTTATTTGCCAACTACGAAGACCGCGGCCGGCAATTCGCCGCCGCGGTCGGTGAGCTGGTGAGCTGGTGAAATGGTGAGTTTTCCACTCGCTTTTTTCCTCCCCAACTCCCCAACCACCATTTCACCAGCTCACCAGTTCACCAGCTCACCGACATGGAACCCGTAAAAATCTGGCTGCAACGCAACCTCAAGGGCGACCCCATTCTGTGGGCCATCGTGTTTTTGTTCTCCTTCATCAGCATTGCCGTGGTGTATTCGGCCACCGGCACGCTGGCCTACAAGAAGATGAACGGCAACACCGAGGCCTTCCTGCTCAAGCACAGCGCCCTGATTGTGGCGGGCCTGGGGTTTATGTGGCTCGCGCACCGCATCGACTACCGCTACTACTCGCGGCTGGCGCTGTACGCCCTGCTCATTTCGGTGCCGCTGCTGCTGTTCACGTACCTGCTGGGCGGCGAAACCAACGGGGCCTCGCGCTGGATGACTATTCCGGTGATTAACCAAACCTTCCAGCCCTCTGACCTAGCCAAGCTGGCCTTGATTTCGCACCTGGCCAGCATGCTCAGCCGCCGCCAGCAACACCTCGGCGATTTCTGGACCACCTTGTTTCCGGTGATGCTCTGGGTGGGCATCATCTGCGGCCTCATTGCCCTCACCAACGCGTCTACCTCGTCGCTGCTGTTTGTGACGTGCCTGCTGCTCATGTTCATCGGCCGGGTGCCCCTCAAGCAAATGCTGGTGATGGTGGTGATTGGCGTGACGGTGGGCGGCGGCGCGCTGGCCAGCGGCCAACGCTGGAAAACGGTGCAGTCGCGCCTCGAAAATTTCTCCGACCCCACCAAGAAAACGCCGTTTCAGCTCGAGCACTCCTACATCGCCATCGCCACCGGCGGCATCGCCGGCAAGGGCCCTGGCAAAAGCACCGAGCGCAACATCCTGCCCCACCCGTATTCCGACTTTATTTACGCCATTATCATTGAGGAATACGGCCTGCTGGGCGGCGCCGTGGTTTTGTTCCTGTACCTGGCCTTCCTCTACCGGGGGCTGAAAACGGTGATGAACAGTTACGGGGCCTTCGGGGGGCTGCTCTCGGCGGGGCTCAGCTTCAGCCTCGTGCTGCAGGCGCTGGTGAACATGGGCGTGGCCGTGGGCCTGGGCCCCATCACGGGCCTGCCGCTGCCGCTGCTGAGCATGGGCGGCACCTCGCTCATTTTCACCGGCATCAGCATCGGCATCATCCTGGCCGTGAGCCGCGGCGAGCGCGAGGTGCGCCCCATGACCGGCGAACCCGACGACACGGCCCGCATCCCCAGCCAGCGCGCGCAGTACGCGTAGCGGTAAATTTATCGGTCCCGCCGCGCCACGCGCAGCGGGGCGTTCAGTTATTTATGAGTAATTCTCCCCTTCGCATCATCATCAGCGGCGGCGGCACGGGCGGGCACATCTTCCCGGCCGTGGCCATTGCCAACGAGTTGCGCCGCCGCCGGCCCGACGCGGAAATCCTGTTCGTGGGCGCCAACGGCCGCATGGAGATGACCCGCGTGCCCGAAGCCGGCTACCGGATTGTGGGCCTCGACATCAGCGGCCTGCAGCGCCGGCTCACGCCGCAAAACCTGCTGTTTCCCGTCCGCGTGTTTCGTTCGGTGCGCAAAGCCGGCAAGCTGATTGAGGAGTTCCGGCCCGACGCCGTGGTGGGGGTGGGGGGGTACGCCTCGGCCCCGGTGCTGCTGGCGGCCGCCTCGCGCGCCATCCCCTCGCTCATTCAGGAGCAGAATTCCTACGCCGGCCTGGTCAATAAGCTGCTCGCGCGCCGGGTGGGCCGCATTTGCGTGGCCTACGATGGCATGGAGAAATTCTTTCCCGCCAGCAAGCTCGTGCTCACCGGCAACCCCGTGCGCACCGAAATAGCCGACGGCCGCCGCGCCGAAGCCCTGCCCTTCTTCGGCCTCGACCCCGCCAAGAAAACCTTGCTCGTGGTGGGCGGCAGCCTGGGCGCCCGCACCCTCAACCTGGCCACGGCCGCCGCCCTCGGCCGCCTGCGCGCCGCCGGGGTGCAGCTGCTTTGGCAAACCGGCAAGCTCTACTACCCCCAGGCGCAGGAGCAAGCCGCCCCGTTTGCCGAAGCCGGCCTGCACGCCCTCGAATTCATCCAACGCATGGACCTGGCCTACGCCGCGGCCGATGTGGTGGTGAGTCGCGCCGGCGCCCTGTCGGTGTCGGAACTGTGCCTCACCGGCAAAGCCAGCATCCTGGTGCCTTCGCCCAACGTGGCCGAAGACCACCAAACCAAGAACGCGCTGGCGCTGGTGGGCAAAGGCGCCGCCGTGCTCATCACCGATGAGCACGCTCCCGTTCGCCTTTACGACGAAGCCCTGCGCCTGCTGGCCGACCCCGCGCGCCAGCTGCAGCTCAGCTCGCGCGTGCGCGAGCTGGCCCGGCCGCACGCCACCGAATTGATTGTGGACGAACTGTTGAAATTGATTAAAAATTAAAATAGCCCGTCGTGCTCATCTGGCGTCCGCTGGTCGAAGCATTTCTACTGCAACTCTAATTAATTATTTGCGCGGGAGAGGTCCTTCGACCAGCGGACGCCAGATGAGCATGACTTTTCGACACGACTCATATTAAAATCTTGGAGCAGTTTCCCAACGTCTTTTTTCTCGGCATCGGCGGCATCGGCATGTCGGCCCTGGCGCGCTGGTTCCAGGCCAAGGGGCACCGCGTGAGCGGCTACGACAAAACCGAAACCCCGTTAACCCAAGCCTTGGCCGCCGAAGGCATTGCCGTTCATTACGCCGATGCGGTGGACAGTATTCCGGCCGAAATCCGCGCGCACCGCGACCAAACCCTCGTCGTAATTACCCCCGCCATTCCCGCCGAGAGCCTGGAATGGGCGTGGCTGCGGGCCCAGGGCTACGACATCCGGAAACGCAGCCAGGTGTTGGGCGTGCTCACGCAGGGCCGCTACACCATTGCCGTGGCCGGCACCCACGGCAAAACCACCACCAGCAGCATGGTGGCCCACCTGCTGCACCACGCCGGCCTCGACGTGGGCGCCTTCCTGGGCGGCATCGCCGTGAACCTGGGCAGCAACTTGCTGCTGCCGGCTACGCCCGCGGCCCCCATTGTGGTGGAGGCCGACGAGTACGACCGCAGCTTTCTTACCCTGTTTCCCGACGTCGCCATCGTCACAAGCACCGACGCCGACCACCTCGACATTTATGGAGATAAAGCGGCCCTGGTAGAATCTTTTCGCCAGTTCGTGGCCCAGCTCAAGCCCGGCGGCACGCTCATCGTCAACCACACCGCCGACCCCAGCGTGGCGGCCGCGGCGCCGGCCGGGACCCGCGTTATCCGCTACGGGCTGACGGCCGCCCAGGGACCGGACCTGTTTGCCACCGGCATTTCGGCCGAAGGGCACCGGTTTCGCTTCAACCTGCACGGCCCCACCGGCCAGGTCGACGGCTTGAAGTTGGCCGTGCCGGGCTACCACAACGTGGAAAACATGCTGGCGGCCGTGGCCGTGGCCCAAATACACGGCATTGATTCCGAAAAAATCCGCGCCGCCGTGGCCGATTACCGCGGCGTGAAGCGGCGGTTTGAATTCGTTGTGACCACGGCCCACAAAGTCTATTTGGACGACTATGCCCATCATCCGCGCGAAATCGAGGCCTTTTTGCGTTCCGTGCGGGCGCTTTATCCGGGCAAGCGGCTGCGGGTTATTTTTCAGCCCCACCTTTTTACCCGCACCCGGGACTTTGCAGCAGGCTTTTCGGAGAGCTTAAGTATTGCAGATGAGGTATTTTTGTTGGATATTTACCCCGCCCGCGAAAAGCCTTTGCCGGGTATAACTTCCGAGCTACTCTTAGCGGCCATCACCGCTCCAATCAAAGCCATTCGAACCAAGGCCCAGGTGTTGGAAGCGGCCCAAATCGATACTTCCTTCGACATCATGGCCACGGTTGGCGCCGGCGATATTGACACGTTGGTCCCCCAATTAAAATCAATCCTGACCGAGCGCTGGAAATAATTGCCCCGCTTCGTCCGTTTTGTTAATCACCAATCTTACCTCATCCATCCGCACTTGGAACGCACCGTTCGAAATTTTTTAGTTGCTGCCGTTTGCCTGTTGGTGCTGGGCGGGCTGGGCGTGTTTGCGGCAGTACGCCAAGCCGCCCGGCCGGTGGGCGCCGTGGTGGTGAACGTGGCCAACGAGTTTGATAACTACTTCATCAGCGAGCGCGGCGTCACCGCCCTGCTCACCAAAGGCGGCGCCGAGCCTGTGTTGGGCACCCGCCCCGCGGGCCCGCGCCTGCGCGAGCTCGAGGGCCGCCTGCGGGCCCATCCCTTCGTGCGCGAAGCCCAGGTGTACCGCGACCTGGCCGGCAACCTGCACGCCGACGTGCGCCAAAACCGCCCCATTGCCCGCCTCACTCACCCCGATACCCGCCTCGACACCTACGTGGACGCCGAGGGCCGGCCCTTGCCCCTGTCGCCCTTGTTTACGGCCCACGTGGCCACGGTGGCGCGGCCCGGCGGCGGGGCGTTACCAACTGCATTTTTCCAGGATAGCACCGGGCGGCGCTACTTGGCTTTTTTGCGGTACGTCGACGAGCACGAGTTCTGGAAAGCGCAGGTAGCGGAGGTGTTTGTCGAGCCCGGCGGCAAGCTCTCCTTCACCCAGCAAGTGGGCGACCAGCGCATCGAATTCGGCCCGCCCGAAAATATTTCCGAGAAATTTGCCAAGCTTATGGTATTTTACCG
>Ga0123338_10004776_pt1 | contig 11763 bp, 9 predicted proteins | sample grotaG_FD_89793 | JGI IMG/M metagenome (GOLD analysis project Ga0123338, IMG submission 89793) | Glacier valley bacterial and archeal communities from Borup Fiord, Nunavut, Canada, to study Microbial Dark Matter (Phase II) -... | ecosystem: Environmental > Aquatic > Freshwater > Ice > Glacier ... | reverse complement strand
CCCCTTACCATATCCTTTTGCCCTTAGCGGCGACTTTCGGGAACATCAAAGGTATAGGTTTCGCCCTGTGTGAGGTAGTGGATGCGGTCTTCGAGACCAGACATGGCCGCCAACGCTTTGAAGTCGGCGAGTGGTGACTTGAACACAGTGTAGTCATTGTAGTGAACGGGAATAGCCTTGCGTGGATTAATCAACTTAATCGTCTCAATGCCCTGCTCTGCGTCCATTGTCAGTAAGAGGCCAAAAATGCGCGTTCCGCCGAGATGCAGTAGCGCAAGGTCAATGTCTGGATAGTGCTGCGGGATTTCTTGTAGTTGCTCGTGGAGCAGCGTATCGCCTGTGATATAGACGCGCAACAACGTCTTGCCCGTACGCGTTTGAAATTCTAACATGCTTCCCATAACATCTGGTAGCGCGGAGTCAACGATGTCCGGCCCGTGTTTCGCAGGTAGCGCGGTAATCCGGAGCGTGTAATCACCTTTAGTGACGGTGAGCGTCTCCCAGGTGTGGAGCGGTTCCAGCATCGGGAAGCCTTTTTTGCGTAGAGCAATGGCGGCCTGTGGATTTGTGACAATCGTCGTTCCCTTGTCGAGATGTTCCTCGACATAACGGTCAAAGTGGTCTTCATGCATGTGGGAGAGGAGTACAAGGTCGAATGGCGGCAACTGCTCTAACTCTAGGGCGGGATTGGTGATGCGTGTCGCGGTCAGGCCAAAGCCCAGGTGAACGTGGTCGCCTTGATGCAGAAAATTCGGGTCTGTCAGAATGGTGAAGCCTGCGTAGCGCAAAAGCACTGTCGCGGTTCCAATAAAGAAGATCGACCCCTGCGCCACGTCCGCGTTTTCTGTCCCTCGTGACAGCACCAACGCACTCGTATTTTCCATGATATCCATTAATTATCCCTCTTTCTTTTATCTATAAGAAGTCTTTGATGTATTGCTCCGTATAGTGGGAACACGTTCAATAGAGGGGGGGCTGTGACAAATGTGTAGGGGAGACCCTCGCGGTCTCCATACCCATTGACCCCAACGACGGGCAACCTGCCTCGCGGTTCCTCTACACTCTTCTATCGCAAGCCTTCTTCGTGTATAATAACGAAAACATATCGCTCACACTGCACAATGACGTGTAACTGGATCACCAACGAGGGTATATTTTGCGCTACATTTCGCCCGAAAACGCTTTGGGCGAGAGGAAGGAAGCCTAGATTCACCATGACAGAAACACATGAAACAGCATCGCGTCCCGCGCTCAACAGCCGCAGCAAAATGATTACCGAGGGTGCGGTTCGCGCGCCCAACCGCTCGATGTTACGCGCCGTTGGCCTGACCGATGAGGATTTCAATAAACCTCTCATCGGTATCGCCAGTACATGGAGTGAAATTACGCCGTGTAACTCACACATCAATCGACTGGCCGAAAAGGTACGCGAGGGTGTGCGTGTCGGCGGTGGTGTCCCGCAAATTTTCGGCACAATCACGGTAAGCGATGGTATTTCAATGGGAACGGAAGGCATGAAGTTCTCGCTTCCGAGCCGCGAAGTAATCGCCGACTCCATCGAACTGGTCGCCAATGCCCAGCGTTTCGACGGCGTGGTGGCACTGGGCGGCTGCGACAAAAACATGCCCGGCTGCTTGATGGCACTGGCGCGAATAGACGCGCCGACCCTGTTTGTCTACGGTGGCACAATTTTACCAGGGGTGTGTCGTGGGCAAGATGTGGATATCGTAAGCGTCTTTGAGGCTGTGGGTCAGTTTAGTGCGGGCAAGATTAGCCGCGAGCAACTGGATGAAGTTGAGAAGAGCGCGATTCCAGGGGCCGGTTCCTGCGGTGGGATGTATACCGCGAATACAATGGCCTCGGCAATCGAGGCACTTGGTATGTGTCTCCCTGGCGGTTCGTCGATGCCAGCGGTCACGGCGCGTAAGATCCTCGATTGCTACGATTCGGGACAGGCAATTGTCCGTATGGTTGAACAGGGTATCACGGCGCGGCACATTCTCACGCAAGCGGCGTTTGAGAACGCAATCAAGGTTGTAATGGCCCTCGGCGGCTCAACCAACGCGGTGCTACACCTGATCGCGATAGCGCGTCAGCTCGATATTCCACTGGGCATCGACGACTTCACACGCGCTGGCGGCAAGGTTCCGCATCTCGCCGACCTCAAGCCAGGGGGCAAGTACGTCATGGCCGACCTGGATCGGGTCGGTGGTGTACAAGCAGTAATGAAGGTGTTACTCAACGCGGGCTATCTGGATGGCGACGCGCTCACGGTAACGGGCAAGACGCTGGCCGAGAACCTGCACCACGCCCCCGATCTCGCGGAGGGCCAAACCGTTGTAATGCCGCTCGATAAGCCACTCCACGCGACTGCACCGCTCGTTATTCTCAGGGGCAATCTCGCGCCAGAGGGGGCGGTCTGTAAAATCGCAGGTCTCAAAGTGAGCAATCATCGCGGTCCCGCGAAGGTGTTCAACTCAGAGGAAGAGACCTTCGACGCGATCATGAACCATCGCATCACGCACGGCGACGTGGTGGTTATTCGCTACGAAGGTCCCAAAGGTGGCCCCGGTATGCGTGAGATGCTGGCGGTAACGTCGGCCCTGGTGGGTCAGGGCTATGGCGAGACGGTTGGTTTGATTACGGATGGGCGTTTCTCTGGCGGTACACACGGGATGGTTGTAGGTCATGTCGCGCCCGAAGCCCAGGTCGGCGGCCCCATCGCGGCGGTTCAGAACGGCGATATCATCACCATTGACTCCGATCATGGTGCACTCTCGCTTGAGGTAAGCGAGACAGAGCTGGCGCGTCGGCTCCAGGATTGGCGCGCACCCGAATTGAAATATAAGAAGGGTGTCCTGGCAAAATATGTGAAACTGGTCGCGTCCGCATCCGACGGCGCAATTACGGGATAATTATATGTAGGGACATGCCACAGAATATTAGTTTTGTGGCATGTCCCTAGAGATTATCTTTATTTCTGAAAGTAACTGATACCAAAGGCAAACGCTAGAACGGCTCCAAACAGGAGAAAAAAGACGCCTATATTTGAAACAACGCTTTCGTTCGACTCGCTATAAATGCTTCCATTGGCTTTGCTCATTATGTTTCGCTTTCTTTTTCCGAAAAGTGAGACGTGCATCCTTGCTTCTTTTCTATCCTTAGCTTTCATACATATCGTAGCACATTAACACAAGCCAATGGCAGGCACTTGTCGCGTTAGCTCATCGCAGTACCCTGCATTGGAACAGGGCGCAAAACGGCCCGTGCGGGTGCGCCTTCACTTCCCCTGAGTTTTAGCGGGAGACACAGCAGGTCATAGTCTCCTGTCTGAACCTGCGACAAATTCAACCCCTCGATAATCCAAATGCCCGCGCCGAGCAGCGCGTGATGCGTCTCCGCGCCGTCCTTGAAGAAACCACCAACCGAGAGATAATCAACACCAACAGTCTGCACCTGGAGCTTCGCGAGATATACCGCAGCTTCTCGCGAGATGTACACAAAGTCTTTAACAAATGTGTCGGTATGCCAACAGTGCTGAGAGTTGCGCGTCTTGAACAGCACACGCTCTCCCAACTGGATACCGTACGGCTCCAATTCCGCGGGTTTCACAGACTCAGGATCGCTAATCTCGATGACCCGCGCACGGCCCATTGTCGCACTAAGGGGCATCTGGTCGATGCTGATACCATCGCGCAAGAAGTGCAACGGGGCGTCCATGTGGGTTCCAGTGTGCGCCCCAAACGAGAGCTTCGAGACGTTCGCCGCGTCGCCCCGCTCAATGCTCATCACGCGCTCGATCTCCACCGGGGGATTGTCGGGCCAATGGGCCATGCCTGTGTACAGTGGAACCGAAACATCAATCCAGTTCGCCGTTGTCTGCGGTATATCTTCGGCCATAGTAGTACGCTCCTTCTCATAGGCAATTTCTGATAAGTCGGGCACAGATTGACCCTGTAGGGGTCTAATTCATTACACCCTGTTCGCATTGCACCCACCACGCCGGAACATAACCCCCGTTTGCGTGTCCCTGGGAACGTGGTCAATCGCCGACAGGGTGTAATGAATTAGACCCCTACATTTCGGCCCGCACCACGTCCACGAACGCCTCTGTTCCCGCCGTTCCGTTCTGATCGTGCGGCAATGTTTGGCCCTTTCGATAGACCTGTGTCAGCGCGTCCTGCAATGTTCGCGCCTGCTTATTATACCCAAGATATGCAAGCAGCATCGCACCCGTTAGGAGCATCGCCGTTGGGTTGATGGTTCCCTTCCCCACAAGATCAGGCGCGGAGCCGTGGACAGGCTCGAAGTACGCGTACCGCTCCCCGTAGCAAGCACTGGGCGAGAGGCCAAGCCCACCAATGCTCCCGCTCGCGACATCGGCGAGGATGTCGCCATGTTCATTGGAGAGAACCACTACGTCGAGCGTTTCCGGCGCGGCAATCATGCGACGTCCCAGGTCGTCAATCAAATACTCTTGATAGTGCAGCGTCGGATACTCGCGCACGGTGGCGCGTACAACGTCCCGAAAACGTCCATCGGTACGTGGCAAGATCGAGTATTTCGCGCCAAGCGTGACGCGACCAGGGTAGCCAAGTGCTTGCCGTTCCAGGGCCAACTCACACGCGGCAAGCGCGACACGCTGTAACTGCTCATCGGTGGAGACGCGCACAGCGTAGGCTCCCGCATTGCCCGTGGGGGCGGCTTGCCACCATGTACCGCTACTTGCCAACGTGTGTAGCTCCGCCACGTCTCCCTCGCGTGGCGGATACATCCCCTCAAGATTGTCGCGCACAATCACGTAGTCGATACGTTCGGGATGCAGCATCGGACTCGCATAGCCTGGATACCAGCGCACGGGACGAATGTTGACATACGTCAGCTTGCCCCAACGCAGATACCATAGAATGGGGCGGCTTGGCCCACCGCTTGCCCCGAACAGGGTACAGTCCGCGCCGTCGATTGCAGCTCGCGTCTCCGCCGGAAAGCTATTCCCATATCGTGCCTGGGCCTCTCTACCACAAAATGCCTCGCTAAATTGTACGTCAGGGGCGAGCGAACGCAAGAGTTCAACGGTGGGCCGCATCACTTCGGGGGCCGCGTCGTCCCCCGCTACAACACAGACCGTTGGGGATGATGCGGAGGGACGCCGTACAAAATGTGCAAAGCTCATCGTAGCGTTCCCTCTTTTTGAATATATGCTATGATGCCACCTGCCTCAACGATACGCGCGATAAAGGGCGTCAGGGGTTCGGCCTGGAACGTCCTTTCCAGGTCGATGTTTGTGATGATGCCCGTCGTCAGGTCAACCTCTATGCGTTGTCCGTCGCGGCTTGCCAGCACCGCCTCTTCGCAGACAAGCACGGGTAAACCGATGTTGACGGAGTTGCGGTAAAAGATACGCGCGAAACTACGCGCAATCACAACGCGCACCCCACACGCGAGGATGGACGCAGGGGCATGTTCCCGCGAGGATCCACACCCGAAGTTGTGGCCCCCCATGATGACATCGCCCGACTGTACCTGCTGTGCGAAGTCGGGGAGGATTTCGCACAGGCAATATTTCGCCAGTTGTGCGCGGTCTGTGGTCACGTTATAGCGACCAGGAATGATTACATCGGTGTTGACGTTATCGCCCAGTGTCCAGATGCGGCCCATGAGTTTTGTTCCTTTCAACTCGTTCGCTTAATTTGTTGCGTGTTGCGCTAAAAATTCACGGGGGTCTGCGATATGACCACAGAGCGCGGTTGCCGCTGCGGTGGCGGGACTCCCAAGATAGATTTCTGCGGTGGGGTCGCCCATGCGTCCGGTAAAATTGCGGTTCATTGTGGTCAAGGCGCGTTCACCGGGGGCAAGGACGCCCTGATGTCGCCCGATGCAGGGGCCACATCCCGGATTTTCTACGGTTGCACCGGCTTGAATAAAGGTTTCGAGATAGCCCAAACGCATCGCCGCCAGGTAAATTTCACGTGAGGCAGGTACAACCACCATACGCGTGTTTGGGTGGATCGTCTTGCCGTGCAGGATGCCGGCGGCAATCGCGAGGTCATCCAGGCGTCCGTTTGTGCAGGTTCCCAGGAATACCTCGTCGATCCCTATGTTTGTCACGTCGCCGATAGGGACAACATTGTTTACATCGGGCGGACAGGCAATCATTGGTTGCAACCGCGATGCATCAATGTGGAAGACACGCTCGTACTGCGGATTGCGCGGGGAGAGCATGGGGTATTCGGCGGTGGTGCGTCCATGCAACCAGGCTTGCGTGATGGCGTCGGGTGTGATGAGGCCAGCTTTGCCACCCATCTCGATAGCCATATTGCAAAAGGTGAAGCGTTCGCTTACCGAAAGCCCCTCGACGAGACTTCCCGTGTACTCGATGGCGCGGTAATTCGCGCCATCGACGCCAACCTGTCGCACCATCTCGAAGGTGATATCTTTGGCATAGACGCCAAAGGGCAAGCGGCCCGTGATTTCGATATTGATCGTCGTCGGCACACGAAACCAGGTGCGACCCGTCGCATAGGCAACGCCGATATCGGTTGATCCCATGCCCGTTGCGAACGCGCCCAACGCTCCATACGTACAGGTGTGGCTATCGGCTCCCACAATGATGCTCCCCGGCACAACATAGCCGCGTTCCGGCATGACTTGATGACAGATGCCCTCTTGCAATACGGTGATATCCTGCTCGCGGGCAAAGCTGCGAATGTCACGTTGCAGGGTCGCAGCGGCGATGGTCGCGGCGGGAATGATATGGTCGAAGACGATGTGTGAACGACGCGGATTAAAGACGCGCCCCCCGCTCTGCTGCGCCAATTTGCGAAACGCTTGAATCGCCAGGGGGCTGGTCGTGTCGTGGCTCATTACACGGTCAACCTCGACGATCACGGTCTCGCCCTGCTCAACGGTACGGCCCAGCTTGTGGCTAAAAATTTCCTCGGTTAATGTTCCCATTGTCGGCATCCTTTCTTTTGTACAGCTTCTACTTGGGTATAGCTTACGCGCCAACAGCGGCGCACCAGTTTTGAATAAAGGCGTCAACCTCTATCTGATTGAGTGTTCCAGCTTCAGCACGGGCTTTCAGGTCGTGGGTAAGCGTGGCAATTTCGGTATTGCTAAGATGCAGGCCAAGCGCGGCGACGCGATGCCCAACGGCGTAGCGGCCCGTGACACGTGAACCAATATCGACATGGCGCATTAGGCCAAAGTCGGCGGGGTCAAGCACCTCATACGCGCGAGGATTGTGCAGTACAGCTTTTGTATGCACACCTGCTTTGTGCGTAAAGGCACTGGGAGCGGTAATGGGCGTGTTAAAAGGAATGGCTAGGCCGAGACTCGCCGCGACGAACTGGTCGAGCGGCGCGACCTGTGTCAGGTCATACGCGGCCAGGAGTTCTGGATAGTGAATGTAGAGCTGCGCGACGAGTCCGCTCAACGAGGCGATGCCGTTGCGTTCACCAATGCCGAGCGCGGTCACGTCCAGGCAATCCGCCCCCGCTTCCAGGGCTGCCAGCGTGTTGGCCGTCGCGCACCCTGTGTCATTATGGCCGTGAAACTCGACGCCAACATGCGGGTAGCGTTCGTGACAGAGCCGCACCAACTGCTCCACCTGGCGCGGGGTCGCGATACCAACGGTATCAGGCAAGCCGATACGCTGCACACCTGCCGCGACAACGGCATCGAACACATGTAACAGGTCAACCAGATCGCTGCGAAACGCATCCTCCGCAGAGAAGCGCACGTAGCGGCCAACTGCGCGGACGCGCCGCACAAGTGGCACGGCATCGGCGATCATTTGCTCGATGCGGCGGCCATGACTGAACGTGCGAAGTTGCGTCGATGTGCCATAGAAGAGATTGAGGCCATACACGGGCGTCGCGAGCGCGGCCAGTACGTCGGCCTCGACACAGCGCACATGCGCCACAACATGCGCGTGAAGATTGAGGTTGCAGAGCGCAAGCACGGCCTGTTGCGTCTCCGGCGAGGCAATCGGCGATGGCACTTCGAGGAAGGTTACACCAATCGCATCAAGCAGACGGGCAATAGCTACACGTTGGTCAAACGTGAAACATGCCCCTGTGAACTGCTCCCCTTCGCGGAGCGTCGAGTCAAGAATGGCAAGGGTTCTCATTGGATACTCTCTTGCTGCTGGGAAAGGTCGCGCAGCACGATTTCAAGTACGTCTATAGCGTGAAGATATTCGGTAAGGTTAATATGTTCGTTTGGTGTATGGTCAAGGCTTGCGTCACCGGGGCCATACGCCACAATGTTTTGGCCCCAGACAGGCCCGACGACATTCATATCCGACGTTCCCGTTTTTTGCTTGAACGTCGGTTGCTCGCCCGTCGCGCGAAGCGCGGAGAGAAACGCACGCGCGACGCGGGTTGTACGTGTCGTCTGAAACGCGGCCTCTTCGCCCGAAAACTGTACCTCTATTTCCGCTTCATACGCCCACTGGCGCAACAACGCTTGCAAACCTGCGCTATCGTAGGCGGGGGGGAGGCGATAGCCGAGCAGCATGTGAGCCTGTTCCCGTAGACCATCCTGGGTGCTGGTGATGCTACGTAGCGAGGGCAAGAGCGCGGCAAATGCTGAGTTCGCGGCGTTTTGCGCGTTCCACTCCGCGGCATGGAGACGAATCCGTTCCCAGAACGCAACTGCTATTTCGTTGCTGTTCTTGTGCGGCCCCGCGCTGTGATGTGAGGCGCGCGTCACGCAACACTCGACAAGCAACCGCCCTTTGTAGCCAATCGTAACCGCGTGACTCCCGCTCGGTTCACCAATGATGCAAGCGGCGGGACGATAGCGAGCAACAACGGCGTGTGCGCCTCGCGACGTTGCGGCCTCCTCTTCCACCGCCCCAATCACGATGATTGGCCGTTGTAGACCCCCCGTTTGCGCGACACGGGCGGTAGCGGCGAGAAACGCGGCGAGCGGCCCCTTCGCGTCAACCGCACCGCGCCCATAGAGTAGCCCGTCCTCGATACGCACGGGAATGTTGCCCGTCACCGTATCCATATGGCCCAACAGAATAATCGGTTGTTGCCCGTTCACGTCGGCATGCGTGCTTGCAACAAAGTTGCCAACGTCGTCGATATGGGCATGTAGACCCAGATGTCGCGCCTGCTCCACCAGATGGCGCGCAAGGGCGTGTTCTTGCCGCGAATAGCTGGTAATGCTCAACATGGATTGGAGTAGCGCGACAGGGGTAAGGGATGGCATCGAGAGAGCGGCGGGCGACATGACAGGAGCAAGCCTCGCCATGCTCCCGCCTGCCGTGCCCCCCGTTAGCCCTGTCACATTCGACACCCCGTCCCCCAAAATTTCCTCAATCACATCCAATACATAGGTTAGCTGTGCCTCGGTAATCACCAGGGGCGGCAACAAACGAATCACGTTTGGCCCCGCTTGCAAGGCGAGGATACCGCGTGCGAACAGGATTTCGAGATAGGGCTGGACGCGGCGGTTTAGCTCGATGCCAAGCAAGAGGCCACGCCCACGTATCGCGCGAACCAGGGGCGAGCGCATGGCATTGAGTCGCTCAAGCGCGTGTGCGCCAAGTGTGGCGGCACGTTGTGGGAGTGCCTCGCGTTCAAGGATCGCGAGCGTTGTCAGAGCGGCGGCACAGGCAAGCGGGTTTCCGCCGAACGTGCTACCATGTACTCCTTTTGTCACAAGCCCGCTCGCCATCACACGCGGCCCCAAACAGATAGCCCCCATTGGGATACCACCCGCGAGCGATTTCGCGAGACACAGAATGTCAGGTTGCAGGTCATATTGCTCACACGCGAAAAGCGTTCCAGTACGTCCAAAGGCTGTTTGTACCTCGTCAATAATCAGCAAAACCCCACGTTCATGACAGAGAGCCGCCAAACCGTGTATGTATGACGCTTCGGCTATATGAACACCACCCTCGCCCTGTACAAGTTCGATAAGCACAGCGGCGGTCTCTTGCGTAATCGCGGCTTCGGCAGCGGCAAGATTGTTGTACTTGATATGCGTAACGCCTGGGAGGAGCGGCGCGAAAGGTTCACGGTAATGCGGCTCCCATGTCGCGGAAAGTGCGCCCATCGTACGCCCGTGAAAGCCCCGCAGCGTCGCGATAATACCAGTACGTCCCGTCGCGAGACGCGCGAATTTTAGCGCACCCTCAACAGCTTCCGTCCCACTGTTACAGAGAAAAATGTGGTCGAGTCCCGTTGGCGTCAGCCCCGCAAGTCGTTCCAGGAGTTGTGAACGCGTGTCATTGTAGAATATTTCGGGACAGGTAATCAGCCGTTGTGCCTGTTCCGCAAGTGTCGCCGCGATCTCCACCCGTCCATGTCCGATATTCGCCACACCATAGCCCGCTGTGCAATCAATGTACTCGCGCCCATCAGCATCCCAGAGTAACGCACCATTGCCACGTACTATCGCAACGCCCCGTTTCCCGTAGACGCCGCTTGTATAGTCATTCTCGCGCTCGATAATTGTGTTCATAATTGGCTCCTTTCCAAAATTTTCGTAGGTGCAATAGTGGTCCCGGACCCTCGCAATACCGCGAGCAGGGACGCGTGACCGATACACACACGCGTCACGCCACCAGCGAGTGCCTCTTGCGCCCCCAATAACTTTTTACGCATCCGTCCCTGCGCGTACCGCATGTATGCGTCTATCTCATTCTGTGGAATAGCAGCTATAAGCGTTGTCGGGTCGTCTTTATCGGTCAGTAGGCCAGGGACGTTGGTCATGAGTGCAAGCGTATCCGCGTGTAATGCCGTAGCGATTGCCGCCGCCGCCCTATCGCCGTCAACGTTGAGACGTTCCCCCGCGTGGCCCAGCGCGAGCGGCGCGATAACGGGCGTGTAACCCGCGTCGAGTAGTTGTATCAGTAGACCGCTATTGACGTGTTCAATCTGGCCCGTGTAGTCGTCGCGCAAAATCTGGATACGTCCCTCCGTCGTGAGTGAACGCACAACCGCTTTGCGGCGCGCCACCAGGAGCCGCCCATCAACGCCCGCAAGACCAAGCGCGTTGACTCCGTGCTGCTGTAATAGGGCCACTAGTTCTGTATTAATTTGACCCGCCACCGCCATCGCGTACAGGCGCAGGGTTTCGCCATCGGTGTAGCGGCTCACCATTCCGCTTGTTGGCGATGTCACCATCCGCACCTCATACCCGACCTGTTGCGAAAGGGTATTTGTAAGCTCAGAGCCACCGTGTACCAGCACCACCCGCTCCCCACGCGCCACGAGCTGCGCCACATCTTGCACAATTGCTGCGGTTGCGACCCCCGCGCCACCACCGATTTTCACGACAAGCGTCATACTATACCTCCTCTTCGCTTTATGCCGGATGCAAGCCGGGGAAGGTGAGACCCGTTGTCTCGTCCCACCCGTACATGCAGTTGAGGGCTTGCACGGCGTTACCAGCCGCCCCCTTCATCAGGTTGTCCAGGGCCGCGATAACCACAATGCGCTGTTGCGCTGGGTCGTACTCGAAACCAATGTCGCAGTAATTGCTGCCCGCGAGTATCTTGGGTTCGGGATAGCGATAGACGCCGCCGCGCTCCTTCACGATGCGTATATATGGTTCGTGTTGATACGCCTCGCGGTAGAGCCGCCATAACGCGCGTTCATCGACACGTTCACGCAAAAAGACGTGGGCCGTAACCAATACCCCACGCACCAACTCAATCGCAGTCGCCGAGAACGCAATAGGTTGTGCTAACTCGGCCCCATAGACGCCGCCCAGTTCCTGGAGCAGTTCGGCGGTATGCCTGTG
>Ga0123338_10004775_pt1 | contig 11764 bp, 8 predicted proteins | sample grotaG_FD_89793 | JGI IMG/M metagenome (GOLD analysis project Ga0123338, IMG submission 89793) | Glacier valley bacterial and archeal communities from Borup Fiord, Nunavut, Canada, to study Microbial Dark Matter (Phase II) -... | ecosystem: Environmental > Aquatic > Freshwater > Ice > Glacier ... | reverse complement strand
GCCTGGTCCGTGGCGCGGTAGCCGTAGCCGCCTTCGAACACGAGTTCTTGGTTGAGGGGCAGGCCGGCGGGGTTGAGGCCGATCGACGTCGCGCCCGTCGCGCCACCGCGCATCGCCTCGCCAACCGCGATCTCGCGCGGGCCGAGGGAATCGACGAGCGAGTCACCCTCTGCATAGGCGCTCCCGAGCAAACTCATGGCGAGGAGCGACCCCATTAGAACGCGCATTACGAAAGTCTTGGCGCGGTTCGCGAACGAGGGCAAGAAACCAGGTGTTCTTGCCAAATCGGCACGCAGATTCGAGGCATTCTCAATGAATTACGGACGGGTGGTGCCGTCTCAACATTCGTTCGTCCTTGAAAGGGTCCCATGCGTCTTCGCTTACTCTCAGGAATTCTGTTCGTCGGCTGCACGGTCAACACCCCACCGCCGCAAAACCAGGGCTATCAGCAGTCGGGGTACCAGCAGCCGCAACCACAGCCGCAGCCGTACCAGAACCCGACGGAGCCGCAGCCGCAATACACGCAGCCGGTGCCGCAACCGCAGCCGACCTATCAACCGCCGCAGCCGACGTATCAGCCGCCGGCACCTCAACAGACGACCTACGTTCCCCCGCCGCCGGATACGTCGCAGCCGACGTATTACGACGAGCCGGTCTACGACACGGTCAACGTCACGCTCGGTGGTGATGCGGTCCCGAACGTCGACGTGTTCTACGATCAGCTCGATCCGTACGGCACCTGGTACGACGATCAGACGTACGGCTGGGTGTTCTCGCCGTCGCAGTCGAGCTACGTGCCGTATTCGAACGGCCACTGGAAGTACACAGATGCCGGCCTGCTCTGGGTCTCGGCGGATCCGTTTGGCTGGGCGACCGATCACTACGGTCGCTGGATCTGGAACAACCGCTGGATCTGGGCGCCGGATACGACCTGGGGCCCGGCGTGGGTCAACTGGCGTCAAGGTGATGGGGTCGTCGGCTGGTCGCCCGCGGGCTACTCGAACGACGCGTATGTTCCCGACGATAACTGGCGCTGGGTCGCCGCGCCCGACGTGTTCACGGTCAACCTCGGCAGCCGCTACATCACGCGCGATCACCGTCGCTACATCGATGCGAGCGTGCCGGTCACGCGGTACCACCGCCATGGCAACGACGTGTGGACTGCCGGCCCCTCGGAAGATTGGTTCAAGCGCAATCGCGTGAACTACGTGCGCGAGCGCGCCGAAGCCGCCGAGCTCGGTCGCCTGGATGCGCAGCGTCGTGCCGACGCCGAGCGCCGTGCGCAAGCGCGTCGCGCCGAGTTCGACACGCGTCGCCAGCGTGAAAGCCAGGTCCGCCGCGATCTCGACGAGCGCGCACGTCGCCAGCGCGACGAGTCCAAGCGGCTCGCAGAGCAGCAGCGCAGGCAAGCCGACGAGCAGCGCAAGCAGAATGCCGAGCACCAGCGGCTCGACGATCAGCGCCGCAAGATGGACGAGGATCAGCAGCGCGCGAAGAACGACTCCGATCGCAAGCGGATCGAAGACGAGCGTCGTCGCATCGAAGATCAGCAGAAGAAGCTCGACGAGCAGCGCAAGCGCGAAGGTCAAGAGCAGCTGAAGCGCCAGGAAGACGATCGCCACCGCCGCGACGAGGATCAGAAGCGCCAGCAGGTGGAGCTCGATCGCAAGAAAGCCGACGATCAGCGCAGGTTCGAAGACCAGCAGCGCAAGCAGCAAGAAGAAGATCGCAAGAACAAGGGCGAGATCGACAAGCGCCGTGCCGAGGATCAGCGTCGCGTCGACGAGCAGAACCGCAAGGCGCAGGACGAGCAGCGCAAGCGCGACGAGGACAACAAGCGTCGCCAGGACGAAGACAACAAGAAGCACGCGGCTGAAGATCAGCGCAAGCAGCAAGACGAGCAGCGCCGCGCCCAAGAAGAGCAGCAGAAGCACGCCGCCGAAGATCAGCGCAAGCAGCAGGACGAGCAGCGCAAGCAGCAAGAGCAGCAGCGCAAGCAGGACGAAGAGAACAAGAAGCACGCCGCTGAAGATCAGCGTCGTCAGCAAGAAGACCAGAAGAAGCAGCAGGCCGATCAGCAGCGTCAGCAAGCCGATCAGCAGCGCAAGCAGCAAGAGGACCAGCGCAAGCAGCAAGAGGATCAACGCCGCGCCCTAGAGGAGCAGCAGAAGCACTCGGCCGAAGATCAGCGCAAACAACAAGAAGAACAGCGCAAGCAACAGGCCGACCAGCAGCGCCAGCAAGCCGAGCAGCAGCGCAAGCAAGCTGACGATCAGAAGCGTCAGCAGGAAGGCCAGCGCCAGCAACAAGAGCAGCAGCGCAAGCAGGACGAAGAGAACAAGCGGCACGCTGCCGAGGACCAGCGCAAGCAGCAGGACGAGCAGCGCAGGCAGCAAGACCAGCAGCACAAGCAAGACGAAGAGAACAAGCGGAAGTCCGCTGACGATCAGCACAGGGCTGACGAAGAGAAGAAGCGCAAGATGGTGGAGGAGCAGAAGAAGGCTCCCCCGGCGCCGGCACCGAACGTTCGCGATCAGCGCCCGACGAAGTAACTGCGCTGGCCACGACCAACGCGCATCGAAAGAGCCTTTCGATGCGCGTCTCTGTTTGCCCGCTACATGCCGCTACGCGGGCGGCAGCAGCTTCGCGAGCATCTGCTGGAACGTCGCATTGACCTCCTGCTGCGGCGCACTGCGCAGGCGCTGGAGCTCGAACACTTGATCGATCGCGGGTCCCTATGGAGACCCTTGCGATCGAGCAGCATCCGGACCTTGAGGTTCGTGCCGAGGTACTCGATCACGAGCTTGACCTCGTTGACTCCCATCAGCTTCGCCATGTTCGCCGGCGGCATGAACACGCCCTCGAAATGCTGGCCGATATCAGCTGACTCGAGCGTGTCGACCCGATAGTCCATCGCACCGAGGGCATCGCGGATGCGTTCGATGTCGGGGTTGCGCATCGTCAACGGGATGTCCGCATGGACATCGCTCGCCCAGTTGATGTCGGCATCGCCACGAATCTCCCAGCTCACGTCGCGCGACGACGGCGCGCAACCCGCGGGGATGCGGAGCGTGAACGGCAACGGCAGTACGTCGTGCTGGCCGGCGCGCCACGGACCTTGCCGCACGAGGAACCGGTCCCACACGTGGCCGGTCTTGCCGCCCTTCTTGTGGTACTCGACGAGCTCGACGCCGATCGACGCGACGGTCTGGTTGTCTTGCGACGTGAACTCGACGAAGCCGTCGATCGTGGCGCCACTCCAGTACGTGTCTTGCTTGAGCGCGAGCAACAGCACGCCGTTCGAGTTGTTGCCTTGCTTCCTGTACGCGAGCTCGGAGGGCAGGGGCGTCGCCGAGCCGCCAGGCCCGAGCGGCACTTGCGGCTGGGGAGGCGCGGCCATCATCATCAGCGCTTGCGAGGCCTGGCGCTGCGCGATCAACGCCTTGAGCTCTGCGGGGACATCTTGCGCCATCACGGTCGCGCTACCGTCGAGCTCCCAGGTGACGCCGAGCTGGACGTGGCCGAGCCAGACCTGCGAGGTCCTGCCGACCGGCGTTGGCGCTTCGCCGACGTGCACGCCGTCGACCCAGGTGCCATTCGCGGACCCGAGGTCGTGGATGAAGAGTTGGCCGTTCTCGACAGAGAGCTCGGCGTGGCGACGGGACTCGGATCCGCGAACGAGAGCTGACAGGTGCTCGGATCTCGCCCCGCGACGACGCGAGCGGTCACACCTTCCAACTTCGTCTGCGCACTTCCCAACTGCAGGCGGATCGTCATGCAATCACGGTATCAGAAGGATGCCTCGTGTTATGCCTCCGCCGTGTCCGAGACGGTCTCCGAACTCCTTCCCGGCGTGATTCCCAAACCACCGGGAACCAAAGAGTTCACGGTCCGAGCGGTGATCGCCGGCATCGTCGTCGCCGCGATCATGGGTGCGTCGTACCCGTACGTCGTGCTCAAGCTCGGCTTCGGTCCGAACGTGTCGGTCGTCGCGGCGTTCTTCGGCTACCTGTTCCTCGGGATCTTGTTTCGCAACTTCAACCGCTGGGAGAACAACATCGTCCAGACCGCCGGCACCTCGGCGGCGCAGACGGCGTTCATGTGCGTGATCCTCGCGGCGTTCGACTTCGTCGCGCAGAACCCGAAGCTCCACTACTCGTTCGCGCCGTCGCCGTTCCATGCGTTCTTGTGGCTTACCGCCGCGAGCGTGCTCGGGATCTTGCTCGCGGTGCCCCTGCGTCGTCACTACATCGTCGACGAGCAGCTCACGTACGCCGACGGCGTCGCAGCGGCCGAGACGATCATCGTGCTCGATTCGCGTGGCAAGGCGGCGCGTGCAGGTGCGATAGCCCTCGCGCTCGGCGTACTCGCGAGCGCGGCGGTGTGGTTCTTGACTCAGAAGTGGGGCGGCCGGATCTTCGGCGCCGTCGAAGGCGACGGCGCGATTCCCGAGGTCATCTTACCGACCATGTTCGGGCTCACGGCCGCGACGACGAGTGCCGGGTTTCAGATCAGCTTGCTGAGTATCGGTTCCGGCATGATCGTCGGCAACCGGATCAACATCTCGATGGCGATCGGTGGCCTGTTGTCGTGGGTGATCGCGCCGAAGATCTTGTTCGATCATGGCATCATCGCGCACGAGACGCGCAAGGAGATCCTCCTGTGGGTGATGTGGCCTGGCACCGGCATGTTGATCGCGGCCGGGCTCACCGCCTTGCTCCTGAAGTGGCGCACGCTCGCACGCACGTTCAGCTCACTCTCGGCCGATGCCGTCTCGGGCGGCGATTTTCCCTTGAAGTGGGTCGGTATCGGTTCGGCGCTCGCGACCCTCGCCCTCGTCATCATCGAGTACGTGTTCTTCGGCATTCCGCTGTGGCTCAGCTTGATCTCGGCCGCGCTGTCGGCGCCGCTGATGCTCGTCGGCCTGCGCGTGCTCGGCGAGACCAACTGGGGCCCGATCAGCCAGCTCACGAACGTGATGCAGGCGCTGTTCGCGGCGCTCGCGCCCGGCAACATCACGACGAACCTCGTCGCCTCCGGCACGACCGGCACGATCGCCACGCAGTCCGAGGCGATCATGCAGGACTACAAGTGCGGGCACATCATCGGCTCGACGCCGCGCTACCTGACCTACTCGCAGTTGATCGCGGCGCCGATCGGAGCGGCCTGCGTCGCGTTCACGTATCCCCTCTACAAGAGCACCTACGGCATCGGCGGCGAGCACGGGCTGTCGTCGCCGATCTCGGTGCGCATCGCGGGCTTCACCGACGTGCTGTCGTCGGGCTTCGATGCCTTGCCGAAGTACTCGCTGATCGCGATGGTGATCGGTGCTGCGGTCGGCATCGTGATCACCGTCGGCGAAGGCAAGTTCAAGAAGTACCTGCCGTCACCGACGGGTCTCGGCATCGGCATGATGGTCCCCGGCAACGTCGTGTTCACGATGGTGCTCGGCGGGATCCTGTATTCGCTGTGGACTCGCTACCACAAGGACAGCGCCAACAAGATCGGCATGCCGCTCGCGTCGGGCTTGATCGCTGGCGAAGCGATCATGGCGATCATCATCCCCGTGCTGATTGCCGCGAAGCTGCTCTCGCCGTAATACGCCTCGATACGCGTTAATACGCCTCGATACGCCTCGATACGCCTCGATACGCCTCGATACGCCTCGATATGCGACGTGGACGTGGTTCGAGTCACCACCGACTGCGCCGATCCGGTGACCGTTCTTGATGCCGCACATCGACCTCGAGGCGGTCAGCTGACTCGAGAGTCTCGAACGCGTAATCGAGGGTGGTTGCGCATGGGGAGCTACGAGTGCTGGCACGATGCCAGCATCATCGCAGCGTTGCAGTCGCGTGAAACGTGCGCACCACGGTCGTCGAATCGACGACCACTGGTTGTGCCCACACCACCTCGAGGAGGCGGCGCTTCGCATCCAGCGTGATCCGCTCGCGATCGCCGATCGTGATCTTCGTCTTGCGGCCGAGCGGCAGCGCGGCGAACGGCTCGGAGTTGATCGCTCCCCACGGTGTGCACGATGCCGCACCGACGCTGCAGGTCGCGTGCACGAACCGACCGACCGCGCCGACATTGTCGTAGTAGGCGAGGTGGAGCACGCCCGTGAGCGGATCGAGCGCGAGGTTCGGCACGAGATGGATCGCGCAGCCATCGCCGATCGCGGTGCGCTTCCAGGTCTTGCCGCCATCTTTACTCGCGGCGACGACGAGGTCCCAGACCGCATCGCGACCGCCGCGGAGATACGCGGCGTAGAGCCACTTGCGCCGGCTATCGACCGCGACGCTCGGATTCGCGAAGTAGGTTGGCAACCGCTCGTCCCCGCCGCTCACGATGATCGGGGACGAGAACGTCGCGCCCTGATCGCGCGACACGGTGTATTCGATCTTCTGTTGCGCGCTGCCGTAGCCGCCGAGCGCCGTGCCGTTCAAGGTGACGATGTGGAGGGCGCCGGCGTCGTCGATCACGGCATTGCCGAGCGTTCCCCCGAGCGGCGTCACCGTGGTCACGAACGTCGCGCCTGCATCGTGCGAGGCGCGCACGCGCAGGCCGTGATCGGCAGCGCCGTACATCGCGTAGAGCATCGAGGTATTCGCGGCGAGGAACGGCGCGCCGAGCTCGCTGCCATCGTCGGCGGTGACGTCGCGCTTCTCCGACCACGTCACATCATCGGTCGAGCTCGCGAGCTCGATCGCTTCGGCATCGCGCCAGGCCGCAAACCGGGTCGTCGCGGTCTTGACGAGCATCGCGCTCGGCGTGATCGGCGCCGGTGGAGCGATCGCGAGCTCGCTCGCGCCGAATGCAGGATCGCGCTTGTCGGTGCCGGGGCACGTCTTTGCGACGATCGCCGCGAGGTTCGGGATCGAGCATGCGTGCCACACGCGATCGCAGACGTAACCTTCGTCGGCGCGACAGTCTTCGTTGCTGGTGCAGCTCGCGAGGCAGACCGACCCGAGCGTGCCGGTCTCGACACAAGTGCCGTCACACGCCTCGCAGCTCGACGCACACGCCCCACCTGGCAACGGCATGCAGGTGAGCGCCTCCGCACAGGGCTGCGCGGAGTTGCATCGTGCGCCGCGTGCGCTGACAAACGCGGCATCTGTCGGAACCACGACAGGTGCTGCGGTCGCGGGAGGGTTTTTCACGACTGTTACGGGTGCGCCCGAGCACGCCAGAAGCACCGTGAATAAACCCAGGCCACGCACCGTCGAGTTATAACGCCCCCATGCGCTCAACTATCCATTGTCTCGCGCTTCTCTCCACTAGCTTGCTCGCAACCTCGGCGTTCGCCGACACCAAGGCCAAGGCACCCGCGACCGTCGCGGTGATGCCGAAGCTCGGCGACACGCTCAACCAAAATGGCAGCCCGGATTGGCCGAAGCTGCAGTGGCTCTATGAAACCCCGTCCGCAAAGGATGCGGCTGGCAAGGTCGTGCTCCACTGGTTCTGTCAGGCAAAGGTCCAAGCGTGCGTCGATGATCTCGTACGCGTGATCGCCCTGCGTGACACCGGCAAGGTCTACATCGTCGCGTACATCAACGCGGCAACTCAAGCCGAAGCGAAGAAGCTCGATCCGATTCGCGAGAGCGAAGGCGTTGGCAAGGGCACCTTGGCCTTTGGCAAGAACGTCACGTTGATCGACAAGCAGCTCAGCATCACCGGTCCGGCGTCGTTCGTCGCCGACACCGATGGCAAGGTCCAGCTGGTCTCGACCGCGAGCGATAGCGCCGCGCTCGACGCGCGTGACGCCAGGATCGCCGAGCTCGTCAAGGGCATCAAGGACTACACCTCGTCGAAGGATGGCCCCGCGACGGTCAAGACCGGCGAGAAGTTCACGCTGACGCTCAAGATCGCGCTCGCGAACTGGCTGACCTACTCGGCGAGCCAGCCCAAGCAGTTCGATCTCACGGTGCCCAAAGACATCAAGTGCGACTCGGTCTCGCTCAGGGGTGATCAGGTCAAGGTCGATGGTCATGCGCTGACCGCGTCGGTCTCGTGCTCGGGCCCACACGGCACCTACGAGGCGCGTGGCACGCTGCGCTTCGGCTACGACGCGCCGACCGGTCCCGGTTTCGGTCAGGTCGACGGCGTCGTCTGGAAGTTCCAGATCAACTGACGCAGTAGCTCCAGGCGTGAGCGGCCGATCGATCAGGACGATCCGACCGTCGCCAACGCATCTGACTAACGCAGCAGCGTATCGAGACGCTGTTCGAGCGTGCGGATCGCCGCGCGCTCACCGAGCATGATCTCGATCGTCCGGTTGAAGCGCTCGGAGAAGTGGGCCATCAGCTCGCTCGCTTCTTCGTCGGTGCTAACCGCTTGCGCGAACCGGTCGAGGTCGCCCGCGCAGAGGCGCAGCGGCGCGAGGATGCGGCTGCGAGCGGTCCGCGCACGCTCGTCGTGCTTGTCGTCATCGCGCGTGGTCTCGATCGCGGCGAGCGTATCGCCGAGCTCGCCCGTCATGTCGCCGAGGTGAGCGCCGAGGAACCCGCCCAGCTGCTTCACGCCGTGCGCGGGCGTTTCGATGTTGGCGCGCGCGATCTTGCAGATGTCATCGATGTGGCCCGCGAGCCTGGTGTCGGGCGCGGCCGACGAGACGCATCCCTTCATCTCCCGGATGCCGTAGAACGAGCCACCCACGACCGCGAGCGCGACCACCAACCTGGACGTCTTCATGCGTCGACGTTACCGTCGCCGCCGAACCGATCAAGTGATTTCACTCGCTGGCGGGCGCTGCCGCGGCAGCGGCGAGCTTCGGCGTCACGGGCGGCACTTTGGCGGCACCGGACTGGATCGCGGCGATCAAGCCGAGCAGCGCCGCGGTCGCTGCGACCATCGCCCAGCCGAGCGTGTTGTCGCTGTTGAGAAAGAAGCCGCCGCAGACCGGCGCCATCGTCATCGCGAGCGAGCCGAGCGAACCGGAGATGCCGAGCGCGATGCCTTGTTCGTGACGTCCGACGAGCTGCGTGATCCGGCTCGTCAGCACCGGGCGAAGCACGCCGCTGCCGAAGCTGCTGACGGTCGCGGTGATCAAGAGGAACACGAGCGTGTAGGCAAAGCCCATCATCACGTACGCGATCACCGAGGCGATGAAGCCGAGGAGCGCGAGCTTGATCTCGCCGAACTTCTTGACGAGCCGGCCCATCAGGCCGCCTTGCAAGATGATGCCGAGAAAGCCCGCGTACGCGAACATGTAACCGGTCTCGCGCGCGTCCCAGTGGAAGCGCGATTGTGCGAACAGCGCGAAGCCACTCGTGAAGCAGCTGAACGCGAACGTGAACAGGAAGAACTGCCAGTAGACCGACCCGAGGCCGTGACGCTTGAAGTACTCGGCGTAGACCGAGAGATCGAACACGCTCGGGCGCTTGCCCGCGGGGCCGGCGACCGTCGCCTTCGGGAGCTTGCCTTCCTCGTCCTTTTCCTCCGGCAGCAGGCGCCACGTGCAGAGGATGCTGAGGAACGACAACGCGGCCGAGAGCACGAACGGCGCGTGGAAGCCGTAGGCACTGGCGAGCACGCCGCCGAGGAACGGACCGAACAGAAAGCCGATGCCGAACGCCACGCCGATCACGCCGAACGCCTTCGCGCGATTCTCGGGAGCGGTATGGTCGGAGATGTAAGCCTGCGCGGTCGAGAGATTGCCGGCGGTGACGCCATCGATGATCCGGCCCACGAACACCATCCACAACGCAGAGGCGTTCGCGAGCACGAGAAAACCGATGCACGTACCGGCCTGGCTGATCAGGAGCAGCGGCTTGCGGCCGAAGCGATCCGAGAGGTTGCCGATGATCGGGGTCGAGATCAGCGAGCACACCGCGTAGACCGACACGATCGTGGTCGCGACCAGGTTCGAGGCTCCGAACCGCTTCGCGAATAACGCGAGAAGTGGGATCACGATCGTGAAGCCGAGAACATCGACCAGGACGATCAAAAAGATCGGTAGAAGCGGAGACCGCTGCTTCTGCACGTGGAGCGCAGGTTCTCACAGGTGGGCTGGACATGCCCCTCCTCGGCGCCGATACTGAAGGCGGATGAGGTTGGTGTCCCTCGTACTGTGCGTGGCGCTGCTTGCAGGGTGCTTCGGCTACAACGGCTCCGCCAAGCGATGGGCGTACGTCGGTGATGTCATCCTGATCGCGGGTGGCGGCGCGGCCTTGGCCCTCGACCAGACCAACAAGCCGGCGGCTTGCGAAGGGTCAAGTTGCCCGTATCAGTCGCCGGTCCGGGGCGGGACGGTGGCTGGCGCGCTGCTCCTCGGCGCCGGCCTGCTCGGCATCATTTTCACGGCGACGCGCGACACCGTGAAGACCTCACGCTAGCGCGAGCTCGCGAGCCCGTCTCCTAGACGGCGCACTCGCCTTCGCCGGCCTGGAGCTCGAACGGCTTGGACTCGCCGAGGTCGACGAAGTCGGCGTCGGTCGCATCGGCATCGCCGAGCTGCGTGAGGTCGGCGATCAGCGCCTTCAAGACATCGGCCGAGACGGTCGACCAGAAGGCGTGGCTCGTCGCATTGGCCGCGTTGTAGAAGTCGAGCAAGCGCTCGAGCGTCGCGGAGCCGCGACGCGCGGGGACCTTGCCGATCAAGCGGCCAAAGTTGGCCTTGTCGGCACCGATGCCACCGCCGACGTACACGAGGTACTGCGGCGCGGGCTTGCCGGCGAGCTTGCGCATGCCGCCCTGGAAGCCGATGCCGGCGATGTAGTGCTGGCCGCACCCATGCGGGCAGCCGGAGACCTTGATGTCGAGGCCCTTGGTCGCGGCGGTCAGATCGGGGCGCGCATCGAGGAGGTCGGTGAGGATGCCAGCGAGGCCGCGCGAGGCCGTGACGGCGAGCTTGCAGCTCGAGGCACCGGGGCAGCTGGTGACATCGGCGACGCTGTTCGCGCCGGCCTTCGCGAGGCCCACGAGCGCGAGCTCGCGATGGAGGGCCGCGAGCTTTCCGTTCGGCACGTAGCGGAGCACGAAGTTTTGCTCGTTCGAGAGCCGGACCTCGCCTTCGCCGTATTGCGTGGCGAGGTCGGCGACCGCGCGGAGTTGCGCAGCGGTGATGTCCCCGAGGATCAGGCGCACGACGACTGCCGAGAAGCCAGCTTGCTTCTGCGGGCGCACGCTATCCGCGGCCCACTCGGCGTAGCCGGGCTCGGTCTCGCTGACTTGCGAGAGCGCGGCGCGGCGCACGGGTGGCGCGGGCTCGTCGAGGAGGACGAGCGGCACGCCGCCTTCGGCGCGGATCACGTCGCGCTCGGCCTGGTACTCGGCGATGAACGCCGGCACGCCGATCTTGTCGATCGTCCACTTGAGGCGCGCCTTTGCACGGTTGTGGCGATTGCCGATGCGGTGGAACACGCGGATCACGGCATCGGCGGCCTCGAGCAGCTGGCCGACCGGGACGAACTCTTCGACGGTGATCGCGGAGCGGCGCAGCGTCGAGAGCCCGCCACCGGCGAGGACCTGGAAGCCGAGCTCGGTCGATCCGTCAGCCGCGGTCCGGCTGCGCGCGAGGAAGCCGAGGTCGTTGATGAACGCTTGCGAGCAATCGGTGCCACAGCATCCGCCGAGCGAGGGCTTGAGCTTGCGCGGCAACGACGAGGAGTACTTGCCACGGAGCAAGTAGCGCGCGATCGCGTCGACGTAGGGCGTCGGATCGAATGGCTCGCCAGCGGCGACCCCGGCGAACGGACAGCACGTCCAGTTGCGCACGGATGGACCGCACGCTTCCTTGGTCGTGATGCCGGACTCGGCGAGCAAG
>Ga0123338_10004774_pt1 | contig 11765 bp, 6 predicted proteins | sample grotaG_FD_89793 | JGI IMG/M metagenome (GOLD analysis project Ga0123338, IMG submission 89793) | Glacier valley bacterial and archeal communities from Borup Fiord, Nunavut, Canada, to study Microbial Dark Matter (Phase II) -... | ecosystem: Environmental > Aquatic > Freshwater > Ice > Glacier ... | reverse complement strand
CTCCGCTTGATGTAGCCGGTGTGCGAAATGGTGACGACCATCTCTTCGTCCTCGATGGTGTCCTCCCGCGAGATATCGGCGCTCTTGTCGGCGATCTCGGAGCGGCGCTTGTCGCCGAACCGTTCGCGGATCTCGGTCAGTTCGGCAACGATGATCTTGAGGATCTCGGTGTCGGACGCCAGAATCTCGCGCAGACGGGCGATCAACTTCATGATCTCTTCGTACTCGGCGAGGATCTTGTCCCGCTCCAGGCCGGTCAGTCGCTGCAGACGCATTTCCAGAATAGCCTGCGCCTGGATGTCTGACAGCTGCACGGAATTCTCAAAACCGGCAGGGCGGGGGAGACCCAGCCGCGTCAGGAATTCGGGATCGGCAAATTTCCCTTCCATCAGCCCTATTTTGGCTTCGGGGGGGGTCTTGGACTCACGGATCATCTCGATCACCGCATCCAGCCAGTCAAGGGCGATCTTGAGACCTTCAAGGATATGGGCCCGTGCCAGCGCCTTCTTCAGCTCGAAGTTGGTACGGCGGGTGACGACCTCGCAGCGGTGCTCGACGAAGCAGTCCATCATCTCGCGCAGCGTCAGCACGCGGGGACGATTGTGGACGATCGCCAGCATGATGATGCCGAAGGAGGTCTGCAGCTGGGTCTGCTTGTAGAGCTGGTTCAGCAGGACCTCGGCGTTTTCGTCCCTCTTGACCTCGATAACGATCCTCATCCCCTGGCGGTCCGACTCGTCGCGGATCTCGGTAATTCCTTCGACTTTCTTCTCCTTGACCAGCTCGGCTATCTTTTCGATCAGACGGGCCTTGTTGACCTGGTAGGGGAGCTCGGTGACGATAATCGCCTGTCGCTCCGAACGCTTGGAGGCCTCGACATGAGCCTTGGCACGGATCTGGATGATGCCGCGGCCGGTACTGTACGCATCCCTGATCCCCTGGCGGCCGTAGATCGTGGCACCGGTCGGGAAGTCAGGTCCCGGGATCATTGCCAGCAACTCCTCAAAGTCGATCTCCGGATTCCGGATCACGGCGATGATGCCGTCAATAACCTCCCCGAGGTTATGGGGTGGTATGTTGGTGGCCATGCCGACCGCTATACCGGTCGAGCCGTTGATCAGCAGGTTGGGGAACTTGGCGGGGAGCACCGTCGGCTCCATCATCTCGTCGTTGTAGTTGGGCGCCATGTTGACGGTTTCTTTGTCCAGGTCGGCCAGCAGTTCATGGGAAAGATGGCGCAGGCGGATTTCGGTATAACGCATCGCAGCCGCGCGGTCGCCGTCCACCGAACCGAAGTTACCCTGTCCTTCCACAAGCATGTAGCGGAGGGAGAAATCCTGGGCCATACGGACGATCGTGTCGTAAGCGGCCGTGTCGCCGTGGGGGTGATACTTACCGATAACATCACCGACCACACGGGCCGATTTCTTGTACGGTTTGTTGTAGTCGTTGCCCATGTCGTACATCGCATACAGGCAGCGGCGGTGAACAGGCTTGAGCCCGTCGCGCACGTCAGGCAGCGCCCGGCCGATGATGACCGACATGGCGTAGTCCATGTAGGAGCGCTTCATCTCGTCTTCGATGTTGACCGATATCTTGTTGGCTGTAATTTCCGTTGGGATCTGCATTGGTACCTCGTATCTGCATCCTCATCAAACGATGAGAAAGTGATAAAATATAATTTTTTAAATATCCAGGTTTACGACGTTCAGCGCATTCTTCTCGATAAAATCGCGGCGCGGCTCAACCTGATCGCCCATCAGAACCGTGAAAATCTCGTCCGACTCGACGACATCCTCGATCTTGACCTGCAGCATTACACGGTTTTCAGGGTTCATCGTGGTTTCCCAGAGCTGTTCCGGGTTCATCTCCCCCAGACCTTTATAGCGCTGGATCGTCAGCCCCTTTTTGGCGTTTTCGAGAAAGAAGCCCAGCAGATCCTGGTGGTTGGTCGTCTCGAACAGCACCTTCCCCCCCTCCTGCTCGACGAATGCCCGACCATCAGCCATTGTCTCCACGATCCGGCGGTGGTTGTCCACCAGGAGCTCATATTCACGGGTCGAAAGGACCGCCAGCGTCTGCTGGTCGATGATGGAGCGGATGTTGCCGATACGGAAGGCGATCCGGTGTTCCTCGGTCTCGTAATCCGACCCCGGGGCCAGCGATTTCATCGCCTCCAGGTACGGCACAATCTGAGGCATCTCTTCCAAACCGGACGGGACGTTACTCCGGATGACAATTGAAAGGAGTTCGGGGGATATCCCCTTCTTGACAACCTTATTGAAGATGGCACGGTTTTCGATGAACTGCTTGATGACCGGGATGATCTGCTTGCCGTTGTACGTCCGGTCCCCCTTTTCAAGGTGCAGGGTAAGCTCTTCGGACCCTTCCTGAAGCAGGAATTCCTGCATGGCGTGTTCATCGCGCAGGTACTGCTCCCTTTTCCCCCGCTTGACCTTGTAGAGCGGCGGCTGGGCGATGTAGAGGTGGCCCCGTTCGATCAGTTCACGCATGTTGCGGTAAAAGAACGTCAGCAGCAGCGTCAGGATATGTTGACCGTCGACGTCGGCATCTGTCATGACGATGATGCGGTGATAGCGGAGCTTGGCGATATTGAAGTCGTCCTTGCCGATGCCGGTGCCGAGCGCCGTGATCAGGGTGCGGATCTCCTGCGAGGAGATCATCTTGTCAAATCTGGCCTTCTCGACGTTGAGAATCTTCCCCTTGAGCGGCAGGATCGCCATATTTTTCCGGTCACGCCCCTGTTTGGCAGAACCACCGGCCGAATCACCTTCGACCAGGTACAGTTCGCAGAGCGCCGGATCTTTTTCCTGGCAGTCGGCCAGTTTACCCGGCAGACCCCCCATGTCCAGGGCCCCTTTGCGGCGGGTCAGGTCACGGGCCTTGCGGGCCGCTTCACGGGCTCTGGCGGCTTCAATCGACTTGTTGAGAATGTCTTTGGCTATCTTCGGATTTTCTTCGAGATAGACCGCCAGACGCTCGTTCAAGAGCGATTCAACGTATCCCTTGACCTCGGAGTTGCCCAGCTTTGTCTTGGTCTGCCCCTCGAACTGCGGCTGGGGGATTTTGACCGAAATAACACATGTCAGCCCCTCGCGCAGGTCATCGCCGGAAACCGTGACCTTCTCGTTTTTGAGCAGGTTGTTGGCAGCCGCGTACGAGTTCATGGTACGGGTCAGAGCCGCCTTGAAGCCGGCCAGATGGGTACCACCCTCATGGGTGTTGATGTTGTTGGCAAAGGCGAATATTTTCTCGTCGTAGGAGTCGTTGTACTGCATGGAGACCTCCATCTCCACCCCCCCTTTTTCACCCTTGAAGTACATCGGCTTGGGGTTGACCACGACTTTGTTGCGGTTCAGATACTCGACAAAGGAGTTGATCCCCCCTTCGTAATGGAACTCGTGGGATTTGCCATCGACCCGTTCGTCGCTGATCTTGATCCTCACCCCGGCGTTAAGGAACGCCATTTCGCGGATACGCTGGGAAAGGATGTCAAAGGAGAATTCCGTCGTCTCGAAGATCTCCTCATCCGGCATGAAGGTGATCTTGGTGCCCCGTTTTTTTGTTTCACCTACCATTTCAAGAGGCGCCTGAGGGTCGCCGCGTCGGTACGATTGACGGAAGATCTTGCCATCACGACGGATTTCCAACTCAAGCCATTTGGAGAGGGCGTTTACGACCGAGACGCCGACTCCGTGCAGACCGCCGGACACCTTGTATGAATCGTTGTCGAACTTGCCGCCGGCATGCAGTACCGTTAGGACGACTTCGGCAGCCGATTTACCCTCGTGCGGCATTATATCGGTCGGGATACCGCGACCGTTGTCGACAACGGTTATGGAGCCATCGGTATTAATGGTTACGGAGACATCGTTGCAATAACCGGCCAGCGCCTCATCAATCGAGTTATCGACGATTTCATAGACCAGATGGTGGAGACCGGCACCGGAAGTTGAGCCGATGTACATGGCAGGTCGTTTCCGTACCGCCGACAGCCCTTCCAGAACCTTGATATTTTCGGCACCATACTCTTCGGAGCCGCTTGTTTTTACGTTTTCCTGTTCACTCATGCGGTTAACTTCCTTCAAACGTCAGATTGCCGTCTTTTACATGAAAGACGGCGCATTGTGGTGCAGCCTCCAGCAGAGCCGGTGACCGTTCCGTGGTTGTGATGAAGACCTGAATATCTCTCGTTGTCAGGAACTCCATCAGGTTATGGTTCCTCCTCGCATCCAGCTCAGAGCTCATGTCATCCAGTAGCAGCAGAGGCGCTTCGCCGAAGGTATGGTGCAGATTGTCCATCTCCGCCATCTTGAGTGCCAGGACGAAACTTTTCTGCTGTCCCTGAGAGCCGAATGCCTTGAGCGGTCGCTCATCCAGTATAAAGGTCAGATCATCCCGATGAGGACCGGCAGTAGTTGTCCCGTAGCGCTCGTCGGATCGCTGCTGCCGTTTGAACAGCTCCAGCAGTTCCTCCCGGATCTGTTCCCGTTCAGTTGACTGTACCCCGTCCGGCCGATAGCTGAGGCGGGATGTTTCGCTGCCACCCGCTATAGTGGCATAATACTGCTGCAGCTTGCCGTCCAGTAAGGCCACAAACTTGAGCCTTCTCTCGATAACCTCTGCTCCCGTTTCTGCCAGTTTTTCCGTCCATATATCAAGACCGGTTCTGTCGGAACTTTTAAGCAGGTGATTACGCTGTTTAAGGATCCGCTGGTAGGAGTGCCAACAGTGCAGATAACCGATATCACCCATATAGACAGCCCGGTCGAGGTAACGACGCCTGGACTCAGGCCCCGTTCTGACCATCCCGGTGTCATCGGGTGAAAACACCACTGAATTCAGCTTACCGTGCAGCTCAGATGCCTTGTAAACAGCTTTACCGTCTATTTCAACCTTGCGCCCTGCCGCTTCGATGACCAACCGTAACCTGTTCTCGATTCCACCCGATTCGACAGTACCCATAATCTGTGCCTGGCGTTCACCATGTCTGACAAGCTCAGGTAAGCGGGAGGTTCTGAATGAGCGGGGAGTTCCGAGCAGGTAGATCGCTTCCAGCAGATTTGTCTTCCCCTGACCATTAAGGCCATACAACAGATTGAACCCTCCCCCCGGTTCTATCTGAACGGTACAGATGTTCCTGAAATCGGCGACCGCCACGGAGCAAAGACGCATCAGCCGCTTTTAGAGCCTCATCGGCATAATAACGGCAAGAAAGCTGTCAGAATTTTCCGGTACAATGATCGAGGGGGAAAGCTCATCTTTAAATTTCATTTCAACCCGTTCAGTTTCAGCCACGGCAAGAACATCCAGCAGGTAGCGTGCATTGAATCTGACCGATATAGGTTCTCCGTCATAGGCTACGTCCAGCTCTTCCATGGCATCCCCCAATTCAGGATTACTGGAAGAAATTCTAATGCCTCCCGAAGAGATCTCCAGCATGATTCCCTTGAATTTTTCGCTGGAAAGGATCGCCATACGGCGTACGGAATGGCTGAAGTCCTCCTTGTTGACGATCACTACCTGAGTGTTGGAGGTAGGGATGACACGATTGTAATCAGGAAACTCTCCATCAACGAGGCGCATGACCATGTACGAATCACCCTTTTTGATTACGGCGCTGTTATCCATAAAACCAAACAGGAGGGTTCCCCCTTCTTCGTCGGTGATCTTCTTCATCTCATAGACACCTTTTTTTGGCAGGATGACACCTTTCAGGAGTTCCGGGCCGGCGGTTCCTTTGAGATTTCCTGAAGCGATCGAGAGGCGATGACCGTCTGTGGAAACCATTTTAAGACCGTTGCTGCCGTCTGGACGTACTTCCACTTTGATAAAAATTCCGTTGAGATTATATTTTGTTTCGTCGGTGCAGATCGCATACGAGGTTCGCTCGATCATTCCGCGCAGCAGAGACGTTTCAATTTCAAAGAGGTTTTCTTCTTTTACATCAGGAAAATAAGGAAATTCATCAGGTGAGAGCCCGACGATATTAAATTGAACCTTGCCGCATTTTATTTCGACCCAATCATTGTCTTTCGTCGAAAACAAAATCGGTTGATTAGGAAGCTCTTTTACTATCTCGTACAATTTCTTCGCAGAAACGGTAATTTTCCCTGGGGTGACGACTTCGGCCGAATAGCTGCTTTTCATCCCCACTTCCAGGTCGGTTGCAGTGACAATAAGGGAAGTTTCAGTAGCTTCAAGAAGCACATTAGATAAAATAGGCATTGCTGTTCTTTTTTCAACGATACCCTGAATTTTTTGCAGCGACTTCAGGAATTGTTCTTTTTCAATTTTGAATTCCATCTAAGCCTCCTCTTCATTACAGATAGTAGTATGTTTATAAAGATTTAAAACCTTTGTAGTACGTTGTTGGTCCTGTGGAAACTAGGTATAACCCTGTAACTGGCTTCTTTTAAATGGATAATACCCGTTTGCCGGTTGTGTACACTGAGCGGTAAGTACCATCCTTTTACACACCGGAAAATATTACCAACAGTTGTTAACAGTGAATCAACAGGTTTTCCTTACTTTAGCAGTATACGTCTAATTTCATCAATTATTTTAGATAGTTTGGGTTCATTTGCCAGTGCTTTGTCTATTTTTTTGTAGGAGTGTATGACAGTTGAATGATCTTTGCCACCAAACTTTAAGCCTATGTCGGGATAGGATGATTTGGTCATGTCCCGGCAGAACCAGATCGCTATCTGCCGTGCCTGCACGATGTTTCGTAACCGTTTTTCCGATTTTATGTCAACTACCTTCAAATCAAAATACTCAGCAACTGTTTTCTGGATGAACTCAACCGTTATTTCTTTGTGTCTGTCCCCCAGAATATCTTTAAGATTTTCCTTCGCCATTTCCAGTGTAACAGGTACATTTTGAAGACTGCTGAAAGCCCCGAGCCGTATGAGCATTCCTTCCAGTTCACGGATATTCCTGGTATCACTTGAGGCAAGAAAATAATAAACATCCTCAGGGAAAAAGACCCGTGTCACCTCTGATTTTTTTTTCAGAATGGCAATTTTAGTTTCCACATCAGGCTGTTGAATATCTGCAATGAGGCCCCATTCAAATCGGGATCTCAGACGTTCTTCCAAGTCGGAAATTTCGCGAGGAAATTTATCCGACGTAATAACAATCTGTTTATGGGCATCATGCAGTGCATTAAATGTGTGAAAAAACTCTTCCTGTGTTCCGGTCTTACCGGAAATAAACTGGATGTCGTCGATTAATAGTACGTCTACGTTTCTGAATCTGTTTCTAAATACATCCATCTTTTTTAACCGGAGATGATTGACCATTTCATACATGAATTTTTCAGCTGAACAGTAGCAGACATTCATCTCCGGTGAGTTATTACGGATAGTATGACCGATTGAGTTTAATAGGTGACTTTTACCGAGTCCGACGCCACCATAGATAAAAAGAGGGTTATAGGTATCAGCAGGATTATTGGCTACCGCCATTGCCGCAGCATGAGCAAATTGGTTGCCGGTCCCACTGACAAAAAGGTCAAACGTATATTTATGGTTAAGCGGAGTGAATACCTGTTCAAGGGGTGTATTTTTCCCTGCGGCGGGTTCAGATTCGTTTTTTACAACAAAATCTTCTGAAATATATGGGTGGTGTTCTTCATTGGCCCTGATGATAAAATTTAGAGAAACCGTGTAGCCGGAAGTGGCAGAGAGTGCTCCGGTCAAAACCTTCAGATAATGATCTTCCAGCCACTCTTTAATAAATGAGTTAGGAACGGATAAAAAAACGGAGGGACCGTCATTGTGGCTGTAATGAACCGGTTTTATCCAGGCATCAAAATCGGCTTCCGACATTATTTTTTCTATATTTTCAGTTGCTTGTTGCCATGAATCTAACATCGGTAAAAATCACAATCATAGTACGTATTGGTTGATCAACATCAAATTCGGCATGTAACTGGTACAAGAGTAAGGGTATTTCTTATACATTTAACAAATATTCAAAATAGTTATCAACACTGTTGTCAACATCTGTGGAAAACTATTTAAATAAACAAAACAGTAAGTTAACGTAGGTTTTGGCTATAATTTGGCCTATTGAAGGAGCTGGAGAATAACAGAACCGACCATCCTTTTCAAGGCAAATCAATTGTAAGGGTGCCATGGGTGGATATAATATAAAACTTGACACAACCGGGGAGTTGTGTTTAATAACCCATTTCCTGAAAATAATTTTGTAGAGGTAAATACACATGAAAAGAACGTATCAGCCAAGCAATACTTCACGCAAACGTACCCACGGTTTTTTGGTAAGGATGGCCACAAAGAATGGTCGACTGGTCATTAAGCGCAGAAGAGCAAAAGGGCGTAAAGTCCTGTCCGTTAAAATCGCAGCTAAATAATTCAAAGTTTATGTGTGATTGTTGACACCGCAGCCACATTTCCAAAAACTTCACGCTTGCGGAAGCGAGCTGAATATCTTCAGCTTTCTTCCGCAGAGCATAAAACAGCTGTGCGCGGTTTTCTTGTCGTGTGGAGTGACAACAATCTTCAATCGGCTCGATTAGGCATCACAGCAAGCAAGAAAATCGGATGCGCAGTTGTTCGTAACCGGGTTAAACGATATCTGCGGGAGTTCTTCAGGCATAATCGCTTTGGGATGGCAGCCGTGGATGTTAATGTTATCGCCCGACGCGAATCGGCACAAATGACGTATCCCGATATTGTGCGGGAACTCAATAAAGCCTTCCGGTTTATAGGCATATCCTCATGTTCAAGAGCTGTTTGCTCCTTGTAATCAGGTTTTATCAGAAGATGATTTCGCCTCTTCTCCCACAGACCTGTCGCTTTTATCCCTCCTGTTCCGAGTATTCCCGCGAGTCCTTAATTCGGCATGGTGTTGCCAGGGGTATGTTGCTTACCGTTGTCAGAATATGTAAGTGTCATCCGTTTCATCCGGGCGGCCACGATCCGGTACCCTAACACAAAGTATAGTATTCAGGAGCCTCGATGGAAAAGCGCGCTTTTATAGCTGTAGGTCTTTCAATTGCTGTTTTTTATCTGTTCTCCATGCTGTTTGGTCCGGATAAACAAAAGGTCGAGCCTTCTGCACCTCAGAGTGCATCTTCTGTGGCGGACAATCCGTCTACCAAAACTCAACAACTATCGGTACCGCTAAATTCTACGCCGGTTACAGGCCAACCGCTCCAGGCAAACGCCCCTCAGAAGGATATCAGCGTAGAAACCGACCTCTATACGGCGGTTTTTTCTTCTCGAGGAGCAAGCCTCAAGAGCATGACGCTTAAAAACTACCGTGAAGAAAACACCCCTTCTGCAAAAAACGTCACCCTTGGAAACGACGCAGACCCGAATCTTTTGTCCTTTTCAACGAGAGCTACCGGCCTGAATCTTCCCGACAACACAGCGTTCACCCCTGATGGCGACGGGCTAAAAATTGAAAAAAACGGGTCCAAACAGCTTACCTTCAACTATATTTCCGGGCAGGGGTACACGGTACGTAAAGTCTATACCTTCTCTCCCGGACAGTATGGCATCAAACTGGAAACCCAGCTCTTCAACAACTCAGCGGCACCTTTAGTCGGTACGATTCAGCAGGTAATGACCTACCCGGCAGAACCGAAAGTAAAGGATAACCGTTATGACACGGCCGGAGCATATCTTTTTTCTGACGACAGTCTCCATACGGATAAAATTAAAGACGTTTCCAGCGCATCAAAGCGCTATGACAAGTCGGTTCAGTGGTTCGGATTTGCCGACAAGTATTTTCTGAATGCGATCATTTCCGAAAACAACAGTATTGCCTCTGTGGAGCTGAAAAAGAACAGTGCCGGTTTCTTTGAATCAATTGTTTCTTCCCCACAGTTTACAGTTAATCCTGGGCAGTCAATTACAGTAGCAAACCGTCTTTTTGTCGGCCCGAAGGACATCGATATACTTAAAGCGCAGGGTAATTCGCTGGTGCAATCTCTCGACCTGGGATGGTTTACCGTTATCGCTAAGCCGCTGCTCTATTCGCTGAAATTCTTTTATGGATATGTCGGCAACTACGGTATAGCTATCATAATTATTACGATTATTCTTAAGGCGCTATTTTTTCCGCTGACCCACAAGAGTTACAAGTCAATGAAGGGCATGCAGAAAATACAGCCTGAAATGACTAAACTCCGTGAAAAATATAAAGATGACAAAGACAGCATGAACAAGGCTGTCATGGAGTTGTATCGCGAGCATAAGGTTAACCCGATGGGGGGGTGCCTGCCGATGGTCGTGCAGATACCGGTATTCTTTGCGCTATACAAATCGCTGATGTTTTCCATTGAGCTCCGTCACGCCCCCTTCTTTCTCTGGGTAACCGATCTTGCTGATAAAGATCCCTATTACGTTACACCGGTTATTATGGGCATCACGATGTTCGTCCAGCAGAAAATGACCCCGTCAAACATGGAGCCGCTGCAGCAGAAGATGATGCTGGCCCTGCCGGTTGTTTTCACGTTCATGTTTCTCAGCTTTCCTTCCGGACTGGTATTGTACTGGTTGGTCAATAACGTGCTGACTATCGGCCAGCAGATGTACATAAACAAACTGGTAAAAGATTAGTCTGCGGACACCGGAGTAACCTGTTATGTATATCCGTGATACGATAGCTGCTGTCAGTACCCCCCCCGGTAATGGCGGTATCGGAATAATCCGGGTAAGTGGTGAACATGCCGCTGCGGTCGGAGACACTATTTTTCAACCTGTTTATGACGGTGGCCTTGTGAGCCACCGTTTTTCTTTTGGTACGATCTATGACATGGCAACCGGCGAGAAGATTGACGAAGCTATGGCGGTGTATATGCGCGCCCCACGCTCATATACACGGGAAGATGTCCTGGAGCTGCATTGCCATGGCGGATGGCTGGTTGTCGAACGGGTATTGGCTCTCGTCCTTACGTGCGGCGTACGGTTGGCCGACCCGGGTGAATTTACACGGCGGGCGTTTCTTAACGGACGCATTGACCTTGTCCAGGCGGAAGCTGTCATGGATATCATCGCTTCAAAGAGTGAATCAGCTCTGCAGCTAGCCCAGAAGCAGCGCGAAGGTGCGCTTTCGAAACGTATCGAAGATGTCCGGGTCTGTCTGCTCCAGGGGCTCGCTTTGGTGGAGGCGTATATCGACTTTCCTGACGACAATCTCGGTGAGACCGACCTCGCCGCCATCCTTGCTTCAGTCGGCGAGGCTCAGGACGTTATAGCCGTCTTGCTCTCCACTTTTGAAGAGGGGAGGGTCATGCGGGACGGGGTGTCGGTCCTGATCATCGGCAAACCGAACGCCGGCAAGTCAAGTCTGCTTAATCGGCTTCTCAATGAGAACCGGGCGATTGTAACCCATATCCCCGGTACAACCCGCGACATTATAGAGGAAACGGTAAACTTCGACGGGTTGTCAGTTCGGCTGCTCGATACGGCCGGCATTCGTCATACCGATGATTTCGTGGAGCAGGAGGGTATCAGCAGGGCTCTTGAGAAGATCCCTCAGGCGGATCTCGTCCTCGCTGTTTTCGACGCTTCCCGGGAATTCAGCCAGGAAGATCAGCTGATACTGGATGCGCTGTCCGGTAGCAGGACGATTGCGGTGTTGAACAAGACAGATCTTCACCAGCGGTTTGCCCTCCCCGATGAAGAACGTTTCGCGGCCATCGTCAGGATTATCGCGCTTTCTGGAGATGGGATCGATCTGCTCAAGCAAACGGTCTGCAAGCAGTT
>Ga0123338_10004773_pt1 | contig 11766 bp, 9 predicted proteins | sample grotaG_FD_89793 | JGI IMG/M metagenome (GOLD analysis project Ga0123338, IMG submission 89793) | Glacier valley bacterial and archeal communities from Borup Fiord, Nunavut, Canada, to study Microbial Dark Matter (Phase II) -... | ecosystem: Environmental > Aquatic > Freshwater > Ice > Glacier ... | reverse complement strand
GGCAAGCCCTCCTGTCGCTTGCCTCGCGAGAAGGCTCTGGCCAGTGGGATCCGTTCGCCAGGGCTCGCTTTGATCCCGGCTCGGGAGCGTTGCCGCTCAGTCGGGCAGGCCCTCCTGTCGCTTGCCTCGCGAGAAGGCTCTGGCCACACGATTGCAGACCACGTCGGCCGAGCGAGATTCAGTCGCCGCCGGGAGTTGGGTCGTCGGCGATGACGGCAGGCTCTGGTTCTGGGGGGACCACGGCCGGAGTACCTTCTGACACTCCGACGACCTCGAACTGCGGAATCACGACCTCAGCCACGACGGCGGCGTCGACGGCCGGGGCCGGCGCAGGCGCGACTGCATCCGTTGCAGGGGGCTTTGCGGCGGCGGGTGCGGCCTTCTTCTTCGGTTCCGGAACGCCGATGGAGGGGGCGCGGTCGGCGGCGAGCGGCCAGCGACGTCTGCTGACGATCGACAGCAGACGCAGCAACTTCATCGCCTTCTCGTCCTCCATCGCCGGACGGGCGATGATCGTGCCGTCGGCGATCATCCGGTCGACGACCTCTTTACCGAGGTCGGTGCGCACCACGGTCAACGTCCAGTCGTTGTCCTCACCGATCCCGCCCGTGGAAACATCGGCGTGTTCAGCAGCAAAGTCAGGGCACGACTTGCAGCCCTCACGCGTCCACTGGTGGCATTCCTTCAAGTCGATCTCGTGATACGAACCGTCTCGCATCCAGATCTGGAAGACGCCCTTGATGTTCATCTTGACCATGTCGCGCTTGTGTAGGCCGTACTTGGCCTCGAACAGCTCCTCGAAGATGGCCTCGTCGAACGTCTTCGAGCACAACAGGCCGATGTTGAACTGGAACGGCTTGGACACCTTGCCGGCCTTGCGCGCCCACATCACCGGCGGCGACGACGTCTGACAACCCATCCCGACCAGCGCCAGGCGCTTCAGACCGGCTTCGAGCGCCTCAGGAAGCGCGAGTGTGTTCGCCGAATAGGTGTAGCGGGAACCTGCTGATGCAAGTACCTCTTCACGGTTGCGGGCAACACCGGGCTTGGCCTTCCACGACAGCCCGCCATCGGCGTCCGGCGGCTCCATGAACGACGTCAGCGCGGCGTCGATGTAGTCGTGATCCAACAGCCACAGCAGCATTGCCCCGACGAAGCCGCCGTCCTGGCCCATTTTGTGGACCGTCTCGTCGCTCGCACGTGTCAGCCACAGGTCCTGATAAACGCCGTACATCTCCTCGGGCTTGCGGACACGACCGAACAGGTGCTCGTCAGCTTCCGGCTCCCAGATGCGAAAACGCGGACAGGCGCGGGTGCACGTGGTGCATCCCTTCTCGCCATGGATGCAGTTGTCGGCCCCGAGTTCCTCTTCGAGATGGAACGGCTTGTAGCCGCCCTCGCCGTGGTTGTAGCCGATGACTTCGTGCGGGCAAGTGATCACACAGCCGGCGCAACCAGTGCACAGGCTGGCGTCGATGACCTCTGCCTTCAACTCTTTCCACTGCGCCGTCCAGCGTTCTGGCTTGGATGGCGGGGCAGCGGCTGGCGTGTCGGTCCCTGCGGCAATCACCGTGTCGGTCAACGTCATTTCCCCAATGTAGGTGGTCTGCGGCGTTCCACACGCCCTGGTCGTCGTGCTGCTCGAGGCGAGCAGCTCATCGCCGATCGTTGGTCACCGGCGGTTGGAATTCAGACGGTTTGGAGCGACCACCACGATTCGTGAGCGGGATCGAATTCGCCGACAACGAGATTCTGGTCGAGGATCCATCCTCGCCCACGAACTGTCCTGATCGAGTCCGGTCCGAGGACACGTCGGATCCCGACGAGGAGTCCGTCGCACCGGCGTTCGCTGAGGCCGTGGAGCCCAGAGAGTCTGGTGAGCTCCGAGCGGCTGAGGACCCGATTGCGGTTGGTCGTCAAGACGTTCAGGACCGCCAGTTCGCGATTGTCGAGCGCTGCCGCCGCTGCGTGTCCATTGACGCTGTCGTGCAGTGAAGGGATCTCGGTGAGCATGCAACGGTGAACATAGGTCACCTACATTTCTCGGACATACGACCCATGTAAACGACATGTGAACTGATGCTGTGAACTGATGCTGTGAACTGGCGGGACGCGAAAGAGGGATCCCGGAGCACGCTCTCCAGGATCCGTCGTTCTTTCGTGACGGGTGATGAAGTCCGCCGAACCGGTCTCAATGGGCCTCAATGAGGCCTAAATGGCGTCGGTACCGGTCTCTCCGGTGCGGACCCGGAGCAGTCGGTCGACACCGACGCTCCAGACCTTGCCGTCTCCGATCTTGCCGGTCTTGGCAGCCTCCGAGACAACGCTGACGATCTTGTCGACGTCGGTGTCCGGAACGATGACCTCCACCTTGAGCTTCGGAACGAAGTCGATGGTGTATTCCGAGCCACGGAAGTTCTCGGTCTTGCCGCGTTGGCGGCCGAAACCTCGAACTTCGGTGATCGTCATGCCTTCGACTCCATTGGCCAACAAGGCCTCCTTGACCTCCTCGAGCTTGTGCGGCTTGATGATGGCAACAATCATTGCGAGCGACATTGCTGTCCCCTTTCTGTCGTCTCGGACCGGCTCAGGTGAGACCCTTGCCCATGTAAGCAGCTTCCGGATGGTACGCAGGCGAGCCGTGCTCGTGGATGTCGATGCCTTCGAGTTCGCCCTCTTCGCTGATACGGAGCATCTTGAAGTAGGCGATGACCTTCATGATGGCGAAGGCGCTGGCAAAGGCTCCGACGGCGATGATCACGTTGCCGCCGACCTGGGCGATGAAGAATTTCACGCTGCCCGTCTTGGTGCCTGGCATCAACAGTCCGACGGCTGTGCCGTACTTTCCTGTGGCGAACAACCCGAGACTCCACGTTCCCCAGATGCCGGCGAAGCCATGGACGGCGACGGCACCGATCGGATCGTCGATCCGCAACCATTCGATCAGGTCCACACCGAACACCACTACGATTCCGGCGACGAGGCCGATGATGATCGCGCCGGTCGCATTGACCCAGTAGCAGGGGCAGGTGATGGCGACGAGACCACCGAGGAAGCCGTTGATGCTGATACCGAGGTCCCACTTCTTGATGCGGAAGTAGACGAACGCAAACGCCGAACCGCCGGCAGCCGCCGCCGCCAGCGTCGTGTTGGCGGCGACGCGACCGATACCGGCAGCATCCATCGCCGACAGCGTCGAACCCGGGTTGAAGCCGTACCAACCGAACCACAGGATGACGCCACCGATCGACGCAGCGAGCAGGTCGTGGCCAGGCGGCAGCCCGCCACCGTCACGCTTGAACTTGCGTCCGAGTCTCGGCCCGAGTGCAATACCGCCGGCGAGGGCGATGAAGCCACCCATCGTATGGACCACGGTCGAACCGGCGAAGTCGTGCAGCACGAACCAACTCGTGACAGTTCCGCCCGGCTTGGCGACGGTGGAGATCAATCCACCGGGACCCCATACCCAGTGTCCGAGGATCGGGTAGATCAGGCCGCTGACGCAGAACGAGTAGATCAAGTCGCCGACGAAACCGGTACGACCGACCATTGCCCCCGAGGTGATTGTCGAGCAGGTGTCGGCGAAGGCGAACTGGAACAGGAAAAAGGCCATGAAGGCGACGCCGGTTGCGCCGGTCAGGGTGTAGGTCGCCGGAGCTCCGTTGAGGAAGAAGAAGCTGTGGCCGATCCATGCGTTTCCGACGCCGAACATGAAGGCGAACCCGAACGCCCAGAACAGGATGGCGCATAGGCAGGTGTCGACGATGCACTCGACGAGGATGTTGACGACCTCACGGGTGCGGGCGAAACCGGCTTCGAGCATCATGAACCCTGCCTGCATGAAGAACACGAGGAATGCGGTGACGAGCACCCATGCCGTGTTCGACGCACTGACGAGGTTGGCGTTGCATTCGGCCTGCGTCGCAGCGACAGCACCGGTGTTCGGGTACGGCACAGCGGAGCACCCGAGGGTGTCCTGCGACTTCACGCCGCTGGCATGCGCTGCCTGTCCGATGATCCATGGGCCGATCGTCTTGACAAGGAAGAAGAAGGCGGCGACGCCGACCAGTTTCCCGACGAAGAAGGCGATGAAGAACTTCTGGCGGTCCTTGTCCTTGAGCCGCTGCATGAGTGGTTGCTTCGGGGGTTTCGGAGCGCGGACCGTGCGGGGCGGCCTGAACTCGTCTCCTCCGGAGCGTAGGGTCAATATGTTCACGTAGCGGATTCCTCCTCGGTAGTGCAGCAGGCCAAGCGTGTGATCTGCCGTGATGCGTGCAGGCGGAAACCTAAAAAGAGGGGATTTCCCAGCTATCGCAGCCGTGTTAACAGCAGATGTACGCCCTGCGCGATCGCCGACGGCGGGACACGATCGAGTGCCGTCTCCGAGCACTCCTCGATGCCGACATGCCCGCCCGACTTGCCGGGACTTGACCCGCCGGTCAATACTTGTGACATGGACTTGGCGTACTCGACCGAAGCAGAAGCATTCCGCGCGACGATCCGCTCGTGGCTCGTCGAAAACCTTCCGGATGGTTGGTTCGAGCAAGGCTTCGAAATGGACGGCGAACAACGCAAACAGTTCAACGAGGACTGGCCGAAGCGGCTGTTGGACGGTGGTTGGATCTGCGCGACCTGGCCGACCGAATACGGCGGCAAGGGATTGTCGACGATCCAGGGGGTCGTGCTGGCGGAGGAATTTGCCGTCGCCAAGGCACCGATGCGCGCCGACTTCTTCGGCGACACGCTCGTCGGGCCGACGATTCTGCAGTGGGGGACCGAGGAGCAGAAGCAGGAATTCCTCCCGAAGATCCTTACGGGTCAGATGCGTTGGTGCCAGGGCTTCAGCGAACCGAACTCCGGCTCCGATCTCGCCAGCCTGAAGACGACGGCGATGCTCGACGGCGAGGAATGGGTGATCAACGGACAGAAGGTGTGGACGACCGGTGGCCACCACGCCGACTACTGCTTCTTGCTGACGCGCACCGATCCGGACGCGCCGAAACACAAGGGCATCTCCTATCTGCTGGTGCCGATGCGTCAGCCAGGGGTCGAAGTTCGCGGCATCACCCAACCTGACGGCACCGCCGAGTTCTGCGAGGTCTTCTTCGACAATGCCCGCTGCCCGAAGGACAATGTCGTTGGTGGCCTCAACAACGGCTGGATCGTCGCCAACACGACGCTCGGCTTCGAGCGCGGCCAGAGCGCGACGACCGGCTATCGCCGGTTCCAAGAGGAATTCAAGCTCATGGTGCAGCAGGCCACCGACAACGGTCTGATCGCCGACCCGATCATCCGTCAGCGCCTCGCCGAGTACTACTCGAAGATCCTCATCCTGCGGGTCCACGGCCTGCGTAGCCTGTCGGCCACACTGAACGCCAAGAAGGACCAGAGCGTCGTCGCCCTCGGGGCGATGAACAAGATGTACTGGTCGGAGATGCATCAGCAGGCGACCAAACTGGCGCTCGACATCTTCGGCGCCGACTCGATGCTCATCGACAGCGGCCCATCGACGGGTTCGTGGCCAGGTGCGCTTCGAGACAAACGCCGCCCCGGCTACCCCGTCAGTCCGATGATGTCGTCATTCTTTTTCTCACGCTCCGAGACGATCTGGGGCGGCACCAGCCAGATCCAGCGGAACATCGTCGGCGAGCGCATCCTCGGACTGCCGAAAGAACCTCGATAGCTCGGACGGGACGAGTTCACGATCGGTTCGACCGTCATCGAGCATTGACCGTTGCGCTGCTCAGCAGCGCAACGGTTACAGTGCTCCTGCACGTCATCATCGCCTCACCTCTGTGCTCGAACTCGTGTCAGGAGACGGTTCATCGACACCGTTCACAAATGCGTCACAATCTGAACATGCGACGGCAACACGGTCCCACGAGCCTCTGCGAGTATGACGATGGCTGATCTCCGCACCAACGCAACCGCATGGGACGAATTGCTCGACGCCGATGGTGAGGCCCGTCCAGCTGCTCTCGAACTGGTCGCCAAGCTGCGCAGTATGGGCGTGTCAGAACTTCAGCAGCGTCAAGATCTCGCCGAGTTGGACATCCTCACGATGGGGATCACCTTCACCGTCTACTCGGATGGCCGCGGCATCGATCGCGCCTGGCCGTTCGACGTCATTCCACGGGTGATTGCTGCTCGTGAGTGGCGAAAAGTCGAAGCGGGGCTGGTGCAGCGGTTGAAGGCGCTCAACGCCTTCATCGACGACCTGTACAACGACCAGCGGGTGATCCTTGACGGTGTCTTCCCAGCCGAGTTGCTCGAGGAGTCCGTGAATTACCGGCAAGAATGCCGTGGTGTGAAGCCGAAGTTCGGGGCATGGGCACACATCTGCGGTTCTGATCTCGTCCGTGACGCCGATGGCCAGTTCTACGTACTCGAGGACAACCTGCGCGTCCCTTCGGGCGTCAGCTACGTGCTGGAGAACCGCGGGATCTCCAAGCGGGCGTTTGCCGACGTCTTCGCGACTCAGGACATCCTTCCCGTCGACGCCTACACCGACGAACTGAACAAATTGCTCGTCTCGCTCGCTCCTGATGGCATCGAATATCCGACTGTTGCGGTGCTGACGCCCGGCGTGTTCAATTCGGCATACTTCGAACATGCCTTCCTCGCCCAGCGGATGGGTGCCGTGCTGGTCGAGGGACGCGACCTCGTCGTACAGTCGGACGACTGTGTCTACATGCGCACCATCGGCGGCCTCGAACGGGTGCACGTGATCTATCGCCGTATCGACGACGTGTTCTGCGATCCCGAGGTCTTCCGCGAGGATTCGACCCTCGGCGTGCGGGGTTTGATGCGTGCGTGGAAGGCCGGGAACGTGGCCATCGCCAACGCGCCGGGATCGGGTGTCGCCGACGACAAAGTCGTGTACGCCTGGGTTCCCGATCTGATCCGCTACTACCTCGACGAGGAACCGTTGATCCCCAATGTGCCGACGTACCGGTGCATGTACGAGGACGAGCGGAACTACGTCATCGACCACATCGAGGAACTGGTCATCAAGCCGGCCAACGAGAGTGGCGGCTACGGGATCCTCATCGGCAACCGTGCCTCTCGCCAGGAACTCGATGCTGCAGTTGCGGCGATCGAGGCCGATCCCCGCAACTGGGTCGCGCAGCCGATCCTCAGCCTGTCGACGGCACCGACGTTGTGCGATGGGGTCATCGAGGCGCGACATCTCGACCTGCGCCCATTCATCCTCACCGGCAGCACCAGCTATGTCACTGCCGGCGGTCTGACGCGGGTCGCGCTGACCAAGGGGTCGCTGATCGTCAACTCCAGTCAGGGTGGCGGCAGCAAGGACACCTGGGTCGTCGAGACGAATTGATGCTGCTCTCTCGTGTCGCCGACAACCTGTATTGGGGTGCTCGCTATCTCGAACGGGCCGAGAACACGTCCAGAATCGTCCGTTCCTATACCGATGTGATCGTCGATCTCCCTCGATCGATCACCTCCTCATGGGAGCCGCTGCTCGCCGTCGTCGGCAGTTCGGAGACGTTCCGCGAGATGTACGGGGCCGGTGATGAACGGTCGATCGTCCATTTTCTCGTCGCCGAACTGGCGAATGCCGGCAGCGTTGCGTCAAGTGTCGAAAACGCCCGCGAGTGCCTGAGGACCTGCCGAGACGTGTTCCCGCGCGAAGGATGGCTCGCTGCCAACGATCTCTACCTGTATGCCGCTTCGCACCGCGACGAAGGCGTCGCCCGTCGCGGTAGGGCCCGATTCCTCGCACGGATCGTCGGCGACAGCCGGCATCTCGACGGGATTCTGACGTCGTCGATGTCGCGTGACGAGGCCTACGAATTCTTCAGGATCGGCCAGATGCTCGAGCGCGCCGAAATGACCACGCGGGTACTCGGGGTGCGCGCGTCCGCACTCCTCGAAAGCGCGTCGGCATACGCCTCCCCCGTGCGGGCGACGGCCGCGTCGGCAGCGGCGAGCTCCTCCAAGGTGTCCCTCGAGGATCACGACGAAGTCCAGTGGATGGGCGTGCTGCGCTCATTGTCGGCACTGCAGATGTACCAACGCTCGACGCGTGCGGCGATCGACGCGAACGGTGTCGTGAGGTTCCTGCTCCACGACGCATCGTTCCCCCGTTCGGCCACGTACTGCCTGCAGCGCGTACAACGCGGACTCGAACGGTTGCCGCGGGGCGCTGACACCAAGGAAGTCATCGCCGACGCCCTCGATGTACTCGACAGCGTCGATCCCGACGCTTCCGACGGGTTCAGTCTCGACGCCGAAATGGACCGCCTCCAGGTCACCCTCGCCGAACTGCACAATGGGATCGCCAACGCCTACTTCCACACCGCTGCCGGCTGATCGACCCGTCTCCGATGCCATGGTGAGCCAGACGCTGACGTATCGAGCCACGCCTGGGCGCTTCGACGAGCTCTACGACGAGGGTGGGGCGATCCGTCCGGCGTGGAAGCCGGTGTTCGGTGATGTCGAACGCCAGGGCGAGCACGGCCTTGCGGAGCGACGCCGGCTGATCGGCCAGTTGCTCGCAGCAGAGGGTGCCGGTCATGCGGTGCAGGACGGTGAAACCGAGCCGAACATGTTGCCGAGCGACCCGTGGATGGTCGATCCGTTGCCCTACATGCTCGAAGCCGTTGAATGGCGCGCGCTTGCCGCTGGCGTCGACCAGCGTGTCCGCATGTTCGAGGCGATGCTCGGCGACGTCTATGGAAGCCGCAACCTCCTCCGCCGCGGCGTCGTGCCGACCGAAGTGGTCTACGGCACGCCGAGATATCGCTGGCCACTGGTCGCCGCTTCGGCCCACGGCGTCACCAGGCTCGGGATGCCGATGACCCGCGTTGCGTTATATGCGTGTGACCTTGCGCGCCTCGCTGACGGAACATGGCGCGTCGTCGCCGACTACACGGATACACCGCAGGGCATCGGTTACGCGATGATCAATCGCTCGGTCATCGCCAGGGTGCTCGGCGGCGAGCTCGCACGCAGCGGGGCGGCGACGCAGTCCGGATTCCTGGGTGCGATGCGGGCGAGCTTTTCGGCGCTCGCAGCACCGGAACGGCCGACAATGCGAACGGTGCTGGTGACGCCAGGCATCGAAGACGGCGCCTACGTCGAGCAGTCGTACCTGGCAACACTGCTCGGTTTCAACCTCGTCGAGAACTCCGACGTCGTCGTGCGCAACAACCGCGCCTGGCTGCGTACATTCGGCGGTCTCGAAGCGGCGGACACGCTGGTGCGTTGGAGTGCAGACCGTGCCGCCGATCCCGTCGCCGGCGACGCCAAGGGCAGAGGCGGCGTGCCGGGGCTTGCGCGCGCTCATCTTCACGGGTCGGTCGGTCTGGCGAATGCGCTCGGGAACGGGATTGCCGAGGAAGCGGCGCTCCGCGAGTTCCATCCGGCGATCTGCTCGGAACTGCTCGGAGAGCAACTGCAACTGCACAGCCTTGCGGCGGACGCGTCGACGGACTCGGTCAAGCTGGCGTCGACCCCGATCAGTTTTGCGTCGGGCCTGCGGACCGGCACGATCGTGCTCCGGCTTTTCGCCACCCAGGCGGAGGGCAAGGTGACGGTGATGACGAGCGGCATCGCCAGGGTGCTGCGCCCCGGTGACAGGCTGATGAAGCCGTCGGCCCTACTCGCCAAGGACGTCTGGGTCGTCGGTGATGTCGGCAGAGCGGCGATCACCACGACGAAGCGTCAACGCCTTGCGCAGGTCGATCTGCTCGCCTCGTTGCCGACGAGATCGGCAGACGCGCTGTACTGGCTCGGTCGCCATGCCGAACGAGCGGAACTGCTCGCCCGTTCGCATCGTGTCGTCGCCTCTCGTGAACCGACATTGAGGTCGTTTCCAGCTGATGCTTCCGACCTGACGGCGCATGCCTTCGTCGGGCTGCTGCGGAGGGCGCGCACCGAAATGCCTGCTGCGCCGACGGATGCCGCTGGTTCGACGGCGGATCTGATCGTCGACGAACTGGCGCGTGCTGCGACGGCGATCGACGACCGGCTGAGCAACCTGTCAGCAGAGGCCGCCACCGTACGCGAATTCATGTCGGGCACCACCGGCCGGGTGTTGATCCGACTGCGGAACTATCTGTCGGAGCGTGCAGAGACCGGCACGGTGACGGATGACGATCTCGACGAACTGCTCGTCGACCTTGCAGCAATGTCGGGCATGGCGATGGAATCCACCGTTCGCGGGCCTTCGTGGCGGTTCCTCGACCTCGGACGACGGCTCGAACGCAGCTTCGGCGTACTCGATTCGATCGAAGCAGCCGTCGTCCCTGTGGTGCCGAATGTTGCTGAGTCGATGCTCGCCGAAGCGGTGCTGGCGACGCACGACAGCCTCGTCGCCTACCGTCGCCGCTACCGCAGCGACGTCGAAATCGACGCCGTCGTCGCGCTGCTCGTCAGCGATGATTCGAACCCTCGTGCGCTGCAGTTCCAACTCGACCGGATGTCAGAGCATCTCGCCTCGTTGGGCTGGTCAGACGGCACCCAACTGATCGACAGGGTGGCGCGGGCGATCTTCGACTGGAGCGATGTGACGATCGATCGGGTCACCCGCCGGCGGGCCTCGTTGGAGCGCCTGGTTGCAGACGCCCGTGCAGCGCTGGTTGAGTTGGGGACAGGAATCCAGGTGCGGTGGTTCTCCGATCCGATCGCACCGCAACCTCTCGCCCGCCTGCAACCACTCGGGAACGATTCCTTTACCAGCGTCGTAAGGAACTGACCGCCCATGGGCACACTCGCCGGACGCCGCTATCGCGTCGTGCACAAGACCGAGTACCACTACGGCGCGACGATGTCGTCGGGACTGACGGTCGCCCACCTGCTGCTGCGCGAGACGGCGATGCAACACGTCATCAGTGCCGACATCAACGTCGATCCGCTTCCCGAGGAGCGCCACACATGGATCGATGCCTTCGGGAACCTCGCCGTGCAGTTCACTGTCGCCTCGCGCCATGACCACTTGGCGATCACCGCCGTGTCGGAAGCCGAGGTTTCCGCCGCACTGTGGCCTTCGGTCCCGGAAACGGTTGGCGAACTCGCAGCACTGACGCGCAGCATCGAGGGCGACATGGCGATCGACGTCGCCCCGTTTCTGCCGGCCTCGCCGTTCGTGCCTGCCGAGTCGATCCGTCTCGTCGGCGAAGACGACATCAGCGGTGCGCTTGCCGGTGACCGCCCGGCAGCTGAGGCGATCGTCGATCTCTGCGGTCGCATCTTCTACGGTTTCCGTTTCGATTCGGCGTTCTCCGACATTTCCACCCCGCTCGAACGTGTCATCGACGAACGACGCGGCGTGTGCCAGGACTTCGCCCATCTGGCGATCGCTGCGCTGCGTAGTGCAGGGTTGGCGGCGCGATACGTGAGCGGCTACCTCGAAACGATGCCACCCCCCGGGATGGTGAAACTCGTCGGCGTCGACGCCTCGCATGCCTGGTGTTCGGTGTGGCTCGGACCAGGATTCGGTTGGTGGGATTTCGATCCGACGAACAACCAGATGCCGCCCCGCAGCCACGTGACGACCGCGTGGGGCCGGGACTACGGCGATGTCGCGCCGGTCCGAGGTGTCGTTCTCGGCCCGCAGATCGAACAGAAGATGCACGTCGCCGTCGACGTCACCCGCCTCTCCTGATCTGATTTCCTCGCTCGGGATATTCCGGCGCCGGGGCGCCTTTGATCCCGGCTCGGGAGCGTTGCCACTTCGTCGGGCAAGCCCTCCTCGTTCCCGATCTGACGGCTGCTCGTTCGGCGCTGGGGCGCCTTTGATCC
>Ga0123338_10004771_pt1 | contig 11769 bp, 10 predicted proteins | sample grotaG_FD_89793 | JGI IMG/M metagenome (GOLD analysis project Ga0123338, IMG submission 89793) | Glacier valley bacterial and archeal communities from Borup Fiord, Nunavut, Canada, to study Microbial Dark Matter (Phase II) -... | ecosystem: Environmental > Aquatic > Freshwater > Ice > Glacier ... | reverse complement strand
CATCATGATCCAGTCTAACCCGGTGAAAGGCAGCGCCCAGCCCAACCGTATTGCCGGTCGAACAGTTCCATTAATTTTGATTCGGAAGGATTCGGGCATTTGTAAATGAATTTCGACAAGATTATTAATGCCGGTTTTACCTTTTTCGGCCAACTTTGGTTCGAAATTTAACCAATAAAAACCGATTTCAAGGTTGCATATCGATGATCCTATTGTCAGGAATATTGAAAATAGTTCATCATTCAGCCGATTATAATGTTCATCGTCATTACAATAGTTGCGCAGGGCTGTTCTTACTTTTGGCGCTGAGGCAAAATCATTATCATGTATAATATGGTACATTGAAAATACAGTAAGACCTACTGTCAAATAATCGTTGAGTGATACTTTGATGCCGTATTTGGACAGATCAAACGTGAAATTTTTAAGCCAATTTGATATCACTTGTTTTTGAGACTTCAATGCTATATTAGGTACCATATTGTCAGTTGCCGAGACGAATGATAGCGAATGGAAACGAAGTCTATAGATTCGTTCTATAATTTTGGGTGGAAGAAGGGCGTAAATATCTTCACCGCAGCAACTATTAACGAATGATTTTATTTTGCGCAGGAATTCGTTTTTAGAATGCGCATTTGCGATTGCCTGAAGTTGATGCCCGCTTGGTTTTTTCTTTCGTTGTGCCATGGTCTATTTATTTAGGTAGATAAGTAGTCCGCTTATTGATCATGACTCAGGTAAATGAGTTTTCATTAAATACGAGAAAAAGAATTTAAGGTTTTGGTTTTAAATATATTATTTGAAGTGTAATCCAAAATATTCAGATTACAGGATTTTTTTCGAAATGCTTATGTCTGCAATTCTTTTAGCTGATTTCAATTTTTCGGAAAGTTGTCTGCGAAAAATAATTGGGCAGTTTTTCGTCTGTGTTAATTGCAATTCCACCAAGGATATGCACGGGAAATTTAGTTAACAGGGTCGGGTGGTGCTGTATAAGTGCAAGTATTTCCTTTTTCAATTTCGTAATAGATTAACTGAGTCGTTTTCACAATTGGCAATTCCAATTACCGCATTGTGGGCCACTTCTGACATCGTCACATATTCGTCAAAGTATTGATTCAGTATTTTTTGCATGGAATGCGAAATAGTAAAATATTGAATGATAGATTTCAGAAATTTTGTTTTTATTTCTCTGATTGTTTTAGAAAATAGAAATGGACTAAAAAGCTTACAGCAATGCAAAATGTCAATATATCGTCAAAAATTCAAAAAGCCCTGTTGTCAGGGCCTTTTAAACTTTCAATTGTAACATGGTTATTCTTTAAAGCGGAATATTCCCATGTTTTTTTAACGGATTTGTCTTGTGCTTGTTCTGTGTCATTTCGAGAGCCTGTATCAGTTTAAACCTTGTTTGTGCAGGATAAATAATCTCGTCGATATAACCCAGTTCGGCTGCTTTGTATGGATTAGCAAACTTTTCGCGGTAATCATCAATTTTCTCCTGAAGTTCCTCCGTATTCATTTTCCCGCGATGAATAATCTTAACTGCTCCTTCGGCACCCATCACTGCAATCTCAGCCGACGGGTAAGCGAAATTAATATCTGCTCCGATATGCTTGCTGCTCATTACATCATATGCTCCGCCATATGCTTTTCGTGTGATCAGTGTAATTTTAGGTACGGTGGCTTCTGCATAAGCATAAAGCAATTTGGCACCATGCCGGATGATTCCGCCGAATTCCTGAACCGTTCCCGGAAGGAAACCAGGTACATCAACCATCGTTACAATTGGTATATTGAATGCATCGCAGAAGCGGACGAATCGCGCACCCTTCACGGATGAATTGATATCGAGAACGCCGGCAAGACTGGCTGGCTGATTCGCAACAATACCGACACTCCGGCCTGCAAATCGGGCAAATCCGATGATTATATTAGGTGCAAATGCTGGTTGTAACTCGAAAAAATTCTTGTCATCGGCTACGCTCGTGATCAGCTCTTTCATATCGTAAGGCTTATTCGGATCTTCAGGAATCAACGTATTCAGATTTTTATCTTCCCGATTAATATCGTCCTTGCATTCAAGAATATGAGGATCTTCGAGGTTGTTGGAAGGGAGATACCCGATCAGTTCGCGAATCATCAGTAAGGCATGGTCTTCATTATCAGCAGTCAGATGCGCTACTCCACTTTTTACATGGTGTGTCGTAGCTCCGCCAAGTTCTTCCATGGTCACCTCTTCGTGCGTCACCGCTTTTACCACATCGGGTCCAGTCACAAACATATAGCTTGTATCTTTCACCATCACAATAAAGTCAGTAATAGCAGGTGAATAGACTGCACCTCCGGCACATGGCCCAAGAATTGCTGAAATCTGGGGAATTACCCCTGAACTCATCACATTGCGGTAAAATATATCGGCGTAACCGGCCAGACTTTCGATCCCTTCCTGAATCCGGGCTCCACCCGAATCGTTCAGCCCAATCAGGGGAGCTCCCATTTTCATGGCAAGATCCATAATCTTCACAATCTTATCGGCATTCGCACGGCTCATTGTACCGCCAAAGACGGTAAAATCCTGTGCAAAAGTATAAACAAGGCGGCCGTCGATCTTTCCATATCCGGTTACTACACCATCTCCTGAGAATCTGTTTTTTTCCATTCCGAAATCATGGGAACGATGAATCACAAACTTGTCGAGTTCAACAAAAGTTCCTGGATCGATTAATATATCAATTCTTTCGCGGGCTGTTTTTCTTCCGGCAGCATGTTGACGATCAATGCGATCCAGTCCACCTCCTGCTTCAGCTTCCATGATTCGCTCCTCAAGTCTTTCGTATTTATCTTGTTGTGATGACATATTTTCTAATTAATTTACTTTTCTAATCTTCTTACTTTTCCTTTATGTCATCAATAACCACTAAAAGCTGGTCATTATCGACTGTTTCGCCTTCTTTTACAGGCACTTCTTTCACGATTCCACGCTGACCGGCTTTAAATTCGCTTTCCATCTTCATGGCTGAAAGCACAATCAGCGGTTGTCCGGCTTCAACAATATCTCCGGGTTTCACAAATACTTTAACCACTTTTCCGGGCATTGGCGACCGGATCGTATTGTCGTTGAGAATTTGTTTTGACTGCATTCTGCTTTGGCGATAGCGTGATTCATTGTCTACCACTTCAACATCAAACTTGAAATACAGTGTGTTGACATTGAAATGCTTAGGCACTTTGTTTTCAATAACTTCAATATTGAAGGATCTTCCTTCATATAAGACTGAAAACTCCTGATTACTCACCTTGACAATATCAACTGTATACTCCACATCGTCGACGGCAAGCGTGAGGATATTTCCCTCGCGTTTCAACTCTTTGACGATTGCATTACGTTTATTGACTTTTAATTCGAGTTCCATTTGAAAAATTTATCTGCAATTAATGTGGAATTAAATTCGCGATGTAAATTTCCGAAGCTGCCGTTTCCAGTTCGTCTCCTTTTTTTCCGATGGGGCAGCATTCGTTTTTTTGCTATCTTCGAGACGGGAGATGTATTGGGCAAATGTCGCAATCATTGCCATATCCTCGCATTTACGGTCGCAGATGCCATCCGCAAGCAGAAAAGCACTGTTTTTCTCAATAAAATGGGTGTTGTATTCTCCCTTTCTGAAATCGGGTGTATCCATAATCCTTTCGAGAAACCGGATTGTTGTTTTAATCCCTGTGATTTTGTATTCGTAGAGGGCACGTCTCATTCTCTCAATTGCGTCTTCACGGGTTCTTCCCCATACAATCAGTTTACTGATTAACGAGTCGTAATAAATAGGAATTGTATATCCTTCATATACATACCCATCGCACCTCACTCCAAAACCGAAAGGCTCGGTTATATGGGTAATGGTTCCGGGATTTGGCATAAAATTGTTGTCTGTATCTTCGGCATATATCCGGCACTCGATGGCATGTCCGCTTTGTTTCAGGTCCTCCTGACGGAACGGAAGTTCAAATCCTTCAGCGATCCTGATCTGTTCTTTCACCAGATCGACGCCAACAACACGCTCGGTAATCGGATGTTCGACCTGTAAACGTGTATTCATTTCAAGGAAATAGAAATTCAATTTATCGTCCACAATGAATTCTATTGTACCGGCTCCTTCGTATTGACAAGCATTTGCAGCTGCAACCGCATAGGCACCCATTTGTTCTCTAATCTCGGGAGTCATGATCGGTGAAGGTGTTTCCTCAACCACTTTCTGATGGCGTCGTTGAACGGAGCATTCGCGTTCGAAAAGATGGACAGTATTTCCGTACTTATCCGATAGTATTTGAAATTCAATATGATGAGGTGAGTCGATGTACTTTTCTATGTATAAAGCATCATCTCCAAAAGATGTTTTTGCCTCCGAGCGTGCAGCACGAAGCGAACTCGAAATCTGTGATTCTTTTTTAACAAGGCGCATTCCTTTGCCACCGCCACCTGAGGATGCCTTGATCATCACAGGAAGTCCGATTTCGCGTATATATTTTACCGCTTCTGCCTCACTTGTCACTTTTTCTGTTGTACCGGGAACTACAGGGACACCTGCTGCAATCATCTTTTTGCGTGCACTGATTTTATCGCCCATCATCTCAATTGATTCGGGTGATGGTCCTATAAACCGCAATCCCTCTTCACGACACCTGCGCGCGAATCTGGAATTCTCCGACAGAAATCCATATCCAGGATGGATCGCGTCTGCGCCTGATGATTTGGCTGTTGCAATAATTTTATCCATGTTGAGGTAACTCTCGGATGAGGGGGCTTTCCCTATGTTGTAAGCCTCATTGGCATACCTCACATGCATTGCAGTACGGTCAGCATCACTGAAAACTGCCACGGTTTCGATACCCATCTCGCGACAGGAACGCATAATGCGGATAGCAATTTCTCCCCGGTTGGCGACCAGTACTTTTTTTATTGGTTTTTGTTCCATAATAATTCACATTGACTTAAATTATTCAACTCATTTAAGTGAATAGGAGAGTTAACCCTTTCTTAACAAGTTCGTTTTGAAATTGTTTTTCAATATCGGCTTTAGTTTTTCTTTCCGCCGGTTTTTTGCTTACTTGCAGTTGCAATATTAATCTTATTTATGAGACTTCTACTGATTAGCAATTCTACGATGCAGGGCGAGCCCTATCTCGACTATCCAAAACATGAGATTCAGAAATTTTTGGGCGAAAAAACGGTCACTGCCCTTTTTATCCCTTACGCTGCGGTGACATTTTCCTTTGATCAATATGAATCGAAGGTGGAGGAACGGTTTGCAGAAATTGGACATCATATTACTTCTATTCATCACTTTAGCGATCCGGTTGAGGCGGTTAAAAAAGCTGAGGCAATTATTGTTGGCGGTGGTAATACCTGGCAGCTTGTGCGGATGATGCACGACAACCGGTTGATGGATGCAATTCGGGAGAAGGTTGAACAGGGAACACCTTATATTGGCTGGAGTGCGGGGTCGAATGTCGCTTGTCCAACGCTGCAAACGACGAATGATATGCCTGTCGTCGATCCAAAAGGGTTTGATTGCATGGGATTAGTGCCATTTCAGATCAATCCCCATTACCTTGATGCAAATCCTGCAGGTCATGGCGGCGAGACACGTGAACAACGTATTGAGGAATTTCTTGAAGTCAATCCTGAAATGACTGTCGTTGGACTTCGCGAAGGAACAATCCTGAAATGCGAAAACAATTCACTAAAACTGATTGGCAGCCGAAGTGCACGGATATTCAAAAAAGGAATGCATCCGGAGGAACTGAATGCCAGCGATGATTTTAGTTTTCTGCTGAATCGATAACAACTGATTTTTTTCATCGAAAAGTAATTTGTAATGAGAAAAATAAGTACCCTATTGTTTTTAATGATTATCCTGATTGCTGGTTGCACCCCATCGAAGTTAATAACTGTCTATACCATTGGTGATTCGACGATGGCGAATAAAAAAGCGGAAGTTTATCCCGAGACAGGCTGGGGGCAAGTATTTCAAAATTATTTCGATTCGAAAGTTCGGGTGAGCAATCATGCTGTAAACGGCAGAAGCTCAAAAAGTTTTATCAACGAGGGTCGCTGGAAAATTGTTTTCGATAGCCTGAAACGGGGTGATTATGTCTTCATCCAATTCGGTCATAACGACGAAAAAACAGATAAACCTGCGGTATACACTGATCCATCCACAACCTACAGGAAGAATCTTGAAAAATACATTGAAGAAACAAGAGCAAAAGGGGCAACACCGATTCTGCTCACACCAATCGTACGACGGAAATTTGATGCGTCAGGAAAGCTCATTGATACGCATGGAAAGTACCCCGATGCAGTTCGTGAAGTAGCTGCAAATCTGAAAATTGAACTTATTGATATGCAGAAGCTGACGCATGCACTAATTAGTTCACTGGGTGATGAACCTTCCAAAAATATATATCTTTGGACAGCACCTGAACCAAAATTCCCGGAAGGAAGAAAAGACGACACGCATTTGTCTGTTGAAGGTGCTAAAACATTTGCAGGGTTGGTTGCAGATGCAGTGAAAAAAATGAAAACTCCTGTGGCACGGCATGTGAAATAGAATTCCTGTTTTGATTCAATAGTGACTGAAAAGATTCATTTGAGAAAAAATTCTATTTATTAGTTGTGCAATCGATTGTTTTAAGGCAATCTGCTTATATTTGTTTGATTTTCCTGCAGTACCGTTAGATGATGATCCTAAATTTTTTAAACAAAAACGATAAGATGATGAAGCAGAATTATTTTTCTTTAAAAGGTATTATGTTGCTGATTTTGTGTGCGGTAACAATCGATGGTTTTTCACAGAAAACGGTTGGCCTCGACAATTGGTATAACCATGAAACCAATACAAAGACCGGAAAGATCTTCCATTATACATGGGATGATACCGAAAACAGCGGTTTTTCGCAATTGGGAGACCTGTTTAAAAGCAAAGGGGCTTCATTAAAGACCATTGTGGCAAACGCTGATAAGAAAAGTCTTGCCGGTATCGATGTCTACATAATTGTTGACCCGGACACGACTACCGAAAGCCCGAAACCAAATTATATCCTGCCTAACGATACCAAAGCAATTTCGGCCTGGGTGAAAAAGGGAGGCGTACTATTAATTTTGGCAAACGACAAACCCAACTGCGAATTCACCCATCTGAACCAACTTGTAAAAGAGTTTGGGTTGCATTTTAATCCGGTGACCCTAAATCCGGTGACCAACAGAGAGTGGAATATGGCTGCCGAAACCAATCTGCCCAATCATCCGCTGTTTAAAGGGGTAAATAAAATATATATGAAGGAGGTTTCATCGATTCGTTTAAGTGGTGCCGCCAAAACGGTTCTTACAGATAACAAGCAGGTGTACATTGCTGAAACTTCGTTCGGAAAAGGGTATGTTCTGGCTGTTGGCGATCCATGGTTATACAACGAATACATCGATCATGCGATGCTTCCCGCCGACTTCGAGAATCTGAAAGCTGCCAATAACCTCACTGAACTTCTTCTTTCGAAAGTGAAGAAGTAAAACGATCTGAATAATTGCGTTTTAAAAGGATGGAATAATGAAAAGTTGTACTTACGCATCCTTTCATTATTCCATTTTTTGATTTCCTATATTGAACTGCTATTTTTGGAAAAGTATTTCTCACTTCTTTTCACTAAATCACCACCGTTTCCACCAACTAATCTCTGAAAAATGAACCTCAAAAATAATTGGATAGTACTTTTGATGACGATCATCCTCATGGTTCTATCGTCTTGTAATTTAAAGAAATCCAGTTCGGATAAAATTGACCGTGAAGCGCTGGTTCGGAGACATACCGTTAAAATTACCCGAATCGATACGCTTGGATCTCTGACCGTTGGCAATGGAAAGTTCGCCTTTACGGTGGATGCAACCGGGCTTCAAACATTTCCAGAGTACTACGAAAAAGGTATTTCGCTCGGAACACAGTCGGAATGGGGCTGGCACAGTTTTCCTGATACGGTTGGTTATCGGTTTGAAGAAACGCTGAAGAATTTCGATTTTCACGGTCGCCCAATCTCTTACGATGTTCAGGTGAAAGAGCCCGAAAGAAGTGTTGGTGCCGCAAATTATTTTCGCCAGAACCCCCACCGGTTACACCTTGGAATGATCGGACTTGAAATGAAAACAGCCGAAGGGAGATTAGTAACACCGGATGATGTAACTGATCTCCATCAGGAGCTTGACCTTTGGGAAGGAGTGATCAGAAGTAGCTTTACGGTGAATGTCGAAAAAGTGGAAGTGACTACCTGTTGTAGTCAGGAAAAGGATCAGATTTCAGTAGCGGTTTCTTCAAAGTTGTTTGCCAAAGGACTATTAAGTGTAAAGCTTCGGTTTCCATACCCATCCGGCGGTCATGTCGATTCCGGTTGCGACTGGACAAAGCCAGAGAAACACCAAACTACAATTATTGAAAAAAGTCAGGGACGTGCGCTGATAAAACATCAACTGGACAGCACAATTTATTTTACCGAAGTTGGATGGAGTGGAACGGGTTTAATAACAATGCCTTCAAAACACGTGTTTGAGATTGTCCCCGCGAAAGGGGAGGATAAACTTTCTTTCTCGACCTCCTTTTCTGAATTTGCTCCTGCAAAAACTGAATTGGCAGGTTTTAACGAAATTCAGCAAAGCAGCCGGACGGGATGGAAGAAATTCTGGGAAAGTGGTGGCGCTGTTGATTTTTCGGGAAGTACCGATCCGCGTGCCAAAGAACTTGAAAGGAGGGTTGTTTTGTCCCAATATCTTACAAAAGTTCAATGTGCTGGGAGTTTTCCTCCGCAGGAAACAGGGTTGACTTTCAATAGTTGGTACGGCAAACCACACCTCGAAATGCACTGGTGGCATGGCGTACATTTTGCGCTTTGGAACCGGATCGAATTGCTGGAGAAGAGTCTCGACTGGTATAATAAGATAAGAGATGCAGCAAGAAAAATAGCAGAAAGACAGGGATTCGAAGGAGTTCGCTGGCCAAAAATGGTTGCACATAGCGGTCTCGACAGTCCATCAAGTGTCGGATCATTTCTGATCTGGCAGCAACCACATATTATCTATTTCGCCGAATTGTGTTACCGGAATCATCAAGATACAGTCACATTGAAAAAGTATGCTGATCTTGTTTTCGAAACGGCTGATTTTATGAGTTCATTCGCCTTTTACGATCAAAAAACGGACCGGTATATTCTTGGACCGCCACTGATCCCGGCGCAAGAATGTTTCGACCCGAACACGACATTCAATCCTCCTTTCGAATTGGCTTATTGGTATTGGGGACTTACCACGGCGCAACAATGGCGGAAGCGGCTTGGACTTGAACCTAAAAAAGAATGGGACGCCGTTTTGGCGAAACTGTCACTACCGGCGCAATCGGACGGGATCTATCTTGCCGCCGAAAGTGCTCCGGATTCTTATACAAATTCACGCTTTACTGCCGATCATCCTGCTGTACTTGGCGCTTTCGGATACCTGCCCGGTTCTCCTCTGGTCGATACATTAACGATGAAAAAAACGTTTAACTATGTGTGGGATAACTGGCAATGGAAGAAAACCTGGGGATGGGATTTTCCGCTAACCGCTATGACAGCGACAAGACTGGGAATGCCGGAAAAGGCGCTGGATGCTCTTTTTATGGATGTCGAAAAAAATACCTATCTTGTTAATGGTCATAATTATCAGGATAAGCGGCTGCGGCTTTACCTGCCCGGGAACGGAGGTGTTCTGGCAACTGTTGCTATGATGTGTGCAGGGTTTGACGGGAATCGTACAGATCTCCCCGGATTTCCAAAAGATGGAAGCTGGAAAGTACGTTGGGAAAACCTTTCAAAGATGCCGTAATTTACTGATTCATTTGCAAGTTTCGGAATTTGGCAACCGTTGTAGCTCCTTTGATATGAGCGGTAGCGGCCATTCCCAAGTAGATTTTTTTTGGCATCTTCATCGAAAATTCTGTATATTGAACCCAGTTGATGCCATCGGGACTTGTATAGGACGAAAAGACTTCACCAGTTCTTTTCAATCTCATCCAGGAATTGGGATAATTGACGGGAAAGGCTGCCTGGGCAACAGAATCGGTCAGCGAAGGATAGATGGCTTTGCTTTCTTTACCTTTCTCAAGACGATATTGAAACTCGTAACCTCCACGATTGTTGTTCCTTTTGTCGTTGCCCGGAAAAGCAAGAAACATCACATTTCGCGATCCGGATGTAAGATTCTCTCGCGCCATCAAACCGGCTTTGGTATACAAATGCGATCTTTCCAAAGATTCGAGTCGCGCCACGAAATCGAAGTCTCCCTCAATTTGTTTGTAAACAAAGTGAAATTGGTCAGCATTCATCCAGATATCTTCGCCACCTGCTTTGATATCAACTCCGTCGGTAACAATTTGGGCATCCCCTTTGATAGCAGGCTTTCCAATGTCCTGCGCTTTGAAATTCGTCTGTGGTTGAGCCTGAATTTCTGATCCCCAAAAGAAAGTCAGCATAAGGAATACCTGTAACGATTTAGAAATCAAATTACTCATAAAGCATGTTTTATTTATTGTGAGATTGAAACATACAAATATAATGAATGATTTGCTTTTTTTACTTAAAAATTATTCTGAACTGTGGATCTTTACTGTTTTCACTCATATACTTTTCAACGATCGAATCAATCTCCCTGACGCAGCGGCCGCAGCCAGTTCCGGCTGTTGTAAATTTTTGAATTTCGGCAGTTGTAAGCGCACCTGCCCGTAACATCTTTTTTATCTCAATCGCCGAAACATGATTACAGAGACAGACCAATCGCTTAGAATTCATTAGAATTTAATTGTCAGATTATTAGGATTACAGAGACGGGTCATCGAATTTAAGATTGAAAACAACCACTTCCGGAGTATTTCCCAATCTTACAGGAGGTCCCCACGAACCAAATCCGGAAGAAACGTAAAAATTTGTATCTCCTTTTTTAAGGAACCCCCAGCTAAGTTCATATACTGCTTTTGTAATGTAGTTAAAAGGCCAAAGCTGTCCATGATGCGTATGTCCTGAAAGGTGTAAATCGACACCACCTTCTATTACAGCTTCGTCCAGGTTAAAAGGCTGATGGTTCATCACGATTATTGGGTGACTTTTGTCAAGGCCAGTCATAAGTTCTTTCAACGATTTTCGTCCGATTGAATCTCCCATCCGGCGATTGTCGCGATCATCTCGACCTACCAGCTGAACTCCATTAGGCAAAATCAGCGCTTTGTCGCGCAAGATATTGATATTGATGCTTTCCAGATAGGGTAATGTTTTTTGTATTCCACCAATATATTCATGGTTTCCCGGAATCGCGTAAACGCCCATAGGAGTCTTTATCTTCTGAATTTGTCGCCCCAGATTCTTGCGAAGTGCAGAAGCAACATCTCCGTCGACCAGATCACCGCAAAGCAGCACTAAATCAGGTTTTTGATTAATGATGATATTTACCAGCCTTTCTTCGCGGTTCTCTCCGATCAATGCTCCAAGATGAATATCGGATGCCATCAGAACTTTCATCTCGCGATTTCCTGAGACCTTCTTATGAATATTCAGCGAAATTTCCCTGACACGTGTATTAAGTGCATTGATATGACCAGCCAGAACGACTAATGAGACAAAAGCTACTGTAAACAGGCCAATTCTGAACTTTAGTGTCTGGGTTATCTCTGGTAAAAAATGGAAAAAGTAGTTGAGCAGACGAAT
>Ga0123338_10004770_pt1 | contig 11769 bp, 8 predicted proteins | sample grotaG_FD_89793 | JGI IMG/M metagenome (GOLD analysis project Ga0123338, IMG submission 89793) | Glacier valley bacterial and archeal communities from Borup Fiord, Nunavut, Canada, to study Microbial Dark Matter (Phase II) -... | ecosystem: Environmental > Aquatic > Freshwater > Ice > Glacier ... | reverse complement strand
CGGCAGTACCTCGACTGTCCCATCCAATCCGCTCCGCAACTTCACCATTGCCCCAGCGTCGGCATGGAGCAAGCTGATCCAGGTGCAGGGCTTCGGCCAACGATACGAGAACGCCGCAGGGGCAACACTCGGAACAGTCAGCATCCGGGCCAACGCACTATCCCGCTTCATCACCTTCAGCGTCCCGAAGGCCTCGCTCGGCCAGCCAGGACCCGGTTGGGGATTCACCGTCGCCGAGACCGGCCAGGACGGTTTCAGCCCCGATCAGGCCCGCGGGTTCCAGTCGACGCCGCAGCCCTACCAGTTCGGCGTCTGCGCAACCGCAAGCGCCGATCCGCACTGCACGGCCGCACCCGGCACGGTCCCGAAAGTTGTCGACGTCCTCACACCGGTCGGCGTCAACCAGTCGACCGAGCTCGACTACACCCTCGGGCCCGTAGTCCTCCAGGACGTCTCCATCCCCTGACAGCAAAATTCTGTGCTGTTGTTACGAAGCGTCCACGTTCGATCCCTGACGCTGACCACGGTCGCTCGTCGGAGGCGCCAGTTTGTGAGGGGGAGGACGCTGGCGTTGATGTCATCGGTTGCGAGAATTCGGTTCAGATCCGATCATGACCGAATCGGTGCTGATGCGCAACATCGCCAATACGGCCGTGCGACTGCAGGCGATCAAGGCGCTCGGTGTGCGGACCGCGGTCGACGATTTCGGCACCGACTATTCCGGTTGCGTACCTGCAGCAGTGCCGCTTTGTCGATCAAGATCGATTGGCGATTCAGGAACGCGATCGCCACGTCTCCCGAATCGAAGGCACCTATTCGAACGCTGGTGCAGGTCGGCCGCGACCTCGGATTCAAGACCTTCGCCGAAGGTGTCGAGACCGAAGGTGAGATGGATCACCAGCGCGGTGAGCAGGTCAACGAGACCCAGGGTTTCCTGCTGTCCACGGCCGCTCGACCCGCAGACGCTCGAGGAAACATGTGCTTTCCCCGACTCGTCAGGAGCAACCCGAAGCCGATCGCCACCCGCCAAGGCTCTGAGGCCCTTTCGCAACGCTGAGGCGACGGTCGACAGCTTCGGGCCTGGCAGAGTTCTGTGCGAAGCGACCGTTGCGCAAGGAAGCATTGCGATTGCGTCGACGCCACGAAATCTCGACGCCATGTCCGACGCCATGTCGAGATGTGGTGACCTCGATCAGAGCGACGACAAGAGATGGTCGGCGAGGAGGTTTGCCATACGGCTGCGTTGGACTTTGCCAGTTGGGCCGAGGGGGATGTTGTCGACGATCACGACCTGCTCCGGCGTTTTGAACTTTGCCAGGTGTGTGGCGGCGAATCGGCGGAGTTCGGTTGCCGTCGGGGATGGCACCGCCTTATGAGTCGACGGCGCAACAGCGGTTCGCAGCGTGAGGTCGGCTCCTGGCGCGACGTCGGTTGTCAGCACGGCCGCGGTTTCCGCCGGGACGGCCGCTTGCAGCGTGACGGCGGCGCAGACACGTTCGCCGCGCAACTCGTCTGGTACGGCGAAGGCGACGGCATCGGCGACAGCGGGGTGTCGCATCAGCACCGCCTCGACCTCGAACGGCGACACCTTTTCGCCAGCGACATTGATGATCTCCTTGATCCGTCCGACGAGGCGCAGATAACCATCGCTGTCGAACTCACCGAGGTCGCCGGTACGGAACCAGCGCCCGTCGCCACGTTCGATCCATGCGTGCTCGTTGGCGCCCTCCGGTGCGAGGTAACCGCCCATCACCCCAGGCCCGCGGATGACGACTTCGCCGACGCAGCCGGCCGCCTGCGTGACCACCGATGTCTCATCAACGTCGCTGGCCGACTGCGTTGGTGCCGATCTGTGAGGACCGGAACCGAGACCGGACACCGGCGCGCCCGTTGGGTTGTGAACGGCGATGGCGACCTCAGCTCCTGCGTTGCGGCCAACAGTTCCGATCCGACGTTCACCCGGGATGATCGGGTTGCTCGTCATCTGATGCGATGCTTCTGTCATCCCGTAGGCGTTGATCAGCGGGCAGCACAGCAGCGCCTCGACCTCGTTCCACAAGGCCTCTGGCATCGTTGCCGAACTCGACCGCACGAATCGCAACGGTCGGCGAGTGGTCTGCTCAGACTCCGGCGACGGACCGGGCGAGGGGTCGACGGAGGAACTGGAAATCGCGTTGCGGTGACGCAGCAACAACGCTCGATACATGCTCGGAACGGCGGTGGTCCACGTGACACCCGGTTCGCCGAGTTGGCGGCGGAAGGCGAAGGCGTCGAAACCGCTCGTGCACACGACGCTGCCGTGGCCGACGACACTGGCGAGCAGCGAACCAACGAGCCCGTGGATGTGGAACAGGGGCATGACGTTCAGCACGCGATCGCTGGCCGACAGCCCAAGCGTTGTGGCAACGGCCGACGCCGAAGCGAGCACGTTGGCTTCGGTGAGGCCGATCAGTTTCGGCGTGGCCGTCGTACCAGAGGTGTGCAGCAGCAGGCAGAACCGCCGGTCATCGGGCTCTGAAGCGTGCTCGGCCACAGGCCGGCAACGGGATGAGTGGCGAATGATGGTCGGAATGACTCGCAAGGCCGAGGCGTCGAGTTGCACACGGATGATCGCCAGGCCGGCGTCGGCTGCGATGTGCTCGGAGCGCCGGCCGACTTCGCCGTCGGTGATGAGTGCATCGGCGGCGAGGTCGCCCACAGCGCCGGCGAGTTCGTCGTCGCCGTAGCGGGGGTTGATCGGGGCGAACGCTGCAGCGGTCATCACGCCGAGCGCGGTGACGGCGGCAAGCATTCCGTTCGGTACGACGACGGCAATTCGAGCGTGCTCGTCGAGTCCCGCCGATCGCAACAGGGCAGTCAACGAGTCGATCGAGCCGAGGATTGCGCGGGTCGTCATCATCGAACCGTTGGTGTCGAGCAGTAGCGGTCCGTCCGGACCTCGCGACTCGAGTGCAGCCCTGACCATAGTTGCCCGAAGTCGGCGGTGCCTTTCGGAGCGATCCCGATGGTGGCGCCGTTCGGGCGGGTGACTGTCTGGTTGGTGTGATCGATGTTGAAGTCGTCGGGGTTGAACTGGTCATCGCCGACAGTCGGGTTCCTTGCGGGTCAGGGTCTTCTCCCCGTTCGAGGCTGGGCGGTCAACCGCAGAGCTCGAACGACCTGCGTCATGAGGGGGCGACGACATTGGGTGGTTCTTGCCGTCGGTCGCCCTCGCCAAGAACGCGGGCGTTGCGCAGGTCTTCCACAGTGCTGTAGAGGGGTGACGGTCTCGGCTTGGCGGCCAGATGTGGTTGTGCTGCGTAGCTTGGCCGACGGTGTGACCAGCGGCCGAGAGGTGAGCGACCGCGGCGACGGGTTGTCGTCGAACTTGACCTGTTCGCCGTTTACCATCGCGAAGGCAGAGACCACCGGCCGGGCGATCGTCCGCACAGTGCGGCGTAACGGGTTCTTCATTCGGCCGTTTCCACGGTCATCGACCCGTAATCCAGCTTTCGCCACTTCACCTGCGCGTTCGGATTGATGCGGTATTCGAAGGGACCGCGTTCGTGATTCATCTGGAGGTCTCCGACGAGTAGATCGTGGCGTTCTGGAATGCTGTGAACGCCGGCGTCTCGCCCGATGTTGCTGGTGCGGCTCAATCGCGGGGCGAGCACCATCATTGGGTAATTTAGGTGCTCCGCGAGGCTGAGTGTCCAGTCCTGCATGTGGGGAAAGCGATGCTTGTCGTTCCACCAGAACGGCTCGATGTGGTGGGCCCATTGGAACTGGTTGATGACGAGCCCCCATGGTGAGAAGAATTGGCTGGCGAGGACCTCTTCGGCCGGCTCGCCACCGGTGCTGGTCACGAAAAGCGACAAGAACATGATTCGGATCTCGTGGAGCGCATCGTCGGAAACCAGTTCCTCATACCAGAGCGCCAGTTCCGCCACATCCGGCGAAACCAGCACATCGTCTTCCAGGTGGAGATTCAATCGGCTGCCTTGCCCGAACGCGTGCTTGAGAACCGAATACGGATTCCCGCGCACCCCGAGCGGTCGGGAATTGAACAGAACTGTGCAGGGCACGAAATCGATGCCGGTGCATATCTGTTTGCATTCCTCGCACCCAGGTTCCAGGCCAATGTACAAGTGCCATTTCTCGATCCCCTCCACCTGCGACAGGGCGTGCAGCGTCTGACGTAGATAGGTCGGACGGTTGTTGACCGTGAGCGTCACGGTATGTTCAGGCATAGCGTTCGAAGAAGATTGAGCGGGGAACGGCGTAGCCAGAAAAATGGATGTCAAGCTCGTTGACCTTGTCCAGTTGCAGGCCGCGGTTGAACTCCGCTGGCAATTCGATCGTGAAAGCAGCGAACGGACTGAGAGCGATTCGCTTCTGATTACTGCCTGGTCCGTCGCCGCCCAGGGATCCGCCGGCCACCTTCACCGGCGCGCCGTTGGCGATCGTGTATTCGTAAATCGAGAGCACCTGATTGTGCGTGAAGTCGCTCTGCACGCCGTCGGGATTGACGACAAAGACCCGGCCGTGATGCCACAGGCGAATGTAGAGGTTCCCTGTCGTCGGCATCCCTGCGTCCGGGATGAAGATCTGGAAATTGGTGAGCAGCACATTCGACCAGCCGAGAAACATGCTGCTGTCCGGAGTGATCTGGAAGCTGAGCGAGTTCGACGTGCGGAAGTTCTCGAACTGCTCTGGTCGCGCATTCGAGCCCGTGGCTCGAAGCGTGTATTTCACGTCGTCTATGGGCTGGCTCGGCTGGCTATAGACGTTGATCTGCTTGATGATCGCAGCCTTCAGGTTGGAATGGAAAACGTCCAGCCCAATGAAGGAATCGTCAACGATCTTGAAGGGCGAGGGCGTTTGGCTCCAGTAGATGAACGCACGGTTCTCCTGATAGAGATACTGTAGGCAGAGGCCCTTGAAATCCTGGTAGAGGCTGAACAGGAAGTTCCGGTAGACAATGAGCCCCGGAATGTTCTGCGCGGCGATGTTCGCCTGGATACGCTTGACCTCCAGTTGTTTGCGTGCGATCTTGGCACTCACCGTCTTGTATTGGACCAGCGCGTTGGTGTACTCGATCAGCTTGGCGCTGCGGGATTGCGCCAGACCGATGTAATCGTGCACCTGCGCTTTGTAATCGTCCGCTTCCGGCATGTCGAGATACGGCTGTACCGCTTTGTCGAACTCCTCCTGCTTCAAAACCAACTTCTGCGAATCGCCGACATCGGGCCCACCGTTCGGATTGATCGACGCCCACGCCACAGAGATGTCCGGAACCGTGATCGGGTCGGGCCATTGGATGACCTTACCCTGCTCAATGTTGATACCCATATCGAGGAAGTCCTTGATTGGCGTCGCGGCATCCTTGAACGTCTTGGCGGTGAACAATCCGTACACATCACTGCCAACAGAGACAATCGTCTTCAGCAAAGCGAGCAAGTTGCCAAAGTGGCAGCCGTTTGCCTTTGCTTCGGCAGCCTTCTGGAACGTTGCACTGACGTTGATAAGCACGCTGAATTGGGATGCGAGAGCGTCTGATAGGCCGTCTGTGACGGGGACCAATCCGGTGATCCGTTTGTACAGGTCGGTCAGCTGACTTTGCCAGACCGTGATCACATCATTTGCCTGGTCGACGGCATGCTGCATGTCGGTGAAGTTGTGATTCTGGTCCTGAAGGTACGCGGTATAAGAATTGAACACCGTCTCGATCTGATTGCCGGTCACCAACATGCCGTCAAGTTGGGTCTGGTAATAGTCGAGCGTGACCACGGGCACGTAATTGAGCGGATTGCCGAAGTAATCGAGGCCCTGCCCGAGCTGCGACAGCAGTGCCTTCGCCTGCTGGTACAGCCCAGCGAATTCACCCGCCAAACCTGTCGTGCCAGTAGCCGAAGAGGTGAGGTTGCTGATCCACAGGTAGTGATCCCGTGCTGCGGTGAAGTCGGTCTCCAAGTAGGCGATCTCGGCGACGGTCATCTCCAGCACCAATTGCGAGAGGAAGCACTCGTCGATGATCAACAGGCCCGAGGCGTCGGAAATGGTCGACGCGGACAGTTGTGTTGAGGCACCATCGGGGGCCGCGGTGGCAGATGCTCCGTCATGGGCGTCTGCTCCGGCGACTGCGCCACTCTGGCGGCGATTGCTCAGTCTCCAGATCGGCTCATTGAAATGGCCGCCCGTCTGGTACTCCTCGGCAATGAGACCCCCGATTCCCGCTGCTCCGAGTGTCCCTTTCAGGCCGGGTCTCGCTGCGGCGCCAGCCTTGCCGCCGGTGGTTTCCGCCGTGATCTGGCCGGCCTCCAGCGGGGTGATCGTCTTGACCACAACTTCGCCCGCGTTTCCGCCACTGCCGGACTTGCCGGCGTCGCCGCCATTCCCGGCGTGACCTCCGTCGCCCCCCTGTGTCGCAGGTGTGATTGCCCAACCGTCGAGGTGATGCCGGTCATGCTGCACCCGGTTGATGACGGCGTCATGGCCCGGCCCGCCCTGAATTCCGTCGCCGCCCGCCTGCCCATCCTGGCCCACCTGACCTTGACCGCCGTTGGCGACGAGGTGCAGCTTGCCCGCTATCGCCGAGGCGTAGATGTGGATCCCTCCCCCGTTCCCGCCGGACTGGGCCGTAGCGTCTGGGGTTGCGCCGCCGGAAATGCCCTCACGGCCGTAGTCGCCTGCTGTGGTTCCGGAGTCGGCCTTGGGTGGATTGATCGGTAGCACCGGCGTTTGGTAGGAGGCGCCGCTCGTGTCGATCACCGCGGCCGCGTCGGCCGGGCAGTTGATTTGCCGCGCGTAAATGGTGAGGTTGCGGCTGGTTAGGCTAAAGCTGCCGGCGGGGATGGTGAGAGTGGTCGTGAAAAGGCGGAAGTCCGCAGTGGGGTCCAAGTCGAGAGGATCGAGCGTGTAGTCGATCGCGACGACCGTTACAACGTCGCCAACCTTCTGCTTCTGTATGTTGAAAAAGGGAGGGATGTTCATCGCGGTGGGCCTGCTCGTCCGTGGAGAATTTGGAATCACGTTACCGCGGCTGGTGGTCACGGGAGGCCCGCCAGTACACGGCCGACATGAAGTATCTTCCCTCCGTACCAGGTCTTTTTCACCTCGGTTCGAAGAGGTGGCACGTTCGTTGCGAGAGCGTCCCCGGCTCGGCAAATGGTCAGAATTTGCGTATCGAGAGCGTTTGACCAAGGCGCTCGTCGGCGAACGCGTCCACCCGTTCAGTTGCGATTCGGACGTTGCGGTCGATATGCATCGGCGTCAATTCTCCGTTCCGGAAGCGTTGGTAGATGTGCGTTCTGCGATGCTCAGGAGTTCGGGGGACTGGATAACCGTCATCATTGACCGTCGGATATGGGTTTGCCGCGTCCAGGACTCGTTCTGCGCGGCGAGGATTGAAGGCTTGCTCCGCCGCCCGCTCGCGTCGCGCCTCTCGGATTTGGCTACCGAGACTGACCAGCTCGTGGTGGACAGCCTCGCTCTCGGGTGCGGCAGATCATCCCCTGAAAGCGAGAGTGAGCCGAGCTCTTCTTGGCAGCGGAAGACTCCCCGATATACCGTCGAGCACGATCCGGCAAAGAAGGGGCTCGACGACGTGGAGACGGACGCAGTCGACAGCAGCAACCAGGGCGACGACGATGAGTACATCTCGGGCATGGACACCTTGAACTCGGATGATGCGCTCGATGGCAACCTCGCCCTCATCGACGTCGCCATCGACGCGGCAGGAAACAATTGGGATCAGGCGACTGAGGCGAAGGTCAGGAACTTGGCGAATCAGTTGCAACGAATGCCGACTGACGACGAGATCCTGAAGGTGATCAACGAGTAGCGCACGCGCAGCTGCTCACTCCGCTCCGGAGATAGCGGGCGGCCCCAGAACTGCCGCTCGGGTCGCTGGACAAGCAACTCGAATTCAGGGGGCTGCTGCGACCATTCGCTGGCCCCAATACGCGAGTGTCCGCTTCGTGAATGATCTTTACGAATCCGAGGACGTCTCTCGTGACACCCTCGGATACATCGTCGAAATCTATGACGACGCATAGGAAAAAGCGGTCTATGACGGCTCGGGCCGCACCGCGTTCCTCGGTGCTGTGCCCGATGTCGATCTTGGACGGGTCGACTCGACCAGCACATGGCTGCCGTTCCGCGCCCGGTCGAGCTCTGCGATCCGAGCAGAACGCGCGCCACGGAACACCTGCGGACACGACATCGCGGAAGGCGCCAGATCGGCGCCTCTGTCGTGCTGGTTCTTGCCTCGGTGACGACGATGTCGCAATAGGGGATGGTTGATCCGAGCGTGTCGATGTCATGGATGTCGTTTGGCGTCCATCGATGGTGTGGGTTGCTGTGGTAGGAGGTCTTGAGGGAAACCGCGACGTCGAAGCTCGGCATGGCGTCGAAAACCGATCGCGCGACCTCAGGACGGGGGAACACCTCGCTGTGCTCTGCTCCACGGTCGGAAAGGCCGCGTTGCAGAATCCCGTGGTGCTCGATCAGGATCTCGCGGGCAGCGACGATGTCTCTGATACGGCCACGGCGCCATGAAGGATCGATATCGAATCGAGCGACTTGCTCGACTTCTTGTGCCGCACGACGTCGGCTGATTTCGACGTCGCTCGGACGCCAGCCGAGGGCTCGCATGGCCGGCTCGTCTTCCGGGCTCGGCCCGGCGAGCACATTGCGGACGAGTTCGAGTTCACCGAACCTGCACAGCTGATCGAAGGCTGCCGGCCCGCCGGCAAAGTCCTGTCGAGCTTGCTCGGTGATGTCGTTGCCGAACTGGTCAACGACTTTGAATCCGCCGGCCATTCCAAAGGCGCGAGCGACTCCCCAGTCGAGGTAGCGCATCGGGTTGATCGGGTCGCGGCTCGGTCCGACGAGGACGTCGAGGGCCGCTTCGATCTCGTGGGTGGCAATCACGCTGCGCGACGTGACCACGAAGTACTGCGAGACCAACTCGATGACGTCACGAAGATCTCTCCGCTGACGGAATCGTCCGATCTGCGATACCTCCAAGAACGTCGAATCGGAGATGGGGAAGCGCGCAGTTCCAGTTTGCACCGCCCGGACGCAGGCGTTGAGAGCGTCGACATTGCAAGCTCCGTCCGGATGTCCGGTGTGCGCCTTCGCAAGCCCGATCCAGTGATTGATGTCGAGGTAGATCAAGCCAGGCGGTCGAGCGGGAGCGAGGAGCGTTGATGGCCACCTGTAGGGCACATCTGCGCGGTGTCGGCCAGGTTCCACCCGAGAAGCATTGCAGGAGGGTGCGACAGAGTCGGCCGAAAATCGCCTGGATCGAACATCACCGACTCGACGTAACGCCCTGCGAGTACTTTGCGCGGATGGATCACCATCTCGACGAAACTCCATCCGGCGACGAGTACGCCTCGTCGGCGGATCCACCAAACGTCGTCGCAGTGCAGCAAATGCTTGGACTCACGGAAGCGGATCTCGACACGATGTCAACTGGGTGACGATCAGGCCTGGTCAGCGACCTCGGCCAAGTCTCAACGCGCCTATTTCGACACCTGTCAGACTGGTGGCGTGGACAACTTTGAGGGTGTGCATGCAAAGCTTGACCGCGCCGAACTGCTTCTCGGCGGGCTCTCGCATGACGTCCTCGCCTATGCCGACCAGCGGCCCACCGAGATGCGGTCGACCTTCAACCAGCTCGATGACTCCTACTCGTGCTACGTCAGTGTGGCCAACTACCCAGAACTCGAATGGGGCATTCGCCTCGGCGAGATCATCCACAACATGAGGTCAGCGCTCGATCAACTCATCGCCCGATTGGTTGAAACTGGCGGGCGCTTCGGTGCACCAACGGCATCAATTCCCAATCTTCAACGACCCCCTCGATTGGGTCAAGGCAGTTCCGGTGAAGTCGACCGCGAAGGGTTATCTCGACGGAGTGCCGGTCGGGCAGCAGAGCGCCATCGAGCGCATGCAGCCGTACCACACTCCTCGATCAGACAAGGCGAACGCACTGTCCGACGTCACCGGACTATGGAATGCCGACAAGCACCGACTGATCCACGTCGCGGCGACGAGCCTCAAGCAGAACCCGGCCGCCTCCATCATGTGGGCGTATGAGGGCCAGGTCGCAAGCGTTTCGTGCCCACCGGCTGGAACCGTGCTGCGTGGCGACGTGGAAATCGCACGGGTACGCCCGACCCAATTCGACGGTCAGCCGCAAGCGCAGCTCCATGTTGACCTCAAGCTCGCCGTCGTCTTCGGTGCCGCGGGGCACGAGCGCTTGCAGCTGACCGAGATCTGCGCCCACCTCGCGTCCTTTCGAGACATCGTTCGAGAACTCACCGCGGATCAGCCAAGCAATGGTGACCTCTCTCGGCGAGATCATCGGGTACAACGCAGATGAGATCGAGGCACTGAAGAGCGCGCCGCGGGCCTTCGATGTGCTCCGGACGGTGAAGGCGACCATGCCCCGCGAGGCCCGGGCGCTGACGACCGTCGACCTCGCAGAGTTGGCGAGTCCGATCGATATCCCCGTCGCCATGTTGTTGCTCGGCTCCGACAGTGAGCCATGGGCTCAGGGCATCACGCACGCGTTGCTGTCGACGATCGAGACGAGTCAGTTGAAGGCCCTGCCCGGCTGCCGCCACGACGCAGTCGACAGCGCACCGCAATTGGTCCTCGACGCTCTACCCCCGTTTTTCGGAACGTCGTGACGCCTTGGTGACTTGAGTCAGAAGCGAACATCGATGATCTGGATCCGGACTGTCACACTGTTGTGTGAGTGGCGTTGATTCTCACCGGGTCGAGTGGAGACAGCGCACATAAGGTTCACGCAGAACGACGGGGACGACCAGGAGGCGCGATGGCCCATATCGGCGCATCGGCGCTGGTGCGCCGAGCTTGGGTACGATCGTCGTGCGACGGGGGGATTCGGTGATGGGTGTTGGTGTGGCTTTCGGCCTGGTGCTTCCGATGGTGGAGGGGCCGGTTGATGGGGTGAAGCCGACGTGGCTTCAGATCATTTCGATGGCAGAGCGTGCAGAGCAGTTCGGGTTCGACACCGTGTGGACGGCGGACGAGATCGTGTGGCGCAATCCGGACTGGCCTGGTCCGCGCGGGTGGTGGGAGTGTCTGTCGATGACGGGTGCAGTGGCGGCGCGTACCTCGACGGCTCGTGTTGGTACGTGGGTGATGTCGGCGTTGCATCACAACCCGGGCATGATCGCGTCGGCTGCTGAGACGCTCGACGAGATCTCTGGCGGGCGGTTCGTGCTCGGACTTGGCGCGGGTCACACTGGTGGTGGGGCTCGAGAGTTCGGGTATCCGACGGACCGGACGGTGTCGCGCTACTCGGAGGCGTTGGAAATCATCGTGCCGCTGCTGCGCGGAGATTCGACGAGCAGTTTGCCGGAGACGTTCGCGCCAATGACTGCGCAGCTCGACCGGATCTGTGAGGACATCGGTCGCGATCCGGGTTCGATCGGCCGGTCGGTTGGCGTCATTGTCGAGCCTGGTGATGCGAAGGTGGCCGAGTCGATCGGGTTTGATGTGGCGATCACAGGTTCGGTGGATCAGATCGTCGACACGATCGCTGGCTTTGCGTCGGTTGGAGTGACCAGAGTCGAGCTGCTCTTGTACCCGAACACGGTCGACACCCTCGAGCAACTCGCCCCGGCTCTCACAGCGCTCGTCTGAACACCGCCGCGAGGACCCCTGCGTCGAGAGCAGTCGCGACCCAGAACGCTCGAGCAGATCTACCCATGCGACGCAACCACGATGCGCTCAGCACGGCGCATCTGG
>Ga0123338_10004768_pt1 | contig 11769 bp, 10 predicted proteins | sample grotaG_FD_89793 | JGI IMG/M metagenome (GOLD analysis project Ga0123338, IMG submission 89793) | Glacier valley bacterial and archeal communities from Borup Fiord, Nunavut, Canada, to study Microbial Dark Matter (Phase II) -... | ecosystem: Environmental > Aquatic > Freshwater > Ice > Glacier ... | reverse complement strand
GTGCCGTTGGCCGACCCCAGATCGTAGACCACGACCCGGCCGCCTTCCACGCGCAGCTCGGCATGTTTGGAAGACGCGTCACGGTCGCGCTCCGGATCGAAGGCAATGTCGTTGGACGGATGGCGCCCCATCTTGATCACCGACTGGTCGAGCTCGCGTCGCTCACCGGCACGGGATCCGGACAGGATCTCGACGAGGATCTTCACCGATCGCTCACGGGCCGGGGGCGTCGGGCGGTGCCTTGGGATAGCCACCATCGGCCGGGCCGTGCGACGCAAGATCCGGCTCGGTGCGCGGAGTCTCCGGTACCGATGGTGCGGGCGAGGTCGGCACCGCTGCAGCGGCGGTGCTGGCGAAGTCCACCGCGCACACCTCGGCCTTGTCGACCTCCAGCTCGCGAACGAGGTCGGTGCCGCCACCCTTGAGCGCCATCGTGTGATGCCCAGGCGCCAAACGAAGATGAAGGGAGCTGGCGCTGTCGACCGATCGCAGGCCGGTGTCACGACCGTCGGCCAATACTGCGAGGCCAGCGCGCCACGCCGTCACCTCACAGCGCACCCCGCCCGAATAGAGGACCAACCCGGTCAACACACTGCCCAGCAGCACGCCGAGCACACTGGCCACCGCGACGAGCTGGCCAATCGACGTCCGTGGCGGCGGATCCGGCAAGAGGGGCCGCTGCTCGACGAAGTCATCGACTGGGACCGCAGGCGGATACGGCTCCGGGGGCAGCTCGGGATCGATCTTCCAAAGCTGATAGCTCAGCAGATCGTCCGGCCCAGGCTCGGGCAGATCGCCGCCGACGTGCACCACGATCACCGTGATGTTGTCGGGACCTCCACCGCCGTTGGCCAGCTCGATGAGGATGCGTGCGGCCTCTTCGAGGTCGTCGCAGGCACCCATCACTGCGGCGATCTCCTCGTCGGTGACGACGCCGACCAGGCCATCGGAGCACACCAGGAGCCGGTCGCCTTTACGCAGCGCCACCCGCGACAGCTGCACCTCGACGTCTTCCTGCACGCCGAGCGCCTGCAAGATCACGTTGCTGTGCTCGAAGAACTTGGCCTGCTCGACGGTAATGTGACCGGTCTCGAGGAGCTGATTGACCAGCGACTGATCGCGCGTGACCTGCGTGAAATGCCCGGCACGCCAGATATAGGCCCGGCTGTCGCCCACCTGGGCGATGAGCGCATGGCCATCTTGCAGCAGCATGGTGGTCATGGTGGTGCCCATGCCGGCGCGGCTTGGGTTGGTGCGAGCGTCCTGGAAGATGCGGAGGTTGGCCTCGACGGCGGCAAAGCGCAGCTTGCGCCCGAGTGCGGTGAGCGCATCGTCGACGACGCCGGTCGGTGGTGGCGTGGTGCGATCGGCCAGCATGACCTCGGCGATGCATTCCACTGCCAGGTTGGAAGCGACCTCGCCTGCCGCCGCGCCGCCCATGCCGTCGCACACCACGAGCAGCGTGCCGCGTGGGCCAAGCGTGTGACGGCGCATGGCATCGACGTCGCGGCTCTCGGTGTCGAGCACCACCTCGAGGAAGCTGTCCTCGTTGTGCTCGCGCAACAGGCCCACGTCGGTGCGGCCATGGACCTCGACCTGGACGCCGCTGGAGGTCGGCGTCGGCGGAGTCGGCTCGCTATCGCTGTCGTGGTCGCTCACGCTCAGGGCTCGAACCGCATGAGCTGATCTCCCATCCGGATGACGTCGCCGGCCTTGAGCACCGATTCGCCACGGACGCGCACGAAGGTGCCGTTCGAGGACTGCAGATCTTCCAGTCGGACCTTGGCCCCGGTGCGACGGAGCGCTGCATGCCGCCGCGACATGAATTCGTCGTCGGGAAAGGTCACGTCGCCTTCTTCACGACCGAGGACCAGCTCCGGCCGCACCATGTGCCACACGTCGCGCGTGGTGCCAGCCACCGTCAGCTGACGGAGCCGACCCCAGGACTCGCGCGGCGTGGACCCGAACAGACGCACCCCGTGCTCCACCAGGCTCGCCGGATCACGCTCCTCGGCGACGAGCGGCTCGAAGCGCAACAGCTCCTTGCCGACGAGAATCTGGTCGCCGGCCGTCAGATCGACCGCGCTCTGCACGCGGAGGTAGACGCCGTTGACGGTATCGAGTGCGCGCAGCGTGACGCCTTTTTTGTCCGGCGCCAGGCGCGCATGGCGTGAGGCTAAATAGGGATCGTCGGCGAAATGGAGGTTGCCTTCAGTCCGGCCGATGTCGAACGAAGCGCCGGCCAAGGTGACGGTTTTCCCGTCGCTGCCGTCGCGGTTGACGGAGACCAGGCGCCCGAACACCGCGCCGCCTTCGGCAGGCAAAGTGGGCTCGACGGCCGCGTTGGAATCGAGCATGCGGGCTTCGGTCTTGGCACTGACGTCGATTTTGGGATCGGGCTTTGGCTCCGATTTGGGCTCGGGCTTGGGAGCTTTGGCCGCCGACACCGCCCGTGCTGCGGCTTGGGCCGCCTGCACTTGCGCCGCCATCTCCGCCGACTGCGACGGCGAAACCGTGGCCGCCATGGCGTCTTCGGACGAGACCTGGCGCGAAGCCACTGCCACCTGACGGACGCCGGCCGGCGGCGTCGGGCTGCCCGCCACCGTCGAGGAAACCGCGAGTGGTGGATGGGCCGGGACCTGCTGCGTGTGCAGCCGCTGACCACAGTGCTGACAGAAGGCGAAGCCCGCCGGCGTCTGCTTGCCGCAGCTGGCGCAGGTCAGCTTGCCAGGCGGCGAAGGCGTGGGTGTGGCGGCGACTGCCAGCGCATTGCCGCACATTTTACAGAAGTTCATCCCCGGCGGGTTCGAGGTGCCGCACGAGGTGCACACCGTGGTGCCGGTAGCGGAAGGAGCAGGCGCAGCCATGGTCGCAGCGACGGCAACAGATGCCGGCGCGCCGGCGGGCGCTGGTTTGGTCGCTTCGATCTTGCTACCGCAGTCCTGACAGAAAAGCGCTCCGTCTCGGTTCAATTTGCCGCAGTTGGAGCAACGTGGCATGAGGCCGTTTCCTCTAAGCAGTGTACCAACTGGGTTGTCGGCGACCGCCTCCGTTTCGGGTTTACCTGGCCCCCTGACTGCGCTACAAGCGGGGCTGTTTTGCCAATCGGATCATGAAAGTACCAAGGCCGGACGACCGGATCAAGGATTGCTCCATGGATGGTAGCTGGCGGCTCTCTGACGCCGATGTAGCAGGTGGCAGAAGATGGGGTCCAGTGGGCCTCGGCCTCTTTCTTCTGCTGGCCGGCTGCGCGCCCATGATTGCCGACGCGCCCTTCAAACGACAGCCGGGCACCGTCGAGGCAGGTTCGCTGCTTGGGCCCTTTACTGGCCAGGTCGTCGACGCCGCCAACGGCAAACCCCTGCAAGGCGCCATCGTTTTTGGGAGCTGGGGCTTCGAGGTCGGCAAGGGCCTGACCAGTCCCGCTGGCGCGGTCACCACCACCGTCGAGACCGACAGCGACGGACGCTACGAGATCGCGCCCTTGGCCGACACCCCCGATGGGGCACGCCGGGTGGCCCGGTTCACCCTTCTCGTGTGGAAACGCGGCTACGTCGGCTGGCGATCGGATCGCCGCTTCGACGATCCTGGCGAGCCACGTCGGGATTTCAGCCAGCTCTTGCATGTCACCAAGCTCGACCGGGTCCGGCCTGGGGTGTCGGCCGTGCAGCAGCTCCGTCATCTGGGCGGGGCGGGTGCGTTGCGGCGGGCGCTCGACCCTGAGCTCATGCAAGCCGCGCTCGAGCTTGGTGGTGGTCGCAGCGCCAAGACCGAGCTGCCCCTCCTCGATGCGTCGGTGTTGCTCTCGGAAGACGAGCTGCGTAAGAAGCTACACTCGGCGACCGAGTTCTCTGTCGAGAGATTGGCCGATTTGGCCCGTTCGCCGAGCTATGACAGCCGGCACTTCCGCGCTGTCGGCAAGAGCGAGACCTACGACGCCGCCTACCGTATGTGGCGCCTTGGCTCGCCGCAAGCGGCCGAGGCCCGCTATGCCCTCCTCGAAAAAGAGGTCCCGCATGCCGAGGCGCGTGACGAGATCGGTGACCGTTCGCTACGTGGCTACGACGGGCGGATCTGGGGTGTGGCTGTCCTCGACCGCAAGCATGCCGTAGTCATCGAGCTGACGTGCGGCGCCGATCTGTGCCGCGATCTCGATCAGTCGGTTTCGCTGCTGCAGCAGCTCCTCGAACGGGCCAACACCCTCGTCGACGACGAGCCCAAGCCTGAAGACAAAAAGGACGACAAGAAAGACGGCAAGGGCGAGCTCAAGCCCGATCCCGAAAAGACCGACGACGACGACAGCGCCAAGAAGGCCGACGAGCCCAAGCCCTTCCAGCTTCGCCCACCCCAGATGCGCAAACGATGAGCCAATCCGCAGTGTTGTCCCGATTTGTCCTGCTGGCGTCGATCGCGGCCAGCACGCCGGCGTTTGCGCTCGAGGCGTCCACCCATGCCGGTCTCACCGAGCAGGCTGCCTTTGCCTCCGGTCTACACCGGCGGCTAGCCGAGCGGCTCGGCCGCACCATGGGCCTCTACGAGCCGCTACGACTTCAGCTCCGCACGGGTGGCACCAGCGACGGGGATGCCGACCTCAAAGAGAGGCTGCGTCAGCTCGATCCCGAGGGCGGCTACACGCCGGAGGGCGACAAGCAGACCGCGCTCGGCTGGCTCGTCGCCGGTGCGGTTCTCGAATCGGTGCCTGCCGCGCGCATGCGCAATCATTTCTTCGATCCGCGCGACGGCCGTGGCCTGCACCAAGATCAAGAAGGCGCGCTGCGTACCCGCATTGCGGCTGCATCGAGCGGGATTGGCACTGTGCGTGGCGTGTTCACGGGTGCCAACTTCGACGGCACGGGCCGTTCGGCACTCGAGTGGCTGGAGGCGCCGCGCAACGAGAACGACTGGGGCCTGCGTCGTTTTCTCGACGAGCGCGAGCGCGCCGGATCGGCCGAACGGCGAGCCGATCGCGATGACGCCACTGCCCGTTCCCTGCTCGCGGCTGGCGCCGTTTTGCGTCTACTCGAGGGGCTCGGCGATCCGGCCATGGTCCGCAACGACTACCGCGAAGCCTTCGAGCGTCAGGGCGGGCCATTCGGACACTTTCTGGCAACCCGTTTTGGGCGCCTCGGGATTCCCGAGCCGAGCCATGTGGGTACGCCCACGCGGCTGCTCGATCTGTTTCATTCTCCGTCGGGCCGCGGTCTCGCCGACCGGACCCAGCGTCGGTTTTTCTCGCCGGGTACGCTGCCGCCATCGACCGTTTATGCAGAGCCGGCTGGGCATCTCAGCGACGGCTATTTGGTCAGCGACGCAGTCCCCGCGCTGGCTCGCGTGGTCCCCGGCGGCGCGGTGCTCGATGAGCGCTGCCACCTTGCCTACGCCAAGCTGCTGTTGCCGGAAATCGGCGAGTACGCCACCAGCGCGCTCGACATCCTGTTCCGCGGCCACCTCGAGCTCCGCGTCCGTGACGGCCGCCTGCGCGCCGTGGTCCGCGAGCTGCCGCTTGGCACCGGCTCGCTGTCCTGGTACGTGGACGACAGCGACGGCAAACGCCAGCTCGTCGACCGTCGGGCAATGGAGAGCGCCGGCGTCGGCGACGTGGTCCTCGAGGCCGAGCTGCCCACCCGAGCCCGCCGTTTGACCCTGGTGTTCCGCGGTCGCGACGGCGTCGGCGACGAGCTGGTCATCGTCGAAGAGCTGCCGATTCTGTAGCTCTGTGGTTACGGAAACGCGAGCGGCGTAGGGTGCAAGAGGCGCGCAGTCGCCGCTGGCGGAGTCCCACGCGCCGACCAACGTAAGCCGGCGCGATTGGACTGAACGGTCACTTCCCACGACGCGCCACCGGTCTGCGTCTCGGCGAGCAGCATGGGCCCAAGCAGGCTCGGCACCTTGGACACCCCGACGCCGATCCACACGGCCCAGTCGCGATTGCGCTCTTCTTTGCCGTCGGTGGCCACGTTTTGGTGTTGCACGCGCACCATGAGAGCCGACGAGCTCCGAAGGGTTTCGAAGCGCGTCACGCGCAGGAAAAAATCGTTGTGCTCACCGCTGATGGCCACCACGACCGGCGTCGAGAAAAACCAGCCGCGCGCGGTCTTGACCGCCACGTAGAGCTGGCCGCTGGTGGTCTCGCGACGTGCCTCTTTGGTCGTTTCGATGATCGTCACCACCCGGGCATCGACGAAGGCACGCGGCTTGGCGGTCGGCTTCTTGAGCCCGGCCAGATGGCCGTCGCTGTCTGGATCACAGGCCCAGGCACCGCCATTGCTCTCGGCGCGGCGTTCTTCACACCACACGCTCACCGACGGGAACGGCCCGTTCATCGTCTCCAGCACCAGCGTGGCCGGCTCATCGTCGGTGGGCTCGGCCTGCGCGACGCCAGCGCTGAGCCAACACGAGAGGACAACGACGACGACAACGACGACGACACAGCGCATCACACCACCCTCAGCGAGCGACGCGCGCGCAGTCTGCGCAACAAACCCGCCGCTTCCTCGTCGCCGACCGCGGCAGCCAGCTCAGCGAGCTGCATGGCTCCGTCGACATCGCCATCGTTGGCGCGCGCCTCGGCATCCCCACGCCAGCTGACCGGACCGTTCGGCGAGGCCAACAGCGCCGCAGCGCGATGGGCCGCGTGGTCGTGTCCGGCGGCGATCGCCGCGCGTGCCGCCTCCGCCCAGCGACGGGCGCGGAGCTCGGCATCCACCGTGGTCGCCGCCGCCGTGGCAAACGCTTTCTCTGCGACGACAGGCTCACCCCCACGCAGAGCCAGCCCGGCCAGCAACGCCCACGCCGCCCCGGCGCCCGGATCCGCCTTCACTGCAGCCTTCAGCGCATCCTCGGCCGCGGCTTCGTCTCCGTCGTCAAACGCCAGCTCGGCGGTCTCGAGAAGCCAGGTGGCCGCGTGGGGATCGGCTTTGTGTCCCGCGCGGGCCCGCTTGCGGCGCACCTCTTCGGTCAGCTCGTCCCCGTCGAAGACATCGCGCCATTCGCCGTGCTTGTCGACGAGATAGGCCTCTCGTACCAGCGTGGCCGCCAGGAACGCCTCGAGGCTGCTCCCCGCACACACTGACTCCCCGTCGTCGCCGGCGACCAGCACACGACCGGCGGCATCGACCCAAAGCGGGCCGCCCAGCGCCTCTCCGACGAGAAAAGCCGGCGCATCACGCAGCGTGATGGCCTCGAGCGCGTCGATCGGCACGATGACGAACGAATCCAAAAACAGGCGCAGGCCATTCCATTGGCGATACAGCTTGTGGAGAGCGGTCGGCAATGGACCCAGCCGCGCCTCGACCGCGCGAACCTCAGAGACGGTGGCGGCTGCGCCCTCGTCGTGGACGCCATCGTCGTAGCGACGCAGTGCTTCTTCTAGGCCGAAAAACACGACTGACCTATCGAGAGCAGGGGATGTAGCTCTTGTCCTTCTTGAGCTTCTTCTCCGCCTCGCGCAGCATCGCTCTGGCCTTGGCATCGACGCGATCAGGGACCAGATCGATGGCTTTACAAACCGACCAACCGGTCTCTGAATAGGCCCGTTTGGCAAAGCTGTCGTTGCCGTAGCGCACCAGCGCCGGCCCCAGTTTTTGCAGCAGCTGTTCGCGGGCCGGGCTTCCGTCGGACATCTCCGTCATCGCCTTGAGGCCGGTCTCGAGACCATGACGATCGCCGACGCCGAGCGCCGCCGTCGCCGAGGACAACGCGCGGTCATCGTCGGCACCGTGCGCCGCCGCCAGCCGTAGCTTGCGGGCGTCGGTATTGGCCGGATCGAGCTCGAGCGCCTGCTCCAGCTCTTCTTTGGCTTCGCTGTACTTCTTGGCTTTGAACAGCTGCTTGCCCGTGTCGAGATGCTCTTCGGCCTGCTTCATCAGCTTGGCGACGGCATCCTTGCCCGGAGCGGCGATGGTCGGCGGCTTCTTGAACAGGAACACGACGGCGGTGACCACCACGGCAAGGGTGATGACCGCGCCGACCAATACCGGCACTGGCGACGGCGCTTCATCGCCGTCACCGCCCGAGGCCATGGCGGGAGCGCGGCCAGAAGCGCCGGCATTGTTGTTGTTGTTGTTGTTGTTGTGGGCGAACGAGGCCGGCGCTGCGTTGCCGACCACCTTGAAGTTGAGATCGCCGAATCGGATGGTGTCGCCTGGCCCGGCAGCGCCTTTGCCGAGGCGACGGCCGTTGATGTAGGTGCCGTTGGAGCTGCCAAGATCTTCGATCTCGACGGAGTTGGGACTACGGTGCAGGCGCGCGTGCTTTCGCGACAGCGACGGATCGTCGAAGACCACGTCGTTGTCGGCAGCGCGACCGACGGTGAGGGTGGCCATCGGCAGTGGGAAATCGCGCCCGGTGTAGTTGCCGGTCTCGCCCACCAACCGGAGCCCGTCGTCGGCGGCAGCGGGCCGCGGCGGGGGCAACGGCGCCACACCCTCGGTCTGGGTCAGCGGCTCGATGGTGAGACGAAACTCGGCCAGATCGACCTGGGTATTCGGACCCACCGCGGTCACGCCGGCAATCCGAACCCCGTTGACCAGGACGCCGTTTGAGCTGCCGTCGTCGACGACGCAGGGCTGACCACCCTGCACCACCACCCGGGCGTGCCGGCGCGACACGCTGGCCGACGGCAGCATGAGCTGCCGATCCGCGTCGCGGCCGATGGTGATCTCGCCGTTGATGAGGTCCATGGTAGCGACCTGCTTGCCGGCTTTGTCGTACGCGCTAACCCTCCACAAAGGTCACCTCAAACGCGAGCTGGCCGCAGCGTCGGGCCTTGGGCACCAGGTTGGATCTCGCCGAGCTCGGTGACGCGGATGTCGGCGCCACCACCGAGGTGCACGTAGACCTGGAAGCCGCGGCCGATCTCGTCGCGCAACACCTCGACGGGAGGCGCCTCGCTGGCATGCCGCGCCAACGTCTCGAGACGACCCGTCAGCTCGCGGGGAGCGCCGAGCTGGACCGTGGCCATGACCCCGTCGAGGCCGCCGTTGAGGGCGGCCAACAGATCGACCGTCTCGGCGCCCCGCAGATCGCCGATCACCAGGCGCTCGGGCATGAGCCGGAGTGCCGCGCTGAAGGCTGCCCGCAACCCAGGACCGCGGCCGAGGACCGTGACCACACAACCTTCGCGGAGCCCAAGCTCATCGCTCTCCTCGACGGTGACGACCCGCTCACCAGGCGGCAGCGCGCGACATAGCGCACTCATCACGGTGGTGCGCCCGCTGCCAGCCGGACCCGAGATGAGGATGTTCTTGCGCGCCTTCAGGGCAGCCTCGAGATAGTCGGACTGGCCCTGTGTGAGCGCGCCCTGGGCCACCAGATCGCCGAGGTGGGCGCCGGCAATACGCGGCCGACGCAGCCGCAGCACGGGTCCATTGGACACTTGTGGCGGCAACACCGCGGTCAGCAGCATCCCGCCCGCCAGCCGTGCCTCGACCACTGCGTCTTGGGTCACGACGCTGGTCGCCCGACGCAAAAGCCGCGTCAGCACCTTGTCCACCGCTTCTGCCGACGAGAACAGCCGCGGCGACAGATCGCGATGACCATCGCGCCCGATGAAGACGCGGTCAGGACCGGAGACGATGACGTCGCGGACTGCCTCGTCGTTCACCAGATCTTCCAGCGGCCCGAGCCCGAGGGTCTCGGCCACCACATCGCGCAACAGGGTCTCGGAGTCGACACCACCTGGCAGGCCACCGTCGGCGCTTTTCTTGTCGATGAGGTCGGACGCGACATTTTCGGCGCGCGACCAGGTCTCTTCGTCGATGTGGGCGTGACCGAGATCGAGCGCCTCGGCGAGCTTGCCCGACAGCTCACGAATGCAGTCGGCCAGCCGACCACGAACGGCCTCGTCGACGGGAGAACGGGCCGGAGCACGAGATGGACGGGCCGCGACCGCTGCGACCGGAGGTGCGACCGGCTGAGGAGCCGGACGCGCAACGGGTGGCGCTGCCGGCGTGACCGGCATCGACGGCACCGACGGACGTGCCCGTGGTGGCTCAGCCGGGGGAACCACTGGCATATCTGGTCGCGAAGGCGCCGGCGGACGAACGGCCTCACGCGGCGCGGTCATCCGTGGCGGCGGCGGGGTCGGCGCCGGTGTCGGCCCGAGCGTGCGGGCCAGCGGCGGCGACGTGACCACCGGAGCCGGCGGATCGGGCGGCGGGAGCGGTGCCGGGGCGGCTGCTTGCTGCGGTAGCGACGGCAACGACGGCCGGGTTGGACGGGGCGGCGGCGGCGGCGGGATGTCATCCTCCTCGTCGCTGCCGTCACCGGTATGGCCCTCTTCGGCGTGGGCATCGTCACCACGGCGCGGCGGGGGCGGCGGCGCGGTCGGACGGCGCGGCGGGGGCGGCGGCGCATCGCCGTCGTCGGTACCGGCTGCGGCACCCTCGGCCTCGATGCTGAGGATGAAGTCGCCGATGTAGATCTTGTCGCTGCCCTTGACGACGAGCGGGCTGGTGATCTTGCGCCCGTTGACGTAGGTGCCGTTGGTGCTCTTCAGATCGACGATGATGAACTTGCCGTCCTTGAGGACGATGCGCGAGTGGCGCTTGGAGACGTTCCCCTTCGGCAGGATGATGTCATTGCCCTGCACCCGGCCGATGGTGACCTCGGGCTTGTCGAACTCGAGCCGCTTCTGCTCGCCGCCCTTCTCGCTGACCACGATCGCAAACATCGCATCTCCTCGGCCCTCTTGGTTTCGTCCAAGCGGGCGGAATATCGGAATTATTCGGGGTTACGATACGAAGGGAGCAAACCGGCGGTCAAGTAAATACAAGGCCAGTTTCACTTAGAGACACCTATCGCTGCAGGCTTTGCGGGTGCAGCTGGGCCTGCGGCGGCGGGATTGCCGAAGACCTGGGCCAGATCGTCGCCGAGCACGGTGTAGACGGATAGCAGGACCAAGACGCCAAAGCTGGCGCGGAGGATCCAGTCGATTGTCGTATTGATGGTCGTGTTGATGGTCGTGTTGGGGTGCGGCTGGTTGGTATCGGATGCCACGCGCGGCAGCCTAGCATATGCTGCGGCCATGAATCCTATCTCGTCACGGCCTGCGGCCACGATCATGACGCTGGTCGCGGCGCTGTTGTGGCCATCGCCATGGACTCGCATGGCCGAAGCGGCACCCAAGCCCGCGCCGGCCAAGGCCGTCGCAGCGCGCTACTTCTTTCATGTCGGCACCGTCACCGACGCGGAAGGCATCAAGAGTGGCGTTCTCGACGAGGCGCGGGCACTGCTCATCGAAGAGCTCCGCAAGCACCCCGAAGTGACCGTCGATCTCGGCGTTCCCGAGGCAGACTTTGCCGCCCAGCTCGCGGCGCGCAAGATTTCCGGGTACGAGCTGTCGCTCAAGATTCTGGAAGTCGAGCGATCCAGCGAGCCGCCACCGACGGGCAAACAATATGCGGTGCTCAAGCGTCGCGTGCATTTGTCGCTGTTCGGCACCACCATCCCTGGCAAGGTCATGGCGGTGGGTGGCGAGGGTGACGCGCAGGTGGCGATGGAGGTGTCGATCAACGCCACCCCGGCGGACCTCGACAAATCGGCGCACCAGCTCCTCCTCGAGATCTGCAAAGACGCCCTTCGCCAAGCCGTGGACCTGACCATCGCCAAGATGGAGCTCGCGCAAAAAGCCAAAAAGTCCGTCAAGCGGCTGAAATAGCCGCGTTGCGACTGTCACTGACATTGGCTATACATCCACGACTATGAGCATCGCCGAAAGAGCTGAGCGAGGTCAGCCGAGCTGTGCTCGGAAGGCGATGCGTTTCTCAT
>Ga0123338_10004766_pt1 | contig 11772 bp, 11 predicted proteins | sample grotaG_FD_89793 | JGI IMG/M metagenome (GOLD analysis project Ga0123338, IMG submission 89793) | Glacier valley bacterial and archeal communities from Borup Fiord, Nunavut, Canada, to study Microbial Dark Matter (Phase II) -... | ecosystem: Environmental > Aquatic > Freshwater > Ice > Glacier ... | reverse complement strand
GCGGCGAGGGCTGCGGACCTCCAATTCAGGGGTTCCTCAGCCTGGGCCGCCGCGGTCTTCGAACGCCATTACGTATCATCCCTTCGGTACCGGCTTAGTGTTTCCACTGCCACGCTTAGGCCAGCCACCATAGTGATGAAGATGTGTGCCAGGGCAGCTTGAGATGGCGGCATCGAGCAGTTCCAATAGAGTGCCTGACGAAACGCTGGCACCAGGTATCGCGCGTTGCTCGGCAGCCAAACGCTCCTTTGCAGCCACTTTTCGTAAAGTTTGAGTTATCGGGTGTGTTGTTGCTGCCTCAGCCCGGCGGGAATCCTTTGGGCGGCGCCACTGGTGTGTGTATGTGGTAGCCCGGTGAGGCCCTGGCGTGGCAGCCTGTCGGCGAACTGGGCGGCAACGTGCCCCGGCAACATGGTAGGAGCAGGTAGGCAAGGTCTGGGGCGGGGTTCATTGCAGCGGTCGCGCTACCGAGGCCGTCCACCTCCTGCCGAGCAAGGTCCGGTCTCTCTGCGACGGCGATATGCTGCCGCGTGTCAACTGAAAGGGGGTTTGAGCATGTTACAGGTCAGCCAAATCCTCAGCTTCTGCACCATCCCGGTGTTGCTCGGCGTTGCCGTCATAGATGTCCGTGCCCGCCGTGTGCCGAACAGGCTCTCGGCCCTTGTGGCCGTTATCGGGCTTTGCAGCCGGGCCATCGGCGGCGGGCTTGCCATTTCCCTCCTGGCGGCGGTGGCCGTCTTTGCCGTCCTCTACGTATTCTGGCTGCGCGGCTGGCTGGGCGGCGGCGACGTCAAGTTGCTCGCTGCGTGCGTGCTGGCGGTTCCGGCCGGCGCGGTCGGCGACCTGTTGCTGGCGGTCTCGCTGTCGGGCGGCATCCTGGCGTTGATCTATATCGTCCTCCGGCCGGCCATCCGGCACGCTGCGCCCGCGCCGGGCCGGCGCGCCACGGTCCTTCGCCGGGTCCTCCGGATCGAGGGCTGGCGCATACGCCGCGGTGGCCCTCTCCCCTATGCCTGCGCCATCGCTGCCGGATGCGCGTTCACCATCGTTACGGGATAGCCCCATGTTGAAAGTTGTCCTCGTCGGTTTGATGGTGTCGTTCACCGCGGTGTTCGGCGTCGTCGCGTGGCTGAGCCTGCGCCCTGCGCCTGCGGCCGTGTCAGCCGAGGCCGTTGTGCCTGCCCCGCCGCCGCCGCCGGCCCGCACCGCCGTGCTGGGGTGGTCGCGCAACGTCACGGCGGGAACCCTGATCAAGCCAGAGGACATCGGCGTCACCGACCTTCCTGCAAACGCCTTGCCATCCGGGACCCGGCCTGACACCGTGCAGGCGCGGTCTGAGATCATCGGCGCCATGGTGCGCCGCAACGTGCAAGCGCAGGGGCCGTTGCTGGCTGCAGAGATCCTCCGCCCCACCGACGGCGGCTTCCTCGCCGCGGTGCTGGCACCAGATCACCGGGCCGCGTCCGTCGCCGTGGACGCAGTGTCGGGAACGGCCGGGCTGATATGGCCTGGGGACCGGGTGGACCTGATCCTAACGCAGGAAATCGGCGACCAGTCCATGCCGCTCGGCCGCCGGACCTTTGGCGAGACGGTGTTGAAGGACGTCCGGGTGATCGCGGTGGACCAGCAGCTTGCCCAGGGCACCAGCCCGGACGTCGGCACTACGACGCAGCAGCAGAGCAACCGGACGGTGACGCTGGAAGTCCTCCCTGAAGCGGCGGAGAAGGTGGCGGTCGCCGTTCGTCTCGGCAAGGTTTCCTTGACGGTCCGGGCGGCGTCGGTCACCCGCCCGGCGCCCGCCGACGGGGATTCGGCGGTGGCCGTGAACGACCCTGGACGCCCGGCAGGACCGGCTCTGGCGCCCTCCGGACGGGTTGCCGCTACCGCTGCCCTGCCTCCTGGGCAAGGAATGAAGTCGCCGCCGACAACTTGGGGCGCCGATGTATCGCCAGCTTTGAGCGCACGGCCCGGGGCTGCGCCGATCCGGCCGTCAATGCGGGTGTATCAAGGCGGGGCTGCAGAGAAAGAGGTGAAGTTCGAATGAACGGTCCAACGATGATTCCGAAGTTCCTCAGAGGCGTCGCTGCATGGGCTGCGATAGGCCTGGCAATCTTTTCGGTTGCGGCTGGTTCGGCCCAGGCCGCGCCGGATGGTGCCCGTTCCGTGACGATCGAGGCGGGTATGGGCCGTGTCCTCTCGCTTGGCGCCGCGGCGTCCAGAGTGTTCGCCGCCGACCCCAAGGTGGTGGAGGTCCGCCCGGCCAGCCCGACCAGCCTGTTCGTGTTCGGCGTGGCGCCAGGCCGCACCACCATCGCGGCGCTGTCCAGCACCGGTGCGCCCATCGCACAGTATGACGTCGTCGTCCGCCCCTCGAATTTCGCCGCCAACGAGGCCCGCGGCGGCGCAAACCGTATGGTTCCCGGTGGCAGAATTGGGGTCGAGACCCGCCCAAACGGCCTTTCCGTGACCGGTGAGGTCGCCACCCCCGCCGAAGCCGACCGCGCGTCGCGGTTGGCCCGCGCCTTCTTGGCGGACAAGGGCGTGCTCGATAACCGGCTTTCCGTCGCCTCGCCGATCCAGGTGAACCTGCGCGTCCGGATCATCGAGATGTCGCGGTCCTTGACGCGTGAGCTTGGCATCAACTGGCAGGCGCTGGGCAACCTCGGCCGCTACGCCACGGTCGGGCTGGCGACGGCGAACGGGCTGGCGGACCTGGCGGGGTCGGGGAGCAGGTTATCGAGCCGCTACCTGAAGACGAACGGGGCCGGCGGCTTCGGCACGGACATCAACGCCGCCATTGATGCGCTGTCCCAGGACCAGTTGATCCGGCTGCTGGCCGAGCCGAACCTGACGGCGCTGAGTGGTGAGACCGCCAGCTTCCTGGTCGGCGGCGAGTTCCCGATCCCGGTCGCGCAGAACAACAACACGCTTACGGTCGAGTTCAAGCAGTACGGCATCAGCCTCGCGTTCGTCCCGACTGTGACCAGGGCAGACCGCATCGTGCTGCACGTCCGTCCGGAGGTCAGCCAGTTGACCGACCAGGGCGCGGTGAGGCTGGGCAACGGCAACAACACCGTCCAGATCCCGGCCATAACGGTGCGGCGTGCCGACACGACTGTGGAGCTGGGGTCCGGCCAAAGCTTTGCGATTGCCGGGCTGTTGCAGGACAGCCAAAAGCTGACTGGGCTTGGGTTGCCCTTCCTGGGCGACATCCCGATCCTGGGTGCGCTGTTCCGCTCGGACAGCTTTCAGCAGAACCAAACGGAGCTGGTGATCGTGGTGACACCTTATATCGTGCGGCCCGTCAGCACGCCGACTGCCCTGGCATCGCCCGATGACGGCTGGCGCGCGCCGAACGACCTGGAACGCATCCTGCTGCTGCGCCAGAGCGCCGTTGGAACCCCGGCACCGCGCATGAGGATACCTGGCGAAGCCGGGTTCGTGCTGCCATGAGCCGCACCTCGATCTCCCGGCTAGGCTGGGTTGCAGTGGCGTTGCTGGGCATGGCTGGATGCTCGGAGATTGACCCGTTGACCAAGGAGGGCACCTGGCACCCGACCGGGGCGAACGATGCCAACCTGCGGGCCATGGTCGCCGTGCCGAGCGACCTCGCATTTGGCCGCAGCGCCCGCACGGCGGACGGCGAACAAGCCGCCCGCGCCGTGGACCGGTTGCGGTCCGGCCGTGTCTATCCGTTGCAGAGCATCGGCACCTCCAAGGTCGGCCAGATCAGCAGCGGCGCCCCGGCTACCCCTGCACCGGCGGAGCCATGACGCCCTTGGACTACGACGCATCCGGCGGGACCGAGGTCGGCGCGGCGCGGCCGAACCGCGCGCCGGTCATGGCCTTCGTTACCGACGCGGAGACGGAGTTCGCCCTGCGCGAAGGGCTTGAGGACGTCGTGCCCGAGAAGTTCGAGTTCCGCCGGGCCAACATCCGCGCGGCGACGGCCTTGCTGGCCGCCATGCCAACGCCGCTCACGATCATCATTGACCTTGGTGGCGAGGAGAACCCGCTTGCTGCGCTGGCGGACCTGTCCCAGGTGGTCGAGCCCGATGTCCGCGTGCTGGTCGTGGGGGACCAGGACGACGTGGCTTTCTACCGCCAGGTGACGCGCGGGCTTGGCGCGCTGGAGTACCTCAGCAAGCCGCTGATCCGCGACCTCGTCGCGCGGCAGTTCGGGCCGCTTCTCAACCGGCAGGCATTGCCGCAGGATTCGGTGCTCGGCGGCCGGCTGGTGACCGTAACCGGCGTGCGCGGCGGTGTCGGCGCCAGCACTGTTGCGGCGAACCTCGCGTGGTATCTCGGCGTTCAGGCGCGGCGGCACACGGTGTTGCTGGACTCCGACCTCCATCGCGGCGTGTGCGCGATGCTGCTGGCGGCCAAGTCCGGATCGGGCCTGCGCACCGCCCTGGAAGCGCCGGGCCGGATTGACGAGCTGTTCGTGGAGCGCGTGTCGCAGCCCGTGGCCGACCGCCTGCACGTGCTGGCCGGTGAGGAGCGCCTGGCCGACCAGCCGGGTTATGCGCCCGGCGCCGGCGCCCGCCTGACGGACGCGTTGCGGCGCCGCTACAACTTCGTCGTGGCCGACCTGCCCTTCACCGGGCAGCCGATGCACCGGGACCTTCTGCACCTGGCGCACCAGCGCGTGCTGGTGATGATGCCGACCCTGGCCAGCATCCGCGACACCTTGCGCCTGCTGGCCATCCCGAACGGCCCGGCGCAGCCCCGCCGTGCAGTCGTCGTGCTGAACCGCTCCAACATGCAGGGGGGGTTGGACCCGCGCCGCGTCGCCGAAGCGCTGAAGATGCAGCCAGACATCACCATCCCCGAGGTGCGGCGCTCGGTCGAGCGCGCGGCCAGCCTTGGGATGCCGGTCGCAAAGGAGCGCGGCCCCGTCCGTACAGCCATGGCGACGCTGGCCCGCGAGGTCGGGTTCATGGAACGTGACACCGACACCAAGCGCCGCCGCCGCTTCTCGCTGTTCCGGCGCAAATAGGGAGGTCCGATGCTAGTTCCCACAACATTCGGCCGCCGCCGGGCGGAACAGGACGATGCTCCGGCCTTGCTCCAACTTCCCGCGCCTGTGCCCGGGGGAATGAGCGTTGCCGAGGTTGTAGTGCCAGTCCGCGTCGGGCAACCGGCGTTCATGGGCGAGTTGCGGGCGCTGTGCCTCGCGCAGATTGATGCCGGCACCGTCGCCTCCATGGGTCCGGAGCGCCTGAACGTCGAGGTCGAGCGCACGCTGGCCCAGATAGCGTCCGAGCGCCGCTTCCAGCTCAACGGCCGCGAGCAGCGCGAGCTGGCGGCGGAGCTGGTGCATGACATGCTGGGCCTCGGCCCGCTGGAGCCGCTGCTGGAAGACGAGACGATCACCGACATCATGGTGAACGGACCGGACCGGGTGTTCGTGGAGCGCCGGGGCAAGATGGTGCTGAGCACGGCCAAGTTCCGGGACGCCACGCACGTGGCCAACGTGTGCCAGCGGATTGCGGCGGCCATCGGACGGCGGATTGACGAAGCAAGCCCGATGGTGGATGCGCGCCTGAAGGACGGCAGCCGCGTCAACATCGTGTTCATGCCGCTGGCACTGGACGGGCCTTACATCTCGATCCGTAAGTTCGCCAAGAAGAAGATCGACTTCGAGAAGATGATCGAGGTGGGGTCGCTGACCCGGCCGGTGGCCCGTGTGCTGGAGATCGCCGGGCGGGCACGGCTGAACGTCGTGATCTCCGGCGGCACCGGCTCCGGCAAGACGACGATGATGAACGCGATGTCGCGGTTGATTGACCACGGCGAGCGCATCGTGACGGTCGAGGACGCGGCGGAGCTGCAGCTGCAACAGCCCCACGTCGTCCGGCTGGAAACCCGGCCGGCGAGCCTTGAGGGCCGCGGCGAGATCAACCAGCGCGACCTGGTCCGCAACGCCCTGCGTATGCGCCCCGACCGCATCATCATCGGCGAGGTCCGCGGCGGCGAGGCCTTCGACATGCTGCAGGCCATGAACACCGGCCATGACGGCAGCATGAGCACCGTCCACGCCAATACGACGCGCGACGCCCTGACCCGCATCGAGAACATGGTGCAGATGGGCAACATGGGCCTGCCCTCCCGCGCCATCCGCACGCAGATCGTCGGCGCGGTGGACCTGATGGTGCAGATCGAGCGTCAGCGCGACGGCACAAGGCGGGTGACGCAGGTGACGGACGTTTATGGCATGGAGGGCGAGGTCGTTACCTTGAACGACATCTTCCAGTACGAAGTGGAGGGCGAAACCGCCGATGGACGCCTGACGGGCCGCTACAAGGTCAGCCGGGCCAAGCCGAGCTTCTATCAGCGCTTGTCGTACTTCGGCCTGGACCGGGCCTGGGTCGCAGCCGTGGAGGAAGGCGCGTGACCGCCGCCACTGGCCTGCTGAGCCTGCCGCAGCTGATGGGTTTGGGCTTCGCCATGTTGGTGGTGATGGCCGCGGCGTCCTGGGCCGTGCTGCGGCAGGACAACGAGGCAAAGGAGTTGCGGAGCCGGATTGACACTGTCGCGACGCCGTATGCCCGTGCGAACGCGCTGACAGAGACGGCGGTGCGGGCCGGGCCGACCGATACAGGGCGGCTTGTTGCGTTGGTCTCCAAGTTTTTCGGCTACAACGCCCTGCGGCGGGACCAGTATCCGGCCAAGGCGCCAGTCGTGGTGTTCCTGACCCTGGTGCTGGCCGGGCTGCTGGGGCACATCTTGGCCCTGTGGCTGGGCGAGATCGTGCGTTTCGCCACGCCTGTGATCTGGATTGCGCTCTGCCGCTACGCCTTTTCCTATTTTGAGAAGCGGCACGCCAACGTCCTGTATGGCCAGTTCCCGGATGCGCTCGGCATGATCGTGCGCGCGGTGCGGGTCGGCATCCCGGTGCCGGAGGCAGTACGCAACGTGGCGCGCGAGGCGCTTGAGCCGACCGCGTCCGAGTTTGCGCTGCTATCCGACCAGCTCTCCATCGGCGTCCCGCTGGACGAGGCCCTGCGGGAGGTTGCCCTGCGGAACCAGCTTCAGGAGTACCGCTTCTTTGCGACCGCGCTGTCCCTGCAGGCGCAGACCGGCGGCGGATTGTCGGAAACTCTGGAGAACCTGGCCGACGTGATCCGCAAGCGCGTCGGCGCCCGCAAGCGCGCCTATGCCTTGGCGAGCGAGGCGCGGACGAGCACGTACGTGCTGGCCGGCCTGCCCCTCGTCACGGCAGGCGCGCTGGCACTCATCAGTCCCGGGTACTTGGACGTGCTGTTCACGACGCCGCTCGGCAACAACATCCTGGGCGCTGCGGTTGCGCTCCTGTGCATTGGAATGTTCGCGATGCGCACGACGATCTCGAAGACGCTGCAATGAACCTCGCCCTCCTCGTCCTGTTCGGCGGCCTGCTGGTGCTCATTCCGATGAGCTTGGTGCTGCTCGCCTACATCCGGGAGGAGGACCGGCTGACCGTGCGCATCCAGGAGGTCCAGCGCCGCGGGGAGAACCGGTCGGACCTTACGGTTGCGGGCCGGCCGGGAGCGGCGGGGCGCCTGGTGCCCGTAGCGTTGGTCGGCGGCGTCATCGCCCGCAGCGGCCTGCTGTCAACCCGCACGCTGGAAGAGCTGCAGCAAACCCTGCGCTCGGCGGGGCTGCGCGGGCAGGCGGGCCTGAGCATCTTCGTCGGCGCAAAGCTGCTGCTGCTGCTGTCCCTTCCGACCATTGCCGTTCTGGCCATGACGCAGCTGGACTGGTGGCCGGAGCACTGGAACATACTGGTGGCCGGCGCCGGCATCGTTGGCCTTCTGGGGCCGGACATCGTCGTCCGCGGGAAGCGCAAGCGCTACCTCAAGTCACTGGACGCCGGGATGCCGGACGCCCTCGACATGCTCGTCATCTGCACTGAAGCGGGCCTCGGCCTGGAGTCGTCCTTCGAGCGGGTGAGCACTGAGATTGCGCTAGGCCACCCGGTGGTGGCGCAGGAGATGATGACGACCGTCCACGAGATGCAGATCAACGCAGACCGGCGTACGGCGCTGATCGGCATGGGCGACCGCACAGGGCTATTGGCGCTGCGGCGGCTGGGCGGGACGCTCGTGCAGACGCTGCAGTATGGAACGCCGCTCAGCGACGCGCTGCGCATCCTGTCCACCGAGATGCGGCAGGAGACGCTGATGCGGTTCGAGGAGCGGGCGGCGCGGCTGCCTGTCCTGCTCACGATCCCGATGGTCCTGTTCATCCTGCCGTGCATCTTCCTGGTGGTTGGCGGCCCAGCCATCGTGCAAGTCCTCGAATATACCAAATGATGGGGCAAGCTTTGACAAAGCCACGTGCTGGACTGCTGACGTTGGCGGCATTGCTGCTTCTGGGCGGGTGCGGCGCGCCCGCCGACCGCTTGACGCAAGGGGAGGGGACGCCTGCACGCGGGTTGCGCATCGCCGGGGCAGCCATGGCGGGCGGCATGCCGCAGGCGGCGCTCAATGCAACCCAGTCGGTGCTCAGCCGCGACCCGAACAACGTGGACGCCCTGCTCCAGCAGGCGGAGGCGTTGACGGCCATGGGCCGCGACGACGCAGCCGGGGAGGCGTATCACCGCGTGCTGGCGAGGGAGGCTTCCCCGAGCCGCGAGCAGGTGCGTCTGGCACGGGCCGGCGCCGGGCGCGCCGACCTTGCCGCAGGGCGGGGCGCGCAAGCGGAAGCCGTGTATGCGGCGATGGTGGCCGATGCGCCCAGTAGCGCCCCGGCGCATGACGGCCTTGCCATTGCGCTGGACCTTCAGGGCAAGCATGCGGCCGCACAGGCCGAATACCGCAAGGCTCTGGCGCTGTCCGACACGTCTGCCACGCGCTCCAACCTTGGGCTTTCGCTGGCGATGGCCGGCGACGGGGCCGGGGCGCTGGAGGTTCTCCGGCCTTTGGCAGCCGACCCCGCGGCGACGCCAAAGACCCGGCACAACCTGGCGTTTGCGCTGGAGCTGACCGGAGACCGGAACGGGGCGAGGCAGGCGCTTTCGGTTGACATGCCGCAGTCCGAAATTCCGATGGCGCTGGCCGGCTTCGATGCGTTTCGCACGGCGTCGGTGTCGGCGCCTTCATCGGCGTCCACGCCGGCATCGGTATCGGCCGCGGTTCCAATCCAGCTTCTGCCTACGGTCGCCGAACAGGACCCGACGCCACAACCGCCATCTGCAAGCAGGCCGGTGAGGCCCGCTGCCACGTCTTCAGTTGCGCCGTCCCGTGCCGCCCGCAGCCGGGCCGCAGAACCCGTTGCAGCCGCCGCACCAACTGGCGCCACTGTTCAGGACGCATCGCCTGGCCTGCTTTCGGCAACTCCGACATCATTGCCGGTTGTGCCCCGGAGCGGAACGCCCGCTGCGACGCCCAATGCGCCGCCTGGTCCTGCGGGTGCTGACGCGCCATGACCATGATGCTTGACCCTGCTGCCGACCCAGAAGGACCGTGAACCATGCGCCTTAATACAAAGGTAAAGCGCCAGGACGCGCGATGCATACAGGGCGGCACCGCCGCGTCCTGGCCAAGACTTTGGCGGGACAAGCGGGGCAACGTGAGCTTGGTCGTCGCCGCAAGCCTTATCCCCCTCACGGCCACCGTAGGCTTGGGGATTGATATCAGCCGCCTGGTTCACGCCCGGGAAACGTTGCGGAGTGCAACCAACGCCGCTGCGCTGGCTGGGGCAACCTACTTCACCGACGCCAGCAAGGGCCCTGCGGCAGTGATTACGGCGCGGCGCTACTTCGACAAGTATAGCGTGAGCCCGGAGCTCACCATACCGCCGACAGACGTCACCGTAACGGCCATTCCGTCGGGGGGTGGCACTACGCCCAACAAGGTCACCGTTACGGCCACTGGTACCATCCCAACGACCATAATGAAGCTGGTCGGCTATAGCACGATGACCATAAAGTCCACCGCGGTGGCAGGCATAGACACGGTGACGCCGCCCACCCTCCATCCGATCATCACGGCCGCGCCGGGCACGGGGTCGGCTTCGCAAATACTAAGTCATGCGACGGCAACGATTGGCGCCGGCGATTGGAATACGGCCTTCATGTATCCAGTCCCGCTGCTCTCAGGCACGCCTGACTACCGTGTGACCTCGATGCCGCTGATTTCGACGATGTACGAGATCGGCAGCACCTGCGGCTCTGTTGACACCAGTTGGAGCCCAAGCGCGCGTTGCAACGGCTTGCCCCGGGCAATCCCGGCCCAGAACGTGAACTTCCCATACTACAACCCGAACCAGCCCCTTGCGTTCCTATTCCTGGACATGAACAACGGCGCGGACTCCGCACCTGGCGGCTGGGGTTACGGGCCGAACCAGTATGGCACCAGGCCCGGCGACTACCACATCATGTCCACGGCCCCCCTTTCGCAAGTATCGCCCGAGGAGCCGTCGTCCATCTCGGACAACTCGGTCAACACCCTGAAGGTGTTGGATCCCGTGACCTTCGCGAACCTGAACCAAGGCCCGACAACTTTCACGGCCCAGAAGAAGGGCTATAATTGCGCCGTGCAGATCGAGGATGTCACGGGTGTCACCTCGCTCCCGACCTATCCGCCGTCGCGCCGGGCTGCGCCTGACCCTGGGGGCATGAGGTGCTTCAAGATCGGCGACGCGGCTGACGACCTGCTTTCGGGCCGCGCCCTTGCCAACCTAAGCTGCAACCAGATTGGCGGCCGAACCCTAATGTACTGGTGGAACGACCTGGGGGCTGGCACGGACGACTACGACTACAGGAACCTGACCTACTTGCTGTCCTGCACGGCAGGCGTGACCAATCCGGACAACGGCACCTACGGCAACACCCCGCCAGCCCCCCCGCAAATCCCACCGACCGCCAAGCTCCTAGAGTAAGTTCAACCGTTCAATGGAGGATATGCGATGAACCTCATAAATCGGACCGCCACTGGCCGGCGGCACTTTACCCAAATCCGGCGTGATGACCGAGGGGTGGTCGCGCTGGAGTTTGCTCTGGTCGCTGCCCCCCTGGTCACGCTCGTTGCCGGGATAATGTATGGCGGCCTGAACCTGACAGCCATGTCCGCCCTCGATAACGGCGCACGCAACGCGGCCCACCATCTTCGCGTGGCCAAGGTCCCCGACCCGGATGACGCCAACGTCCGCAGCATCATCTGCGGCTTCGTCAGGCCGTTCACCAATTGTGCGAGCATGCAGATCTATGTCCAGAATGCCGCTTCGTTCGCGGCCCTCCCTCCGCCCTCGATCGCCACGTTGTCGAGCAGCTTCAACCCTGGGGGAAGCGGCAGCTACGTGTTCATGTCGGTCGTGATCAAAACCAACCTGCCGGTGACCATCGCCGGTGTGCCTGCACCAGTGTTCTCCTCAACCATCGTCTTCAGGAACGAGTGATGACCGCCCTGCCATCTGCCCCCCCGTCTGGCCCGGCTCACCGCAACCCCGGACTGCCGGCCCGAACCCGGGGCCTTGCGTCCCTTGTGCGGGATAGGCGCGGGGTTGCCGCGCTGGAATTGGCCGTCGTCGCGCCTGTCCTGGTCGTCGCAGCACTCGGCATGTATTCGATCGTGCAGGGGGTGCGGGTCAAGATGCTGCTCAACACGGCCGCCTCCAGCATGGCGCTCCTGGTCGCCACGCAGGATGTGGTCGTGCCGGGCGCGAGCGGCAACCTGACCGACCTTTGCAGCAAGGGCGCCAGCAACTCGCTCCTCCCCTACAGTCCAGCACCGGTGGCGATGACCGTCGCACTCTACAGCAGGCCCCCCACCGGGAGTGTCTCGGCTC
>Ga0123338_10004760_pt1 | contig 11782 bp, 10 predicted proteins | sample grotaG_FD_89793 | JGI IMG/M metagenome (GOLD analysis project Ga0123338, IMG submission 89793) | Glacier valley bacterial and archeal communities from Borup Fiord, Nunavut, Canada, to study Microbial Dark Matter (Phase II) -... | ecosystem: Environmental > Aquatic > Freshwater > Ice > Glacier ... | reverse complement strand
AGATGATCGCGCTCGGCGCCTTCGCGCGCTTCCTGCACGGTAGAGCGGGGACCGGTTTCGCGCTGCAGCCGAATTTCCACGGGAATGGAGGCAGCTGGGATTTGCTCACCCGGCGTCAGGATTGCCATGCGCTCGACCACGTTACGCAATTCCCGCGCATTGCCGGGCCAGTTGTAGCCTTCCAGCAGCTCAAACACTTCTTCATCCATGTGCTTGGGGCGAAAATTGTTCCGCGTGCAAAACTCTTCCAGGAAATAGAGCCCCAGCGCGCGCACATCCTGAGGACGCTCGCGCAGCGGCGGCACCTGGATGGGCACCACGCTGACACGGTAGTAAAGATCTTCGCGAAACTTGCCCTGCGCCACCATCGCCTGCAAATCGCGGTTGGTTGCTGAAATCACGCGAACGGACACACGGATGACCTGTTCCCCGCCCACGCGGTGGAATTCTCCCTCCTGCAAAACGCGCAGAAGTTTTGCCTGCGAGCCGGCGTGCAGGTCGCCCACTTCGTCCAGGAAGAGCGTGCCGCCATCGGCGAGTTCGAACTTGCCTCGGCGCGCGGCCGTGGCTCCGGTAAAGGCTCCTTTTTCGTGACCGAACAGCTCGCTTTCGATTAATTCAGTGGGGATAGCCGCGCAGTTTACTTTCACGAACGGTCCCGCTTTAAAGGGGCTCAGCTCATGCAAATGTGCGGCGAGCAGCTCTTTACCGGTGCCGGATTCGCCCACCAGCAAGACTCGCGCGTCGGATTTCGCGGCCATGGTGGCCTGAGAAACGGCACGCTCGAAAGCGGGGCTGGAACCGATCATCCGAGGGCCCGGCCCCACAATCTCGCGCAGTTTCTCATTCTCCTGCCGGAGGTTCGCTTGTGCAAACGCATTCTTGATCGCCACCAGAACCCGCTCGCGGCTCAACGGCTTTTCGAGAAAATCGAAGGCACCGGCGCGCGTCGCTTCAACGGCATCGGCAATGGTGGCATGGCCGGAAATCATGATCACGGGCGACCGAACATCCTGCTGTTGCAGGGAGCGCAGCAGGTCTATTCCGTTGCCGTCGGGTAGGCGAACGTCGAAGAGAAAAACATCGATTCGCTGGGGCTCGGGGAACTTGCGAAAGTCGGCTACAGAACGGAAGACGTTTACGGCATAGCCCTCCCGCTCCAGGATCAGCCGCAGGGAGCGGCCAATGTTCTCTTCGTCGTCCACAATGAGAACGCGCCTAGTGATCATGCGCCACCGGAAGTAAAACGCGGAAGCCCGCGCCGCCCAATTCGCCGCTCACCAGAACAATGTCGCCGCCCAAAATCAAGGCGCTTTTGCGTGCGATGGAAAGACCCAGGCCCATACCTCTTTTCTTAAATGAAATTGTAGGCTGGAAGAGCGATTTGCGCGCCTGCTCGCTCAGGCCGGGGCCGGAATCGTGCACCTCAATCAGTACCCGCTCGGACGAACTTGAGGTGGATGCCAGAATCTGACCACCCGAACCAGCCGCTTCGGCCGCGTTTTCCAGCAGATTCACCAAAATTCCTTTGACCAGGTCGTGATCGGCGAGGGCGCTGGGCACGGCTTCCGAAAGTCGCACTGCGTAACTTACTTCCGGATGGGCGGATTTGAGGAACGCAATTCGCTCTTCCAGCACCTGATTGACATCGATGCGCTCCGGAAACACCTCGGGCTCGGCGGAGAATTCCGAAAAGGCCCGCACACGGCGCTCCAGCGATTCCACTTCGTCGACGACGATGCTGGCCGCTTGTTCCAAAAATCCCGGGTCGCTTTCCGAATGCCTTGCCACCATTTCTTCCACGGTGAGGCGGATGGGTGTCAACGAGTTTTTTACTTCATGCGCCATCTTTCGAGCCAGCACCTGCCAGCTGGCCAATTGCGTCAGGTAAACCAGACGGTCTCGGCTGCATTGCAACTGGCTGGCGGTTTCATTGAACGCGCTAGTGGCCAGCGCCACCTCATCCTGCCTTCCTAAGCGGGATTGGGGAGCGAGTCGAACCGAAAAGTTACCCTTCGCCAGTTCGCTCAAACCGGCGGTTAATTGCTGGATGGGGCGGCTGATGCGCTTGGCAAAAAAGATAAGGATCAGCAGCGACGCCAGCCAAATTGCCACCGTGAGAATCATGTAGGTGTAGTTAAATCCGCGACGCAAGTTGCGGGCCCGATTGTCGGCGATAGTCTGCCGCGCTGAGCGGTATTGTTCGGTGATGACGGCCATTTCAAGGCCAAGCGGCCTTGCGTAAATCGCCAGCCCAGAGGATTCGCGAACTACGTATTCTAAACGGTCCTGGCGCGCACCTTCCAAACGAAAACGCTCCTGCTCACCGGAAGCCCAGAACTCCTTTTGCGCTTCCGTCCAATTCGGGCGCGGGGGGCGTTGCGCTTGCACCCGGTCACTTACGGCATCGTCTTTCAATTGCTGGCGCGCGGCCTGATAGTATTCGCGACCCGTATTTTCGAGAGCGCGCGAGAGGCGATCCAACTCCTGCGTGGAAGAATAGCTCAGGCTTCGTTCCAGCAGGGATGTGGTGATCCAGAGCGTGACCAGCAAGGGTGCCAGCGTAGCCGCAAGAAATACCAACACCAGTTTGTTGCGCAGGGTGGTCATGACGAACTCCGCCGCAGGTCGGCCAAATGCAGGGGACCGGCATCCAATTGCCAGCGCTGTTGCTGCGCGCGCGCGGGGCGGCTGAATATTTCAATGAGCCGGGTGAGATTGATGCCCGGCTCACCAATGATCTGATTGCCCTCGCGCCCATCTTCGATTCTGAGTTCCAGCCGAATCCAGAATTGGCGGCCGATGGGGAGCACCGAGGTATCGACGGTGAGGTGGTCCAGACACCAGGCTTCGGCGGCTTCCGGGGAGAGGTGGGAAGCACCTCGGGCGGCGGTTTCCTGGTGCGCGGCGGCAAAACGGCTGACTGAAAACCGCTCTTCCCAGATGTCATAACTAAGGGCGAACCGCGCGATGGCTCGCGTGGCTATGGTCACATTCGCGTCCAAGGAAAGCGTGAGTTGGCCCAGAATCGCGACTGTCGCGCCATCTTTCAGGCGCTCTAGCGACTTGCCTTTCAGAAAGTGTAGACCCGGCGCGAGGACATGGAGAATGTTGGCTTGATCCAAACGAGCGGATAGTTCTTGTGCGCCGAGCGCCACCGTGAACGGCGCGCCGCAACAGGCAAGCAGGAACAGTCTCCGCGTCAGACGCAGCATTAATAGTTCATGCCAACCATCAAGATGGGGTCAACACGGCCTTGCCGAACCGGAAAGGCGATGGCTAACGAGAAGATGCTGTGGCGTATTCCGATGCCTAGGGAATGCTTCAACTTCGGCACCTTGCCGTGGCTCCAGAGCGAACCGGTGTCGTAAAAAACGTTCGCCATTCGGTACCGGTATTCCACGGAATTGTGCAGGAGGCGATGGCCGCCCAGCGGATCGATTTCATAGCGATTCCAACCGCGCAACAAGGAGCTGGTGCCCAAAACGAACCGCTCAAAAAGCGGTGCGCGACCAGTGATGTAACCTGCTGTCACCTGATCGGAAAGCGAATGGCGGCCGCGAGTGAAGTTGTAACCGCCCGTCCAATGGTGGCGTGTATAGAGGTAGTCGCTGCCCAGCGCCCGGCTTGCGACGCGAATGCTGTAAGAGGCGTCGGCAGTGCGCCCGCCGCCGTTTTCGTCATCGAAACGTTTGTGATACTGAAGTCCGGCGGCGAAGGCGTTGGCACCCTCTGTTTGCAGGTACGGCAGGGTCTCTTGCAGGCGTTCGAAACTGAGGCCGCCAGTTACCACAAGGGAAGGCGTGAGCGCATAGGCGAGAGAAGGCTGAAAATTTCGGCGAGCCCGATAGAGTTCCGGGGCACCGGTGCGCAGAGCCGCGTTGAGCACCGTGGGGTCGCTGAGGGCGTCAGTGGTGGCGCGGTTCCACTGTTGGTGATAATCCTCAAAAGCGAAACGGAAGCGGAGAAGGTCGGTTCCGACGTGAAGATTTTCATAGGCGGCTTGGATGCCAGTGAAGCGTTCCGTTAGCTCGTCGCCATCGCTGACCAAGCCGAAGATGAAGCTGTGATTGCGCGCCACAGCCGTGGAGGCCAGCATTTGCCCGCTCCAGCCTTGTTTCGAGTGATACAAAAATTTCGGCACCGAAAGGTCCAGCGCCACCGAACGGCGTTCCACTTCGAGGACCACTCTGACCATTTCCGGTGAGGATCCGCGAGCCAAGTGCTGGGTGACGTTCCTGGCATGAAGGTCTTTGCGAAGAGAATGGGCCAGCTCGTCTAACGCTTCGGTATCGTAGGCGCTGCCAACCAGCTTCTGTAGTTTCGAGCGAAGAGAATCGCTCAGCTTTGAGGCCGGGAAACCGATGACTTGTACTTGCTCAATGATGTAGCGGGAATTTACGTTAACGGAGGAAGAGATGCGGTTAGCAGGTTGCTGCGGCGTTCCGGCGCTGACCCGGAGGCAGCAAAATAGAAAGAATGCCAGGGCAAGCAACCGGTGCCGATTGGAAATCATAGGGCCTTTCCGGCAATAGCAGTGCCAGTGAAGGAATACATGGCGATATTGTCAAAACCGGGTTGGGTGATGCGTGCCCGGAGTTCACACCAGTGAAACGATACTAAGGGTTGGAGCCGCCAACCCTGCTATAGCGCTTTAGCGAGTTCCGTTGCGAAAGCGCTCTTCGGTTCACTATCACGTTCGCGCTTACCGCCACGGGTTCTGCGGCCATTGCCGCCGCCGTGATTCATTCCGGCTCCTGCTGCCACGCCAACGCGCGATTCGCGCGAAGCGGGAGCTGAAGTTCCGTTAACAGGTTGTCCTTTGCCCTTGGACGGCTGAGCAGGGTTCGCGCGCAACAGCTTGTCTTCAAGCGGTGCCCGATCAAACCGGCGAATAATCGCCTGCATCTCGTCTGCCGTGGGCGCTTCCACAAACGCAAATCCCTTGGATTCCTGCGTTTCATGGTTGCGGATGACTTTTACCGAATCCGCTACCAGGTCTTCCGCGGAAAGCCATTGCTTAATTTCGTCCGCGGTAACCCAGGTCGGTAGATTACCCAAAAATACAGTAAAGCTCATTCAGTGGTTGTGTTAACTCCGTTGGGGGGTGTGAGGCAGTTCAAAAGAAAGAAACCAGTTTAGTGCCTGTCAGATAATAGCAGACGCTAGTGCAAGTTTGCAAACGCAAGCCTTATCCGTTCGATACTGAAACGTGCGCGTGATCGCCGGCGAGTTTCGAAGCCGCCTCTTGAAATCGGTCCCGGGGCTAGAGGTGCGACCTACACCGGACCGGCTTCGGGAGACCTTATTTAACATCCTGGCTCCATCGCTGACGGGCTGCGTCTTTCTGGATGGATACGCGGGTTCCGGTACCGTGGGGATTGAAGCGCTCAGCAGGGGCGCTTCGCGCGTGCTCTTCATCGAGAAATCGAAGGAGGCAATTTGCATCATCGAAGCCAATTTAAAGATGTTGCAGGCGGATGAGCGTGCGACTTTGCTACGCGGGAGCGTGCGGAAACGGCTCACGCCCGACCTAGCCGATATCGTTTTTCTGGACCCGCCGTATCCTCTCGAAGCTGAGTACGGCTTCGCTCTGCAGAAGCTTGGTGAGCCCGGCACGCGGGCCAGGATTGTTGTGGCTCAACATTCTTTACGAACGCAGCTTGCCGAAGCTTATGGCTGCCTGGAGCGCTACCGCGAAGTGAAGCAGGGTGAGAACACGTTGAGCTTTTATCGCCCCGGAATTACAGCAGACGCAGTTCTATCGGAGCCCCTACCGCGCACCCCAGAAGCTTAGCGGCACTTGCCTGGGACGCGGCAATTTCAAAGTAGCCGGAACTGCCCTCGATGAAGAAGATCTCCCCCGGCGCGGCTGAGGCGTAATTCTTCTCCACCTTTTCAATGGCCTGCAAACCGGCCAACACTTCAAAGGGCTGCTGATGCACGCGGGCAAACTCGTCCGCGCGGAAATTGGTGATCATGTTGCCGAACCGGTCGATTTTCAGGACAGCGCCAGTCCAGCCGCGGCGGGCGGTTCGCACCGGCTTTTCGATGGGAAGACGCATGTAGTCGTCGATGAGGGAACCGAGTTCGGCGGGCGAGACGCCGCAAGCCAAATGCCCGGCGAGGGGTGCGAACACGTCCCGGCCATGGAAGGTCGCGCTTACCGGATGGCGGAAGAAGCGTTCATCACTCGCGTGCCGTACGGTGTGCTCCTCTTCCAGGTAAAGCATGGAGAACAGGCCATTGTCCGGCCCCACGAAAAAGTGGCCGCCGGCCTCGACAATCATGGGACGGCGATTGGTGCCGACGCCCGGATCGACCACGGCCAGATGCACTGTTCCATTCGGGAAGTACCGCCAGGATTGCGCCAGCAGAAAAGCGCCCTCGAGGATATCGAAAGCGGTCACCTCATGCGTGATCTCCACAATTTTTGCCGCCGGGCATACGCTGAGAATCGCTCCTTGCAGGACGCCAGCGAAATGATCTCGCGTGCCGAAATCGGTGAGGAGCGTGACCACCGGCGGAGAGGCTGACTCTTTGTTCACCTTACAAAGCTAAACTGAAAGAGAAGTGCGGCACCACTATTTCGATTACAACGCGACGTCCCCTTTGACCGCTCCTGTGCGGGAGGCGTATTTGGCCGCACTTGAAGAGGGATACGGAAACGCGTCCAGCATTCACCATTTTGGGCAGGTGGCGAAGCAGCGTTTGGAGAGTGCCCGCCGCACGTTGGCTTCTCACCTGGGTGCGAGTTCGAAAGAGATTGTGTTCGTCAGCGGCGGCACCGAGGCTGACAATCTGGCTCTGCGAGGAATTGTCAGTGCCAGAGATCACGTGGTGGTGACTGCCATCGAGCACCCCGCGGTGCTGGCCACGGCAGCGGCGTTGGAGCGCGAAGGAATTGCCGTGACGGTGGTGCCGGTGCCCTCTTCGGGGATCATCGACGCGGCCGCCCTCGAACGAGCTATGCGGCCAAGCACCAGGCTGGTTTCCGTGATCCATGCCAATAACGAATTGGGGACGATTCAGCCTTTGGCGGAAATCGCTAAGGTGACGCGGGTCGCCGGTGCGCTGCTGCACTCTGACGGCGTACAGGCGTTCGGAAAGATTCGGGTGAACGTTCAGGAACTCGGAGTGGATTTGTATTCGATCTCCGGCCATAAGCTGGGTGCGCCGAAAGGCATTGGTGCGCTGTACGTCCGCAAGGGCACGCCTCTCTGCGCAGTGTCCTGGGGCGGTCATCATGAGGGAGACCGCCGGCCCGGTACGGAAAACGTCGCGGGAGCCGCGGCATTGGCGGTTGCCGCCGAAACAGCGGACTGGTCCCAGGTGTCGGCTTTGCGGGACCGACTGGAAGAGCGAATCCTTCAGCGTGTGCGGGATGTGCATGTGAACGGAACGGCCCCAAGAATTCCAAATACGACGAATATCCGCTTTGACGGAATTGAAGGCGAAGCGCTGCTGATTGCACTAGATTTGCAGGGCTTCGCTGTTTCGAGCGGAGCGGCTTGTTCGAGCGGGTCCGTTGAACCTTCGCACGTGCTGACCGCCATTGGCCTTTCGCCGCGCGAGGCTCGGAGTTCGATTCGATTTTCACTGGGTCCTGTGCACACGCCGGGTGACGTGGATGCCTTGGCGGATGCGGTTGAGAGATCTGTCGCTCACTTGCGCCGCATCTCGACGGATTCGCATCCAAGCAGGGGAGTCCACGTGCATGTCTGACAGCGAACTTCCTGTTGTGGTGGCGATGTCGGGCGGCCTCGATAGCTCGGCTGTGGCGGCGCTGCTGGCAAGCGAAGGCCGGCGCGTTGTGGGCATGACAATGCAGCTTTGGAATCAGCGGCGCCTTCCGGAATTGGCGTCCGAAAAGACCACCGGGCGCTGCTGTTCGCTGGACGATGTTTACGATGCCCGGCATGTGGCTGAACAGATCGGCATTCCGTACTACGTGGTCAATTTCGAACAGCAGTTCGAAGAGCACGTGGTGGCTCCTTTCGTGGCTGAGTATCTGGCTGGGCGAACGCCGATTCCCTGCACGCTTTGCAATAACTTCATCAAGTTCGATCAGTTCCTCGCGATGGCGGACACCGTAGGCGCGGAGCATGTCGCAACCGGCCATTATGCGCGCATCACTCGCAACGGAGAGACAGGTCGTTACGAGTTGCGAACCGCGGTAGATGCAACGAAAGATCAGACCTATTTCCTGTTCGGGCTGACGCAGGCACAGCTTTCGCGGACACTGTTCCCGCTGGGCGAAAGGAAGAAAACCGAAGTGAGGGATTTGGCCCGCAGCCTGAATCTTGCCGTTGCCGAAAAGCCGGAGAGCTATGAGATCTGCTTTGTCCCGAACAACGACTACGCGGCGTTTCTGGATGCTTATCTGAAGGAACAGGGCGTAACCGCGGCTGGGCAGGAGGGCTTCATTGTTTCAGAAGATGGCGCGTTGCTGGGTTCACACGAAGGCGTGCATCATTTTACGGTGGGGCAGCGCAAGGGGCTGGGGATTTCGTCGCCCGAACCGCTCTACGTGATCGCGACGGATTCGGCGAGCCATCAGGTAAAGGTAGGGTCGAGCGAGGCTCTCTTGCGCGGGAGTCTTGTCGCGAAAGATGTGAACTGGATTTCGGTGGAAGCCCTTACGGCGCCCCGCCGGGCGCAGGTGAGAATTCGGCATCGACACTTACCCGCGCCAGCTACGCTCTCTCCGGTACCTGAAGGAATCGAGGTTCGTTTCGACGAGCCGCAACGGGCCGTTACACCGGGCCAGGCTGCCGTGTTTCACGATGGTGACTTGATCTTGGGCGGCGGTTGGATCGCATAGGAAGCCGGTATCGCACAAAAATCCCTAGTGCTGGAGTGGGTTGAATATTGCGCGGCGCGCGCTATGATCGCCACATTGGAATTCGCGCCGCGTCCCCTGGCGGAACAGCTGGGCCATGGGTATGCCGAGTTGCTGGACCGCGCCATACCCCGCCTGCGCCGGATCGCGATGCGAAATTTGCAATTTGCGCTGCCCCGGCTTGGGCACTTGCAGCACGCGCGAATTGTGGACGGCGTGTTTCGTTCCATCGGCCGTCTGCTGGTGGCGTTCGCGCGCTTCCCTTCTATCAACAGTGGCAACGTGCACGAATGGATTCGCTATGAGGGGTTTGCGCATTTCACCTCTGGCCTGAAGCGAGGCAAGGGTGTTTTATTTGCCACTGCGCATCTGGGGAATTGGGAACTGAGCGCGTACGCTCACGCGTTGATGGCGCAACCCATGAACGTGGTGGTGCGGCCGCTTGATAACTCATTGCTGGACCGTTTTGTGGAAAATCGGCGCGCTCTTTCCGGCAACACGCTGATTGGAAAGCGCGATTTCGTGAGGCCGATTCTAAAAGCTCTGCGCGAGAACGAGGCGGTAGGAATTCTGGTGGACCAGAACTCCTTCGCCGATAGCGGCGTGTTTGTGCCATTTTTCGGTGTGCCGGCGTGCGTAAATATCAGCTTTGCTAAACTGGCGCATCGATCGGGAGCAGCAGTGATTCCGGGCTTTGCGGTATGGTCTGAGCGGGAGCGAAAGTATATTCTGCGTTTCTATCCGGAAGTACAAATGACGGGCGACGCCGAGGCCGATACCGCCGCAGTTCAGAATGCCCTGGAAGCTGCAATTGCGGAATACCCCGACCAGTGGTTGTGGATCCACCGGCGCTGGAAAACCCGACCGGAAGGGGAGGCTTCCCGATACAATGATCTCTGATTCGATTCTCTAATGCCGACACAACGCTCCACTGTTGTGACCTATTCCATCGTGTGCGGCCTGATTGCGTGGGCCCTGGTCACCTCGCTGATTCTCAAGCAGATTATCGAGCCGAATTTTTTCCTGCCGTTCGTGACGGTGACGCTGGTGTCGTCTTGGTTTTTCGGACGCAATGCGGGTCTACTCGCCACGGCGCTCAGCACGCTGGTGATCGATTATTTCTTTGTTCCGCCGTTGTTCAGTCTGGCTATCAATAGCTGGACAGAGGCGGCGCGCTTACTTACTTTCGTGATGACTTCGCTGCTGGTCACGTTTCTGGTGGCGGAGCTTCGGTACAGTAAAGTGCGCTTAACGGCAACACTTACCAGCATTGGCGATGCAGTGTTGGTGACCGATGAAGTGGGGCGTGTTACCTTTCTGAATCCGGTGGCGGAAGCGATGCTGGGGTGCCCGCTTTCCGAAGCGCGGAACCAGCCGCTTTCCAAAATTCTCAATCTGAAGGACGACACCACCGGCGAGCCCGTCGAGACGCCCTTGAACCTGCTGTTGACCGATGGCGCCAGCTACCAGAGCAACACGCACAAGATGCTGACGTCCCGCCATGGACACTCCATATCTATTGAAGAGAGCGCCGCGCCAATTCGGGATCAGGACGGCAAAGTTTCGGGCGCGATCTTTGTGCTGCGGGACATTACGGCGCGCAGGCAGGTGCAGGACCAACTCAGCCAAGCGCAAAAGATGGCCGCGGTGGGCCGGTTAGCAGGGGGCGTGGCGGGCGATTTCAATAACCTGCTTACCGTGATCACGGGTTATAGTGAAATGCTGCGCTCGGAGATGGCGGCCTCGAACCCGATGCGGCGATTCGCGGAGGAAATCCTATCCGCGGCGGAACGCGCAGCCGGCTTGACTCGTCAATTACTTGCGTTCAGCCGTGGACAAAATGCGCACGCCAAAACCGTTGACCTGCAGGCGCTCTTAATGGGCATGGAGACAATGCTCAAACGCTTGATGGGCGAGGAAATTTCAGTGGTGGTGATGCCCGTACCCTCGCTTGGCAAGATCAAAGCCGACCCCGCTCAACTGGAGCAGTTGATTATCAATCTGGCCATGAACTCACGCGATGCCATGCCGAAAGGGGGCCGGTTCGTGGTGGAGGCGTTGAACACGGAGATTAAGCAGGGGCAAAGCGAGGCGCGGCCTGGGATGGAGCCGGGCGAATACGTCATGCTGGCCGTCAGCGATACCGGCATAGGAATGGATTCGGAGACGCGCGGCCACCTGTTCGAACCCTTTTTCACCACCAAGAACAGGGGCAAGGGGAGCGGGCTGGGCCTTTCGATTGTGTATGGCATCGTGCAGCAGGCGCGCGGGCATGTCAACGTTTATAGCGAACCGAACGCCGGCACAATTTTCGAGATTTCTTTCCCTCGCCAGAAAGACGACGCCGCCGCCGCGATCCGTGCGCCCCGTTCCCGCAGCCCGCGCGGCACCGAAACCATACTTGTAGCCGATGACGAGGACGGTGTGCGAAAGCTGATACACGCCGTGCTGGCGACCAACGGATACACTGTGCTCGAGACGCGCGATGGTCGCGAAGCGCTGGCGGCATATGAGGCCAACACCGGGCGCATCGACATGGTTGTCACGGATGTGGTGATGCCGAATATGACCGGGATTGAGCTGGGGGATAAACTGAGCGAAATGAGCCCGAGCTTGAAGATTCTCTACGTCTCCGGGTATCGCGATGCACCTCCGGGATCGGCGGCACAGGAGCGCGAGCGCAATTTTCTGCATAAGCCGTTTACGCCGAACGCGCTGCTGACCAGGGTGCGCGAAGTGTTGGACGCGCGCGGTGCCTGAACTACCCGAAGTGGAAACCGTGGTGCGCAGCCTGGCGCCATACATCACCGGCCAGACGATTTTAGCAGCCGAGATTCGCCTGCCTCGCATTTTCAAAGGTGCTTCACCCATTGGCCGCAGCATTCGCAGCGTGTCACGCCATGGCAAGTTCATCTTGCTGGCACTGGCTCCGACCGGCTT
>Ga0123338_10004758_pt1 | contig 11784 bp, 10 predicted proteins | sample grotaG_FD_89793 | JGI IMG/M metagenome (GOLD analysis project Ga0123338, IMG submission 89793) | Glacier valley bacterial and archeal communities from Borup Fiord, Nunavut, Canada, to study Microbial Dark Matter (Phase II) -... | ecosystem: Environmental > Aquatic > Freshwater > Ice > Glacier ... | reverse complement strand
GTCGACCGACGTGGATTCGGACACAGGCGATCCTGCGTGAGCGAAGGCGCACCCGCCCCGCATATCAGTGGCGTGCACAACGAGAATCAGGTTGTCGACACATCCCGAGCGTTGCCGCTCCCCGGGTTTCGACTCCCACGTCGACCCTCGCCACGGCATGCCTGCGCTCATCGTGGCATGCTCGGCCAGACGGCTCGACTTCGGCGAAAGTGTGCCCTTGGCGATGACGAGCCCACGATTGGACGCCGACGCTTCACGTCGGGGGACGGGGACGCCGAAACACCCACCAGGGTCACAACGACGCAGAATGTTTCAACTCGGCGACGGGTACGCCGAAAGACACAGCGGGACGTACGTGGGCAGTGCGATGATGGGCGTCGTTGTCAGCAGGCCGCTGACTGAGTGGTGACAGTGCGGGCGAGAATGCCGAGCGTTGCGCGCAACGCCAATTCGGATATCAACCGGAAAGATGCCAGCCTCCCGGTACACCGGGTCGATCTCCGACCAGTCGTAGTACGAGGTGACGAGTGTCCTGCCGTCCGTCGGCTCGAGCGTGTAGCCATAGATATGGCCGATCCGCGAGCGGATCTTGCCGAGGATCTTCCAGGCGATCTCGCGATCCTGGACGAAGGTGGAGATCGTGACGGTGACGTCGTATTCGCCCATCGGGTAGTCGTTCACTGATTCCCGATCCACGTGCACGACGAAGCTGTCGCTCGGTTGCCGGCGTTGTCGCTGTAGATCCAGTCGTGGGGTGCTCACGCGGATCAGCCGACGACCCGTATTTGACCGCCACGGGCTCAGGCAGCGCCGGGGGGTCAGGCTGCGCCGGGCGCTGGCATGGTGAACGCTAACTCCAGCTGAATGTTGTCCGGATCACGGAATACCAACGTCGAAAATGTCGAGGGCTCTGTGATGTCGCGCACCCCGCTGTGGGCGATGCCGAGTCCGTCGAGCTTCTGCGCCCAGCGGTCGAGGCTTGCCCTGTCCGGCACGGTGAAACCGATGTGATCCAAACCGATCCGCGACTCGTCGAACGGCGCACTCGAGCCGCCAGTGTGATGGTGCAGCCCGATCACAACGCCTGAATTCGGCTCGAAGAGAATGACTGCGTAGCCGGTTTCCTCCCGGTCGTGATGCTTGTACACCTCGGGCAGCCGGATCATCCCGAAGACCGACTGGTACCACGCAGCGCTCGCCTCGACATCGCTCACCGTCGGAGAGAAGTGGTCGAACCCCGTGATCTGCGCAGCAGTTTCATCGCTCATGACAATCTCCGTCCGGCATCAGCGGCGACGCCAGACGAGATGGTAGTCACGCCGTCCGCATGCACTCGGCCCGTGTCACCGAATGTGCACAGAACTGTGGGCATTCGGTGACACGGGCGCCTGCGTTGACGGCCGATCAGATCCGGCTTCGTACCGCCTGCAACCGGTCGAGGAAGCGCAGCGCAGCCTGGGAGGACTCGACGCGCCACAACGCCACGACGTCGACCGGACCGTCTGCGTCGATCTGCATGGACAGCGCCTCCGCCAGTTCGACGACGTGCGCACGCTGCGCCACGAGCATCGACATCACATCGATTTCGCAGATGTCGGCGATGACCAGCTTCAGCAGCAGTTCGCTGCGCAGGTCGCGCAGATGGACGACGGGTGTATGCAGCCACTTCCGTAGTTGGGCGCGGCCGCTGCGGGTGCCGGCCCTGATGGTTCGGTTCCCGCCGGCGATGCCTGGCTCTTCGCCGACAGTGTAGATATAGCCGCGAACAGTCAGTTGATCGAGCGCCCGATAGGTCAGCGCTCTCGACATCGACCACACCCTGCCGACATCTCCTGCCGGCTTCAGCCGTGCGGCGATGGCGAATCCATGCGTCGGCGCAGGATAGAGGATGCCGAGGCACGCCCATTCACCCAGTAACAGCTGTTGTTCTGTCGTTCTGCTCACTGCCACCATCGTCGCACCTGGGGCACGGCCGCTCGGTGATCCTGCTCGGGTGTCAGCCTCGGCGGTTGGCGCGCAGCGAATCTGGGGGTGAGCATCGGCTCGGCCTCCGCCTGGGCCGCGTGTCCAGACCGGGCTGACCGAGCGTGCCGGCTGCGACCGCATCGACAGCGTCGACGCCGCCGTGCGGCGGTGATGGTCTCCGGCTGTACGGCACCGGCAAGCAGCGATCCACCCGTGCGTCCGTTGGCAGCAATGACCAGGAGATCGGCAATCGGACGCGGCCCGAGTCCTTCTGCGCCGACAATTCTGGCGACAACGCCGTCCCGACGCTGTGTTCGCCACGCTTGCACGATCGACGCAAGCGAGTTGGCCAATCGAGATATGGAGGTCGACCGAAGTGATGATCGCCAAGCCAGACTGATGCCCGTTCACCGATGCACATTCGTGGTGTGGTGGACCGCGCTCGTGGGAACCAGGATCCGGTGAAGAACGTCGAACACTATCCGCAACTGAGAATCACCTCGAGTGATGGCGTGTCCGGGGTGGGGGTGCGCGTCGCCGGTGAGCTCGACGCCTCTGTCGAGCGACAGTTCGTCGATGCTGTCAGTGACGCCCTGAAGACGAGTGGCGGCGCGGTCGACGTCGATCTCACAAGGGTCACGTTCATCGATTCCGGAGGTCTCCGAGGTCTGATCCGCTGCCTCACCGACGCGCAGCAGGCAGGCACGTCGTTGGTATTGACGGTGACATACGGTCCCGTCACCCGCCTGCTGGCTGTGTCGGGTATCACCGAGTTGTTCACCTTTTCAGCGGCATCTTCGTTCCGGCCGGTGCGTGCGGGCGATCCGAATCATTTTCGAAGCCTCAGGGGCACTTGACTGCAGTGATTGCGGGCGAGGTATCGGTGCGATTGTTGACGTATTGTTAACGGCTCCGCAAGCTCGTCCGCAGGTCGATTGCGAGGGCAGGGATACAGTCGGATCGTTCGCCGGGGCCGGCCCAGCGAGCGGAATGATTCGAGGAGGTGGCGATGAGCGACGGCAGTAGTCAGTTGCGATCGATCCCTTCTCGTCCGACGTGGCTCGCCTAGCCTTTCCGACGCTGCCGAGCTCGGCGCCTGATGCCTGGTGTTCTTATCGCCGCCCGTGACGCATCACATGCGCGCTGAGCGAGCGAGGTTGCAGAATGAATATGGCGCAGATCCCGATTCGGTTGCCGACGGCACCCGATGGCGTGCTGATAGAACCCACGATCCGGCGACGTGCTCTTCTGATTGCTGGCGGGCGGGGTGATCAGTTTCGGGGCGTGGCGACTGCTGGCCTACGTCACAGCAGAACAGGGGTGGGGTGTGTTCGTCATCCCGCTGTGGCAGGGGCTGATCACCTTTGCGAGAGTCATCGTGCCGATCATCTTCTCGACTGTCATCTGGTACCGATCGGTGTGAAGATCGCGAGCAACCCGAGTGCCTCGCGGATTGCCCAACCGATCGTGCAGATCCTCGCAAGTTTCCCGGCGAACTTCGTTTTCCCGTTCGCGGTCTACGCCCTCATCAATACCGGGATCAGCCTCGACTTCGGCGACATCCTGCTGATGGCCCTCGGGACACAGTGGTACATCCTGTTCAACGTCATCGCCGGGGCGCAGGCAATACCATCCGATCTGAAGGAGGCAATGGACGACTTCGGTGTCCACGGCTGGCAACGGTGGAAACGGCTCAACCTGCCGGCGGTGTTCGCGAGCTATATCACCGGTGCGATCACTGCGTCCGGTGGAGCATGGAACGCCTCGATCGTCGCCGAGATCGTGACCTATGGCGGCACGACATTGACTGCGACCGGCCTCGGTGCCTACATTGCCCAGGCCATTCAGATCGGTGACTTCCATCGGATCCTCGCCGGTGTCGCCGTGATGTCGTTGTACATCGTCAGTGTCAATCGTCTCGTCTGGCGACGCTTGTACGGAGTCGCCGAGCGACGCTTCAGCTGATGAAAACCCTCCGATGAAGCAGGCGCTCTCCGCCCTCTCGGTGAACGTGTGCTCGGCTGCAACTGCTTCACCGAGGTCGCGCCGTGTACGAACCTTTTTCTACAGTGCACACGCGTCCACTCGATCGGAGCATTTGAGTCTCGCGAGGTATTGAAGAACAGCAGATACTGAGAGTCGGCAAGGCACAGTGGTCGACACAAGGGGAGCATGAAGATCCCAGGAGCACATCCTGGGCCGTTGGCATCATCGGGGTTCGCCCTATCTCGACGGTTTCATCGGTAGCTCTCATCTTCCCGGTCGCTCTGTGCCTTGCCGCCCTCGACGGACGGGGCAGACCAATCTTCGACAGCGTCGCTTCGGTACGAATGCACCGTGCGCGTTGGCTCAGATGTCAGTGGCGGGCGGGGGAGCATCCCGACTTGGATAGACGCGGTGCCACGCAGTCGACGAGCTCATGCCGGAAAAGCCGGCTGGTCGTGCATGCTCGTATGCGCACACCTCGTCTGGCTCGGCGCCGCACTGCCGACAGCGGCATCGGCTGATACCGGCGCCAACCGCATCTGCAATTCGCAACAGCAACTCGTCTGCACGACCTACGTTCCGTCAACGCATCTGTGGCTCGACTCGGTATGCGTCGACGGGTCGCCAGCCAATCGTGCTGACCCTTCATGGTCCTGTGGCTCGTTTGCAAACCGAGCCCAACAGTGTCCGATGGGGTCTCATATCGACGTGAGCCACTGGCAGACCGATGCCGCCGGCAACGTCGCTGAGAGCTCGTTGCGGTGCACCGCCTTCCCGTGGACGATGCTCGCCGGATTCACCTCGGCCCGCATTCACGCGCAAACAGCCGGAACGGCTTCATGTCGTACGTTCGCTGCTGGCGACCCACTCGCCACCGTCTCGGTGCCGCCCGCAACCGTGTCCGGACCCTTCGTACTTGCGGATGCAGCGAACGGCGAGACGTTCGTTGCCGGCGCCGACGCCAGGGTCTACCACACCTACATGAATGCAGCAGGGGAGTGGTCCACCTGGGACAGCCTCTCGGGGCCCGGCGGTGGCATCTTCGGCGCAGTGCGCAGCGGCACGAACTACCGGGGTCAGCAGGAGTTGTATGTCCGAGGAAACAACGGCCAGGTGTATCACCTGTATTCGACGCCTGGGAAGGGGAGCGGCTGGCAGGGGTGGGACACGTTGGGTTCACCGAGTACGAAGATCAGAGGAGACGTCTACGAGCAGACGAATTACATGCACAACCAAGAGCTCTACGTGCTCGGTATTGACGGCAACGTCTACCACAAGTTCTCGACGCCACGGGTCGGCACCGGATGGTCCAACTGGGACAGCCTCGGCCAGCCCGCCGGAGTTACTGTCACCGGCGATGTACAGGTCGGTGTCAACTCGGCATGCAACCAAGAGCTCTTCGTCAGCGGCACAGACGGGACGACGTATCACTCGTACTCGACGCCTGGTCAGGGATCAGGCTGGTCAGCATGGAGTTCACTCGGCCAACCCGCTGTCGGCACTCGCGGGTCAGTCGCCGTCGGTCAGAACATCGATGGCAACCAGGTGCTGTATGTGATCGGCAGTGACAACGCGATCTACCGCAATACAGCGACTCCGGGCGTCGGCTCCGGCTGGGCCGGCTGGTCGAGCATCGGTGCGCCTGGCAGTCGGATCACGAGCTCGAACGTGTTCGTCGACACGTTCCCCGGCGAGAAGTTGACGGTCTTCACCGTCGCCGGCGAATACGTCGACTCGACGACACCCGGCATCGGCAGTGGATGGACCGATTGGTCTGCGGTCACCGCACCGTGCCCGACGAGAGCTCCATCGATCGAGGATGCCTCGGCGTACATCGAAGGTGCTCCGCCGGCCGCAGCGTGCACGCAGATCGCTGGATCGCTCGCACTCGCGCTGACGACGATCCGGACGCTCGAGGCCGCCGGCAACTATCAGGCGCAGTCGGCGGTGTCGACTGCCTCGGGCGCCTACCAGTTCCTCGATTCGACGTGGAATGGCTATGGCGGGTTCTCGCGCGCCTGTAATGCCCCGCCGGCAGTTCAAGACGCCAGAGCAGCCGCCGCCGTGTCAGCGATCCTGGCGGCCAATGGCGGTGACGTCGGTGCCATTCCGGTCGTCTGGTACCTCGGGCACGTGCCCCCACCGTTCTCCGCGGAATGGGATGCTCTACCACGAGGGAACCGCCTGACTCCTCGCCAGTACCAGGCGTTATGGCTCGCGCTCTATCGCTCGCTCTGAGTACGAGTCCGGGGATTGACGAACTCATCGTGTCGCCAGTACTGCAACGACCGCGCGAATGCATCAGTCCTTTGCGCTATCGGTCTCTATGGCGAAATAGATACAAATGTTGTGATATCTGAATGCGATTCATCCGGACAATGATCATGATCCTGAGATCGCGGGCGAGCCATCTTTCGGCGTCGAGGTCGGGCCCGAAGTGATCGAAGACCCGTGTCAGTTGTCCCGCCGTTCGCTACTGCACGCAGCGTTTCGGACCACACTCGGCGCGGCAATCGCGACCGGACTTGCCAGCACGTTGTTCGATCACACGGCGGATGCCGCAGCACAACAACTCGCTATCCTAACGATCCCGAAAATCGGCCTGAGGACTCCGCTGTTGGAGGGCACCTCCCCGGCGATCCTCGACTCGGGCGTTGCCGGTCATTGGCCGGGCACGGCGCCCGCTGGTTCACCGGGAGACTGCTGCGTGCTCGCGCACCGGACCTCGCACGGTGGGATATTCCGCAACGTTCACCTGTTGAATGTCGGCGACACGATCATGCTGGACAACTTCACCTATTTCGTCACCGAGAAGCTCGTCGTGCGCCCGGATCAGGGCAATGAGATGCTCGGCTGGAATCCGCACGGTCCGTCGAGTGGCTTGACGCTCGTCTCGTGCTCACAGCAGGATATGCAGCCAGGGTCGACCAGCTATCGGCTCTTGGTTCGGGCGGCGATGACGCCTGCCGTCGTCACGCCGTCACTTCCGGCGTCCGCCGACACCTCTGGGATACCTCTGCCGCCTCAAAGTGGATATATCAGCACCTTTCGAGAGAACTCAGAAACGTATGTGATCGGCGCGGACGGCAACGTATATCACAACTATGCCGAAGGCGGCCAATGGGTTGGATGGTCGAGTCTCGGGAAGCCGACTTCCGGGATCTACGGTCAAGTGGCGTGGGGGTCGAACTATCTGGGGAACCAGGAGCTCTACGTCCGTGCCAACGACGGCTTGGTGTACCACCTCTACGCAACTCCCGGCCACGGCTCCGGCTGGCAGGGCTGGGATTCGATGGACGCTCCTGCAGGCGGCATCGTGGGTGACGTCTGCGAAGGCACCAATGCCGTTGGAAACCAGGAGATCTACGTGCTCGGCAAGGATGGGCAGGTGCACCACAAGTACGCGACTCCTGGTATCGGATCCGGCTGGTCGGAGTGGGGACCGATGGGCGCGCCGACGCCAGGAATACGCGGTGACGTGCACGAAGGAACCAACGCAGCGGGCAACCAGGAGTTGTATGTCGTCGGTCGGGACGGGCAGGTGTATCACACCTATTCGACGCCTGGCGCTGGAACCGGTTGGTCCGCCTGGAACTCGCTTGGCGGGCCGGACGGGATCGTCGGCGACGTCATCGTCTTCGCTGCCCCCGGTTCAGACGAGACCCTCTACGTCGATGCAGGGGGCGTGACGTACCGAAACAAGGCAACTCCCGGTGCGGGTGCCGGCTGGACGGGTTGGACTCGCTGAGTAGCACCTACCCCACTTTTTGACACTGTCCGGCGGTGGCGGTGATCGGGGCGGCGGCGGCCGCCCCGATCTGACACCTTCGATGACGACACGGACGGACATCCGAACGAGCTCACCCGCCCATGTCCATGCGAGCGTTGCTTGTGCGATCCCCCCACGTTCGTAGAACTCGAGGACAACGGTGTGCGCACCACCCGACATGGTGGCAGTGGCCGTTTGCGTTCCATAGGCGTGATCGTTCCAGTAGTCGAAGACCAACGCTCCGTCGAGGTAGAGCCGCGACCCGTCATCGGAACCGACCGTGAAGGTGTGGTGCCCGGCGCTGAAGTTGACGGAGCGGGTTTAACGTGCTGCAAAGTTGTCAGACGGCAGCACGCTCGACGGGACCCATAGCCCCAGTCGAAGTTGATGTCGCGGTCGTCACGGCACAGCGTTGCGGAGCCGGAGAGGTCGTTGCTCGAGTAGTACTCCCCGATCCAGTTGACGAACGAACCAGGGCACGCTGGTGTACCTGGCGCACTGAGTGCCGCTGTCGATGCGACGGTTGCCGCGGCGCCCGAGGACGATCCGGGTGCTGGCGACGAACACGTGAACGTCGGCGCACCACCGGCGGTGCGAGGGATGATGGTCAGGGACCAGTTCGAGGCGGTGGCGATGGTACCGGCGGCGATCGAGACCCCTTCGAGGTGAGGTTGGTGATCCCAACGACGGCGACCGCCGAGAGGATGCCGACAAGCACGATGGCGACGAGCACCTCGATGAGTGTGAAGCCGTGATCGCCGTGTTCTTCTTTGGTCCGCACGCGGACTATCGAAGCCCGCCGACGCCTTCGCACAGTAGGAACGAATTACTCCCGTCAGTAGTGCGTTTGCGCTGTTCATCGCCGTCGGCGACGGGTCTCCACACGATGCGCGAAGTCATGCACCTCAGGCGTGCGTGGCGAGCAACCTCGCTCGCTGGCGGAATTCGCGCATTGTCTCATGGATGATGTCGGCGACTGGACGGACAGCATCGATGCGTCCCGCAACCTGGCCGGTCAGTGCCACCGACGCTTCCATGTCGCCACCGAAGTAGAGGTCCAGGGCGCGTCCGAACTCGTCCATCCCGACGTGGTCCTGATGTTCGAGTTCGGTCGTGCGGTCGGTCCGCAGCGCACGGAGCCCTGGTCTGGAAAATCTGTTGAGGAAGACCGTGTCGGTCTCCGCAGCGTCGACGATCGCCTGCTTCCAATTGTCGTGAACCGGGGATTCGAGCGCGCTGACCATCCGCGTCCCCATCTGTACGCCCTCTGCACCGAGCGCAAATGCCGCTGCCATGCCCAGTCCGTCGCAGATTCCGCCGGCAGCGATGATGGGTACGTCGAAACGGCTGGCGATCAACGGGAGCAGTACCATCGTCGCCACGTCGCGTGGATTCTTGAAACCGCCGCCCTCCCCGCCCTCGACCACCAGCCCGTCGACGCCTGCTGCGACCGCTTTCGCCGCTGCTGCAAGCGTCGGCACCACGTGGAACACCGTCAATCCGGCGTCTTTGAGCTGTCGGGTGTATTTCGTCGGATCGCCTGCCGACGTCGTCACGAATCGGACACCCTGGTCGACGACGAACTGCACGATCGAGGGGTCGCGGACGAACAGTTGGGCGATGTTCACGCCGAACGGCTTGCCCGTGAGCTCACGCATCACGATGATCTCGCGACGGACGGCGTCGAGTTCTCCTGACGACGTCTCGATGATGCCGAGGCCGCCGGCCTCGCTGACAGCGGACGCGAGTTGCGAGCGTGCGATCCACCCCATCGGTGCCTGCACGATGGGATAGTCGATGCCGAGCATGTCGGTGACACGGGTGCGTAGCGGGGCCGGACGCTGAGCATCGGCGGGAGCGGTGGTGAACTCCATGGGCTGTGGGTTCCTCTGTTTCGGGTGCACGAGACGGCCTAGATGTTGGACTAGATGTGTGGAAGCGAGTCGAGCGCCTCGATCGCCATCGCCGAGCGATCGGCGATCGCCCTGGCGAACCCGTCGAGGTCGACGTTCGACGTGTCGCCGAGCGCCCCACTGAGATACCGGGAGAGGACACCCTGCACGATGCATGCCGACTTGAAATGATTGAACGCAACGTAGTACTCGATGTGCGAAACGTCCCGGCCAGAGCGCAGCGCATAGCGGTGCAGCATTTCCTCCGCAGAGCCGAAACCGTCCGCCATGGTCGGCAACAGGGCGGCATCGGACATCGTTGCAATCACGCTTCCGGGACGGACCCAGGTGTTCAGCAGATAGGCCAGATCGGCGAGCGGATCTCCGAGTGTCGAGATCTCCCAGTCGAGCACCGCTGCAATCGGACCCGCAGGCGAGGTGATGCAGTTCCCGAGGCGATAGTCACCGTGGGCGATGGTCAGCTCGCTGTGTTCCGGCAGCCGTTCGAGGAGACGAACATAGCTACTTTCCAAGTCGGGAATGTCCTGGCTCTTCGAGACTGTGTACTGCTTGTACCAGCGCCTGATCTGGCGTTCGACATAGCCGGTGTGCGGACCGTGTCCCAACAGACCGACCGCCTCGATATCGATGCCATGGAGGTCAGCGAGTACGTCGAACAGCGTCTCGCCGGAGATGCGACGCTGTTCAGGGGTCAGCGTGAGGGTCTGGGTGATGGAATGCTGCACGCATCCCTCGACGAAGCCCATGACGTAGAAAGGCTGTCCGGACACCTCAGGGTCCGGACAGAAACCGAGTGCAGGCGGGACCGGAACCAGCGTGTCCTGCAGCGCATGGATCGCCCGCCATTCCCTGCCCATGTCGTGTGCCGTGGCCAACACACTGTTGAGCGGCGGGCGGCGCAAGACGAACTTCTGGCCAGCAGCATCGGTCAGCCCGTATGTCAGGTTCGAGTGACCACCGGCGATGAGCTCGAAGACGAACGGTGGGACCGCATGTGGTACCTCTGTCGCAAACCACCGCTCGACATTCTTCACCGAAACGCCGGCAGGTTCGGGGGAAGGGGAAGGCGAAGGTGCACCGTTTGTATTCATCGCTGTGATCATGCAGTCAAAGTGGCTGTGGATTCGAGTTCGGCGAAATAGATCTCCGAGGATGATCACCGTCGGGACGCACAGCGACGGCGAGGTCAGTGCCCAACGATGACCGCCGCCACGTCCACGCAACGCCGAAGGCACGGAGACGGTGCACGATCTCTGTGTCGCGAGCGAAGCCGAGGTTACACCGTTGCGAGCCCACTGACATCGGCGAGCAGTTCGACGGACCGCAGCCGGGCCTCGGTCGTGGACGATTGGTGGACGACGATGAGTTCGTCGGCATCGGCGTGCTGTGCGAAAGCGTCGAGATATTCCTTGACGGCCGCGGGTGTCCCGACAGCCGTGTACTTCATCATCTGGGTGATGCTGCGGCCTTGCGGCGACGCCAGTATCGCATCGGCCTCTTCGTCGCTGAAGGTGCGCCCGCCACCGATCAGCAGGGCGATCCGCGAGCGGGCGACGGTCAGCGACTGCTGCACTGCCGCAGCATCAGAATCGGCTGCGGTGACATTGACCCCGGCGATCACATACGGTCGGTCGAGTTGCGCAGACGGCTTGAAGTCCAGGCGGTAGGTGGCAACAGCGTCGTGCAGCGCGTTCGGCGCAAAGTGCGAGGCGAAGGCGTAGGGCAATCCCAGCTCAGCGGCGAGTTGCGCTCCGAAGATCGACGATCCGAGGATATACAACGGCACATTCGTGCCCGTGCCGGGAATGGCGTTGACGCCGTGGATCCGGGTGTGCCCGCTGAGGTAACCCTGCAGTTCGACGACGTCCGACGGGAAGTTCTCTGCCGAGCGCTCATCTCGACGTAGGGCGCGCATCGTCCTGAGATCGCTGCCGGGAGCACGGCCGAGCCCGAGGTCGATGCGCCCGGGGTGCAGCGTTTCGAGCGTACCGAACTGTTCGGCGATGGTCAGCGGCGAGTGGTTCGGCAACATCACACCGCCTGACCCCAGTCGGATCGTCTGCGTGTTCGCCGCGACATGGGCGATCAACACGCTCGTGGCGGACGAGGCGATCGACGACATGTTGTGGTGCTCGGCGTACCAGACCCTGC
>Ga0123338_10004757_pt1 | contig 11785 bp, 10 predicted proteins | sample grotaG_FD_89793 | JGI IMG/M metagenome (GOLD analysis project Ga0123338, IMG submission 89793) | Glacier valley bacterial and archeal communities from Borup Fiord, Nunavut, Canada, to study Microbial Dark Matter (Phase II) -... | ecosystem: Environmental > Aquatic > Freshwater > Ice > Glacier ... | reverse complement strand
TGGTGCGGCCAGAACGATTCGGGACTTCGGGCAACTCCGAATGCCCGATGCCTCATGCCTGAGATAAAGTCTGAATGTCGACATTAGTAAAAGAATCATGACTTTGACACGACGCTTGCTCCTTCTCGCTTCGGTGACCGCGGTGACGGGTGTGGGACCAAGTCGTGCCTTGGCGCAAACGGGCACGCAGACAACCAGAATCGTCGTGCCGTTCTCGGCCGGCGCTCTGACGGACATCATCGCCCGCATCTATGCCGACAAACTGACGCCATTGCTTGGGCAGCCTGTGATCGTCGAGAACAGACCGGGAGCTGGCGGCGTCACGGCGACGGCGGCGGTTGCCGCGGCTCCGGCCGACGGTCACACCTGGCTGTTTGTCTCGTCAGCGCACGCTACCAATCCGGCGCTGCGCCTGAAACTGCCCTACGACACAGAAAAGGACTTCTCGGGCCTTGCCTTGATCGCATCATCGCCGAGCGTCGTGATCGTCAACGCCTCGCACCCTGCGAAGACGCTGCAGGAGTTCATCGCCGCAGCCAAGCGTGCGCCCGGCTCGATGAGCTTCGGGTCTGCCGGCATCGGCGCGGCTACACACCTTGCCGGTGAGTACTTCATGGCCGAGACCGGCACCAAGCTCCTCCACGTGCCGTACAAGGGCGTGCAGGAGGCGGTAAGCGCGGTCGTGGGCGGTCAGTTGAATACTGCCTTTCCCCCTATCGCGCTTGCCCTGCAGCTGATCAAGTCGGGCCGGCTCCGTGCGCTCGCCGTGACAAGCCCGGAGCGCGTCCCAGTGATGGCCGAAACGCCGACGATGGCCGAGCAGGGCTTCGCCAAGTACGACTCGAGCATCTGGTACGCGCTGGTGATGTCTGCGGGAGTGCCGAAACCGGTGATGGAAACGTTGGCGGCAAAGGTGCGCGAGGTCAGCAACCAGCCCGACGTCATCGAAAAGCTCCGTTCCCAGGGTTTGATCCCGAAGCAGCTGATGTTGCGCGACTTCGACAAGTTCATCGCTGGCGAGATCAAGCTGATTGGTCGCCTTGTCAAGGCGAGCGGCTACAAGCCTGAATAGGAGCACGGAATGCCCACGACCACCGGCGGTAAGGCCGTCGTCGACTCCCTCGTCGCCGAGCAGACCCGCCACGTCTTCGGCCTCATCGGCTCGGCCGGCATGGAGATCTTCGACGCCCTCTACGACGAGCGCTCGATCCGGTTCATCGGTGTGCGCGACGAGCGCACCGGCGTGCACATGGCCGATGGCTACGCGCGCGCCAGCAACACCGCCGGCGTGTTTCTCGCCGGTCAAAACGGCCCCGGCGCGACCAATTTGCTTACCGGTCTGGCGCAGGCGAAGGCAGCTTTCTCGCCAGTCGTTGCCCTGGCCGGCTCGCTCTCGTCGGCGCACGTCTACCGCGACGCCTTCCAAGAGGTGGACCAGCAGGCCGTATTCACGCCGGTGACGAAGAAGAGTTGGACGTTGACGCAGACCTCGCGCATCCCGGAGATGACTGCGGAAGCCTTCCGAACCGCGCTGACGCCGCGCCAGGGCCCTGTCTTGCTCAACTTGCCGCGCGATCTGCTGGCCGATAGCTACGACTTCGCGAAGCTGCCGCCACCGGCGCGGCGCGGTTTGCGCGGGCCGAGCGGTTCCGCCGACCTGATCGCCCACGCCGCCCAGCTCCTTCGTGCCGCCAAGGCGCCGCTCATCATCGCCGGCGGCGGTGTCAAGAATGGTCGCCACCACGCGTCGGTGCTGCGCCTCGCCGAGCTGCTCAACGCGCCGGTAGCGACGTCGCCGGGCCATGGCGATGCCGTGCCGTGCACGCATCCTCTTTACGCGGGCCAGGTTGGGCCACGCGGCAACGTCGTCGCGTCCGATCTCGCCAAGACGGCCGACGTCATCCTTGCCCTCGGCACGCGGCTTGGGTTCAACACTACCTTCTATCTTCGCGAGAGCCTAAACCGCGCCGCGCCGATCATCCAGGTCGAGACCGATCCGCTCGCGATCGGCCGCTTCTTCCCGGCCGAGGTCGGTATCTTCGGCGACGCGGGTGCGGTCGCCGACGACCTGTGTGCGGCGCTTAGCGGGCACGACGCCGGCCCGGCCAGCGGCTGGTCGGCGACGTTCACCGAGCGTCGGCGCGAACTGCTCGCGCAGCGCGATCGCGATGCCGGTAGACCACAGGATCCGATCCAGCCCGGCTTCCTGTTCCGCACGCTTCGCGAGGTGATGCCAGACGACTGCATGTACACGATGGACGCCGGCACGTTGTGCCTGCAAGCGACCGACCAGCTCCGCTATGCGCAATCGCCAGCTCTCTTCACGCCGCTCGACTTCGGTCTGGTAGGCTTCTCGTACGCCTGCGGCCTCGGCGTCAAGCTGGCGACGCCCGATCGCACCGTCGTCAGTCTGATGGGCGACGGTGGCTTCGGGATGACCAGCTCGGAGATCGGCACGGCGGTCGCGAACGACATCCGCACCGTCTGCATCGTCATGAACAACGGCTGCTGGGGCGCCGAAAAAGCCTATCAGCGCGACTTCTTCGGCAAGCGCTACATCGGCGCCGATGTGCCTAACCCGCCTTACGACAAGCTCGCTGAGCTGTGGGGCGCCGCCGGTTTCCGCGTCGACCAGGCGGCGCAGCTCGGCGAGACGATCGGGCGCGCACTCGCCTGCGGCAAGCCGGCGATCGTCGACGTTCGCGTAGACCCCGATGCTCTTTACAGCTTCCGGCGGGACTCGTTCAAGCACCGCGCGACTCCGGCATGACGGCGGCGACGTATGACTACATCGTCGTAGGAGCTGGGTCGACGGGCTGCGTTCTCGCCGCGCGCCTCAGCGAGAATGGGCGCCATCGCGTCCTCGTGCTCGAGGCCGGTGGCGCCGACGACCACTTCTGGATTCACGTGCCGCTCGGCGTCGGCAAGCTACTGACGAATGAACGCTACGCCTGGAAGTTCGAAACCCAGCCACAGGGGTCTATGAAGGGCCAGTCGATCTACTGGCCGCGGGGCAAGGTGCTCGGCGGGTCGAGCGCGATCAACGGCATGGCCTACGTGTGGGGGGATCCTCGCGAATACGACAGCTGGGCCGGGCACGGCATCGAAGGCTGGAACTTCGATGAGCTGCGGCCGTATTTCAAGCGCCTTGAGTGCAATCTCGCGACAGACAGCCCTCTGCGCGGTCACAGTGGTCCGATGCGCATCACTGACCGCGCCGTGCGGGAGCACGACACGATCTCGGACGCCTTCATCGCAGGCTGCCGAGAACGTGACATCGCTGACACGCCCGACTACAACGCAGTTCAATACGAAGGCGTTCGCTACCTCGAGCAGACGGCGTGGGAGGGTCGCCGTTGGAGCGCCGCCGTCGGTTACCTCAAGCCCGCGCGCCAACGCGCCAATCTCACGGTCGCGACCAAGTCGCAGGTGCTGCGCCTGACGTTCTCCGGTACGCGCTGCACCGGCGTCGAGTACCGCCATGAGGGTACCGTGAAGACCGCTCTGGCGTCACGAGAAGTCGTCGTTAGCGCTGGCGCGGTGCAGTCGCCACAGCTGCTCGAGCTTTCGGGAGTCGGCCAGGCCGACCGTCTTGCGGGCCTTGGCATTCCCGTCGTGCACAACCTACCGGCGGTCGGTGAGCACATGAGCGACCACCTGCAGCTGCGCTGCACGTATCGCAGCTCGGTTCCCGAGACGATCAACGACCTGATGCGCAGCCCGCTCGTGAAGATGAAAGTCGGCCTCCAATACCTCCTGCATCGCAAGGGCTTGCTGGCGAACACATCCTCGACCGCGCACGCGATCACTCGCACGGCATTGGCCGGCGACGGCCCCGACGTGATGGTCCGGGTGTATCACATCAGCGGCAAGGACCGTTATTCGCGCAGCAAGATCGGCGGCATCGACAAGTGGTCGGGGTTCTCTGTCGGCGGTTTCGGCCTCTATCCACAATCGCGCGGCAGTATCCATTGCGCTAGCGCCGATCCGCTCGCGGCGCCCAAGATCCAGCCGAACTACTTGTCCGCCGAGCACGATCGCACCCTCGCGGTGGCGCTGCTGCGCCTCATCCGCCAGATCGCCTCGACGCCGGCGATGCGCAGCGTCGCCATCGCCGAAGAACGGCCGGGCGCGTCGGCCGACACCGACGACGCGCTGCTCGACTACGCCCGCGAGGTGGGCCAGACCGCCTGGCACACCGTCGGCACCTGCCGGATGGGCCCGCCCGGCGACTCGGTGGTCGACTCGAAGCTGCGCGTGCACGGCCTGCAGGGCCTTCGCATCGCCGATGCGTCGGTGATGCCGACGATCGCCTCGTCGAACACCAACGCGCCGGCGCTGATGATCGGTGAGCGCGCCTCCGAGATGCTGCTCGCCGATGCCGATTGCTCCTGATATCGACACCACGGAGATCATCATGCCCGCGAACCCAAACGCACCGACGCCACTCAGCGATGCGCAGATCGCCAAGGGTGACTGGAATCCACTATGGGACCAGCTCAAGTCGCTGGACCCCGAGTTCATGGAGGCCTACCTCGCCTTTAGAAACGTGCCTCATCGAAACGGTCCGCTACCGCCCAAGATGAAGGAGCTGATCCTCGTCGCGATCAACGCGGCGACGACGCATCTCTACGCGCCGGGCGTGCGACGCCACATGCGCAACGCCTTCACATACGGTGCTACGCCCGAGGAAGTGCTCGAGGTCATCCAGCTGACGACGGTGATGGGAATCCACGCCTGCAATCTCGCCGTGCCGATCCTGTGCGAGGAGATGGCGGCCGCTGCCACTGCGGCAAAGGCCGCGCCTTGATGTTGGGCGCTGTGCCCGCAATGACTCCGTTGTTGAAGGGAAGAGGCGAGGGGGGTCGACTCACGCTGCACGCTTCCGTACTGCGGCCTGCATGTCTTCGAACGTGAATTCGCTGAGTATTCTCTTGGCGATCTCCGATGATCCTGTCGTGCTGCAGCGCGAGCGACCGGCAGACGTTGCGCTGTAACCGCCAGCTGAAGATCAGGTCCAGATCCTCGGCCGCGCGTATGGGCCGGTGCGCGTCGTGATCGTGTGGTGCCGGCCGGGTGAACCGGACGTTGAAGTCGGCGATGAAGCGCGGAGCCAACTCCACCACCGAGAGCCCCTCGGCCATCAATTTTGACCAGCCTTCGACGCTATCCGCTGGGTTCGAATTGCTCGCGCCCCCAACCGCCAGCGTCAGACGCTTGCACCGGTACGCACTTGCGCCTACATTGTCGACAATCGATTATCTGGCATCCCGCCGCACGATGTCCTTCGCCGACCAGATCTCAAAGCTGCCACGCGCGACGTTTCGCGAGCACATCGCCGAGCGTCTTCGCTTTGCCATCCTCATCGGTGAGCTGGAGCCTGGCGCCGCCCTCGTAGAGACGACGCTAGCCGAGCGATTCAGCGTCAGCCGCGCGCCCTTGCGCGAAGCGCTTAGACAGCTTGTCGAGGAAGGGCTGATCACGACAGTGCCGTACACCGGCACGCGGGTCATCGACCTGACCGTCGACGACGTTCGCGAGATCCACTCGCTGCGGACGACGCTGGAGCGATTCGCCTTTGAGCAGGCATGGCCGAAGCGCGATACGGCGTTCGGCCGGGAGATGAGGCGGCGCAAGACGGCTCTAACGAAGACCATCGATCACGGCGACGACCTCGCCAGCATTGCCGCTGAGCTCGAACTGCACAGCCTCGTCTACGAAGCCAGCGGGCACCGCCTGCTGCAGCGCAGCTGGGCCGGCCTGAGGGGGCGACTGCAGCTGTACTGGGCCGCGCACCACCGTGCCCATGGCAAGCGCGGGCCGCGCCGCGACGCGCACGACGACTACGTTGCCGCAGCACTGGGCGACGACCTTGCGGCGATGCATGCCGAAGTCGACGACCACATGCAGCGCGGCGCCCGCCAGACCGAGAAATTCCTCAGCGCCCGTTCGCGGGCGTCATCGTCGCCATCGTCCAAAAACCGCCGCCTTGCAGGAGCCCTGACATGACACCTCCCCTTTTTCACCGCCGCAGCCTGCTGGCTCTCGGGGCGGCCATCTGCGCGCCGGTCGTCTGGGCGCAGGCCGCCGACAGCACTCTGGCCCAGATCAAGCAGCGCGGCGCCCTGCGCGTCGGCGTGACGCAGGCACCGCCCTGGTTCACGAAGGATCTGAAGACCGGCGACTGGGCCGGCGGTGTCGGCGTCTCGCTCGGCAAGGCGATGGCGGCCGACCTCGGCGTGAAGTTCGAGCCAGTGGAGGTGACGTGGGGCACGGCGATCGCCGCGCTGCAAGGCAACAAGATCGACATGATGTCGATGATGGACGCCACGCCAGAGCGCGCCCAGGCGGTCGATTTCCCCAAGTCGCCGCTGCTGTACTACTCGCTCGCCGTGCTCGCGCGCGACGATCTCCCGGTCAAGACATGGGCCGATCTCGACAAACCCTCGGTGCGCATCGCCGTGCCGCAAGCCAGCAGCATGGACAAGTTCCTGACGGAGAACGCGGCCAAAGCGCAGATCTCGCGCTTCCCCGGCAACGCCGAGGCCATCGCCGCCTTCCAGGCCGGCCGTGCCGATGCGGTCTGCCTCTTCCACCCGCCGCTCCTCGCTGCGCGCCAGAAGCTCGGCGCCGGCAAGATCGTCGTACCCACGCCGGCGCAATCGCAGGCATCGAGCGTCGCGGTTCGCAAGGAGGCCGACAAGTCGTGGGTCGAGTACGTCGACAAGGAGATCGGCAAGTTCTATGCAAGCGGCCAGACACAGAAGTGGTACGAGGAGTTCCTGGTCGGCTTCGGTCTCGACCCCAAGGCCTCGCCGCCGGTGATGAAGGAAATGCTCGGCAAGTCGTAGCCGGCAAGCGCGCGCACTCTTCTCCGTGACGGCAGTGCACGTCTGGAACTTCGCCCCGGTGTGGGCGAATGCCGACCTGCTCGCGCAGGGCCTCGCCAACACACTGAAGGTGACAGGTGCGTCGCTCGCCTTCGGCGTGCCGCTCGGCTTGGTACTGGCGCTAATGCGGCTCTCGCCCCAGCGCCTGCTGGCCTGGCCAGCGGTCGCGGTGATCGAGGTCTTCCGCACCACGCCGCCGCTGGTGCAGCTGTTCTGGTTCTTCTTCGCGCTGCCGATCCTCATCCACGTCGAGATGACGCCTTACGTCGCCGCGGTGCTCACGTTCTCGATCCAGTCGGCAGCCTTCTTCGCCGAGGTGTTTCGCGGTGGCATCGTCTCGGTGGAGCGCGGCCAATGGGAGGCGGGCCGGGCGCTCGGCATGGCGCCACGGCAGGTCATGCGCCGCGTGGTGCTGCCGCAGGCGGTGAAACGCATGATCCCAGCCTTTCTCGAGCGCGCCATCGAGCTGATGAAGACGACAACGCTGGTCGCCATCGTCTCCTACGCGGACCTGCTGTTCGAGACCAACGAGGTGGCGCAGAAGACGTTCCGGCCACTCGAAGTCTTCACCGTGACGGCGCTCATCTACTTCGTCGTCATCTTCGCGGCGAGCACGCTGGTACACGGGCTCGAGCGTCACCTCGCCGCCAGCGGCGAAGGAATGGCGCGCTGATGGGTGCCCACTACCAATGGAACTTCGCGCCGGTGCTCGAGAACCTCGACGTGCTCTGGGCCGGCGCGATCGGCACGCTGCACCTCTTCGTCATCTGCATCGCGCTCGGCTTCGGCTTCGGGCTCGTCGTTGGCCTCGGCCGGCATGCGCGAACTCGTTGGGTCTACCTGCCGGCCACGGCCTTCGTCGAGTTCTTCCGCAACACGCCGGTGCTGGTGCAGATCCTCTGGTTCTACTACGCGCTTCCGATCCTGCTGCCGTTCGAGATCAGCCCGCTGATGGCCGCTACGCTCGGCATCTCACTCAACTCGGCCGCCTTCTCGGCCGAGATCTACCGCGGCGGCATCACCTCGATCGACCGCGGCCAGGCCGAGGCGGCGCGCGCCCTCGGCATGACGCCGGCGCAGGCGATGCGACGGATCGTGCTGCCGCAAGCGCTGCGGCGGATGCTGCCCGCGCTCACCAACCGCGGCATCGAGATTTTCAAGATGACGACGCTGGCCTCGGCGGTGGCCTACGTCGAGTTGCTGCAGCAGGGCAAGCTCCTCGCCTCGCTGAACTTCAACCCGATCGAGACCTATACCGTGATCGCCGTTGTCTTCTTCCTCTGCCTCTTCCCACTAGTGCAGGCGACCTATGCGCTGGAGCGGCGCCTCAACCGGTCGGACGCATGACGACGACGATCGAGCCGCTGATGCGCGTGCGCGCGCTGGAAAAGCGCTTCGGCGAGCACGCGGTGCTGCGCGGCATCGACCTCGACGTGATGCCCGGCGACCGCATCGCCATCCTCGGCGCTTCGGGCTCGGGCAAGAGCACGCTGCTGCGCTGCCTCAACTTCATGGAGTGGCCGAGCGCCGGCATCGTCGAGCTTGCCGGCCAGGCGATCGGCCGTGCCGCGCCGGGCAAGGCCGACCCGGACCGGCGCACGTACGACCAAGCCGAGCTCACACGCGTGCGCCAGCGCGTGGGAATGGTGTTCCAGCAGTTCAACCTGTTCCCGCACATGACCGCGCTCGGCAACGTCATGGAAGGGCTGCGCACGGTGCGCGGCCAGCGCGAGCCCGAAGCGCGTGCGCGCGCGCGGGCCGAGCTCGCCCGCGTCGGCCTGGCCGACAAGGCCGACGCCTATCCCGCCCGCCTCTCGGGCGGGCAGAAGCAGCGCGTTGCCATCGCCCGCGCTCTGGCGATGGACCCGGAGGTGCTGCTGTTCGACGAGCCCACGTCGGCCCTCGACCCCGAGCTCGTCGGCGAAGTGCTGCGCGTGATCCGCTCGCTCGCCGAGGAAGGCTGCACGATGCTGCTGGTGACGCACGAGATGGGCTTCGCTTACCACGTCGCCAACCGCGTGCTCTTCATCGCCGAGGGCGTGATCCACGAGCAGGGCACGCCCGACGAAGTGCTCAAGCATCCGACGCAACCGCGCACGCAGGCATTCGTCGAGCGCCACCGCGAATTCGATTTCTGACCTTCTCCCACAAAGACCGACCGCCATGACCGCAGCCGCATCGAAAGCCCTCGCCCAGGGCGAAAGCGCCCAGGGCTACCTCGCCGACCCGCGCAACGACGGCGTGCTGGTGTACGTGAACGGCGTCTTCGTGCCGCGCGACGAGGCGCGCGTCTCGATCTTCGACAGCGGCTTCGTTCTCGGCGACGGCATCTGGGAAGGACTGCGCCTGGTGCAGGGCCGCCTCATCAGCCTCGACGCCCACCTCGACCGCCTCTACGAAGGCGCGACCTCGATCGCGCTCGACATCGGCCTGACCCGCGCCGAGCTGACGGGGGCCCTACTCGACACGCTGGCGAAGAACGCGATGACCGACGGCGCGCACATCCGGATGATGATCACGCGCGGCGTCAAGCGCACGCCGAACCAGGACCCGCGCTTCGTGATCGGCAAGGCGACGATCGTCATCGTCGCCGAGTTCAAGACGCCGAAGCCCGAATCGAAGTCGCGCGGCCTCTCGCTCTTCACCTCGACCTTTCGCACCAGCGGCCCCGACGTGTTCGACCTGCGACTCAACTCGCACAGCCGGCTCAACCTGATCCAGGCGCTGATTCAGGCCATCCATGCTGGCGCCGACGAGGCTCTGATGCTCGACCCGCGCGGCTTCGTCGCCAGCTGCAACTCGACGAACTTCTTCGTCGTCAGGAAGGGGGAGCTGTGGACGTCGAGCGGCGCCTATTCGTTCAAGGGCATCACGCAGCGCAATGTCATCGACTCCTGGACGGCGGCTGGCGGCACGGCGCGCGAATGCGACTTCACGCTGGCGCAGGTTTATTCGGCCGAGGAGGCCTTCGTGACAGGCACGCTCGGTGGCGTGACGCCGGTGACGAAAGTCGACGGACGGCAGATCAGCGACGGCCGCCCCGGCCACAAGACGCTCCGCGCCAGCGAACTGTACATGCGGCAGGTGCTCAACCCTACGGGCCAGCTCTGACGATTCAGTTGACATCCAGCTCGCGCACGGATCACTGAGCCCGATCCACGTCAAGCAGATGCTCGCGGCCATGCGTGAGATATCCCAGTTCTTCAATCATGCACGGTCTGCGATGCATTGTTCAGACCATCTCTAGCGGCTGCATAGTTTCACTTTTAGCATGCGTTTGCCCACCGTTTTGGCTGCTCTCAGTCGCCCGGCTTTGCTGCGACCGCACCGTGTTTGTACGCTCGAGCATGCCGCCGACCTCAGGCCCAGGCCCCTCAGCACGAAGCAGGTGATCTGAGCGCAGATGCGCTCGCGGTCGAGGGTTTCTTCTGGCGGGCAGTCGGTGAAGAATCGCACCTGGGGTTCGTAGTCTGCGTAGTGCTGGGTGGGGTCCCTTTGATTTCAGTGCAATAAGTGACGGTTCGGTCCTGCCCGGAGAGCGAGGATTGGCGCGGGGTTCGCTGAGAGGGTGCACGCAAGCTCTTGTCGCGCCTTGAGTTTCTGTTGGTCTCCTGAGTGGCCGCTGAGGGCGTCGTTGCGTGGTCGATTTCAGCCACTGGCGCTTGTTTTGGCCGCCGTTTGTGACGGCAGGAGCTGCCCGGCATAGCGCTCGACGGGGAAGCGAAAGACCCCTCGCAGGTTGATGCCCTCCAGCCGTGTCGGTGCGATGCGCCCGATCAGCTCGCGCGTCACGATCTGGCGCCGATGAGCCCAGCGGTCGAGCACGGCCTGCATCTGCGCGGTGTTCCAAGCCATCACGATGTTGGCCAGCAAGCTGAGCGCATCGGCCACCGCTTGCATTTCGTCGGCGCGTCGCGCCTGCGCCTGAGCGACGCGGCCGGTGTAGATCGCGCGCTTGAGCGCGTTGACCGCCTCGCCGCGGTTGAGCACCCGACGAAGCTCGCGCCTGAAGCCGGCGTTGACAAAGTAGTCGGCCAGGAACGCCGTCCTGAGCAGCTTGCCCAGCTGCACGCCGGCGTCGTAGATCGGGTCTCCCCGGGCTGCCGAGCCGAACCTGGCCAGTGCGGTCACCGCGCTAGCATGACCTGACATCACCGACGCGGCCAGGTGCACCAGGCTGTCCCAATGGGATTCGATCAGAGTCGTATCGACGCTTGCCTCGCACACGGCAGCGATCTCTTCAGGGATCTTTGTTCCTCGCGGCACGAACAGATGACGTTGGCGCAGCTCGCGCAGTCGCGGACACAGATCGAACCCCAACAAGCGCGACAGGGCCATCGCGAAGTCGGTGTAGCCGTGCGTGTCGACAGCGAGCTGGGAGGTCTCGACGCGTTCCTGCCGAACGACCCCTTCGATGGCGGCGCCGGCCTGGCGCTCGTTGGGCACGATCGGCTGGGCGTGGAAGATCCCCCAGCGGTCGCAGACGTGACTATAGACACCGATGGAGCTGGTCTGGCGCCGCGGATCCTGACGCGCCTGCCACACCCGACGGCTCGTCTCCAGGCTCATCATGTCCGACGACGCCAGATCGGCCCGGCCCCAGCTCGCAGCGATCGCGTGGCGCTGCATGAACTCCAGCACCGCCTGGCAGGCCTGGGCCAGCCGACGCTCGTCGCCGGCCCAACGCATCGCCTGGCGGATGCTCGTGGCCGCCGAGTGCGCCCGGATGATTCCGCAGCTGTCGGCGGCCGTCAGACTCGTGCCATGCGCGAGGATGCCTGCGTAGGCCATGAGCAGTTCCTGGCCCGATCGGGGTTCGCGCCCGAGCATGATCCAGCTGAAGCGGACCTCGGCATCGACGGCCAGGATCACCTCGGGCAGTTGCACCTCGCCGA
>Ga0123338_10004753_pt1 | contig 11791 bp, 8 predicted proteins | sample grotaG_FD_89793 | JGI IMG/M metagenome (GOLD analysis project Ga0123338, IMG submission 89793) | Glacier valley bacterial and archeal communities from Borup Fiord, Nunavut, Canada, to study Microbial Dark Matter (Phase II) -... | ecosystem: Environmental > Aquatic > Freshwater > Ice > Glacier ... | reverse complement strand
CCAGTGGGGTAGGCGGCACATTATGCGACCACTTTTGCTCTTCTGGTGGGGCGTGTCCGGCCCTGTTCGCCCCGATTTCGTCGTTCAGCGGGCCGACATTCGACCTTTTCAGACAGGCTCTTAGATGCTAACTGTAGTATGTGGAGGTAGCCGCCCCGACCTTCTATACTAGCCCTAACACCTGAGGTCTACCCTATGCAGAACAACGAAATCTTGATCGCGTTCGGCAACAGAGTGCGTGCAGAACGGCTGCAACAAAACCTCTCACAAGAGGAGCTTGCCACGCGCGCCGGTCTCCATCGCACTTATATCGGCATGATCGAACGGGCGGAGAAAAATATCACGTTGATCAACATCGGCAAAGTAGCGCAGGGGTTAGGGCTCACGCCGGCGGATTTATTGGCAACGGAGCGCGAGGCAAGTGATGCTGACACCTGAAGAAATCCAGGCCACCCTGACTAATCCAGCCATTACAGTCCAGGGCTTTCGCAGTCACGCTAAAGCGAGTGAAGAATACGTCATTGTCCGCTTTTACTACCCAACCACCGACTCCGTCTGGGAAGGCTGGCTGCCGTATCGCTACCGCCGTCTGGGTATTGACATAACAACGGCGGAAGAATTAGATGCATGGCTTAATACGCTTTATACTGCTTGCGAACCTGCTACCGCGTCTGTATGGGCGCAGCGTGAGGGAGACCGCTGGAGTCGTGATCATGGAAGTAAGCCGATCACAAAACTATTCTTTGCCCAACTCTTGAACCTCCGCTGGAACTGTGTCGCCTTGGATTTACCAGCAAATCCCAACTGGGCACGCAGAATTCAAGACATCAAAGAAGCCGGCTACTTGCTCGCCACCGATACGCAGCGCTTTTGCCCTGTCTGCGGCAAGAACACCACCCATATTCAACTGATCCCTTATGAAAAAGGCGCAGCGACAGGTTATGAGGTCTTCTCATCCCCACTCAAACGGCGGATTATTCGCTTATTGGGCGGTGTGAACGTCTACGAGGCGCGTGTTGTCTCGCCGAATACGCTTATTCCTGATCACAAGTTCCCCGAGATTCGCTGGGATGCAGAGAACCGCCGCGAAAACTCAGACACTATGACCGAGGCCGAGATGCGGGCGAAGTTCCAGTTGCTTGACAATCAGCGTAATCAGCAGAAGCGAGAAGTGTGTCGCCAATGCTATCAGAATGGCAAACGAGGAAAAGTCTATGGCATCACCTACTACTATGCTGGAGATGAGAATTGGCCTGCGGATGTGCCAAAGCGGGGCAAAGATGCCGAACAGGGCTGCGTCGGCTGTCCCTGGTACGATTTACAGGCGTGGCGCGCCGGCCTGAACGATTTGCTCAAAGGGCTGTAAGTCTAGCACGTCTGCTTGGCCGGCTTCGAGGTCGGCGCGGATGGCGAGCGCAATGTGCTGGGCCAGCAGACACGGTACGGCGTTGCCGATTTGCCAGTAAGCCCGCTTCATCGTTCCAGCAAACAGGTAGCTGTCGGGGAAGGTCTGTAATCGAGCCATTTCTCTGGCCGATAGCACCCGGTCTTTCTCGTAATGCACATGAACCCCGCCGTGATTCTCCTTAATCGTCATGCACGGCACGCCCCGGTACTGCCGCTTCCAGGCATCGCGGAAGGTGCTATAGAGGGAACCGCCGGGTGGCACCCGGCGCAGCCGATCAACGAAAGTGGGAGAGTGATCGGTCCACTCGTGGTTGCTGGCTGGATTGCGTGGCACGTCTTTTAGATCCTCAATGGCCGACTCGATAGCGCGATAATGGGCTTTGCCTACCTGTATGGTGGGGTAAGGATTAGGTCGCCCTAGCCGGTTGCCGATAAAGATAGCTCGTGTCCGCAGCTGTGGCACGCCGTACTCCGCCGCCTCTAAAATCCGCACACTCATGCCTGGATAGCCGATCTCAGCAAATTGGCGCAGGATTTCGCGGTAGACCGCACCGCCACTCATCGTCAAAATGCCGGGCACGTTTTCCACTACCACGTAATCCGGCTGTACATAGCGCACGATGCGGATGTATTCATGAAACAGGCCGTTGCGGGGGTCTTGTGGCTTGCGGAGACCCGCCACAGAGAAACCTTGACATGGTGGCCCACCGCAGATCACATGAATAGGTCGCCCGGCCATTACCCGGTTGAGTAGCGCATCGGATACGGCTTCAATCGGCCCCTCAAAATGGGTGCTTTCGGGGAAGTTCCGCCGGATGGTGGCCGAAGCGTCACGGTCCACCTCCACGCTGAAAATCTTGTGTAGACCCGCCTGCCGAAATCCGACCGACATTCCACCGGCACCCGAAAATAGGTCTATGAAGTTAAGATTGGTCGGGTTCGTCTGGTGGAACTGCGTGGTTATTGTGCGCCAATTTTGGTTAAGCGCATCGAGGTCCAGCTTGGCTTTTAGGCCCGCATAACGGCTCGCGGCATCTTTGGCTCCGTTGGCTCCTGTGCCGCCTGTCGGTCGGTTTGTGGGCAGGACACAATCCTCGCCAAACAGCGGCAATTGCACAATCGGGTTCCTCTCACCTGCGGCGTTCGTGTGCTTCATTGGGGAGATGATAACATATTAGATAATCTCTCCACAAGGGGTTGTGTGTTCCAACCCCTTGGTCCCGTTCCACCCGGCGGTAGGACAGGGCCAAGGGGTTGGCTTGCGGTGTTGGCTTGCGGCGTTAGAGAGGCAGCAGCACAAAGCGGCCGTAGTGAGGAACCAAGCCGGTAAAACTCTGGCGAGGGCACTGCTCGCATCTATGTAGTAGGACAATGAATAGCCCCGGCCCCTCGATGGAACCCCCTTGACAAGATAGAACATTTGTACTATAATAGGCGTGGCGCTCCACCACTCCATCCCGCCCTGATCATCATCCCCTAACCTTACCGAGGAGGTTCCCGTATGCCTGATCACGCGATTGTTCATGTGGATATTCCCGCAGCGGACCCGGCGGCGGCCGGCAAGTTCTATGGCGACCTGTTTGGCTGGCAGGCGCATTACGATGCCCCATCCGACTACCATATGTTCCAGGCCACCGGCGGGCCGGGGGGCGGCTTCGTTCCGCTGAATCGGAGCGCGACCGCTGGCGGCGTGCTGGTCTATGTTGGCACCGATGACATAGACACGATGCTGGCCCGCGCCGTGGAACTGGGGGGCAAGGTGGTCGAAGCCAAGGTGGATATGGGCGGCAACGGCGCGTATGCCACCTTCACCGATCCCAGCGGCAACCGCATCGGGCTGTATACCGGGCCGACGGTGGCGGAGCATCAGCAAGGCACAACGGAGACCCTCGGCGCATAGTAGTCGGTCGCCTGACCGCAGCGTTGCGCTTGACCCCCATAGCATAGGAGGCTTTCCACATGGCTGTGCATTCGATTGCCCATATCGAGATCCCCGCCGCTGACCCGGCAGCTGCCGGCAAGTTCTACGGTGATCTGTTCGGCTGGAAGATCAGCCACGACCCGCAGTTCGACTACTATATGTTCCAAATGACCCCGGAGCAGGGCGACGGCGGCGGCTTTGTCCAACCCGACAGCCACAACCAGCCGGGTGGCGTGCTGGTCTATATCGGCACCGACGACATCGAGGCGAGCCTAGCACGAGCAGTCGAACTGGGCGGTCAAGAAGTGCAAAGCAAAATGGAGATCCCCGGCACCGGCTGGTTCGGCATTTTCACCGATCCGAACGGCTATCGCATGGCGCTGTTTACCCCCGCCGCTGCGTCGCAGGGCGGCACCCCTAGCTAAAAGTCGTGCGTGGCAACTGAAAAAGGGCGGGCGGCTAGTGGAGAACTCTAGCCGCCCGCCCTTGTGTAGGCTCAACCGCTGCCGCTTGCTTAGACGAACAGGGGCTCCATCTGTTGAGCGGCCACCAACGCGGGCAGCGCCTCCGCCGCCGGGCCGGCGGTGAAGCGTGCGGCGGCATCCAGCACGTTGGGCAGCAGATGGATGTCGCCGACCGTGTTCAGGAAGATGCCGGGCCGGCTGAGTACCCAATGCACCGCGCTATCAATCGCGGCGGGGTCTTCCAGTGGCGCATACCAAGTGGCCCGCGTATGCTCGTGGTCCATCCATGGCGCGCGGGCGATGGCTTTGATCGTTTGCACCGCGATGTTGCGCGCTTGGCATTCGGCGACCAGGGCGTTGAAGTTTTCGGCGTAATAGGGGTTCTGCATGGTCAGGTAGTTATAGGGCAGTAGCACCGCGTCGAAATCGAACCGTTCCAGGCTGCGGCGGTGGGTGGCGGCGATTTGCAGCCCGTGGCCGGTCACGCCGATGGCCCGCACCAAGCCTTGCGCTTTAGCCGCCACCGCCGCCTCGATCACACCGCCCGGACTGAGGGCCGTATCCCATTCAATGGGGTCGGCTAGGTTGTGTAGCTGCCACAGATCCACATGATCCACGCCCATGCGGTCCAATGAGCGGTGCAGTTCGTCGCGGGCCGCGGCCGCTTGGCGTTCGCCGGTCTTGGTCGCTAGGTAAAAATGCCCCGGATGGCGGGCCAACCAAGGGGCGATGCGGAGTTCTGCGTCGCCATAACTCGCGGCCACATCAATATGGTTGATGCCATAGTGCAGTAACACGTCAAGCGTTTGGTCGGCCTCGGCTTGCGATACTTGGCCCAACGCTGCTGCGCCGAAGATCGTGCGCGTGCTGTTGTGCCCGCTGCGGCCAAAGGGTTGCGTCGCGATTGCCATGTGGATGCTCCTTGCCTGGGGCTTGGGAGTAGGCACAAAAAAGAGAACGCAACGGGCAATGACTGGGCTGCAACGGATGCTACAGAGCTACATGGCTGCGTTCCCTTGATGGGGCGGGTGGTTAATCCCGCTTGGTCACTGCTTAAAGCAAACCTTGTGCCACCTGTAAGGGTTCCGTGTACGGTCGCCGGGTGGAACCGCCGCCTACCAGTTAGCCTTTATAAATGCTGGGCGCTGGGTGATAGAGCGGGACTGTAGGCGGCGGTTCCACCCGGCGACCGGGCAGGGTAGGCGGCGGTTCCACTCGGCCCCGGCGACCCCGATGGAACCGTTATGTGCCCCGGCAGCGGGTTGGACAGCGCCGCCCCGATGGGGTACAATAGCCCGTAGTCAGCCCGTTACACGGCATAAGAGTTGCTACACCCAGCCCAGGCGGCCCGTGCGTCGCCTAGACCCAGCGGCTCATTGACGCGCCAGGGAGCATCCTGGTGCGTCGTTTTGGTCCCAGTTGAGGAGGATTGTCCGATTGAATGCGCCCGATTTTTACGCGCAATTTACGCCCATCCCAGTCCGTCTGACGCGCTTGGTGGAGTTGGCCTACAACCTGTGGTGGACTTGGCACCCCGAAGCGCAAAGCCTGTTCAGCGACATTGAACCGGCGCTCTGGGAGTCGGTCTATCATAACCCGGTCAAGTTTCTGCGCGAAATCCGGCAGCGCCGGCTGGAAGAGCTGGCCCTGGACCCCGCCTATACCGCGCGCTTTGACGCGGTGCTGGCCGACCTGGATGCCTATTTGCGCCCGGCGCAGACGTGGTTCAGCAATGAATATGTGGGCGACCAAAAGATCATCGCCTACTTTTCGGCAGAGTTTGGCCTGCACGAGTCGCTGCCCATCTATTCGGGCGGGTTGGGCATCCTATCGGGCGACCACACGAAGGAGGCCAGCGACAGCGGCTTGCCGTTCGTGGCCGTGGGCTTCATCTATCCGCAGGGCTACTTCCGTCAGCAACTCGACGCGAACGGGTGGCAAGAAGCCTACTACGAGAAGCTGAACTTTGCCGACATCCCAGCCATGCCCGCGCTGACCCCAGAGGGGCAGGAGGTGGTGGTCGGCGTGGATTTGCCGGGCCGCACCATCTACGCCAAAGCCTACCGGCTGCAAGTGGGGCGCATCCCGCTGTTCCTGATGGATACTGACATCCACCCCAACGCGCCGGGCGACCGCCAACTCTCGGGTCGGCTCTACGGCGGCGACCAGGAGACACGCATCGCGCAAGAGATCGTGCTGGGCATTGGCGGCGTGCGTGTGTTGCGCGCCATGGGCATCAAGCCCGCCGTCTGGCACATGAACGAGGGCCACTCGGCCTTTTTGGTGCTGGAACTGCTGCGCGAGAAGATCGCGGCGGGCGTGCCGTTCGCGGCGGCGCAGCGCCAGGTGGCGGCGGGCGGCGTGTTCACCACACACACCCCGGTGCCGGCGGGCCACGATGCCTTCCCGCCTGAATTGATGGACAAATATTTCAGCAGCTACTGGCCGCAACTGGGGCTGTCGCGCGCAGCGTTCTTGGCTTTCGCCAAGCAAGATAACACTTGGGGGCCGACCTTCAGCATGACCGTGCTGGCCCTGGCCGGCTCGCAGCGCCACAACGGGGTGAGCAAGCTGCACGGCAAAGTGTCACGCGAGATGTGGCACTGGCTGTGGCCCGACCGCAAAAGCGAAGATGTGCCGATTAGCGCGATCACCAACGGCGTGCATACCGGCACTTGGCTGGCCGCCGAAATGGGCGCGTTCTATAACGAGGTGCTGGGGCCGGATTGGTATACGCGCCTTGACGATCCGACGACTTGGAAGCCGTTGCGTGCGACCGACCCGGACAAGCTGTGGACGATCCATGTCCACTTGCGCCAAGTGCTGGTGGCGTTTGCTCGCAAACGGGCCGAAGCGCGCCTGCTGCGCCTGGGCGAACAGCCCGTTGTCTGGCCGATCCTGGACCCCGACGCGCTGACCTTCGGCTTTGCCCGCCGTTTCGCCACCTATAAGCGGGCGACGATGATTTTCAGCGACCGCGACCGGCTGAAGGCGCTGCTCAACCACCCGCAGCGCCCAGTGCAGATCATTTTCGCCGGCAAAGCGCACCCCGCCGACGTGCCGGGCAAGCAGTTTATCCAGCAGGTCTACTGGCTCTCGAAGGAGCCGGGCTTCAACGGCAAGATCCTGTTCCTGGAAGAGTACGATATGCACGTCGCGCGCTATCTGGTGCATGGGGCCGATGTCTGGCTGAACACGCCGCGCCGCCCCTACGAGGCCAGCGGCACCAGCGGCGAAAAGGCGGCGCTCAACGGCTTGCCGAACCTGAGTGTGTTGGACGGCTGGTGGGCCGAGGGCTTCAACGGCAAAAACGGCTGGGCGGTGGGCACCGAGCAAGACTACAGCAATCCCGATGAGCAGGACGCGCGCGATGCCCAATCGCTCTATGAGCAGTTGGAAGGGGGAGTCATCCCGCTGTTCTACGACCGCGATGCGGCGGGCATTCCGCAGGGCTGGGTGGCGATGATGAAAGAGGCAATTATCAGCCTCGCGCCGCAGTTCAGCACGCGCCGGATGCTCAAAGACTACACGCGCGAACTGTATGTCCCGGCGATGCGCGAGGCGCTGGGCGACGTGAAGCGTGAAGCGTAAAACGTAAAACGTAAAACGGTTGACTGCTGTAGCAGCGCATGGCGTGCGCGGGCTGGCGCGAACACAGCACTTAGGCAGCGCCGCCGCGAATGGGGGCAGGGGATTGGCCCTCCGGCATTCGCGGCGGCGCGCGCTTTCACCGCTTCTTGGGGGGATCGCCGCGCAACGGGCCGGTCGGGCTGGGTGGGAAGAAGGCGTTGGCGACGAATTTGGCGATTTGGCCGCGTGTGGCCGGGGCGCTGGGCTGGAAGCAGGGCGCACCACCCGGACAGTGCGCCGCATCGCTGTAGCCGCCGATAATACCACGCGCCTGTAGTTGTTGGATGGGCAGGAAGAAAGTGGAGCCGCGCGGCACATCGTTAAACGTGGCGGTGCTGTAGGTTTCGGCATAGCCGTGCGCCGCTGCGACGAATTGGGCGACTTGGCCGCGCGTCACCGGGTCGCCGGGGCGGAAGCAGGGCACCCCGGTCGGACAACGGGCCGGATCGGTGTAGCCACCCACCACTTCGTGGCGCACCAGCCGCTCGACATAGGGGTGGAAGGTGGACCCGACCGGCACATCGGTAAAGGTCGCGGTGGTATAGACTTCGGTGAAACCGGCGGCGTTGGCGGTGAACTTCGCCATCTGGCCGCGCGTTACGTTTGCGCCCGGTTGGAAGGTGCCATCGCTGTAGCCGCCCACCACGCCGCGACAGGTCAGGGCGCTGATCACGCTGTAGAACGGATTGCTGGGTGGCACGTCGCTGAAGGCTGGGCAGCTATTGGGGCTAGGGATGAGGGTCCAGCCGGCCGTGTCGCGGCGCTCGATCAATGGCTGCCGCCCGATGGAGCCGAGGGTCGATCCGACCGCCCAGACCTGACCGCCGAACGCCGTGGTGGCCGCGAAAGCATTATCGCGCCCGCCGACATTGACGCTGGGGGCCAAGTTCCAGGCGGAGCCGTCCCAGTGCATGGTCAGCGTCTGCTGAATGTTGTGATCGGTGTAGTAGCCGACCGCCCAGACCGAGTTGGCGGCGGTGGCGACGACCCCGGCGAGCGTATTGCTGCCGGTGGGCAGGTTGGGGCTGGGGATGCGGCTCCAGGCGCTGCCGTTCCAATGGAGGGTCAAGCTGGAGCTGTTCAGTGCGCCCACCGCCCACACGTCGTTGCTCGCCAACGCGGTCAGGCCGAGCAGGTAAATACCGTCGTAGGGGTTGCTGATGGGCGGTTCGGGAACCGCCAGCCAGCTTGTGCCGTTCCAGTGCCGGAACAGCAGGTGGTTCTCATATTCCGCGCCGTTGAAAATGACTTGATACCCGACGGCCCAGATGTCATTGCTGCTGATCGCCGCGAGGCTGGTCAGGATGTTTTGCGTGCCGGTTTGCGGACTGGGGATCACCGTCCAGGCGCTGCCGTTCCAGTGTTCCAGCAGGCTGTTGTTGCCGTCGGTGCCGGCGGCCCACATATCGGTCGGGCTGACGGCGGTGATCGCCGCCAACCGGCCCCCCTCGCCGGGGCCGTTGGGACTGGGGATGATGGCCCAGGCCGTGCCGTCCCAATGTTCGATCAGCGGGTGGCTGGTTGTCACCGCCACGGTATAGCCCACCGCCCAGGCATTGGCGGCGGCGGGCGCGGCAACAGCGAGTAGCACGCTGTTGCCGCCGGCCACGCGGGGGCTAGGGATGATGGACCAGGCGGTGCCGTCCCAGTGTTCGGTCAGGGTATGATCGCGGCTACCGTCGCTATAATGACCCACCGCCCAGGCATCCCCGGCGGCGTGCCCGGCGACCCCGTGCAGATAACTCTGATAGGGCAACGGTACTGGCGGACCGGTGGTGATGACCGGCCCGTTGGGGCTGTTGACCCCCTGCCAGAGCGTGCCGTTCCAGTGTTCGATCAGGCTATTGATCCGTGCCGCTTCGTTGTCTGCTTGGGAGGAGCCGACCGCCCAGACATCGCCTGTAGCGAGTGCCGTTACACCTTGCAATTCATCGTTGAAAAAAGCGGCATGAGGTGTATAGACCACTGACCAAGCCGTGCCGTTCCAATGTTCGGCCAGGGGTTGCAAGGCCGTACCGACATTGGTCGTGCCCACGGCCCAGAGGTCGCCCGGCCCCACCGCCGTGACGGCTCGCAGTTGGTTGTTGTAGGAGCCAGGGTTGGGGCTGGCGACCACGGCCCAAGCGCTGCCCGTCCAGTGCAGAACGAGTGTTTGGCGTTGATTGTCGCCGTCGCCGACCGCCCAGACATCCGTGCTGCCCGTGGCCGTGACCGCTAGCAAGGAGTTGTTGCTGCTGCCGAGATTGGGACTGGGGACTACCGACCAGGCGCTACCGTCCCAGTGTTCGATCAGGGTGCGCTGGGTCGCAGCGCCGGAGATAGTGTTATAGCCGACCGCCCACACATCGTTCGCGGCCAGCGCGGTCACAGCGGTCAAATAGTTGCCGCCGGCCACGTTGGGGCTGGGGATCGCTTGCCACAGGGCACCATCCCAGTGGACTGTCAGGCTATAACCTCCAGCCGATCCCACCGCCCAGATGTCGTTGGCGGTGCGTGCGCTGACGGCGTTCAGGTAACTGTCGGGACCAGCGTAGGGGCCGGGCCGGCTGTGCCACGCGCTGCCGTCCCAGTGGCTGATCAGCGCTTGGCTGACCGTGAGGTTCCGATAGCTGCCGACTGCCCACACATCGTTCGCGGCGACCGCCGCTACGCCGGCCAAGTCGTTGTTGCCCGCCGTCAGATTGGGGCTGGGGATCACTGTCCACGTGGAGCCGTCCCAGTGTTCGGTGAGGCTGCGGCGGGGCACGGTATTGGAGGCTTCACCAAAGGAGCCGACCGCCCAGACATCGGCGGCGGTGCGGCCGCTCACGGCGTTGAGGACGGTGCTGGGTGCGCTGGGCGCGGGTGGGGGGCTGGGCGTGGGCGTGGGCACCAGCGTGCCGTTGGGACTGGGCACCACGGTCCAGGCGGTGCCGTTCCAATGCAAGATCAGGGTGGCATAGCCGAGGCCCGACGAGTCGAGTGCGTAGCTGCCGACCGCCCAAATGTCGCCTGCGGTACGCGCCTGGATGCCGTTCAGATAGCTCATATAGGAACCGGCGCTCGGCGCAGGCACCTGGGTCCAGGCGCTGCCGTTCCAGTGGAGCAGCAGGCTGCCGGCGGTGCTGCCGTAGCCGCTCGTGCCTGCCGCCCACACATCGCCGGCGGCTGCGCCACTGATGCCGGCCGGCGTTTCGCCGTCAGGGCTGGTGTTGGGCGCTGTAGCGACCGTCCAAGCCGTGCCGTTCCAGTGCAGCAGCGTGGCGTGGGCGTAGAAATCGCCGCTGTCGGTGCCGGAGCCGGCGGCCCAGACATCGCCTAGACTGATCACCGTCACGGCAGATAACCCGTTCCCCTGGCTGCGCGGGCTGGGGCTAGGCACAATGGTCCAGGCGGAGCCGTCCCAGTGTTCGATCAGCGTGCGGCTGACCGCCAATGCCGCGTCAAAATACGAGCCGACGGCCCACACGTCGCCGGCGGCCTGCGCGCTGACAGCGGTCAGATCATTGCGGTTGTTGGAGCCGCTGCTGTTGGGGCTGGCGACCTGACTCCAGATGGTGCCGTTCCAATGTTCGATCAACGTGAGGTCCGTGCCGTTGCTGTAGCGGCCGACCGCCCAGATGTTGTCGGCGGCCAGGGCGACCAGACCGCTTAGGCTGCTGCTGCTGCCCGGTGCCGGGGCCGTCACCACCTGCCAAGTGGAACCGTCCCAATGCAGCACGACCACGCTGGTTCTGCCGCTGTAATCATTGCCGGCTGCGCCGACCGCCCAGGCATCGTTGGCGGCGAGCGCCACGACCGCCGTCAGGCTGGTGCCGACCGTGCCGACGTTAGGGCTGGGCATCACGGTCCAGGCGGCGCCGTCCCAGTGTTCGATCAGGGTATCGGTCACGCCGCGGTTGTCATAGGAGCCGACAGCCCAGGCATCGGTTGCTGTGCGCGCGGCGATGGCGTTGAGTATGCTGGGCGCGGCAGTCGCGGGGCGGTTGCCGTGGAGCGGTGGCGGGGGTGCGCCGGGCAGGGTGGGGGCCGGAGGAGCCTTGTCGGCGGCGGGCACGGCGGCTTGGCTTGCCAGGGGCAGCCCCAGCATGAGGACCAGCAGCAGCAGCCCGGCGGCCGGCACGCCGCTGCGCCCGTGCGCCGGCCGCCGACTGCCCGCTACACTCATCATTCGCCGAAGCGTCGCTAGGAGGGCCGGGCCAGGGGTGGTTCTGATCATGGGGGTTGCTCCTTTGGGGTAGGGCATTCGTCACAAGTTAAGCACTTTCCCAATTTGTCAAGCTGGTCGGTAACGGGATCGGGGCGAGATTCGGCGGCGGCGGTGGCGACCGGGAACTGCCGCCCTCCCGTGGAAGCGACCGCTTGCGTTTGACCACGCCCAGGTCCGCGT